>Ga0209341_10006878_pt1 | contig 10120 bp, 7 predicted proteins | sample RifCSP13_2_FD_184020 | JGI IMG/M metagenome (GOLD analysis project Ga0209341, IMG submission 184020) | Soil microbial communities from Rifle, Colorado - Rifle CSP2_sed 13_2 (SPAdes) (version 2) | ecosystem: Environmental > Terrestrial > Deep subsurface > Rock core/Sediment | place: Rifle... | reverse complement strand
GAGCTTCGTCCTCATGGAATCCCTGACAATCCGGGACGCATTCGCGTTCGACGAGAACTTCGCCCAGGCGGGGTTCTCGGTGCATCCCTGAGGTCCGCGCCCACGGTCCTACCGCTCGCCAATCTCCCCGGGGAAATCACGAGCCCCTGGACCTGCGTCGTGCGCTCCCAGATCGCTGCCTTCTGCCACAATCCCTACAGCGTTGTCCGCGGCCAAAACCTCAACGGACACAGGTCCGAAATCCGTGTCACTCGCCCATGGAGAGAACGCCGGGCTCCGGGGGGGCGGGCGGTTTGAGGGCCTTCAACCGCTCCACGTACGCCTCGCCGTCGAACCGCCACGCGGAGGTCCCGACGTCGAACGACTGCCAGTCGAATCCGCAGAACGACGGGTGCATCGCCTTCCGCGTCGCGTGGAGGTCCATCACGCCGACGACGGGCGGCTGTGCTCCCTTGTGATGGTCCCCGAGCAACCGCAGGACCGCGGGCAGATGGTCGCTGGGCGGATTGCACCAGATTCGGCAGACGCCCGCGCGCCCAGCCTCGGGCATCACCGCGGTCACGACGGAGTGCTCGGACACCCGCATCGCGAGGTCAACGAGCCGGTCGTCGGACTCCGCGCGAACGATGAAGCTCACGAGGGCCGCGTTCCTCAGGATTCCCGGCGGCCAGAAGACGACGGGCTGGAGGAAGACCTCGTTGAAGTGCTTCAAGAGGTCCGCCCACTGATCCTGGATCAGCTTCAGGGCCGCGCCCTCCTTGGCCAGGGCCTTCGCATGCGGTCCCCGCGCGTGCTCCTGGATGTACGCCTCCCCCTTCAGACGGATCGCGTCCCAGACCTGCCGCGACGAGCAGTGGCGCCAGAGATGCTCCAGCACGATCGGCACGACGAGCGGGGACGCGGCGATCCGCTCGCCCACGCGGACCTCGTACCGCTCCCGTAGATGCGGACGCAGGAGGCCCGCGAAGTACTCGTTGTCCACCTCGCCGCGGATGTCGACGAGACCATCCTCCGTGACGACCTCGTGGAACGGGGAGAAGACGAAGTGGGTGTTCCGCACGGGCATCAGGTCCGCATCCCGCACGAGGCGCAGGTCCTTCGCGGCCGCCCAGTACTCCTGGAAGGCCTTGAGGTCGGGTCCTGGGATCCAGTAGTCCTGGCTCAGGAACGGCTGCCCGTCGAGGCCGATCTGGACCCAGAACGAGTTCGCCCACGGGACCGTCGAGAGGACCGCGGGATTGCGGAGGCCGCGGACGCTCACGTGGACATCGGCGAGGCCGAGGAGGTTCATCCGTGGGTGGGGGAAGTACGCGAGGCCGAGCTCCTCCTCGAGGTCGCCGAACCACCGGAACAGCGTCCGCCCGCTGATCGGTTCTCCTTCCCCTCGGAAGGCCCGGGCGATCTCCGGCGGGGAGAGCCAAGCCTGCCGGCGCGTCAGGAACGTGAGGAGCCGGAGCACGCGGGGTTCGAGCACGCGCAGAGCCTTTACCTCCTCCCGCCCTCAGATAGGCCCACTGACACCCCTCGACGATGAATGTCAGTCGGGGTATTTGGCCGTACTTGCCCATGGGCAGCTCATGGAAGACGGGCAGCGGAGAGGTGGATTGATAACGAACGCAATGAGGTCCGTGATTCTGGTGCCCCTGGTGACCGTCGCGCTACTCGCGACCGTGAACGCGCCCTTCGTGGCGCGGAATGCGGCTGCGACGGCGACGACGTGGGTGAAGACCTACGGCGGCTTGGAGAGTGCGATGAGCAAGGGGGTGGAGTCAACCGCGGACGGAGGGTACGTGGTGCTCGGACAAACCAGTCCGGCGGATCAGAACTGGGACATCTGGATCCTGAAGCTCGACGCCTCGGGCGCCGTCGAATGGCAGTATCTGTACGGCGGGTCGGGACGGGATCTAGCCTACACGATCCGCCAGATCTCCGACGGCGGCTACATCGTCGCAGCCGGAACCTACAGCTTCGGCCCCGGAGGACCGACTTCCGCGGGACCGAGCTCCCTGAACGCGTGGATTCTGAAGCTAGACGCCTTCGGTGGGGTCATGTGGCAGAATGTCTACGGAGGTGACGGGAACGACGTTCTCGTCGACATTCGCCAAATCTCCGACGGCGGCTACATCGCCGCTGGCTACTCGACTTCGCATCGGCCGGGGGTGGCCTATGAAGATGCGGTGGAAGCATGGGTCGTGAAGCTGAACTCGGCGGGGAACTTGGTGTGGCAGAAGGCGTACGGGAGTGGCAACCCCTACGAGTGCGCCTCCTCCATCCAGCAGACGTCCGATGGCGGGTACATCGTCGCGGGATCCGTGACGCTGTGGCCGCCGGGGGGTGCGGGGGTGCCGAGCCTGTGGCTGTTCAAGCTCACCAGCACGGGCACGCTGTCTTGGCAGAAGACCTATGGGGCCGGTAACGGCGGCTTATTCTGCAAGGAAAGTGGAGAGGGCCCGCAAGTCCTCATCACCCCAGATGGAGGCTTCCTGATGACCCTCATTTACCGCTACGGACCAGAGCAGGATGATGGCTGGGTCTTGAAGGTGGACTCCACGGGGAGGGCCCTGTGGCGGAAGTCGTACGGAAGGCCGGACGGGACAGGGGGGGTGGGGAGGGAGCACTTCCTCTCCGTCGATCGGACGACGGACGGGTACATCCTTGCGGGGCACTTGTACGATGGGGTGAGCTATGTCCCCTGGGTCGTCCGACTGAACTCCGACGGGACCGTCCAGCTGCAGAAGACGTACGCGTTGTCAACCGGCTCCACCGGTGCGAGCGGCAACAGCATCGTCCACCAGACCTCCGACGGTGGATTCATCCTCGTCGGATCTTGGTCGGGAAATCTCATCGTGTATAAGCTCGGAGACGACTGCAACGCCGGCGGATGCAGCGATCCCGGGATCGGAGCCGATTCCAGCGTTACGGTCAAGAGCTCCACCGCCAAGGCCTCAGGGTACAAGGGGAAGGCGGTTGCCCCCTCGACGAGCGTCACAATCACGGGCGCCACGCCGGTGGCCACGGAAGCGTACGTCGGCACCGTGTGCACAGGGTAGAGCCGGGGGGCGGCCGGGGGTCACGTCGCCGCCAAGCGCGCACAAGCCCCCGGCCTCGCGGACGGTGAGGTGCGGCCCTCGGAATGGGGGCTAGGTCCAGGGGACAAGGATCCCGACGAGCCAAATCGAATTCGTGCTCGAGGTCGCAGACCCGAACTGCCCCTGCACGTCGCATGATTGGCTCGTCTGCGGCGGCCCGAAGTGCCAGTACAAGGGCCGTGAGACCAACAACGGCGGCGTCGGGAACCGCGGCTTCGTGCCGCCCCGCTACCGCGACGGCCTCTTGGGCCAGCAGGGTCTCGCCGCGCCCACCTCGCCGCGGATGAGCAACAGCTGCCCTCCCCCGCGGCGCCGCCTCGAGCGCCTCCGCGATCCGTGCGACCTCCTCCCGGCGGTTTCGGTACCTATACGGCCACTATCAGTTGCCCCCGCCGTTCTGTGCGACATGGGGGACTCGCGCAACGGCTAGGATCGCTTCGCTCGACCTTTCTCCGCGAGGGTCTGCCGCACGTCTTCGTACGCCTCTCTTGCCTTCCTCAGGGTGGCGGCCGATCCTACCTTCTCCGACATCTCGATAGCCTTCCGGAGACATTCCTCTGCCCTAGCCGTATCGCCCTTCCTGCTCCAAAGCAGCCCAAGATCGTAGAACGAGGCAGCCTCTTCCGCGGGGCTTCCGAGCTCCGCCCAGACACGGATGCTCCCTTCCAAATTCTCGATCGCCTCGTCCCATTTTCCGAGTTCCCGGTAGACCGCGCCTAGTGCACGTTTGGCCCCCGCAGCGTAGTCCTTCTGTCCCATCTCAACGGCGAGCGCAAGTGCCCGGTCCCCTGCGTTCAACGCCTCTCCGTTTTCCCCCCTTTCGAGGCGAACGCGCGAGAGGCGCTCAAACGCCCAGCTAAGGTTCATGCGCTCTCCCATCTCTTCTTGCATCGCGACGCTCTTCTCGTAGTTCTTCAAGGCCTCGCCTTCGTTTCCCATGTCGAAGCATACGTCGCCAAGAGCACACAGATACAGCGCCACCATGTGTTTGTCCCCCACGCGCTCCTCGATTGCGACACTTCTTTCCAAGTTCTCGAGGGCCTCCACGTACTCCCCTCGGATTCGGAGCGCGTCTGCGATGTTTGCCAAGTGCAGTGCGACCTCCTTCGCCCTCCCGAGTTTCTTGGCCAATGCTAATGCTTCCTTGGAGCACTGGAGAGCCGCCTCATAGTCGCCTCGTTGGCGGCGAACAACGCCAATGTTGCTGATCACCCCGGGTAGGGCCGCCAGGTCCCCGATCTTCTTGTATATTGCAACGGACCCCTGATAGTTTTCAAGAGCCTTGTCATACTCCCCGCGGGCGAGTTGGACTCCGCCGATGACACTCAAGTGATTCGCGAGCCACCGCAGGTTTCCAATTCTGGATGAAATCTCCACCGCCCGGTTCAAGTGCTCCAAGGCGGCGTCGTGGTGGCCCGTTTTCACGAGCACACGGCCGATGTCGCTGAGCGAGCCAGCGACCCCCCTTTCGTCACGAATCTGTTCCCGTATGGCCAAGCTTTGCCCGTGGTACTTCATCGCGTCCTCATAGTCACCACGCCGATCGCTCAAGATGCCGAGGTTGTTGAGCGCAATGGCTTCTTCCTCGCAATTCTCCCCCTGCACGAGGGTCAGCGACTCGTTGAGGAACTTTAGGCCGGCCTCGAGCTTCCCCATCATGATGCAGGCCCGCCCAGCCATCGACAGCAATCGTGACTTCCCTCTCGGCCCCGCCGACAATTCTAGCGCTCGCTGAACATGAATCAACGTTCCCTCGTAGTCCCCGAGTAGATCGCTCAAATTCCCCAAAGCCTCTAACATCTCCGCTCTCCTTTCCGGGTCCTTCTCGAGATCCAAGGCCTCCGAGTAGAATCGGACAGCCTCATGATTCGCGTACCGAGCGGCGGCCGCCTCAGCTGCTTCCCGGAGCCTGACCGCGCCCCGCGGATCTCTTGCGAGGTAATAGTGTTCTGCGATGTCCTCTTTGGGTCCGCCAACGAGTTCCAGCCACTGGGCTGCTCCAACATGGTATGTACGCCGGATGTCGTCGGGGATGACGACATGGGCCACTTCTTGCACGACGGGATGATCGAAGGCGAAGCCATTTTCGGTTTGCCGCAAGAGGCCATGGACCCGCACGAGGTTCTGGAGACCGATTAACACGTCGCTTTCCTCTCCCCCCGCCACCTTCGCGAGGAGGGCGGCGGTGAAACGCGTGCCGCACGCCGCTGCGGCATCGAGTAGGCGCCGCTCAGCCCTTGGGAGCTTCTCCAGCCGAAGGCGAATCGCCTCACGGACCCGCACCGGGATGGCAAGCTGTTCCGCGGGGCGTTCTAGGCGTTTCGCCGCGCCCCGGACCCGAATCGCACCTTCTTCTTGGAGCCCTCGGAGAACCTCGCGGATGAAGAGGGGGTATCCTTGCGTCTCGTGCCATAGCAGATCGAGGAAGTCGCCCGGGAGTGCGTGAGGGCCCAAGAACACCCCGGCAAGTCGTCTCATCTCCCCCTGCGGAAGACCAGGAACCAGGATGCCGGCTGGCAGCCGCTCTTGTTCCATCTTCCGAAGAGCGTCCTTCAGGTGGGGCCGCGCGCCCGCCTCCTCCACTCGGTACGCGCCGAGGACAAGAACGCGAGCCTTCCGCGTGTTGCGGGCGACGTATTGGAGGAGCGCGAGGCTCGAGGGGTCGGCCCACTGAAGGTCGTCAATTGCTACGAGCTGAGGATGGAGCCCTGCCTTTCGAGTGAGCCCGAGCGCGATCTGATCGAAGAGACGCGCTTGACGGAGTTTCGGATCATCCTTGGAATAGTCAATCCCCTCGTACTTTCCTGAATCAAGGAGGCTGCGCAACGCCTCATCCACGGCTGACCGTTCCTTGCCGCGATTATCTCCCGCGCTGAGCGTCTTCTCCATCGAGAAAACTGCCACTTCTCTGATTTGATTCAGGTCTGAAAGCAACCCCTCATCCTCCAAGCCCTCGACCACCGCGCCTACCGCACAGCCGTCGGCTCTCTGGGCTACGATGCGATGTTCTCCCGCTGCGAGGGATGAGAGGGGCCCTCCCCCGTCAACCGAGGTAATCGGTTCCTGCGTCCCGCGAGCGAAGGCACGGAGCATCGACACCGCCGCCGGAATCTGGGAGGCGGACTCCTTTCGTTCTGCCCGCGCGACAATCTTGCCCTTCGACGTGACGACGTATACCCCGAGAAGCTTTGGCGGCGGCCCTTCCTCCAAGATCCGAGCGAGGCCCAGACCTACGAGTGCCTCGCGCCACGGGTGGTAGGGAATCACAGACTCGGAGAGTGCGGTCCCGAATCCTGACGTAAACCCCCGGCGCGACGCCTCCCCTGCGGCCTCTTGGAGGAGCCGGGTCTTCCCGCCCCCCGCCTCGCCGCGGAGGAGCAGGAGCTGGCCCTCGCCCCGTTCGGCCGCATCCAGCGCCTCCGCGATCCGGGCGACCTCCTCGTCGCGGTCGACTAACGCCGGCATCGAGGCCGACGCGGAAGCCATGCCCTTCCGCATTCATCATCCGACATTTATATGGCTACTGTCAGTCGCGCTGCGGACTCTCCCAGTATGGCCACGCTTCCATCGGCATTTCAAATCTGTGGAAGTCTCGATGAGGGCTACCAGGGAGTCCACAGCGGGATGAAGAATAGCGAGGCGGAGGTCGTGGCGCTCGCGAGGAAGTTGATGTGGCGGGGGCGGAGCCTGGCGGAGCTGCGGGAACACGGCCCTCACGGACACGGGACTCCCGGACAAATCCTGCGCGCCGGCTGCTAGTCCGGCCCTTAGGCCTCGGGGGCGCTCGGCGCCCAACCCTCCTGGGCCCGCGCCGCACGGTCGACCCCGTTCTGAAGATTCAGTCGCTGGAAGAGTTCCGTGGCCGAGGCCATCTCCTCCCTCGCGTGTCCGAGCTCGCCCTTCTTCGCCCACATCAGCCCGAACTCGTAGTGCGATTCGGCCTCTTCCCGCATCATCCCGATGGCGCGAAAGATGCGGAGGCTCTCGTCGAAGTTCTCGATCGCGTCCGACCACTGGCCTTGGCCTCGGCTCACCATTCCGAGCACGCGGTGCGCAGCTGCCTCCTTCTGGCGGAGGCCAAGCTGGCGCGCTAGGTCCAGCGTTTGTTTGCCGCACTCTCGGGCGCGGTCCCAGGCCCCTTGGGCGCAGTACGCCTCCGCGAGCGCGCAGTACGTCCAGGTCAGCCCCCAGCGATCCCCGAGGCCCTCGCGAATCTTGAGGCTCCGTTTCAGTGCCGCCAGGGCCTGGTCGTGGTTTCCGTTCTTGAGGTGGGCGAGCCCGATGAAGTTCCAATTAAATGCGATGCCCCAGGTGTGTCCGAAGCGCTCGCCCATCCGGAGGGATCTCGCGAGAAACTCCAGTGCGAGATCGCACTCACCCATCATCAAGTGCGCAAGTCCGATTGTGTTATAGGAGGATGCAGTCCTCCACATGTCGCCAATCCGTTCCGCGACCGCCAGGCTCATGCTCATGTGTTCGAGGGCCTGACGGCAGTCGCCACGATCCAGATGGACGAATGCGATGATGTCTCGCGTCTCGCATAGCTCCTTCAGCGGACCGTCCTCTTCCCGGATTTCGAGGCTCTCCATGAGAGGCGCAAGGGCCATGTCCAGTTCGGTACGGACCCAACGGATCTCTCCAATCGCGCAGAGCGCGGTTGCCACCCCCTTTCGGTCATTCAGCCGCCGACTGAGTTCGAGGCTCCGGTCGAGGTGTCGCAGCGCGGTGTCGTATTCGCCTCTCAGGAGATAGACGTGGCCGAGCTGGGCGAGAACCATGGCGACGTCACCCGGGTCCCCGTCGCCGAGGCCCGCGAGTGCTTCTTCCAGTACTGCGATGGATTCCGGATGTGCGCCCTTCTTCTCGAGAGCGCGTGCAAGCTTCATGCGGACTCGAGCCGCCGGACCGCCTTCCGCCAGAAGGGCGAGGAGCTTCCGGTGGGCCTCGATGCTCCTGTCATAGTCCCCGACGAGTTCGCAGGCGTCGCCCAAGCCCTCGAGAATCCACGCCCGCTCGTCCTCGCCCTTCACGAGTTCGAGCGACTCACGGTAGAACCGGATCGCCTCCGCGTTCGCGTAGCGCGCGCGGGCCGACTCCGCAGCTTCCCGGAGCTTCTGACCGGCACGGGGATCTCGGGCCCGGTAGTAGTGCTCCGCTGCGTCCTCGCAGGGCCCGCCAACAAGCTCCAGCCATTCGGCCGCTTCGATGTGGTATGCTCGGCGGACATCTTCGGGGATGACCTCGTAGGCCACCTCTTGAACCGCCGGATGGTCAAAGGAGAAGCCGTTCTCCGTGGCCCGCAGCAGCCCATGAACCCGCACGAGGTTGTTCAGGTTGGGCAACACTCTGCTTTCCTCTTCCCCCGCCACTCTTGCGAGGAGGGCGGTCGTGAACCGCGTCCCGCACGCCGCAGCGGCATCGAGGACGCGTCGCTCGTCCTTCGGGAGCTTCTCCAGCCGCAGGCGAATGGCTTCGCGCACCCTCGTAGGAATCGCGAGCTGTTCGGCGGGCCGCTCCAAGCGCTTCGCCCGGTCTCGGACCTGGATTGCACCATCCGCCTCGAGCCCGCGAAGAACCTCGCGGATGAAGAGCGGGTACCCCTGGGTCTCCCGCCACAGCAAGTCAAGGAAATCGCCGGGGAGGACGTGGGGTCCGAGGAACACTTCGGCCAGCCGCCGCATCTCCTCCCGCGGGAGGCCGGAAACGAGGAGCCCGGGAGGCTGCCGGTCCCGTTCCATCTTCGCGAGCGCGTCTTTCAGGTGAGGCCGCACCCCCGCCTCCTCCACGCGATACGCGCCGATGAGGAGCACGCGACTCTCCCCAACGTTTCGGGCCACGTACTGGAGGAGGGCGAGACTCGACGGGTCGGCCCACTGGAGATCATCCACAGCCACGAGCTGCGGGGTGACCTCCGCTCTGCGGGAGAGGCCCAAAGCGACGTGATCGAACAGGCGAGCCTGCCGCAGCTTCGGGTCGCTATGCGTGTAATCGACGCCCTCATGCTTGCCCGCTTCCAGCAGTTCGCGGAGAGCGGTTCGAACGAAGGCCCGAGCGTCGTTTCCCCCCTTGCCCTGAACCGATGCACTGGAGGAGAGCTCCAGCTCCCGGGCCAGATCGCGCAGGTCCGAGAGGAGCGCCTCGTCCTCGCGACCGTCGAGGATCGCGCCCAGATGGAAGCCGTCGGCGCGCAAGGCAACCCCGCGGACCCGGTCGAGCGGGAGGAGGGTGAAGGCCCCATCCTTCGCGAGGTCGCCGTGCGGTGTGGCATGTCCACAGGCGTCGGTACTGATGGCGGAGACGGCAGACGGAGGCAGGGTTGCGTTCTCCCTTTCCTCCCTCGCGGCGATCTCGCCCTCCGCAGTCACGACGTACAGCCCGAGGAGCTTCGGGGGCGGGGATTCCTCGAGGATATGACCAAGGCGCAGTCCCTCCAGCACCTCCTTCCACGGATGGTACGGGACGACCGATTCCGACAGGCTGGTGCCGAACCCTGTGACGAAGCCTCGCCGGGCCGCCTGCGCAACGGCTTCCTGGACGAGACGGGTCTTGCCGCACCCCGCCTCCCCGCGGAGGAGCAACAGCTGGCCCTTGCCCCGCTCCGCCGCGTCCAGCGCCTCCGCAATCCGGGCGACCTCCTCCTGGCGGTCGACGAGCGGCGGAGGCTCCGTTGGCACCGCCGCCATCTCCACCCCCACATCGCTCCCCGGGCACTTATAGTGCCACTGTCAAGGGCGGCCCTGGAGGCGCACGCCAAGGCCGCGAGGCCGACGACCTTTTCGGGCCCGCGGCCGGGCCCGATCATGCACGGGAAATCGCCGACTGCCGCAGCCCCCGGAGTTCCGCAAGGAGGGTGACGATCGCCGCCGTCGCCCCCTGGAGTTCTCCGTTTGGCAGGAGGAAGCCGCGATCCGCGGACGCCCCGGGGGGCGGGGGGCTCGCTTCGCCGAGCCACGCGGACAGGGCCTCCTCCTCTCCGTTGAGCCACTTCTGGAGCAGTTCGACGGACTCGTCGGCCACGGAGTACCCCTAGC
>Ga0209341_10006876_pt1 | contig 10120 bp, 12 predicted proteins | sample RifCSP13_2_FD_184020 | JGI IMG/M metagenome (GOLD analysis project Ga0209341, IMG submission 184020) | Soil microbial communities from Rifle, Colorado - Rifle CSP2_sed 13_2 (SPAdes) (version 2) | ecosystem: Environmental > Terrestrial > Deep subsurface > Rock core/Sediment | place: Rifle... | reverse complement strand
GTCTGTACGTCCACGGCCGATGTAAGAGATTCCATACCTCTTATTCCTTGCGGTACACTTTCATCTGTGAACTCTCCGAAGAGCTTGTTCCGTACCTGTACGCGAAAGAGTTCGTGACGCTGACCTCCTTCACGAGTCGTTCGAGGAGGATGGTGGTGTCGTGGCCAGGAGGCCGCGAGGGTTGGCCACCATCATCCGCGGTCAGACCTTCGCGCGCTCCTCTTGCGGGCAACGCGCTTCCCCGCACTGCGTCTCCGCCTCGTCCCCTTCCTCTTCTCGTAGCGCGGCTCGTACAGCTGGACCCGGATGCCGCCGGGCACATCGATGTACGTGACGAGTCCGTACCCGTGGTCCTCGACGTCCTGGGTGAACCGCGCGCCCCGCGACTTGAGGTCCGCGACGGTGCTGTGGATGTCGTCGCAGTAGAACGACACGTCGTGTTCGCCCGCGTCGCTCGGATCCTCTACGGGGTGCACGCCCAGGTCGCCCTCCGCGAAGTCGAAGATCCACCAGCCGTCGCCGATGTCGCTGCCCGGGAGCTTCATCGCTTCGCGAAAGAACCGGCGCGTCTCCTCAGGCGCCGACGAGTACAACAGACCGTGGATGCCTCGGATCATGCGCGCAGGAGCGCGGCATCGTACTTCAATCCGACCGCCCGTAGGTTCATCTCTTCGTCCCCCACTCCCGAGCCGTGGGCGGACCCACGGGCCTGCGGCGCTGGGTCGTCTCCCCGCTGCGGTGGCACTTCCTCCTCGTACTGGTCGTCTCCCTCGCCGTGGGCGTCGCGCTTTACGCGGTCCCCTCCCTCGGACCGTCGTTCTGGCCCTATCCGATCAAGCCGCTCGGCACCCGGTTCTTCGCGTCCGTGTTCCTGGCGATGGCGGTGGCCGCCCTCGTCGCCCTGAGGGAGCCGAGGCGCGGGCCCGCGGACGTCCTCCTCGTCATGGGGGTCTCCGTGTTCGGCATGATCGTCGTGGCGGCGGTGGCCGACTTCCCGCGACTCGCCCTCGGCCCGGCGGCCGCCCTCTGGTCCGTCCTCCTGTCCTCGCTCGCCCTCGGCAGCCTCCTGTTCCTCATCCGTGCGCGAGGGGAGCCTCCGGTCGAGGGGACCCCCGTGCCGCGCTGGCTGCACCGCCATTTCCTCCTCCACACCGTCGTCGTCCTGCTCTTCTCGATCCAGATGCTGCTCACGCCGAACGTCGCGAAGACCTTCTGGCCGTGGACCATCACCGACACCGTCCAGCGGGGGATCGGCGGCCTCTTCATCGGGGTCGCCGTGGGAACGGCTTGGTCGTTCCGACAGCGTTCCTGGGACCGCGTGCGCTTGCTGCTGCCCGTCAACATCACGTTCGTGTCGATGGTCCTCCTGGCCGTGGTCATCCACTGGGGGGACATTGCGGCGGGCCCCGGATGGCACGTGACGATCCCCTGGCTCCTCCTGTACGTGTACACGGCGGCCTACCCGGCCTATTACCTCCTCCGCCCGCCGACGACGCAGCCTCGTTCCACGGCGTGAGTCCATCCTCCCATCCTCGCGAGGAGGGCGGCAACCTTCATGGGCGTCCAACCGTTCCCTCGCCTCATGGAACGTCAGCCCGTCCTGTATTCGATGCCGATCTCCCACTGGTGCGTCTCCGCGGACCGCATGCTCGCGTTCAAGGGCGTCGACCACGACACCGTGTCCGTGCCCTACCACGACAAGACGGAGCTGATCGCCGCCACGGGACAGGATTACGTGCCCACGCTCGTGTGGGACGGGACGCCCGTGATGTGGCACGACATCCCCGACTTCCTCGAACGCACGGTCCCGGAACCCACGCTCTACCCTTGGGGGAATAAGGGATTGGCGGTGGTGATCGAGCAGTGGGCGCACGCGCAGCTCGAGGAGAAGGTGTGGCGGTACGTCGTGACGAAGATCCCGCCGGTCCTGCGAGACGACCGCGAGCGCTGGGTCTTCGAGGAGATGCAGGTCCGCGGGCGCGGCCCGTGGCACATCCTCGAATCACGGCGGGAGGAGTTCCAGAAGGACATGGTCAAAGAGCTTGGGCGCCTCGACATGGCCCTGATCGGGCGCGAGTGGCTCCTCGGCCAGCCGAGCCTCGCAGACTTCGGCGTGTACGGCAGTCTGTCCCCGCTCCTGACGATCGGAGAATCGATCCCGAAGGACATGCCCCAGCTGGGGGCGTGGGTCGCGCGGATTCAAGCGCTGAGCGCTTAACGCGACTCCACCCGCGCCAGCACGACCTCCCCGTACGAAGCGAACGGCTCCTCCGCCTTCGCCTCCGCGAGGCCCGTCGCGATCTCCCGTTCCGACACCCGCCGGAGGTTCGACCGCCATCGGAGCCCCTCGAACTGCTTCACCGCGGGCTCGACGGTGACGTCGAACCGGATCTCGCGTTCCGTGCGCTCGAACTCCAGCTCGTTGTTCACGAACCCGTACGAGAAGAACGTCTTCCGGCGGAACCGCTCGAGGCCGGGGTCGTAGAACAACACGCTGAGGCTGCGGTTCAGGAGGCGGCCCTCGCACACGGCCTCCCCGCGCGCGGTCAGGAAGCGGTCGCCCGGCTCGAGCGCGTATGTGGCGGTCGTCTCGACGACCCCCTTCTCGCCGAACTGGTCCTTCGACGCGCCGCTCCACGTGCCCACGAGGAACTTCCAGTCGTCGAGCGGTGAGGCCACCGGACGGATGATCGAAGAACCCCTATATCCGCGCGCGGTCCCGGGGCCAAGTCCTGGCGGCGTCGACATCAGTCGAGGGACTCACCATCCTCCGGTCGCCGCCACGACCATGAGGAAGAGGACGACCACGACGATTGTCGTGTTCGCGAGCGAGCCAGTGAGGAGCCTCTTCTGATGAGCCCGCACGACGTCCGGGATCGCCGCGCCCGGGTCCTCCGGCCACGGGGCCTTGGCGATCTTCATCGCCGTCGGCTTCAGGAATACGATCCCGTTGATCAGCGCCGCCAGGACGAGGACGAGGCTGAGGATGACGAGCTGCCCCTGGGAGTTCGCGAGGACGGCGTTCAGATCGTACTTGAGCAGCAGGTAGACGACGCCGGTGGCGATGACCAAGAACCCGCTCATCATCTGGAACATGCTCGTCTTCCCCAGAATGGGCAACAACCGCCGGTATTCCCCGACGGCCTTCGCCCGCTTGAGGATTGGCGCCAGGACGAGCTCGATGTAGATCGAGACGCCCACCCACATCATCCCGAACAGCACGTGTGCGAACTCAGCGAAGGCGATCCCGCTGACCATGGGCCCGGGATTCCGAGTGGAGGATAAGACTGTTGGTCGGAGTGACCGTAGGGGGAAACGTGTAAGGGGGATGCGGGCCTCTCGCCCTCGGCGTTGACCATGTCCTCGCTCCGATTCCACGCGTCGGGAATCGTGCGCGCATCCCTCGAGGAGGCGTTCGCTTGGTGGACGGACCTCCGCGAGGACGACGCGGGCCGTATCATGCCGCCACTCCGTGAGCGCACGATCGTGGAGAAGACGGCGGGGCAGACGCTGACGGAGGACCGCTGGTCGATCTTCGGCGTCCCGATGCGGACGCGGGCGACGCTGCGGCCGCACCCGCCGGACGGCTGGGAGGTCACGTCCGAGCTGCGCGGCGGCACCGCCAGGGATGTCGTGTGGCTCACGACCGTCCCCGAGGGGACGCGAGTCACGATGGAACTGGCCATGGATCTGCGGTGGCCGTGGTCGTGGGCAGCCCGGGCCTTGCAACCTGCGCTCGCGCGACTGTTCCAGAAGGACTTGGAAGCGGTGAACCGATCCCTCGAGGCGTCGTTTCACGAGGAACCGAAATAGGGATCGGGAGCGGAACGGTTATGTATTCAGAATTGAATAGTGTTATTCACTAATGAACACCGACTTGCGTCCCACGAGCCGCCTCCCCGTGGGCCGCGTAATCCGACACCGAGGAGTCCTCCGAGCGCTGTTCGCTGCTCCTCCCGCCGGCATGACAATTCGCGAACTCGCCATCCGTTCGGGCGTTCCGTACGCCAGCACGTGGCGGCTCGTCGAGGATCTGAGGCGTCTTGGCGCACTCCGTCTGGAGGTAATCGGATCCAGCCGGAGGGTCTCTGTGAACACGGGATCCCCCCTCCTCGACGACCTGCGGCGAATCGCGGGTGTGGAATTCGACCCCCACCGAAAGGCGGCCCGACGCTTCGCCGACCTCGCGTCCAAGCTACATGCAGTACGAAAGATCATCCTCTTCGGCAGTGTCTCGCGCGGCGAGGAGACCGTGGGAAGCGACGTCGACTTGGCGGTGGTTCTCGATCGAAAGACGCGGGCCGTCCGGGCACAAGTCGACCGGTTGGCCGGACAAGTGATCGAGGAGACGGGCCTTGCCGTCGTCCCGACCATGCTAACCCAACGCGAGATCACGCGTGGAGGCTCGTTTCCCCGGACCCTCGCCACCGGGGAGGTCATGTACGAGCGATCTTGAGGAGGCGGAGGCGTGGCTCGCTTCCGCAGAGTATCTTCTCGAGGCTGCGGACCAACCCCGCGCCCGGTTCACCGTGGCCATCGCCCAGGCGATCCACGCGATCATACGGAGCAACGACGCCCTCACCCTGCGGTTTCTGGGACGCCGCTCCACGAGACACGACGACGCCGTCGTCCTCTTCCGGGAGCTCGTGCGAAGCGAACGGATTCCGCCGGCGTACGCTGGTTGGCGCGACCTCCTCCTCCGAGCCCTAGGGGAGAAGTCCGAATACGACTACAAGGGAACCGAGGCAGGGGCGACGGAGGCCCGCCGATGGGTTCGCGATGCGGGACGGTTTCTGTCCGCGGTGCGGAGCATCCTCACCTGATCTCTTCCACGCGGCCAAGCGCATGGCAATAAGCGCATTGGATGACGAGTTGCCGCGGAGAGACCTTCCCTCAATTGACGCGCGTCGTGATGGCGAGCCCTCGCGCCCGCGCTTCATCGACGAACCGCTTTGGCGGCACTCCCTTCTCCACGGAATGTGCGCCCGGTCGGATCTCGCCCCGCGCGATCATCGCCGCCACGATTGACGCGTGCCACCCGGTCACCCGCTCCATCGCGCGGAATCCGGTGGCTTCGTCATACCAGTCCACGAGATCCACGACCGCCTCCGCGCTGTGACCGCCCTTCTCCCCCTTGCACACGACGCGCGTCATCGCCACGTCCCGCGGCTCGCCCGAGGACACGCGCGGTACGAACAGCGCCTTGAACACGTCGCGAGGCACGACCTTCCTGCCGCCAATCGCCACGGGCCTCTCCGAGAACAAGCCGAGGTCGGCGAATGCGCGCACCTGAGCCCAGTGCCCCGGGTACCGGAGGGTCTTGTTCTCAAGGGTGCGCAGCTTCCCCCCGTATGTCCACGGCATCGTCGACAGGCCGCCGGAGGTCACGAGCGCCTCGAGCGTCCCGAGCGGGGCGAAGGCGATCTCCTCAGGCTCCGTGAGCGCGGGCACCTCGACGCGCCTCCCTTCGCGCAGGAACGTGGCGGTCCCCGTGTACTCGTTGACGAGGCCTTCCGCGTCGAATAGCATCTCGTAGTTCCACGGGGGCTTCGGCCGTTGCGGGAGCCCGCCGTCGTAGATGTGCACCGCCACGGGATGATCGAGGAGTCCCATCGCATACACGGCCAGCGTGATGTTCGCCCCGGGCCCCATGCCGCAGTCCGGGACGATCGCGATCCCCGCGCGTTTGGCGGCGGCGTTCAGGGCGAGCTCCTTGCGGACGACCGCGGTGTTCCCGCCCAGATCGACCATGGAAGCTTTGGCGGCGACGGCCCACCTCGCGAGCGACAGGTTGTAGCGGTAGGGGACCGCGCTGACGAAGACGTCGATCCCCCGGAGGGCGCGAACGACGGCGTCGCGCTTTGTCACGTCGACCTTGACCGCTCTGGCGGTGGAGCCGCCACTCAGGCGGTTCACGCGTTTGGCGGCAGACCGCGCGAGCGATGCATCGACGTCCCCGAGGAGGACGACGTCCGCGTCCCCGTTCACCGCCAGGTCGAACGCGGCGGCGGTGCCCTGGCGCCCCGACCCCAGGACCGCGTACCGGTAGCCCACGGATTTCGGGAGGGTGCGGGAGCGCAAATAGGTGCGGACCCCGTTCGACATCTTCTAATATCCACGAAAAGCATGCAAGTCCCGAGGGGGATTTGGCGGTGGGGAATCCGCTGGAGGACAGGCCGGAGGCGGGGGCGGTCTTGGCCGTGACGGGGGAATCCGATGGCTAGCCCCGCGCCGACGTGGGAGCTCGCGGACCAGAACCTCGCCCCCTTTCGTTGTTCGCGCGAGGAAATCCTCCGCCTGGCCCTCTCGCGGCGCCTCAGCCTGCAGGCGTCCGTGCGCGCGTCGCCGAACCAGGTGTGGACCCCGATTGCGGCGAGCGAGTTCGCGGCCGCGTGCCCGGACCTCCTCTTCCTGTCCGCGAAGGCGTCGAAGACCGAGGATGCGAGTGGCGTCGTCGCGGTGAACGCGAACCCGGAGGCGCTCCTCGGCAGCCCCGGCCCGCCGTTCACGGCCGACGCCGCGCTCTTCCAGCTCTGGAGCGGCGTCTTTGCCGGCGTCATCGTGGAGTCCCGCGCCCTCCGGCCGGACATGTTCCTCCACGTGTACATCGTCGCGTTCAACCTCTCCGCCTCCCCGCAGACCCACGCCCTTGTCCCCGGTGAGTACAAGATCCCGGACGAGCAGCGTCACCTCCTTACGTTCTCCCTCGGGCCTTGGCGTTGGGAGGTGCACCGGATGTTCATCCCCGTGCCGCCGACGCCGGGCAGGTACGAGATGGAGTTCCGTTCCACGTCCGGCGCGGCGAAAGCGGGGAAGGCGATTGCGGCGACCGCCCTCACCCTCGGCATGTTCACGTACATCCCGGGCCACAAGGGGTTCACGGTCCCGTTCCAGGTCCTCGCGCCGGACGCGCTCTCCTACCTCGACTCCTTCGAGAGCGCGTGCGTGAAGGTCGTCGCGGACGAGTTCGCGCGCCAGGGAGTAGACCATGGCGTCGGACCGATGGGCGCGATCCCCCGCGCAGACTTCCTGCAGCGGTTCGGCCAGTACCTGCGATACAACCCCGAGAGGACGCTCCTCACGAACGAGGAGGAGAAGGACGGGGACAAAGCGTTCGAGCGGCTGTACGGGCGGTACATGATGCAGGAGTACGGGGGAGCGGTCACAATCGGGACGCCGGACGCGACGAAACCCTCGTGATCGAGGTGCGGTCTCTCCCATGGCAGCGACTGCTGCGCACGGAGTCTCCTGCTTCCGAAGCCGATCTCGAGGATCGCGCGGGGCGGTTGAGCCGTCCGTGACGAGGTCGGAAAGTAGAAGTGTCACGCGGAGCCATTCCCTCGCGGCGGAGGTGACGGATGCCGGAACGTGCGGAACCGCCCATTGAGATCGTCCACTTCGCGGACCCGATGTGCTGGTGGTCGTGGGGCCTCGAGCCCGTCCTGCAGCGCCTGAAGGAGGTGTACGGCGACAACGTGAAGGTCACGTACCGGATGGGCGGGACGTTCCGCGACCTCAAGGAGTGGATGACCGAGTACGAGGTCGATGAGGCGTCCACCCCCAAATGGATTCAGGAGTCCGCGGAGATGACGGGGATGCCCGTCGCGACGGACTACCTCTGGCGGTCCAAAGTCACGTCGACGTACCCGGCGTGCCTCGCGTTCAAGGCGGCGCAGCTCCAGTCCCCGGAGAAGGCGGACCGGTACTTCCGGCGCATGATGGAGGCGTTCCAGGTCGAGGGCCGTCCCGCGACGCAGGAGGAGTACGCGCGCCTGGCGGCGGAGGTCGGGCTGGACGGCGAGCGCCTGCGAAAGGACGTGAGGACCGCGGCGGTGCAGAAGGCGTTCGAGGAGGACATGCACGCGATGCACGCGTCCCAGGCGAACTTCCTCTCCCTCGTCGTGCGGAACCGCGCGGGGAAGGCGGTCGCGAAGGGGCAGACGTTCACCGCCGCGCCGTTCGAGGAGATCGTCGACCGCCTCGCGCCCGGGCTGCCGAAGCGCGCGCCCTCGGACATCCTGGAGTACGTGGAGCACCACAGGGGCCTCACGCCCGCGCACGAGGTCGCGGAGGTCTTCCGGATTACCGAGGCGGCCGCCAAGGCGCGCCTCGAGAAGCTCGCGGCCGCGGGCCTCCTGACGCCCGTCGCGACGGACGCCGGCCCGTTCTGGCGGTGGGGCGAGAAGCACGTCGACAAGATGCCGCTCGAGCTCGTCCGCATCTCCCACGTGACCCCCACGGAGTATGCGGGGAAGACGGACCTCGGGCCGGTAATCACGAAGGCCGTGCAGGCGATGTACACGGAGGTCGCGACGAGGCCGGACAAGGAGTACCACTTCCCCCTGGGGATGGCGGCGCTCACCTACCTCGGCTACCCGGAGGAAGACCTCCGGAAGCTGCCGCCGACGGCGGTCGAGTCCTTCGCGGGCGTCGGCTACCCGTTCGCCGCCAACGCGATCCGGTCGGGGGACACGGTGCTCGACGTGGGGTCCGGCTCCGGGACGGACGCGCTGTTCGCGTCCCTGAAGGTGGGGCCGAAGGGGACCGTGCACGGCCTCGACATCACGCCCGCCATGATCGCGAAGGCCCGCGCGAACGTCGCGAAGATGGGGGCGGAGAACGTGGAGATCCACGAGGGCGACGCGACGAAGATCCCGCTGCCGGACGGGAGCGTGGACGTCGTGACGAGCAACGGCGTGCTGAACCTCGTGCCGGACAAGCCCGCCGCGTTCCGCGAAATCTACCGCGTCCTCGCGCCGGGGGGACGCCTCCAGCTCGCGGACATCGTGTCCCAGGAGTCCGTCGGGGCGGTGTGCGGCATCAACCCCCAGCTGTGGGCGGACTGCATCGGCGGCGCGGCCGTGGAGTCCGAGTACCTGAAGGCGATCGAGGGCGCCGGGTTCCAGGACGTGCGCGTGATCCAGCGCGTGGACTACTTCGCGAAGTCGTCCTCGGAGAGCACGCGTCGTCTCACGAAGACGTTCGGCGCGGAGAGCGTCGTCGTCACCGCCGCCAAACCCTGACGTCGGCCGTCAGGTCACGGAGAGAAGTTCCGTGATCTCCTCGATACGCGGCTGCCGAATCCTGGCGAACCGAGTGGTAGTGTGGGAAGGGCATGGAATCCGAGGTCGTGTCAGGGACCCAGCGCGTCTCGGTTCCAGGGAACGGGCATCTTCATCCCCCCGGGGCCCATTCTTATGTTGCCGTGAGGCATCGTTCGAGGGTGAAGGAGTCCCGTCGGAAACGTCGGCGAGAGGAACGCCTCCGCGCGGTCGTCCATACCGCCATCCGAGCGCGCGCGCTGCCGCCCGAGGAGACCTTGGCGGTCGGATTCGAACTTGTCTCCTTCGCGGAGAAGTTGCGGAATGCCGCCTCGCGGTCGGACGTTTGAGGGCGTCGTGAGGGCCGCAGAGGCGGTCCTCCGATCGAACCGCGTCGAACACGTGTACGTGGGCGGTCTCTCCGTGATGGCGTTCGGCGTCCCCCGGGCGACCGTGGATGTCGACGTCTTCGCGGATTACGCCCTGGGTTCCGTCGGCGCCACTGTTTCGGGCTTCCGGAGACGCGCGTTCCTCGTCGCGGCGGACGACCTTCGCGACGCGCTCCTCGTCCGGAGGAGCCAAGTGACGATCGACGATACGCGCTCCTTGTACCACATCGACCTCGCGCCCACGGTGGACCCGGCGAAGAGACACGCGCTCAAGGCGCGGGCGGATGTCCGGCTCCTGGGGATGACGCTTCCGATCGCGCGTCCGGAGCATACGGTGGTCATGAAGTTAAAGTTCGGGAGCGACCGCGACCTCGAGGATGCCATGGGGACGCTCGTGCGTCAGCAGGGGAAGCTCGACCTCGAGGAAATGCGGCGCTTCGCGCGACAGCAGGGGCTCCTCTCCGACCTTCTGGACTTCGAGAAACGCGCGGAGCGGCTGGCGGGAACCTCGTGAGCGCGTCGGGGTTCGATTTTCCGACGGCCGGGCGCCTGTCGCCGGAATCGCGAATTCCTATGATAGCCTAAGGATAGGCTTTAAGATGGGGAGACGCATCGGGGGCCCGAGGATCACATGCCGTACACCCATCCCGGTGGCTGGACGCTGTACACGCGCGAAGTGAAACTGAAGCG
>Ga0209341_10006874_pt1 | contig 10125 bp, 7 predicted proteins | sample RifCSP13_2_FD_184020 | JGI IMG/M metagenome (GOLD analysis project Ga0209341, IMG submission 184020) | Soil microbial communities from Rifle, Colorado - Rifle CSP2_sed 13_2 (SPAdes) (version 2) | ecosystem: Environmental > Terrestrial > Deep subsurface > Rock core/Sediment | place: Rifle... | reverse complement strand
GAGTCCGCGCCTAGCGGACTCCGGTCTTGCGCCCAGCTACCAGAGCTCCGTCCGACGGCGGTCCTACCCTCGCGCCATGACACTCGGGATCGTGGTGTTCGGCGCCGCGTTCCTCGTCGGGCTCGGGCTCGGCACGTACACCCGACGACCTCTTTCGACCGCATTCCTCGTCCTCGGCAGCTTCACGGCCTTGCTCGTGCTGTCGGCCACGGGTGAGGTGCTCGGCGCCGCCGCCGTACTCGTCATCGTGTTCCTCGTGGGGCTCGTCGCAGAGAGCATGCGCGAGACGTTCGAGCTCCTCGTCGGCCGCTACTAGCGCCGTCGGACAGGCGTGCACTGGCGGCTCGCCACCCTCGCCCTCATCCTTCTCGGATTCGCGGCGATCTCCGCCGCATCAGGGGTGTTGGGGCAAAGGAGTCCGCGCCAGCGGACTCCTTCTTGCGCAGAGTGCGGGCGGGAGGACTCGAACCTCCAAGAGCCGAAGCCCAACGGGACCTAAACCCGCCGCGTCTGCCAGTTCCGCCACGCCCGCGTGGAGCGAAGGATAGGCCGTCATGTCGGACCGAGGCCCGCCGGCGCGCGCTAGCGACCGCGACGGAGGTTCTTGCAGGCGGTCGAGTCCGAAGTACAGACCGGTGCCCAGTTCAGGAGCTCGCGCGTTCCGGGCAGGCCATTGTCCGATCACCCGCGCATTTCGCTCCGACTGTCGGCGAGCTCGACGAACCTCATGAGCCCCGTTCGAGGCGTGTCAACCCTGCGAACCGGTCGAGGCTGAAGAGCCCGATCTCGTGCGAGGTCGAGCCGTCCAGCGCCAGGTCGGCCAGGATCTCGCCGACGACCGAACAGAACTTGAAGCCATGGCCGGAGAAGCCCGCGCCGACGATCGCACTCTCGGCTTCGGGGTGCCCGCCGATGAGGAAGTGCTCGTCGGGCGACGGCTCGAAGAGACAGGTCTTGAGCGCGATTGTCGGTCCTGCGCCATCGGGGAGGTACCGCTCCGCGAAGGCCCGCAATGGCGTCTCGTCCCCGTGCGTCGGCTCCCGCGAGATCGCATCCGGGTCGCCGCCCTGTCCGAAGTGGTCGAAGCGACCGACCTTGAACCCCGGCACGCCGAACACCGGGAACCCGTAGAAGTGCTCCCCGTCCAGTGCCAGATTGAACACTGGCAGCCGACCGGGTGTGAAGAGCTCGGGCCGCTCGGGTTGGAACCACGCAACCGCCTGGCGCAGGGCACCGGCCAGCCCCGCTGGTAGCCGGGCGACGTCCTGCGACCACGCGCCAGCGGTCAACACCAGGCGCTCGGCCTCCACGACTCGGCGGTCCGTCTTCACCCGCACACCGTTCTCGATCTCGGTCCACTCGAGAACGCGTTCGCGCGCTCGCACGACTGCACCGTGGGCGAGCGCTCCGCTCACATGAGCGACGATGCAGCGCTCGGGGAGGAGGAAGCCGCCGTCGGCCTGCCAGAACACGGCGAGATCCGGCGGGAGGCGGAACGCGGGGTGGCGTCGGCCGAGCTCGCGCCCATCGATCGTCTCGTGAGGGATGCCGTGGTCGGTGCTGGAGCGAAGCGCGCCTTCGTAGATCCGCTCGCCGGCCTCCACGATCCCCGTGATGTGGAGAAGCTGCTCGCCAGCCTCCGCCTCGAGCTTGCGCCAGAGCTCGTACGCGCGGCGGACGAGCGGGACGTAGCTCGAGTCCTCGAAGTAGGCGAGCCTGATGATCCGGGTGATCCCGTGCGACGAGCCCATGTCGTTGGGCACGTCGTAGCGCTCGAGCCCGAGCACGCGCTTGCCTCGGCGCGAGAGGTGGTACAGGGCGGCACTCCCCATTCCGCCCACTCCGACCACGACGACGTCGTACCGTTCCATTCCGCGTGACCCTATCCCGTGCTGGTTGAATGGCCTGGTGAGCACCGCTGTCGAACAGCTCGGCGAGAATCGCGTCCGCCTCACCGTCGACGTCTCGCCCGACCAGGTGCAGCACGCGGTCGAGCACGCGATGTCCGATCTCTCGGAGAGCGTCAAGATTCCCGGCTTCCGCAAGGGGAAGATCCCACAGCCGGTCCTCGTGTCGCGCCTGGGCAAGGACCGGATCTACGCGGAGGCGGTCGACAGCCACATCGGCGGCTGGTTCTGGAGCGCGGCTTCCCGGAATCGCGTCCGACCGATCGCGGAGCCCCAGTACGATTTCGAGCTCCCTGGCACCGCCGACGAGGCGTGGAGCTTCACTGCGACGGTCGAGGTCCAGGCGCTCCCTGAGATCGTCGACTGGACGGGGCTCGAGGTTGCGCGCGCCGAGGTCGAGGTCCCGCAGGAGTCGGTGGACGCCGAGCTCGAGGCGCTGCGGGAATCCGTCGCGGAGCTCGTGCCGGCCGACGGCCGCCCCGCACGCGAGGGAGACACGCTCGTCGTCGATCTCCTCGACTCGAAGGGAGACGCGCAGCGCGACACGGTCGTCGAGCTCGGTGCCGGCCGCATGGCCGGCGAGCTCGAGTCGGCGCTCCTCGGTGCTACTGCCGGCGAGACGAAAGAAGTCTCGTTCGCGCTCGGCGACGGAACGGCGTCGACGGTCGAGATCACCGTGCGCGAGGTGCAGGAGAAGGTCCTGCTGCCGCTCGACGACGAGCTTGCGCGCGCGGCGAGCGAGTTCGACACTCTCGCCGAGCTTCGCGCAAGCATCGAGGGAAGCCTGCGCGACCAACTCGATGCGGAGATCGACGCAGCGTTTCGGGTCTCGGCCGTCGACGAGCTCGTCCGTGCATCCGAGGTGCAGCCTGCACTCTCGCTCATACGCACGCGCGCCGCAGACCTCCTCACCGGATTCGTCCGTTCGCTCGAGCGCCGCGGCGTCTCGCTCGAGACGTATCTCGCGGCCAGCGGCGGCAGTGGCGAGGAGCTCCAGCGCCAGATGGTGCTCGAGGCCGCGGTCTCGATCGCACGTGAGCTCGCGCTCGAGGCGCTCGCCGAGCGCGCCGGAATCGAGATCTCCGACGACGAGGTGAAGACGTACCTGCGGGAAGAGGCCGAATCGTCGGGAGAGGACGATCCCGACGGTCTCATCGAGGACGTGTGGGCGCACGGGCAGCAGGAGTCGATTCGGGAGGACCTCCGCCTGCGCGCGGCGCTCGACCGACTCGTCGCCGACGTGAAGCCCATCGCACCGGACCTCGCAGCGGCACGAGACAAGCTGTGGACACCCGACAAGGAAAAAGCCGAGGGGGACACGAAGTTGTGGACCCCCGGCAGCAAGGAGCCTTCATGAGTCCCCTGATTCCAATGGTCATCGAGCAGACCTCGCGCGGCGAGCGCTCGTTCGACATCTACTCGCGTCTGCTCAACGAGCGGATCATCTTCCTGGGCACGCCGATCGATGACCAGATCGCGAACCTCGTCGTCGCCCAGCTCCTCCACCTCGAGTCCGAGGATCCGGACAAGGAGATCTCGATCTACATCAACTCGCCCGGCGGGATCGTCTACGCGGGCCTCGCGATCTACGACACGATGCAGTTCATCAAGCCCGACGTGCAGACGATCTGTGTCGGGATGGCGATGTCGATGGGGGCGATCGTCCTCGCCGGCGGCACGCCCGGAAAGCGCCGCGCGCTGCCTAACGCCAAGATCCTCATCCACCAGGGCTCGGGCGGCTTCTCGGGCCAGCCGACCGAGATCGAGATCTACGCGCGGGAGGTAATCAACATCAAGCGGCTAATGGAGGAGATCATGGCCAAGCACACGGGTCAAACGGTCGAGAAGGTGGCCAAGGACATGGATCGGGACTTCTACATGACGGCCCCCGAGGCCAAGGAGTACGGGCTCATCGACACGGTGATCGAGCACCGGTCATAAAGATCCCCTTCCCCTAACCTTGAAATCGGAGTAAAAGGAGACACGTGGCTCGGGCGAGCGAGGGTAACGAGCAGCTGCTTTGCAGCTTCTGCGGGAAAAGTCAGCGTCAGGTCAAGAAACTGATCGCTGGACCCGGCGTCTACATCTGCGACGAGTGCATCGATCTCTGCAACGAGATCATCGACGAGGAGCTGACGTCTCCCGCCCAGCTCGACCTCGACAATCTCCCCAAGCCGCTCGACATCTACTCGGTCCTGAACGACTACGTCGTATCGCAGGAGGAGTCGAAGCGCACACTCGCCGTGGCGGTCTACAACCACTACAAGCGCGTGCGCATGGGCCTCGAGGACGCAGGTGAGGTCGAGCTCCAAAAGTCGAACATCCTCCTGCTCGGCCCGACGGGCTGTGGCAAGACACTGCTCGCGCAGACTCTCGCTCGTATCCTCAATGTGCCGTTCGCCATTGCCGACGCCACGGCGCTGACCGAGGCCGGTTACGTCGGCGAGGACGTCGAGAACATCCTGCTCAAGCTCATCCAGGCGGCCGACTTCGACATCAAGAAGGCAGAGACCGGGATCATCTACATCGACGAGGTCGACAAGATCGCGCGCAAGGCGGACAACCCGTCGATCACGCGCGACGTCTCGGGTGAGGGCGTTCAGCAGGCGCTGCTCAAGATCCTCGAGGGCACGATCGCATCGGTGCCTCCCCAGGGCGGGCGCAAGCACCCGCACCAGGAGTTCCTCTCGATCGACACGACGAACATCCTCTTCATCTGCGGCGGCGCGTTCGCCGGCCTCGACAAGATCATCGAGCGGCGCGTCGGGAAGAACACCATCGGCTTCGGCGCGGACATTCGCTCGCGCAACTCCGCCGAGAGCGCCGAGCTCCTCACGCAGGTCATGCCCGAGGACTTGATGGTGTTCGGGCTCATCCCAGAGTTCGTCGGACGGCTTCCGGTGGTCTCCGCAGTGCACCAGCTCACGAAAGAAGACCTGGTCGAGATCCTCACCGAGCCCAAGAACGCGCTCGTGCGCCAGTACCAGCGCTTTTTCGGCTACGACTCGATCGAGCTCGTGTTCACCGAGGACTCGCTGTGGGAGATCTCCGATCACGCGCTTGCGCGCGAGACCGGCGCCCGCGGATTGCGCTCGATCATCGAGCAGGCACTTCTCGACGTCATGTTCGAGCTCCCGTCGCGCACCGACGTAATCAAGTGCGTGATCACGAAGGAGACGATCTCCAAGAGACAGAAGCCGACGCTCGTCACGAGCGCCGAGGGCATCGTCGACGAGCTCGACGAGCTCGCCGAAGAGTCCGCCTAGAGCGCCTCGACTCGCACTGGCTTGGGCTCGACGGCTCATCGGCATAGACTGCTGCCGAGGAGGAGAGCTCATGACGGATTTCGTGGCTCCACAGGAGCTTTCAGGCGCGCTTCGGGGCAGTGTTCTCGATGCGAGTCATCCTGAATACGATGTGGCTCGCGCGCTCCACAACGCGATGATCGACAAGCGGCCACGCCTGATCGCGCAGTGCGTGGATGTCGCCGACGTGATCGAAGCGGTGCGCTTCGGTCGAAGGAGCGGCCTCGAGATCGCCGTTCGCGGGGGTGGCCACAGCGGCGCGGGCCTCGGGAGCGTCGACGACGGGCTCGTCATCGACTTGTCTCTCATGCGGGGCGTGCTCGTTGATCCCGACCAGCGGCTCGCACGAGTGCTAGGGGGCACGGTGCTCGGCGAGGTCGATCACGTAACGCACGCGTTCGGTCTTGCTGCTCCATTCGGGATCATCTCGACGACCGGTGTCGGAGGCCTGACTCTGGGCGGCGGCGTCGGCAACCTGACGCGGACCCTTGGCTTGTCGGTCGATAACCTCGTCGCGGCAGACGTCGTGTTGGCTGACGGCAGCTTTGTGACTGCGACCGAGGATCGCAACGAAGACCTCTTCTGGGCCCTCCGCGGCGGCGGCGGCAACTTCGGTGTCGTCACGGCCTTCACTTTCCGCTTGAGCCAGGTGTCGAAGATCGTCGGCGGCCCGACCTTCTGGTCCCTAGACCGCACCGAAGAAATCCTCTCCTGGTATCGCGAGTTCCTGCCGAACGCACCGGAGGAGCTGAACGGCTTCTTCGCGTTCCACACGATTCCACCGGCGCCGCCCTTCCCTGAGCAGTTCCACTTTCAAAAGATGTGCGGAGTCGTCTGGTGCTACACAGGCGACGCGAAGGAGGCCGAAGAGGTGTACCGACCGGTTCGCGAGCTCGAACCTGATTTGCCCGGCCTGATGGAGATGCCCTTCCCCGCGCTCAACTCGGCCTTCGACGGTCTCTATCCCCCCGGCGACCAGTGGTACTGGCGCTCGGACTACGTCGCAGAGATTCCGGACGAAGCGGTTGCAATCCACGCGGACTTTGCCGAGCGGCTGCCGACGCTCAAGTCCACGATGCACCTTTATCCGGTCGCCGGCGCGGCAACGCGAGTCGCGAAGGACGCGACGGCGTTCAGCTACCGGGACGCCGGGTGGGTGCAGGTCACCGTCGGTGTCGATCCCGACCCAGCAAAGGTAGAGCCCGCCAAGGAGTGGGCTCGGGACTACTGGGACGCGCTTCACCCTCATTCGCTGGGTGGGGGCTATGTGAACATGCTCATGGACGACGAAGGTCAGGAGCGCGTGCGCTCGACGTACCGCGAGAACTACCACCGGCTCGTCGAGCTCAAGCGCAAGTACGACCCCGACAACCTCTTCCGCGTGAACTGGAACATCTCACCGGAGTAGCGCGCATCGCGATTGACTATCGCGGGGCGCGCCGTTGTTAGGATCGTCCTATGCCGCGGTTTCTGGTCGAGAGGACGTACACGGTTGACATGGACACGCTCCCGACCGTCGCCACACGGTCGAAAGCCATACGTCACTACCACTACCCAGAGATCGTCTGGGAGCACAGCCATGTTGTGGTTGGAGCAGACGGTACTCCGAAGTCCTTCTGCGTCTACGACGCGCCGAACGAGGAGATGGTCCTGGAGCACTCGAGGATGCTCGGTGACCACTTCGTCGAGACAATCTACGAGATCGCAGGCGACGTCACGCCCGACGACTTTCCGCTCATTGCGGATCCGGTCTAGCCCCACGCAGCCGCTCGGCGTCGGGGATCTGGAATAGCGCCTGGAGGCTCACCGCCAGACGCATCTGAATCGCGCGTCGGCGATCGCGGTCCGCTTCGGGAACGAGGTCGAGCGCTTCCCGGTAGAGCTTGGCGGCGCGCTCCTTCGCCCACCCGCGACCGGCTTGGTCGGCAGCGGCGACTAGGTGTTCGACAGCCCGCTCGGCTTCGCCCGCCTCACGCCAGTGGTGCGCGAGCGCCTCGTGAGACTGGGCGTCTGCCGTCGAGGAGGCAAGGTAGCGAGCGACGGCGGCGTGTCGCTCTCGACGCGCAGCCCGCGGCAGAGTCGCGTAGGCAACGTCGTGGATGAGCCCGTGCTTGAACCCGAACTGCTGGTCTCCCTTGATGCGAGACACGGCCTCGCGGCGAATCAGGTCACGGGCCTCGAGCGAACCCAGCAGCGCGGGGAGCTCGGTACGCGGCGCGATCTCCGCGAGCGCTCCTCGCCAGAAGACGCGGCCGACCACCGACGCGTCGACCAGCACGCTCCGCTCGTCGGCCGGGAGTGAGTCGAGCCGTGCACCGATGATGGCGCGAACGCTCGTCGGGAGCTGACCCGCGGTCGACTTCTCGGCGAGAGAGGCCGACAGCTCCTCGATGAAGAGCGGGTTGCCCTCCGCAGTCTCGGCAACCGCGGCTGCCCGCTCGCCCGGGAGGCCGGACTGCGCGAGGAGTTGCTCGGCGAGCTCCCGACCCGAGCTGTCGGTGAGCGGATCGAGCGGAAGTGCGGTGTACGCCGGGAGCCCGCCGCCCCAGCCCGGCCGGTCGGTGAGGAGCTCCGGTCGTGCGAGCGCCACGAACAAGACCGGGACCTCGCGAACGCGAGTCGCGAGGGTCTGGAGAAGGTCGAGGAGGCTCGCGTCCGCCCAATGGATGTCCTCGTAGAGGAGCAGCATCGGGCCGTCGAGTGCGAGTGACTCGACGAGCACGCGCGCGGAGAAGAACAGCGTCTCGCGATCGTGGACGTCGCTCCCGCCTTCCATCCCCACGAGCGTCGCGATGTGCGGAGCGTGCTCCTCTGCGGCGGCGGGCCCCGCGAGCTCGGCAACAGCGGCGACGAGCTTGGTATGCGCCTCCGCCGGGTCGTCGCTGTCGAAGATGCCTGCGACCTGCTTGACCTGTTGACTGAAGGCGCTGTACGGGGTGCTCTCTCCATACGGCGTCGAGCGACCGCGGATGACGCGGCCGCCTTGAGCTGCGACGAGCTGGCAAAGCTCGAGCGCAAGTCGTGACTTCCCGATGCCGGCGGGGCCGAAGACGGTTACGAGGTGTGCGCGACCCTCGTCGGCGACGCGCTCCCAACTCGCGATGAGTGCTTCGAGCTCGCGGTCGCGCCCGATCATCGGGACGGGGGTCACCGGGCGCTCTCCGATCGCAGCCGTCGCTCGCAATGCGAGCCACGCCCGAACCGGGGCTTCCTTGCCCTTCGCCGTGACCGGCTGGGACGGGCGGTACTCGATGGAGCCGCGCGTGCTCGTGTAGGTCTCCTCGCCGACGAGAACGGCTCCGACTGGCGCGGCGGATTGGAGTCGCGCTGCCGTGTTCACGACGTCACCAGCGATCATCGCCTCGCCGTGGCCCGGACGCGCTTCGAGCTCGACGATCGCCTCACCGGTGTTGACGGCGATCCGAACTTGCAGGTCATTCTGGTCTGCCCAATCACGAACGGCGAACGCGGCCCGAACGGCACGCTCTGGGTCGTCTCCGTACGCGATCGGCGCCCCGAAGACACCCATGACTGCGTCGCCGATGAACTTCTCCACGGCTCCTCCGAACTGCTCGAGCTCAGCGCGCACCTGCTCGTAGTACGGCCTGAGGATGTCCCGAACGTCCTCGGGGTCGAGCTTCTCGGCGCGAGAGGTGAAGCCAACGAGGTCCACGAAGAGCACGGAGACGATCCGCCGCTCCTCTCCGCTTTTCCCCGGCTTCGTGAGTACCGAGCCGCACGCGTTGCAGAACTTGGCGTCCTCGGGGTTCCCTTGCCCACATCCGCCACAGGTCGCCACAACGATGAAGACTAGAGTCACGTTGGTGGGCGGGCAGGCGGGTCAATATAGGTTTGCCGCTGCACGCGATCGGAAGGAGGCATCGATGGCCACGACTGCATATGACGCGAACCGGGCCGAAGCATTCGCCGGACGCATGCTGGACACGCTCAACAGTGCCGCGATCGCCGTCATGATCTCCGTCGGTCATCGGACGGGACTCTTCGACGCGCTCGCTGAGCTGGACCCGGCGACGAGCCACGAGCTGGCCGACGCCTCCGGATTGAACGAGCGCTACGTGCGCGAATGGCTGGGCACGATGACGACGGGACGCGTCGTCGAGTACGACCTCGCAGCCGGGAGGTACCGGCTGCCGCCGGAGCATGCGAGCTGGCTCACTCGCGCTGCGTCGCCGGACAATCTCGCGGTTACGGCGCAGTGGATTCCGACACTCGCGACGGTCGAGGACGAGATCGTCGAGTGCTTCCAACGAGGTGGCGGCGTCCCCTACGAGCGCTTCGATCGCTTCCACGAGGTAATGGCCGAGGAGAGCGCCCAGACCGTGCTCTCGGTGCTGTTCTCGCACATTCTCCCGCTCGTAGCGGGTGCCGAGGAGATGCTGGAGTCAGGCATCTCTGCGCTCGATCTCGGCTGCGGCCGCGGCCGCGCGCTGCTCATGCTGGCGGAGCGATTTCCCGCGAGCACGTTCCTCGGCTACGACCTCTCGACCGAAGCCGTCTCTTACGCGAGCGAACAGGCCACAACGCGCGCGCTCGACAACGTTCGGTTCGAGGCTCGCGACCTCAGCACGTTCGACGTCGACGCCGAGCCCGAGTCGTTCGAGCTCGTCATGACCTTCGACGCCGTGCATGACCAGGCGCGCCCCCTCGCGATGCTCAAGGGCATTCGCCGCTCACTCACGGCTGACGGCGTCTACCTCATGCAGGACATCCAGGGGTCGAGCCACGTCCACGAGAACATCGATCACCCCGGCGGGCCGCTGCTCTACATGATCTCGTGCATGCACTGCATGACCGTGTCGCTCGCTCAGGGCGGCGACGGACTCGGAGCGATGTGGGGCGAGCAAAAAGCGCGAGAGCTGCTCGCGGAGGCGGGGTTCGCGTCGGTCGACGTC
>Ga0209341_10006864_pt1 | contig 10132 bp, 6 predicted proteins | sample RifCSP13_2_FD_184020 | JGI IMG/M metagenome (GOLD analysis project Ga0209341, IMG submission 184020) | Soil microbial communities from Rifle, Colorado - Rifle CSP2_sed 13_2 (SPAdes) (version 2) | ecosystem: Environmental > Terrestrial > Deep subsurface > Rock core/Sediment | place: Rifle... | reverse complement strand
CAAGGTCCAACGCGCCAACCTGGACGGCACCAACGTGCAGGATCTGGTCACCGGGCTGAGCACTCCCGACGGCATCGACCTGGATGTGCCGCAAGTGCTGCCTACCCCCACACCTACGCCCACGCCTACGCCCACGCCGACGCCCACACCGATACCTACGCCCACACCCACGCCGCCGCCTGGCCCGCCCCCTGTCGGTGGCATCGTTGAGTTGCACGTAGATGCTGACGCCCCGGCCCAGATGTCCGGGCCTTCCTCCACCAGCAATCATGCGGGCCTGGTCGCGGCTGCCATCGCCGGAGGGGTAATCGCCCTGGTTGCGGGCGGTTGGTACGCCAGGAGGCGCTGGCTGACGTAGGGGGCCTTCTCGCGGCCTTCACAGGATCCAGGGCGGCACCACAACAGCTTGCGCCTCAAGAAAGCTGGTACGACTGATTTGTCCGACGCAGGTTCTTGCGCACTACTGCAGCGCACGGCAGTCGTCTGCTCGTAGAAGGCTCATCGCCGCGCGTGTCCGGCGACGCCACCCGCCGCGGGAGCTACTCACCACCCAAACAGCGCACCAGCTCATCGGCATTGAAGCTCATCATCTCGATATACGTTGTCACATGGTCGTCCAGGGCATCGCTGTACAGCGTGCACACCTCCACATTCGCGCGCTGGGCCGCCTGATTGAGGAGTTCTGACGTGAAGTTGGGTTCTGTAAAGACGGCGCCCACACCCTGCTCGCGGATCAGGTCCGCCCACTCCTCGACGCGGTGCGGGCTAGGCCCCTGGGTGGAGACAGGAGTCGCCAGCCGGACGAACTGGAGCCCGTAGCGCTTCGCCAGGTGAAAAAAGGAATCGTGGAAGGTGACCAGCTTGCGGTTTTCCAGCGGGATGGACCCTACCTTCTCCTCGATCTCCTCGTGCAGGGAGCGCAGCTGCTCCTTGTAGCGGTCACCGTTCGCCTGGTAGGTACTGGCCGCCTCTCCGTCCACGATGGCCAGCGAGTCCCAGGTCGTATTCATGTAAGTCACGGCGAGGGTGGGGTCAAGCCAGAAATAGGCGTTGTCTGGAGCCTCAAGCGCCGAGATCTCCCCAACGATGTCCCGAGCGTAGGAGATGATGTGTGAGCCGCGGCGCTTGTGTTCGAACAGCAGGTCCTCGGCGGTGGTCTCCACGTCCAGGCCGTTGTAGAGAATGAGATCGGCGCGGCTGATGCGCTCGATGTCCTCCGGCGGGAGTTCTTGAAGGCCGGGATTGACGCCGTCCGGCAGGACCGCGAATACCTCCACCCGGTCGCCGCCGGCCTGTCGGACGAAGTCGGCAAATACCGGGAGCGTCGTGACGACCCTCACCGGCGGTGGCCCGTTGTCGCCGGTGGGGCTGGCGGGCCCGCCGTCTCCGCCGCCTCCGCAGGCGACGGCGAGAAGCCCCACCATCACGACAGCGACGACGGCCAGGAGTGGCCGAAGCGGGGTATTGCGATCTGTAGACGTCATAGGCACACCTCGCTCTTGCGGCGGTTGCCACAATACTAGCAGATTGGATGTATTGGGAGACAGACGGTAGACTGGCAGTGGACGAGGACACGATCCCTGCTCCGTCGATCATGAAAGCATCGCCACCGAGACAGAGGTTGCTTCCGCTGGCGACATGGGCGCTGCTCACCGCGCTCGTCGCCCAGGCGTGCGCTGGCGGATCGCCCTCAGGCGCTCCTGCGACGGCGCCACCAAGTGTCGAGCCCCGCCTCACTCCCAGCCCGACATCGGACGCCGTCGCACCCACGCTTGAGCCACTAGCAGCCGTCACCCTGGGAGATCACGTTATCTTCTACGGAGAGGAAGTGGGCGACGCCGCTATGGGGCTAGCCGCAGGCGACTTCAATGGAGACGGCATCCTGGACGTGGCCCTCGCTGCGGCGCACGCAGACGGACCCCGGAACGCCCGGCCCGATGGAGGTGAGGCCTACGCATTCTTCGGTCCGTTCACTCCCGGTGAGACCCGTGACACGGCCCTCGGCGGCCAGGACGTTACGATCTTCGGCGCCGCCGAGGGGGACCAACTCGGCCGCGCCGTGGCCTCCGCCGACGTCAACGGGGACGGGCTCGATGACCTCGTACTGGGAGCGCCCTTCGCCGATGGGCCTGACGGCGAACGACCGGATTCTGGGGAGACCTACGTCCTCCTCGGGGTCCGATCCTGGCCGGCATCCATCGATCTGGCGGCAGAGCCTGCCGCTGCTGTCGTCTACGGGGCGGACGAGAAGGACCTGGCGGGCTTCTCCCTCGCCGTCGCCGAGGTCAATGGGGACGACGTTGACGATCTCCTCGTCGGCGCCTTGTGGGCCGATGGCCCCGACAACGCCCGCCCCGACGCCGGCGAGGCCTACCTCATCCTCGGCTCGCCCTCCTGGCATCCAACGATCGACCTAGCCGATGGAGAGCAAGACGTCAAAATCCTCGGCGCCGAGACGGGCGACAGGCTGGCGGAGACGTTGGCAGTCGGCGACGTAAATGGCGACGGTGTGGACGACCTAGTCATCGCCGCTACCTTCGCCTCAGGCCCAGAAAACCAGCGGCCCAAGACGGGGGAGGTTTACGTCATCCTGGGCGGCGAGCTTGAGACCGCCTACGACCTCAGCCTCCGCCAGCCGGAGATGACGGTCCTGGGCCGAGACGAGGGCGATCAAATCGGCCACTCAGCAGCCGTGGGTGACTTCGACGGCGACGGCACCGACGATATGCTGCTGGGCGCGGTTAGCGCCGATGGGCCAGATAACGGGCGGGACCTGGCGGGCGAGGCCTATCTAGTCCTCAGCGGGGCTTCCCTACCTGCCACCATTGATACCCTTGAAGGCGGCGAGGCGCTGCGCGTCTACGGAGCTGACGCCGTCGACCGCCTGGGACGCAGCACGGCAGCAGGCGACCTCAACGGAGACGGCAGGAACGACCTGCTCGTGGCCGCCAGCGGTGGCGACGGCTCCGAGGAGTTTATGCAGGACGCCGGGGAGATCTACGGCATCTACGGCCGGCCCGAGCTACGGGGCGCACTCGACCTCGCGCACCAGGCGGCCGACGTGGTCGTGCAAGGACTGGACGCAGGCGATGTTCTGGGCACGAATACCTTCGGCAGGCCGTCCCTGCTCAGCGAGGACATGGACGGCGATGGGCTGAGCGACGTGCTCGTGTCCGCTGCCGGGGACGGGCCGGCCAACGACAGGACCGACGCCGGCGAAGCCTACATACTGTTTGCTCGCCGCTGACCCTGCGGGCCAGCCCGGCTCCCGCTAAGGAGCCGTGATCGCGATGGAGAGGGACGCCCTGGGCCCGCAGTTCTGTAGCGACTCGTAGCAGCCGGTGCTCTCGGCCGCCAGTTCATACCACCCCGGCTCCACCGTCTGGCCCTCGTCGTCTAGCTGGTCCCACGTCTCAGTGAACGTGACCTGCTCGGCAGGCTGGTACGTCTCTTCGCCCTTGACCTCCGCGAAACTCATGCCGGTGGACCAGCGCCACACCTCGGCGGCTGGCGGCGACGCGCACTCGGGGTCGGCGGAGTCAGTGAGGGTGTCGCCGTCGTTGTCAGTGCTGTCGTCGCAATCGCCTGCGCCGACCGGGACGGGACCGGTCCCATCCTCCTTGGCTTCCTGCTGTATCCCTGCCGAAAACTCATACCGCTGTGCGTCAGGGAACGTCCCCGTGATCGGCTTGCTGGCACAGTTGACCAGACGCAGGGTCATCTCGATAGGCTCACCCTGCTGGTAGCTCAACCTGTCTGGCTCCAGCAGAGCGATTAGGGCTTGCACCACCTTATCATCGATCCTCGGGCAGAGCTCAGGCGGCGGTTCCACCGTGGACATGGGCTCGGCAGTGGGGGTAGCTGCGGAATCACCGCCATCGCCGTTGCATGCTCCGAGGGCCAGCAGGACACCTAGGGCCATCAGTCCCGGCACAGACATCTTCAATGACATGTATGACCTCCGCTATGAGAACGGGCCTCGCCCGGAAAAGTTTCCCGAGAACCCACAGGCGTCGCCGAGACGCCCGCCTTTCGATCCCCGTACCGGACGGCAATACCGCCGTCTCCAACCAGCCTGAAAGAATTCCGACGGTGACAGGTAGTGCCTGTAACGTCGAAGTCGGGTATATTCTACGATATGCTAACGCAGCGGCTGAACAACCGGACGCTTATGCTGGCCCTAGCGGGCGTGGCTCTTGTGGCCTTAGCGGCTGTCGCCTGCAACGGCGACGACTCCCGCCAGCCTGACGCCTCCCCCAACGCCTCCGCCACCCCGAGCGGCTCCCCTTCACCTGACGCCTCCCCCGGCGCCACCGTCGCCCCTGTCGTCACCCCGGGCTCCGGCCCCACTCCGGTCCAGGCTGTCGCTACCTACATCGACGACGACAGCCTCGACGGACACCGACTGGACCTCACCAAGCAGGCGGAGTGCCCTCTGGAGGCGGTGATAGAAACGCCCACCGTCACATCCAGGATATCCCTGGGTCAGTTCTGCCTCACCACAATGAACGTGGTGCCAGAGAAGGCGATGACTATCGTCCTGGATTTGCCCGAAACCGGCGACACGTGGGAGATGAAGCTGGAGTTCGACGCCGATGTCTCCCTGTGGAAGGTCAAAGACGTCGATCCGGTCAGCGGATGACGCCGCCCTCCTGGCCTCACGCCGGTCGCTAGCCGCCTGAACCCACGCCCACGGTCTGCCACGAGGAGCGGGACTGAGATGTTGGATAGCGCCTGTCGTCCCCGCCTGCCGATTGTGAAATCTGTACTGATGTTGACAGGCTGACCAAAGGCCCTGATAATCTTGGAAAAGGACATGTCGGGTCGTTCAGGAAGGAGTTGCGGCGGCAACAGAAGCGATCTGGTTGTCTTCCTCCTGTTTGTCCAGCCCAAAGGGGGGTGCACTTATGGCCAGGCATCTGGCTAAATGTGTTTCCGTTCGCGCTCTCATCGCCGGCGTAGTCACCGCCGCCCTGATCGCTCTGTTCTCGCTGCCCAGCGGTGCCGCCCACGCCGACGGAACCTTCGACACGACAACCGAATATTTCTTCTGCAACCAGCTTCCCGCCAACTTCAGCGGCCCGGCGCCCCTTCCCGGCAACCCCAGCTGCACCGGCAACTTCTCCCCCGACGCCAACCCCAACTGGGGTTTCACCTTCACGGTGCCCGAGGGCGACTACAGCTTCTCCACCTTCGCCGTCTTCATGTCCGACGGGTTCTCCATCGCCGCCGACGCCGCCATCGACGACGGCACCGCCATCGGCGGCATCAGAGCCAACATCCGCCTCGGGCTCCTCGGCGACGCCTGCAACAACAGTGGGGTCTCTCCGGACTTCATCCTGTACGACTCCACCACCAACACCGCCAACACGGTGGACGCCCTGCCCGAGGGCCAGTCTGACCGCTTCCGCAACCTGAAGAACGACGACGTGCCCGACGGTCTCGGGCCCAACGACGACTTCGCCAACCAGGCGGACGCCGACTCTCCGGCGGTGCTCCAGTACCCCAGCTTCCTCAACACCCTCCTGGACCCGGACCTGGACTACCCCGGCGGCCCCAACGGTTCCGCGCCCCCCATCAGCCCCCACGCCCGCTACACCGGCCTCACCAAGGTCGGCAACGACTGGATCTTTCTCAGTATCCTCGTCTTCGAGAAGACGGCCCTCGCCCCCTTCGTCGATGACCCCCAGAACGCCACCCACCCCTTCGCCCGTTACGGCCGCAATCCGGATGACGCGGGCTGGGTGAACATCCTGGTCCTCCAGGACCCCCTGCAAACGGTGGGCTCCCCCAGCAGCATCAGCGACTTCTGCAGCGAGATCACCGCCAACGCCATGTTCCTGGGGTCCCCTGGCGGCACGCCCCGCCTGACCAGCCCCACCGCGAACACCGGCATCGACGGCGAGGGCACCCACCTCCTGATGCTCTACGGCATGAGCGTCCGCGACACCGACGGCGACGGCCTGGAGAACAGCTTCGACACCTGCCCCTTCGTCGCCAACCTGGACGACCCCCGCGTCACGAGTGGCAACGACAACGGGGATAACACAGGCGACATGATCGACCCCGCCTGCGACCCCACGCCGAACGCCTCTACGAAACATGACCCGGACAACTTGGAGGACGGCGACGACCAACCGGACCAGGGCTCTCCGGGCTCCAACCAATGTGGCAATGGCACTGACAATGATTCGGACGGCAAGATTGACATTATGGACCCCGACTGCCACGATGGCGACGCCACCAGGGACATCGACGGCGACGGCTTCCAGAACTCCCAGGACAACTGCCCCCTCGCGAGCAACGTCTCGCAGGCGCAGGGCGAGGAGACCAACACCTACATCGCCGCCGCGCCGGACGCCGGCTTCAAGGGCGACTCCATCGGCAACGCCTGTGACTCCGAGGGCGGCGGCAGCGACACCGTCGCCAACGGCGCCTTCCTCCACGACATGAACACCGACGCCGCCTGCATCACGGACGACTCTGGGGCCTCCGACCCCGACGGCGACGGCTGGTGCGGGGCCAGCCCCGGCGCCGACCCCTTCCCCAACGACCCCAATAAGACCGGCGCCCCCAATATCGATACCGACGGCGACGGCTACCCCAACGATCGCGAGCTGTTCATGCGGACGGACCCGCTGGTGGACTGCCCGCAGGTTTCCACCTCCCACCACGCCTGGCCGTCGGACATGAACAACAGCAGGAAGACGGACCTGACGGACCTCCTGGTGTTCAAGCCAGCGTTCAACACCGACATGAACGATCCTGCCTACAACAGGCGGGTTGACCTGGATAACGTGAGCTCCACGCCCGGAGGCTCCAAGGACGTCAACCTGACGGACCTGCTGAAGTTCAAGCCACACTTCAACGTGACCTGCACCCCGTAAGGTCGTCCCGCCCGGCCTAGCCGCCACCGCGCTGCGCCCTCAGGAGGTGTCCCTCTTGAGGGCGCTTCGGCAAGGCCACCGGCGGTGGATGGCGCAGCAGCCGTCCCCATGTTTCGGGGTAGGCTCAGCCTACTGGCCCTATTCGCCGCCTTCGCCCGAGAGCAGTCGGACTGAGATCTCCGTCCTGCCGCCGTCATCCGCCCTCTCGACGATGGCAACGGTCCCTGCCTCAGCAACGTCCGCGGACTCGAACTGGAAGAGGACACGGCCATCCGTTTCGGACTCCGTCTTCTCTGTCGCCTGCCACGGTTCCTGGGCCAGGGCGTCCTCATAGAAGGCGACCACGCTTGACACGTCATCCTCAGTCGCCCAGAGAACGAAGTAAGTGTCGGCAACAAGGCGGGAACCCACGACATCCGCCTCCGGGTATACTGGGAAGTCGTCAGGGAAACCCTCCGCCAAGACACCTGGTTCCGGCGTGTAAGGCGAAGGGGTCGTCCCGGCCGGCTCGCCCGAGCCGCCGCAGGCGACAATGAGGCCGATCAGAACCAGGATGGCGGCTGACAGGCCAGCGCTCCATGCCCGCACCAGAATCCCCGGGGCGACGAGTCGTGCACTACTCACATTGCCGCTATGTTAGCAGGAACTATCGCGTCTGACCAGCCGCAGTTTGTCGGTTACGACGGCCTAGCTCATCCCTGTCTGCCCCGAGCACCGCGGCGAAATGGGACGAGTCGGGTGGCACGCCCAATCCTTACGAGCAAGACAGGTTGAAGAACGGCTTGAAGGGCAGCAGGTCAAAGATGTGAATGGCGCCGTCCATATTCAGGTCATAGCGCGACTGATACTCGGGGTCTGAGGGGTCCGTGGCCCCGTAATGCGGCTTGAAGGGCAGGAGGTCCATCAGGTCCACGCTCTGGCTGTCGTCCCAGTCCGGCGGCCAGGGATCGGGGTCCTCGTCGTTGAAGATGAGGGTGTCCGGGCAGGGGTCGAGCGGGAGCGTGCCAATGACCGCCTCTTCCCCGTTGGTGAAGCCGTCGCTGTCGCTGTCCAGGAGGGCGCTGGCGCAGGAACCCTCCACCACTACCTCGCCATCACCGACTTCGCTCAACGGGTACGGGTTGGCGGAGTCGAGGATGAGCGGCACCCCGTTGCCGGAACCCAACTCGTTCAGATCGAGGAGGCTGGTGCCGTTGCCCACGGCTTGGAGAGTTATGCGGATGAGGACGCCGTCACCGGACTCATAGCTGGTGCTGAAATCGAGTGCGGCTGCCAGGAAGTCGCCATCGTTGTCAGGCACGGGATCACTCAGGGAGAAGAGCATCGCTTCGCCGTCCGCGGTTAGCATCATGCGCGCATCGAAGGCGACCACGTTGACGACTGTCGGGTCGTACAGCAGGTCGAACTGGAAACCGACGAGGCCGCCGCTGCCTGACCCGGGGTCGTACGGCGGCACACCCCTCACTACCACGTCGATCTCCAGCGTATCGCCAACGGCAGCGATGGAATTGCAGGTCTCCACGGTGCCCAGGGAGTTGACGGTGTTCCCCGCGATGCCCGTGTCGACGGCGACGTCAACGGCGGGAGGTGGCGGTGTCGGCGTTGCCGTCGGTGTCGGTGTGGGAGTCGGAGGCGGAGTAGGCGTAGGCGTGGGTGTGCGAGTGGGCGTAGGCGTAGGCGTAGGCGTAGGCGTAGGTGTTGGCGGAGGCGTTGGCGTGGTTGTCGGCGTTGGGGTCGGCGTGGGCGTCGGTGAGGGAGCGGGTGTCGGCGTCCAGTTCGGGTCGCACGGCTCGCCCACGCTGACGACGCCGTCCAGGATGCTGCCCAACGGGTAGGTCGCGGAGGAGGCATCGACGATGAGGGGATCGCCGGACACCAGTTCGTCTAGATGGAGGGCGCTTGTGCCTTCGCCCACGGCGTGGAGCGTCATGCGGATGAGGACGCCGTCACCCGATTCGTAGTTGGTTCCGCCCAGATCGACCTCGGCTGCAAAGAAGCCGCCGTCCGTGTCGGGCACAGGATCACTCAAGGAGACAAGGATCGCTCCGCCATCGGCGGTCAGCATCATTTCCGCGTCGAAGTCCACCACATTCACAACCGTAGGGTCGTACAGCAGGCCGAACTGGAAGCCGGCGAGGCCGCCGCTGCCGGTGTCGTAGGGCGGCACGCCTTGCACCACTACGTCAATCTCCAGTGTGTCGCCGACGGCGGCGATGGTGTTGCAGGCTTCCCTGCTACCCAGGGACATGGCGGTGTTGCCAGCGGTGTCCGCGTCGACAGCGACCGCCACCGGCGGCAGTGGCGGTGGCGTCGGCGTGGGTGTAGGCGTAGGCGTGGGTGTAGGCGCCGGTCCCCCTTGAGCTCGGTCGCGAACAAAGACATCCGGTTGCCAGTTGGTGTCCCCGGGCACCAGGTTGCTCGCGTAGGAGTAGAAGGCCACGTAGCGGCCGTCGGCGCTCATCGTGGCCAAGCCGCTGCCCTCGCTGGCCTGATTGCCCCCGCTGTCCACGCTCACTCGCTCGGTGATCCCCATCTGCCGGTCGCGCACAAAGATGTCGCCGCGGCCGTTGGTGTCGCCTGGCACGAGGTTGGCGGCCTCAGAGTAGAACGCGACGTAGCGGCCATCGGCGCTGACGGCTGCCCACCACTGGCTGGAGCCGCTGCCCTGGTTGCCGGCGCTGTCCAGGCTCACCCGCTGCGTGATCCCCGTCTGGCGGTCGCGCACGAAGACGTCTGTCACTCCATTGGTGTCGCCAGGGACAAGGTTGGTGGCGTAGGAGTAGAAGGCCACATAGCGGCCGTCGGGGCTGATGACAGGGTCGCTGCTATAGCCGTCCGCCTCGGTGGCGCTGCTATCCACGCTCACGCGCTCGATGGCCCACGTCTGGCGGTCCCGCACGAAGACGTCCCACTTGCCGTTAGTGTCCCCGGGCATGAGGTTGGACGCGCCGGATGCGAAGGCGACGTAGCGCCCATCGGCGCTGATTGCGGGCTTTTCGCCGGAGCTGTCTCCACCGCTGCTACTGACGGTGATGCGGGTGGTGGCGCCGGTCTGGCGGTCATGGACAAAGATGTCCGGGCCGCCGCTGATGTCGCCGGGTACCAGGTTCGACGCCCAGGACTGGAAGGCGACGTAGCGGCCGTCGCCGCTGACGACGGGCCAATAGCTGCGCTGGTTCGCCTGGTTGCCAGCGCTGTCCACGCTCACCCGCTGGGTGGTCCCCGTCTGCCGGTCGCGCACGAAG
>Ga0209341_10006863_pt1 | contig 10132 bp, 9 predicted proteins | sample RifCSP13_2_FD_184020 | JGI IMG/M metagenome (GOLD analysis project Ga0209341, IMG submission 184020) | Soil microbial communities from Rifle, Colorado - Rifle CSP2_sed 13_2 (SPAdes) (version 2) | ecosystem: Environmental > Terrestrial > Deep subsurface > Rock core/Sediment | place: Rifle... | reverse complement strand
GGGGGAGTGGCGGCCTCCGGCTTCGGCTCGGCCTTCGGGGGAGGAGACGACGACTTGGCGGGGGCCTGCTTGGACGACGCCTTGCCCTCGCTGGCCCTCGCCGGTCCTGCGGCCTTCATCTTCAGCGCTTCCGATATGAGTCGCTTGACCACGTCTACGGGGATCAGCGCCTGCTTTCCGTTGCGGATGGCTTTCGAGAAGCCCTTCTCGTAGAAGAAAGTGTCGGGTACGATTTCTTCTCCGATGATGTTGCCCCCTTCGTCGTACTTGTTCTTCTTCATCTTCCGCCACTGGCGCTTGATCCCGAACGTGGAATCGAGCGCGGTCTCGCGGCCGGACTCCGGGTCCACGCGGAACCTCTGGACGGTGACGACGACCACGATGTATTCCGGGTCCGTCGGGTCAAGCACGACCTCGGGCTTGCCGATGCAGCGGAAGATTTCGCCGTGCTTGGCGTACTCCCGGCACGCCCAGTTGGTGCCCGCGTAGGAAAGGCCCGTGACTTCCTTGCCTTGTTGCTTGAAAGTGTAGACAAACTTCTCGGTCACGCGGCCTGCGATCTCCGCGACGATCTGCTCCTCGTCGGCGAGGTCGAAGACCTCAAAGGCCTCGTGCTCCGGAACTATGAGCGCTCTGTCTTCGGGCATGGAACCCTCCTGGATTGTAAGGACCCCGTCACGGCCTGAAGTATACCCTGTTTACGGCTCGCTAGTCAACAGAAAAGGCGATCCCCGATCCCGGATGGCTTGATGGAGGCGCCCCAGGGCCCGGGCGGCGCGCCTGGCGTCCCGCGGATCGTCGAACCCGTCGTGGCCCTGGAAGAAGGCGATGCCCGAGCGCAGGGTCTCGACGTCGGCGGCGCCCCAGTCCATGCGGACCATGTCCTCCAGGGTCCATTGTCCCGGCCGGTGTGTCATCCGAGGTCACTCTCTTCAGAGGTCTCCTCGTCTGCCTCATCGTCGGAGACCGGAATCAGGAAGTGGTAATCGTAGTGCCCCTCATCGTCCTGCGTGGTGAACCGGACATCGAGGGCCCCGATCTCGTAGAGGTGGTTTGCGGTCCCCGTCTTGACTCTCTGGACGCTCCGTGTGATGAACATCTCGACCAAGATGGAGACGCATATGCAGCCGAGGTCGTCAAGCTTTTCGTCCACGATCTTGGCCACGCGGTCCCTGATCCATCCCAGGTCGACCGCGGACGCCCTGAAGCCGTTCATGCTGATGAACTCGCTGTCCGGCATCTCCTTCCGCATCTCGTCCAGGCAAGAGTAGAAATACTTCTGTCGTTCATCCGGAGGGAACGCCGGGCAATCCGCCACCAAGCCGGCGACGTACTCCTCCATCGCGGTCTTCACCGCCGGGTCTTCAGGATCGGGGCTGTCTTCCATCGTCTCCTCCGGGATGCGGAAGGCCCGCCAGCTCCGCCAGGATCTTCACGTGCGCCGGCGTGACGCCTTCGAACGAGTCCGTGGCGACGTAATGGGTCTGCGGCCGCTTCGCCACCCACTGATGGGCCTGTTCGCTCAGGCCGTCCTCGAGCCAGAAGACCGGACACCGGCGCCGGTCGAGCATGGCCTTCACGGCATCGACTTTCCAGTCCCCGTTAACCTTGAGCCATTCTTCCGGCGTTGCCTTCCTCTTGCGTTTGGCCAGCCTCTTGATCCGCCGGATCCGGGATGGCGGCTCGTCCGCCACCCGGACGCGCGGGAGTCCGGCCCAGTCCGCGATAGCGTTCGCGCCGGCCCGCCAGGCGGTACACCACACGACCTCGAACAGCGGCCACGCCCACCGCATGAACGGAAGGACATGGCGGGTCGGGTGGAACGAGTGCCCGTCCTTGAGGCGCACGAGGCTGTTCTTGTTGTTGGGCCCGATGACGTTCAGGACGCCGTCGACATCCAGGAGAAGGACCGGCTTCCGACGAGAAGCCACCGCGAGCCTCAAGAATGCTCCTTCCTGTGTCGGTCGACGGCGTCCAGGAGCCGCTGCTCTTTCGGTGTGAGCCCGCCCCGGCGCCGCCTCATCCTTTCGATCGTGGCCTCGAGTTGCTTCCTCAGCACATCGAGCGGCTCCGTCACGTCGAAGTAGAAAACGTGGTGGTTGAAGCCGGCATCGCGGATCACGATGCGGTCGATCCGGCGGCCGTTCTTCTCGATGAGGACCTGCAGGCAGCGCTTGGGAAGGGTGATCTTCCCGTCGATGTGGCCGTATTCCCACGGGACGTATCTGTCTTGGCGCAGCTCCAAGACCTTGATCGGGGCCTCGACTGAGCCGTGGAGCTCCATGCCTTCGTCCTTGGCGTGGTCGATATTGTTGTCCGGGCACCGCAAGTTCCGTCCTCCCTCAGATTGCGCATCCGGCGAGGCCCCACTCGCGCGGCAGAGAGAAGCTCTCCTTGAGCTTGGGCTCCAGCTCCACGAGGCGGCCGAGCAGGTATCGGGCGTAGTCCTCCGGGATCGTCTTGTAGGGCACTTCCCGGACGATGTAAAACCCGAGCGTGTGCCAGTCATAATGCGTTTGCCGGCGACCCTCGATGACGTCCTCCACCCACCGGGCCAGGTTCATCCCGAGCCTGTTGGGCATCGAGATATCCACGAGCACGGGCGTACCGTTCTCCCGGAAGATGTAGCTGTCCTCCTTGAACTCCGGCGCCGACCAGCCTATGAGGACGACCGTGTCCTCGATTTCCTGGTGGAGATTCCTGAGATTCCAGTCGTCCCATCCGCCAGGATGCCCGCGAACGCATTCCCTTTCCAGGACGATCGGCCCCGGATGGAAGGCGTACACCCGGGCGACGTTCGGGGCTACCGGCGTCTTGGCGGCATCCCTAAGCCATTCGTATTCCTCCTCGATGGCCTCCCTCATGAACGCGTTGTGCTTCTCGGTCGGTTCCTCGGTCAGCCGGGCCACTTTCCAGGCGACGTCCTTCTCGTCGCAGAGGACTATGCCGAACATCCCGGCCCCGATGTATTCGAGCGGCCCCTCGGCGCCGGCGGCCAGAGCCCGGTCGACCGCGCCGGCGATCTCCGCCCGGGCGTAGGGATGAACGTGCTCGGGGTTCGTGAGCGTCAAAACGGATCCTCCTCCGGCGCCGGCGCGGAGGCTTCCGGGGCCGTCTCGGAGGCCTCCGGCGGCCCCTCCTTGGGCGCCCCCAAGAACTGGACGCTATCGGCCTGGATGATCACCTTGGACCGCTTCTGGCCCTCGTTGGTTTCCCATCTCGACTGCTTGAGCCTGCCTTCGATGATGACGGACCGGCCCTTCTTGAGGTACTGGGCGGAGGTCTCGGCGACGCGGCCCCATGCCTCCACGTCGAAGAAGGACACCTCCTCCTTCTCCTGGCCGTCCTGTCCCTTCCACCGGCGGTTGACGGCGATCGACATGTTGCAGACCGGGCTACCCGAGGCCATGTACTTCAGCTCAGGGTCCCGGGTCAGGTTTCCGGCCAGCAAGACCCTGTTCAAATTGACCATGATTGCCTCTAATTATAGCCGCCAAAAACTCATCCAACAAGAACGACCGCTAGGGATTGGCCTTCGCCGCGAGCGCCCTGATGAATTCCGGCTGGCCCGACGTGTCCGCGTTGTAGATCACCGTAGGTTTCTTCGTGCAGGCCCAGGCCTCGTCCTTCCACCTGGTGAAAAACTCGGCGTCGTGAGCGTAGCCAGCCTCGACGCGATCTTTCCACCATCCGTGCTTGAGGATCAAGTCCTTCCTGTGGAGAACGCAGGAGGTGTCGATCCCTCCGGGCTTGGGCACGTCGAACTTCAGGTCCTTGCCGTCGACCGACATCGAAGAGAAGGCGTAGGCAGAGTCCGTCTTCCGCATCGCCTCGTAGAGGCTAGACAGGTGGTCGGGGGTCCACTGGTTGTCGTCGTCCAAGTAGGCGATGAGACCCCCGGCGGCCATCATGATCCCGTAGTTCCGGGGGACCGCCCCGCCGGACCCGTGGTTCTTCGGGAGATTGACCGCACGAACACGGGTATCATTCGCCCACCGCTGGGTCTCCGACGGGAAGTCGGGGTCGCTATCGCCGACCACGACGACTTCCAGGTTCGGATAATCCTGGGAGCAGACCGAGGCGACGGCTTTCCTGAGCAGTTCTGTCCTCTTGTAGGTCGGGATCACCACGCTGATGAGCGGCCCCGTCCAGATCTTCTTGATCCTCGGATCGCTCATCCGGTCGTAGTCCAGGATGGGCCACTCGTCCCGCATCTTCTGGCGGTAGGTCGGATCGGTGAAGTAGGGCTCCTGGTTCTGGAGACCCTGGTAGAACCCGCCCATCTGCTGGCGGCGCCCGTCCTCGTGGAACTGGATCATGTGTTCGTTGAGGGCGTTCACGACGAGCGCCTGGCGATGGGATCCGATCAGCTTCTCGTGGACCTTGAAGACCCAGCGGATGTCCGGCCTGGAACGGAAGAGGAACGGCTTGGCCACGAATTCGCGCCTCGATCCGTCCGGGTTGACCGCGTGGAGCGGGGCCAGGAAGACGTCCAGGTCGGTCCTGAAGACCATCTCCCTCATGTGGGCGATCGTGTGCTCGTCCAGCCGCTCGTCCGGGTCGAGCATGATCACCCAGTCGAAGTCCTTCCGGAAGTGGTCGAGGGCCAGGTTCCGCGCGGCGGCGAAGTTCCCGAAGGCGGCCGAGACCGTTTTCGCGCCCGCCCGCTCGGCGGCCGCCAAGGTCCCGTCCCGCGAGCCCGTATCGAGGAGCCGGAACTGGTTCGTGACGGGCAGGAACTGCTTGAAGAACCCCTCGATGCAGCGCTCCTCGTCCTTGGCAATGGCGATGACCCCGATGCGCGGGTGCTTGGCCCGGAAGATCTCGCCGTTCCGGCGCATGACGGCGTTCACGTCCTCGCCGAGGCCCCGGAACGTGGCGTGCCTTTCGTGGCGCACCCACGTCCCGCCGACGACCTGGCTGGGAACCCCGAACCGCTGGCGGGCCCGGTAGCAGATGTCGTCGTCCTCGTAGGTGTCGAGGCGGGTGTCGAAGCCGTCGAGCTTCCGGAAGAGCTCCGTCGGGACCATGACGCAGACGCCGACGACCATGTCCACCATCAGGCTTTCCCGAGGAGTGCGCTCCCGGGGAATGTCCCCCTGGGGCGGCTTGGCCGCGTTGCTGAAGGGGGCGACGAACCCTCCGTGGGCCTTGACCGCCTCCACGAGCTTCAAGGGGGTCTCGTCGACAAATTCCGCATCATCGTTGAGAATAGCCAGAAGCGGCCGCGTAGCCTCCATGGCCCCGCGGTTGCACCCGGCCCCGAACCGGAGATTCAACTCAAGGGGGACGACCTTGTCGACCATGTTCTCGACGTGAGGCGGGATGGCGCATCCGTTGGCCGCGATGATGATCTCCGACCCGGGGGACCATTTCCGGATCGACGCGACGCACCGGGCGAGAAGCTCGGTTGGCTTGGCCACCGGGATCACGTAGCTCACGTCCTTCGTGGCGACGTCGGGCTTGAGGCCCGGCGTCCCCTCGATCCCCTTGGGGCCCGACGGGCAAGCCACCCCGCCGGGCCGGGTCAGGACGCCCAGGCCGTTGCAGCCGGCCACGAACTCCATCCCGAACCCGTTAGCCGTTGCCCACTCCTCGGCCGCCTTCCGGACGCCGGGGAACGACTCTGTGTCGTGGAGGATGATCCGCCCGCCCGCCTTCACCCGCGGACCCCACATGGCGAGCTCTTTCGCCGTCTGCTCGTAGGTGTGCGGGTCGTTCTTCTCGCCAGAGCCCGTGTCGATGAAGATGAGGTCCAGCTCGGCGGGGACCCCGGCCGCGGTGATCTTCTCCGCATCGGCCGCGTCCGACAGGATGAACTTCCACTGGGAATGGCCTTCCCATACCCCCGCATAGGCCAAGTCGATGTCCACGCTCCAGACGAATCCGCCCTTCTTCTCGACTCCCGCGAGCAGGGCCGACGTGGACACCCCCTCGCGGCAGCCCAGTTCCAGTACGTCCCCTTTCGCCTCCGCCTCCAGGCGGCCGAGGTGATCCTTGATGTTCGGGTAGTCGCGCCTCTCGGAGGCCCCGCGCGCAAGGTTCCGGACGGTCTTCAAGGCTTCAAACAGGCCTTCCATCCGGCCCCAGCCGAAGTGTGTGAGGATCGGGTCGCCAGGCTGGTGGAGGGTGAAGCACCGGCCCCCGTTCTCGATCGTCCTCTTCGCGGCCACGAGGTCGTAGGCGTGCCACAGGCGCGGGTTCCCCCGGAGCTTCCAGTCCCACGCTTGGTAGACCGCCACGAGAAGGCACCCGTCGAGGAAGCGGACCTCCGAGACCTTGTCGGAGACTCCCATCGTCTTTACCTCTTCGTGGCCGTCGGGGAAGCGCTGCCTCCACTTGCCGTGGCACTCTTTCCGTTCCCACCAGGGGTCCTTGTCCCAAGCCTCCGGGTCGTTGGTTCCTACAAGGCCGTGGAGCCCCGGGGGTAGGGCCCCGACTTGGTTGAGAAAGGCAGGAAGGTCCGCAAACTGGACGTCGTTGTGGATGTAGACGATCCGCCGACGCCTGGCGAAGTGCATCCGCCCGGCCTCATACGCCTCGAAGATGCTGGAATGGCCGATAGCCACGTAGAGATCCTGGCCCTTGAGCTGTTCGCGGATCGAGCGGGCGTCCTCCTCGTTCTTCGAGGCGACGACGAAGCAGGTTTTCTCCATGGACTCGGGAGCCGCAGGAGCTTGGCGCTGAGCCTGCGCGGCCAGCCGCTTCTTGTTGAACTCAATGAAGCGCGCCTCATAGAACTGTCTTCCCAAGGCCAAGTGGTCTTGGATGGACTTGTTCGACTGGAACGTGGTATTTTCCCAGTTGTCGCGCGTCCTCTGGAAGTACAAAAGCTTGTCGATGTGGACGGCTTTCCACTGGGTCATGCGCTTCTCTCCTTTTTCTTCGAGCCCTGAGCGGCAAGGAGATACCGGACGGCCTTCTGGAGGATGAAGAGATCATCTCCAAAGAGGCCGAGAGCCATATTGCACTTGGTACAAAGCAGACCTCGAATGGCGTCAGTCTTGTGGTCGTGATCGATATGCCAACGGCGGGCGAATCCCCCCGGCTTGGTCTTTTCGCAGATTTTGCACCGTCCGCCCTGCTCCTTGAGCAGCGTCCTGTACTGGTCCGAAGTCATGCCGTACTTTCTCTTGAGATGATATTCTCGGCGCAAGCGCAGCACCTTCTTCGGATTGGCCTTGAACTGGGCGTCTTTCCGTTTCTTCGCACTCATGATTATCCTCTTCCTATGACGGCGGTAATTATTGCGCATCATCTTCAGGTACTTCTTCCGATGACGCTTATACTTCCTCCTCTGCTCCTCCCGACATCTATCGAGATGCTCCCACCAGTACTTCCTCTTCTCCGCTCTATTAGCGGCATTGTTCTTGCGCCACAAAGCCTTCCTCAGAATCGATCTCTTCCGCCTATAAACTTTAGTCTTACGAATCTTTCTTTCGTGGGCATAGCAGCACGCCTTGCACCAGCTAAAAAGACCGTCGGGCACGGCCTTTCGGCGATAGAAGAGAAACCGTCTTTTCATTAGCCCGCATTTCGTGCAGGCCTTCATCTGTTCAACTCCATAGGCGGGCCCGCCAAGAATATCTTAGCCATCGCGTCCCAATCGTCGACCACGGGCAAATTTTCGTTATACCCACCAACCTCCCGGAATGCTGTAGCCCGGAACGCCCGGACGTGATTAGCATTAACGGTAAGATGCCAGGCGAATTGCTGGAAGTGCCCCGGGCCGAAGCGGTCGTAGATGTTCGGGCTGACGCACTCCAGCCACTTCTTGCCATGGTATTCGGTCCAGCGGTAGCGGGGGGTCCAGAAGGGGTCCGGGAACTGATGAAACGTCCCGTTCTCGAAGAAGGCCGAGCAGTTCGAGTAGACGAACCCGACTTCGGGATCTTCGTCGAAGACCTTCTTGATCTCCGCCAAGGCCGTGTCGGCGAGCATGTCGTCGTGGTCGAGTTCCACGAGATAGACCCCTCGGGCCAGCCGCGTCGCCATCCCCTTGACGGCCCCGACCTTGCCGATGTGCTTCCCCGAGCGGAACGGGCGCACGCGGACGTCCTCCCGGGCGATCCCGACCAGGCGGTCCCAGGTGTCGTCCGAGGACATGTCGTCGACGACCACCCACTCCCAGTTCGGGTAGGTCTGGGTCCGGATCGACTCGTAGCACTCCCGGAGGTAGTCTCCCGGGTTGTAGGTGCCCGTGTAGACGCTGATGAGCGCGTTGACCTTGTCGTTGGGGTGCTCGTGGAAGCAGTTGTGGAAGTAGCAGGCCTCGACAGCGCCTATGATGGCATCGACCGGGGCATCCTCGGGCACGTGGATCCAGTGCTTGCGGATCTCGAAGGGGGCCTGGAGCAGCGCCCCCGGCTGGAAGGTCGAGGTCACGATCACGTCGGGCTGGACCTGGGCGATCGTGCCCATGATGTTGGCGACCTTGTCGATGTGGGTGACGTTGTAGGGGAGGTCGAACCTCTTCGCAATCGTGAGCACCCGAACGCCCGCCGTCGGCATAGCCTAGTCCCTCGAAGCTTCCATGTAAAGCGACAGGCTCGGCTGCATGTCCAGCGTCTCCCGGAGCATCTTCTCCGAGCCCGATTCGCGGAAGGCTCGCTTCTGGATCCGCACGAATCCGGCCTCCTTGAGGACGCGCGCCAGGAGTTCTTCGTCGTAGACCGTCTTGTGGTTGCTGTAGAGCAGCGCGTTCATCTTCTCCAGGTTCGTGGCCGCCGGGCCCCAGTCGACCGCCTCATCGAGTTCCCCGAGGCGGTTCTCCTCGTAGAGCTGGATGATCTTTCGGGCATCCGGGCAGGCAAGGCGGATGAGGCCGCCGGGCCTGAGGACGCGGCGGCATTCCTTGAGGAGCTTGAGCCCGGCCGCGGCGTCTAGGTGCTCGATCAGGTGCGACGCGCAGATCAGCTCGACCGAATCCGAGGGACCCCCGACGAAACCCAGTTCGAGATCGCTCTGGACGAACCGGTAGTAGTTCTTCTGGGCGAAATCGGCGAGATTCAGCTTGTCGATGTTCATCCAGCCGTGGTGGAACATGACAATGAAGCAGCCCAAGTTTAGCTTGGCCTCGCCCGTCCCGATCGGGATGTTCGCCGGAACGACCTTGTTGTAGTCCTGCTCCGAATGGATCCGGTGATCCCCTTTCCCGAAGCGCTCTTTCCAGAATTCTGCCGGCCGAAAAAGGACGTGCGTTTTGTCGAACCCGTCGTCCTTGTCGCCGAAATTGACGACGTGGAAGCTCCGGGCGCAGGTCCGCTTGATCTCCGCGATCACGGCGTCGATCTTGGCCTCCGGGATGTGCTCGAGCGTGCTGACCGATATGCAAAGGTCCATGGCCTGGTCCTTGACCGGCCAGGGCGTGTTCGTGACGTCCCACTCGACGATGCCGTCGATGGCCCGCGTCAGGTAGCAGTGGTGGGACACTTCGAGGCCGAGGACCGATATCTTGGCGTCCTGGAAACGCTTGAGAAGGTAGCCACGGGAACATCCGATCTCGAGGACGCTCTTGGGGTTCAGGCCCATCACCGCCTTGTGGATATTCCAGTTCGCCGGAAAGTCCTGGTAGCCCTCGTCGGCATAGCCGCCGTAGCCGCCCTTTCCTCCATGGAAGTAGCGCTTGTCGTAGGCCTCGGGAGGGACCGCGCCGCCGACCTTCCCGGGGACCGACTTCATGGCTTCGATGATCATGTCGGTCGGGCACGTGGGATGGACCACGGTGATGACGTCGGAGAAGCCGGCCTCTTGGAAGATCCGCTGGACGCTCTCCGGGGAGAATCCGCAGGCGTGGGAATTCGCGCGCCACTCGTCCCCTTCGTAGTTCTGGTCTCCGAAGATCATCGAGAGGTCCTCGTCGGCGAAGTCGTCCTTCCCGGCGAGGCGTTCCGCCTGGGCCTTGAGGTTCGCCGTGATGAGGACCGCGCGGCCGCCGGGGCGGAGGACCCGGTGGAGCTCCGAAACGAAGTGCTTGATCTTCCTCCAGGAGACGTGCTCGATGGCGTAGGATGAATAGGCCCCATCGACGGCGGCATTGGGGACGGGCCATTCTTTGTTGAGATCGGCGACGATGTCGACCCCGGGGAGTTTGCGGATGTCCAGATTGGGATGGAAGATCGGCTTGTCACCC
>Ga0209341_10006856_pt1 | contig 10141 bp, 7 predicted proteins | sample RifCSP13_2_FD_184020 | JGI IMG/M metagenome (GOLD analysis project Ga0209341, IMG submission 184020) | Soil microbial communities from Rifle, Colorado - Rifle CSP2_sed 13_2 (SPAdes) (version 2) | ecosystem: Environmental > Terrestrial > Deep subsurface > Rock core/Sediment | place: Rifle... | reverse complement strand
ACCTCGCGCATGGTCGGGTCGAGGGTCGCGAACACCTGATCGATCGCGGGCACGCCGGCGCCGGAGAGCCGGTTGAAGAGCGTCGATTTGCCGGCGTTGGTGTAGCCGACGATGGCGACGGTGGGGTAGGGAACCTTGCGCCGGCCCTTGCGGTGCAGCTCGCGCGTCCGCACGACGCGCTCGAGCTCCCTGCGGATGACATCGATGCGCTCGTCGATCATGCGCCGGTCGAGCTCGATCTGAGCCTCGCCCGGGCCGCCCATGAAGCCGCGCCCGCCGCGCTGGCGCTCGAGGTGGGTCCAGGCGCGCACGAGCCGGCCCTTCTGATAGCTCAGGTGCGCGAGCTCGACCTGAAGGCGCCCCTCGCGTGTCCGCGCGCGGCGCCCGAAGATCTCGAGGATCAGCCCCGTGCGGTCGAGAACCTTGGCGTTCCAGGCCGTCTCTAGGTTGCGCTGCTGGACCGGGGAGACCGCGTGGTCAATGATGACGAGGCCGGCGCCGAGCGCCTCGAGCATGGCTCTGAGCTCCTCGACCTTGCCCGGGCCGAACAGCGTCGCCGGCCGCGGCGACGGCACCGGCACGACGAGAGCCTGAGCTACCTCGATGTCGATCGCCTCCGCGAGCCCCTTGGCCTCGATCAGCCGGTCGCCCGGCGCATGGCGATGGCGCTTGGGCGGGCGGGCCGTCTCGCCCGCGCCGGCTCCGTTCGCCCGTAACCGGGCGAGCACGGGCACGAGCACGACGGCGCGCGCAACCTTGCCGGCGCCGGCCTCGAGGGCGGCAGGGGCGCGCGCGTGGTCCGGCGCTTCGAGATGTCTGACCCGATCGTCGATCTAGACTGCTATCCTTGCTGGCCCTCGGCGGGCTCCCCCTCCATGAGGTGGACGGGCGCACCGGGCATAATGGTCGATATCGCATGCTTGTAGACGAGCTGCGAATGACCGTCGCGGCGCAAGAGGACACAGAAGTTGTCGAACCATGTGACAATCCCCTGCAGCTTCACGCCATTGACGAGAAAGATCGTCAGAGGTGTCTTGTTCTTTCTGACGTGGTTCAGGAATGTGTCCTGAAGATTTTGTGCTCGATCTGCGGCCATTGTTCTTCCCGCCCCTTTTTTTGAGCCACATTCGGGACGCTGCGCTCGGCTCGGTGGCAGATGCCGACTATCACGCCTTGCCGGCAGTCTGCATGACAGACTCGCGCCGGTTAAACATACCCGGTTTTCATCCGATGAGAAGATTATAGCGTTCAAAGTCCCGCCAACACAGAGATTTGATTGTGCTCTCAACGGGAGGAAATTTCGGCAACTTGATGAAATCTTGAGCGCAACAGTTGCGTGACGCGGCCCGGGCGCCCGTCGCCGATTGCCGTGCCGTCGATCTTGACCACCGGCATGACGGTGGCGGAGGCCGAGGTGATGAAGGCCTCGCGCGCGGCGAGGGCCTCGGCCACGCGGAACGGGCGCTCGATCAAGTCCACGCCGGCCTCGGCCAGCACGTCGATGACGGTCGCGCGTGCGACCCCGGCCAGGATCGTCGTCTCCCTCGGGTGGGTGACAAGACGGTCGCGGGCATCGAGGATCCACGCGTTGCTCGAAGCTCCTTCCGTGACGAATCCTTGCCTGTCGACGAACCAAGCCTCGTCCGCGCCCGCCGCGCGCGCCGCCTCCTTCGCAAGGCAAGCGGGAAGCAGCATCACGGTCTTGATGTCCGAGCGTGCCCAGCGAAAATCCGGCATGGTCTTGACCGCGATGCCGGCCGCGGCGCGAGCCTCGAGCCGCGCCGGATCGAGGCGGCGCGCGAGGCACACCACGGTCGGGCGGACGGGGGGGCTCGGAAACAGGAAATCCCTCGGCGCGGCGCCTCGCGTGACCTGGAGATACACGAGGCCGTTCTCGATCCGGTTCCTCAGCATCGTCTGGCGCAGGACGAGGCCGAGCGCACGCCGGCTCATCGGCTCCCTGATCCCGAGCTCGCCGAGCGAGCGCGAAAGACGAGCCAAGTGGCGGGTCTCGTCGACGAGCTGCCCGCCCCTCACCTCGATCACCTCGTACACCGCGTCGGCGAGCTGAAAGCCGCGATCCTCGGCGTGCACTTGCGCCGCGCGGTATCGGAGATAGCGGCCGTTGACGTAGACGATGCGTGTCATGAGTTCGTTCGGTGCGAATAGTGAGTAGTGAGTAGTGAGTAGTGAAGGCAACCGCGCTTAACTACTCACTACTCACTATTCACTATTCACTACTCGCGATCCTTCCTCACGCCGTTCGCGCTTCCCCCACGCGCTGGTCGGAGGAGACGCCCAGCGCCCTGAGCTTTCTGTGCAAGGCCGAGCGCTCCATGCCGACGAACTCGGCGGTGCGCGAGATATTGCCGCCGAAACGATTGATCTGGGCCAAGAGATACTCGCGCTCGAAAATCTCGCGCGCTTCGCGCAGCGGGAGCGACATCAGGTGCTCGGCGCCGCCGTTGACGGGAAGCGGCACGTTGGAGCCGATCTCCTCGGGCAGCATCTCGGCCGTGATGACCGCGTTGGGGTCGCCGCCGGCGAGGATCAAGAGGCGCTCGACGTTGTTTCTGAGCTCGCGGACGTTGCCGGGCCAGTCGTGGGCCTGCAGGACGGCGGTTGCATCCTCGCCGATGCGCCGCGGTGCGAGTCCGGAGGCCTGGGAGAGCTGTGCGACGAAGTACTGGATCAGCTCGGGAATGTCCTCGCGCCGCTCGGCGAGGCTCGGCACGCGCAGCGGCACGACGTTCAAGCGGTGGTAGAGATCTTCGCGGAAGCGCCCTTCGCTCATCTCGCGCTCGAGATCGCGGCTGGTCGAAGAGATGATGCGCACGTCGACCGCCACCTTCTGGGCGCCGCCGAGGCGCAGGAACTTCTGCTCGACCAGGACGCGCAGAACCTTGCCCTGCGTCTCGAGCGGCATGTCGGCCACCTCGTCGATATAGAGCGTTCCCCCGTGCGCCTCCTCGAGCGCGCCAACCTTGCGCGGGCCGCCGGAGCGGTCCTCGGTGCCGAACAGCTCCTCCTCGACGCGATCCGGCGCCATGGCCGCCGCATTGAGAACCACGAACGGGCCGTCGGCGCGGTGCGACTTCTGATGAATGATGCGCGCGGCGAGCTCCTTGCCGGCGCCCGACGAGCCGCGGATCAGGATCCGGCTGTTGGTCGGGGCGACGCGGTCAATGGCGTTCTTGAGCTGGTTGACGGCCGCCGACTTGCCGATCATCTCGGCCGAGACCGTCGAGCGCTCCTTCAATTCCCTGACCTCGCGCTTCAATTGCGAGGCCTCGAGGGCGCGCAGCGTGACCAGGATCAGGCGATCGGCCTTGAACGGCTTTTCGATGTAATCGTAAGCGCCGCGCTTGATCGCCGTCACGGCGGTCTCGATGTTGCCGTGCCCCGAGATGATGACCACCGGAAGTTCGGGATAGGTGCGCTTGACGACCGACAGCACCTCGAGCCCGTCGAGACGGCTGCCTTGCAGCCAGATGTCGAGGATGACGAGCTGGGGCCGCCGCTCCTCGATCGTGCGCAGCGCCTCGTCGCTGTCGCGCGCGAGCCGCGTGCGGTGGCCCTCGTCCTCGAGGATGCCGGACACCAGCTCGCGGATGTCGGCCTCGTCGTCGACGATCAGGATGTCAGCTGCCATCTCTCGCTCCCTGGGTCCTTAGGAGGTTCAAGTGTTGGGCGCGGCCGTTTCGGCCGCCGGTGACGCGGATGAGACTGCGGTGGCACGGGTGGTGTCGGCGTGCGGCGAGCGGAGCATGATCCGCACCCGCGCGCCGTGCCCACGGCCGGGCGCGGGCGGGGCATCCTCGAGCGCGAGCTCTCCGCCGTGCTGCTCGGTGATTTTCTGGACGATCGCGAGCCCGAGGCCGGTGCCCTTGCTTCCCTTGGTCGTGACGTAAGGCTCGAGCAGTCGCCCGCGATTGTGCTTGGGCAGGCCCGAGCCATTATCGATCACATCGATCTCGTAGCGATCGGGCAGCGCGCGCAGGTGCGCCTCGACACGCCCCTGCCAGCCCTTCTCCGCGCCGTCCGCGGCGGCCTCGACGGCTTCGGTCGCGTTCTTCACGAGATTGGTCACGGCCTGGGTCAGGAGGCGGCGATCGAACGAAGCCATAACGGGCCCGTCGGGGAGCCTCAGGTCGTAAATCACGCGCGGATGGCTCTCGCGGAACAGGATCACCGGGTCCTGCACGACATCGCGCAGGTCGTGACGCTCCATGACCGGCTTCGGGATCCGCGCCAGAGAGGCGAACTCGTCGACCATGGTCTTGATGTCGCCGGCCTGGCGCTCGATGGTCGCGGTCAGCTTGTCGAAGGTCTCGCGGTCTTCGGTGATGATCTTGCCGTACTTCTTGCGGATCCGCTCGGCCGAGAGAATGATCGGCGTCAGCGGGTTCTTGATTTCGTGTGCGATGCGCCGCGCCACGTCGGCCCACGCCGAGGTGCGCTGCGCGGAGACGAGCTCTGTGATGTCGTCGAAGGTCACGACCGAGCCGACGTCGCCCGGCCCCGCCTTCTCACGCGTCACGCGAACCGCGAACGTACGCTCCTCGCCGGCGATTGTGGCCGTGACCTGAAGCACCGAGCGCGGCTTCAGGCTGTGCTCATCGCGCCGTTCGAGCACCGGCGCGAGAATGGGGAGCGCATCGACCAGCCTCTTTCCCGCCACGGCCTCTTCGGTCTTGCTCAACAGCTCTTCCGCCGAGCGCGAAACGAGCGTGATGCGATCCTGGCTGTCGAGGCCGACCACGCCCGCCGAGACGCCGGACAGGACCGCCTCCATGAAGCGGCGGCGGTCGAGCAGCTGCTCGTTGGCGGTCATGAGCGCGTCGCGCTGATGCTTGAGCTCGCGCGTCATCAGGTTGAAGGTGTGCGAGAGCCGCCTCAAGTCGCCTTCGCCGCGCCGCTCGGGCAGCTCGACGATCAGGTTGCCCGTCGACACCTGCTGGGCGGCGGCGATCAAGCGGCGGATCGGGGCAACGAAGCGGCCGGCGAACCATATGCCGACCCATATGGCGGCCAGCAGTGCCGTCATGGAGATCATCGTGTAGATCAGCCCATGCGCGAGCTTGAGGCCGCCGCGTGCCCGCCGCAGACGGTTGTACTCGTCGACGTTCTGCTCCGTGCGCTGCAGGTATCCCATCACCGTCGGGCTCACGGGCCGCGCGACGTAGAGGTATTGGCCGGGATAGCGGTTGAGCTTGGTGATCGCGGAGACGCGGAAGGTGCTGGCCGGCATCAACAGAGACACCTGGCCGGCATTGGCCTGCTTGATCGCCGTCGCCGGCGGCTCGAAAAAGGGCAGGCTCGGATCCTCGAGGGCCGCGACGACGACCTTTCCGCTCGCGTCGATCACATAGGCGGCGGGCAGCTCGCGCAGCCCGGCCTGAGCGATGAGGAGCTGCTGGAATTCCTGCGGGCTGCCGCGCACGCTATCGGCGGCGGCGTCGATGTCGCGCGCCATATTGACGATATCGACACGGATCAGCCGCCCGTGCTCCTCGACGTAGGCCTTCGCCACGTCGAGGGAATTGTCGATGATGGCGCGCGTGCGGCTCGAGAACCAGCCGTCGAGGGAGCGCGAGAAGGTGGTGGTCGCGGCGACCGCCAGCACCATCGCCGGCAAGGCAGCGATGAGCGAAAACAAGAGAACGATGCGCACGTGCAGCCGCGCCCCGGCGAGCTTGGCCCGCCAGGCACGCCACATGCCCCATCCCTGCCAGGCGATCACCGCGATCATGGCGATGATCAGGAGCACGTTCACGAACAGGGCGGCGAGCACCACGTCGTCGCGCGGCGCGATCGGCGTGAGGCCGGTCAGGATCAGGTAAGTGGCGAGCGCGGAGACGAGCGAGAGGACGACCACGACCAAGCCGGTCCAAAACGCGCGCTCGCTCTGGTCGAGCAAGGGCGAGGCGGCCTGCTCGAGGCCGTGTCCGGTCGCGGGAGCGACGCCTGGTGGCGCCATGAAACCTTCTCCGTGCTGTGGCCGGACGCAATGCCGGGACGGTCGAACGGGTCCAGGAGGTGGCCCTTAGCTTCGGCCTAGGTGCGGCGCCCGAAACCCAGCGCGGCAGGATTGTCACGCCCAAACCGTGCAAAAGTGACGCGCCACGATCACAATCAAGCAAAAAACTGTGACATTTTCGCGACAAAAGGCACTGAGAGATAACGTTGTTCTGTAGAGCCCGTCAAGTTGTGGGCGCATGTTTTCCTCACCGGGCCCCGGCGGTCGCTAGGAGAGCGGCGACTTGAACACGTGAATGTCGAGCGCCTTGATGCGGCTGCGCAACGTGTTTCGATTGAGACCGAGAAGCTCCGCGGCCCGGATTTGATTGCCGCGCGTCGCGGCGAGCGCGGCCGACAGCAGGGGATGCTCGACCTGCTTTATAATGCGGTCGTAGAGGCCCGGCGGCGGCAGATCCGCGCCGAAGCCCGCGAAATACTGGGACAGATAGCGCTCCATCAGCTCCGACAAATCTTTCGGCTCGGCCCCGGTGCCGGAGCCGCGCGACGGGAGCGCCTCGGTGAGCTCCTGCTCGATGATCGAAGCGGTGAGCGTCTCCTGGCCATGGAGCGCGGAGACGCGGCGCACGAAGTTCTCGAGCTCGCGCACGTTCCCCGGCCAAGGATGAGACTTCATGCGCTCGATCGCCGCCGTCTCGATGGCCTTCTGGCCGAGGCCTTCGCGCGCGGCCTGGCGCAGAAAATGGCGCACGAGGTCGCCGATGTCCTCGTGCCTCTCGCGCAACGGCGGAATGCGCAGCGGCACGACGTTGAGGCGATAGAAGAGATCCTCGCGGAACAGGCCCTGCTGGATCTGCGATTTCAAGTCGCGGTGCGTCGCCGCGATGATGCGCACGTTGGTCTTGATGGGCGTGCGCCCGCCGACGGTTGTGTATTCGCCCTGCTGCAGGACGCGCAACAGCCGGGTCTGAGCTTCGAGCGGCATGTCGCCGATCTCGTCCAGGAACAAGGTCCCGCCCTCGGCCTGCTCGAAGCGGCCTTGGGTGCGCATCTGTGCGCCGGTAAAGGCGCCCTTCTCGTGGCCGAACAGCTCGCTCTCGATGAGCTCGCGCGGGATGGCCGCCATGTTGATGGCGACGAACGGGCCGTGGCGGCGCTTGCCGTGGTCGTGCAGCACGCGCGCGACGAGCTCCTTGCCGGTGCCGCTCTCGCCCTGAATCATGACCGTGAGATCGGTCTGCGTCAGGCGCGCCAGCGCGCGGTATATCTCCTGCATGGCGGCGGAGCGTCCGATCAGCGGCAGCTCCTCGGCGTCCATCTCCTGTGCCTGTGGGCGCGGCCGCCGCGTCTGTCCTGCGAGCGCGCGCCCGACGACGGCCACGACCTCGGACAGATCGAACGGCTTGGGAAGGTACTCGTAGGCGCCTTTTTCGGCGGCGGTGAGCGCGGTCATCAGCGTGTTCTGGGCGCTCATGACGATGATCGGCAGATCGGGGCGAATCTTCTTGATGCGCGGAATGAGATCGAACGCGTTCTCGTCCGGCATGACGACATCGGTGATGACGACGTCGCCCTCGCCCTGGGACACCCAGCGCCACAGCGTCGCCGCATTGCCCGTGGCGCGCGGGGCATAGCCCGCGCGGGCGAGCGCCTGGTTCAGGACCGTGCGGATCGCCGTGTCGTCGTCGGCGATCAGGATCGTGCCTCGGGCCATGTGCTTAGCGGCTCCTGTCGTTGGCGCGTGCCCTTGTCGCGGCCTCGCGCTCGATGCCCGGGCGGTCCTGCATCGGCAGCAGGACGCGAAACACGGTGCGCTTGGCCTCGCTGTCGCATTCGATGATCCCGCCGTGATCGCCGATGATCTTGGCGACCAGGGCCAGGCCGAGACCGGTGCCGTTGCGCTTGGTCGTGACAAACGGGTCGAACAGATGCGGCCGCAAGTGCTCCGGCACGCCCGGGCCGTTGTCCTCGATCTGGATCATCAAGGGCAGGCTGATGCGCGCCTCGGAGCCCGGAACCGACAGGCGCACGCCGGGGCGAAACGACGTTTGCATGACCACGCGGCCCTGCTCGTGGTTGTCGCCGATCGCTTCGGCGGCGTTCTTTACGAGATTGAGAAACGCCTGCACGAGCTTGTCGCGATTGCCCGGGATTGGCGGCAGCGAGGGGTCGTAGTCCTTGACGTAGCGCAGGCCGCGCCCGAAGCCGGTCTCGGCGAGACGGCGCACATGGTCCAAGACGTCGTGGATGTTGACCGCCTCCTTGGCCAGCGGGCGCTCGTCCCCGAACACCTCCATGCGGTCGACGAGGTTGCGGATGCGCTCGGTCTCGGAGCAGATCAGCTGGGTGAGCTCCCGGTCCTCGTCGGAAACGTTCTGCTCGAGGAGCTGGGCCGCGCCGCGGATGCCGGACAGCGGGTTCTTGATCTCGTGGGCGAGCACGGCGGCAAGGCCCGAGACCGAGCGCGCCGCCGCCCGGTGCGTGAGCTGGCGCTCGATCATCTGCGCCATGCTGCGCTGCTGCAGCATGACAATGATGTGGCCGGGCTGGTCGGGCAGCGGCCCGCCGTGGACGTCGACGAGCTTCGGGCTTGCGAATTTCGGCGACGCCATGTCGACGCCGTACTCGTTGACGGTCGCGCCCGAGGCTCGCACCTGCTCGACGAGCGTTAAGAGCGGACAGCCGAACGCGACCACCTCCTCGAGGCGCATGCGCTTCAAGACCGCCGTGCTGGTCGACAGAAAGGCCTCCGCGGCGGCATTGGCGTAGACGATGCGGTCCTCCTCCGCCAAGACCAGGATCGGATGCGGCAGCGCCGTAAGCAGCATGTCGTGCTCGACGGGGCGGCGCGGGGCGGGGTGGCGCTCCAAGGCTGCCTTGCTCATGCCGCGGCCTCCAGGGCTTCGCCGTAGAAGGCATCGAGGCCGGAAAAGACCCGGGATGCCTCGTCCTCTGTGCATAACGCGCGGCGCCATTCCCTCACCGCGGGGGCCGCGCGGCCGCTGCGCTCGAGATACCAGCCGATGTGCTTCCTCGCCGTCCTGAGGCCGAGAGGCACGCCGTAGTGGTCGAGCATCGCCTCGAGGTGGGCGCGGGCAATGCGGGCCTGCTCGGCGAGCGGCGGCGGGCCGGGATCGCGGCTATTGGCGAGGGCCGCCGCGATGCGCGCCGGGAGCCACGGCGCGCCGCAGGCCCCGCGGCCGACCATCACGCCGTCCGCGCCCGACGCCAGCAGCGCCAGCCGGGCATCCTCAGCAGAGAGGATATCGCCATTGACGATCACTGGGATGCGCACCGCCTCCTTGACGCGGCGCACGAAGGCCCAATCCGCCTTGCCCTTGAAGAATTGGCAGCGGGTGCGGGCGTGCACCGTGATGAGCTGCACGCCGGCCCCCTCCGCGCACCGCGCCAGCTCCGGTGCATTGCGGGTCTGCTCGTCCCAGCCTATGCGCATCTTGAGCGTCACCGGGACGGCGACGGCCCCTGTCACGGCCTCGATCAGCCCTTGGGCGTGATCGAGATCGCGCATCAGCGCGGAGCCGGACTGCTTGCCGGTCACCTGACGCGCCGGGCAGCCCATGTTGATATCGATGATGTCGGCGCCGTGCGCTTCCGCGATGCGGGCGCCTTCGGCCATCCATCGTGCCTCCGCGCCCACCAGCTGGACGACGAACGGGGAGAGATCGGAGCCCTGGGCCCGCCGCCCGGCGTCCCCGCGGCCGGCAGCGAGGTCGGCGCCAGCCACCATCTCCGACACCACCAGGCCGGCGCCGAGACGGTGCACCAAGCTCCGGAACGGCAGATCGGTGACGCCCGTCATCGGCGCCAGCAGGACCGGGCTTTTCAGAGTTGAACGGCCAATGCGAAGCGGCGTCACGGGAGTGATCCTGAGAGTGCTGCCTATAAATTAGGCACTATTGATGCGTGCCTTGCAATTGGGCAGAATACGGCTAGCCTTGTTGCTTCGCAAGCGCGAACAATGTCCTCCACAATTGCCCGATGGCCCCGGTCCCGTTAAGCAGACGTTCTCACGACTCCCCTGCTTGGTCCGGCCCTCATGGTCACTGCTGCCGTCATCGCTGCTGCCGGGCGCGGCTCCCGTGCCGCCCAGGACGGAAGCGTGCCCAAGCAGTACGCCACGCTCGGCGGCCGAATGGTGCTC
>Ga0209341_10006854_pt1 | contig 10143 bp, 10 predicted proteins | sample RifCSP13_2_FD_184020 | JGI IMG/M metagenome (GOLD analysis project Ga0209341, IMG submission 184020) | Soil microbial communities from Rifle, Colorado - Rifle CSP2_sed 13_2 (SPAdes) (version 2) | ecosystem: Environmental > Terrestrial > Deep subsurface > Rock core/Sediment | place: Rifle... | reverse complement strand
CGGCCCCAACTTCGAGACGCCCGCGGAGCTCCGCATGCTGCGCGGCCTGGGCGCGGACGCCGTGGGCATGAGCACGGTCCCCGAGATCCTCGTCGCCAGGCACATGGGCATGCGCATCCTCGCGCTTTCGACGGTCACCGACATGGCCACGGGGATCCCGGGCCAGATCCAGCACGTGACGCACGAGGAGGTCCTCGAGGTGGCCGGCCGCACCGGGAAGCGTCTCGCTTCGCTAGTGAAGGGGGTCGTCGCGCGGCTTTGAGCTCGCGGATCGTCGAGCTCATCGAAAGGAAGCGCGACGGCGGGAAGCTCTCGCAGGACGAGCTCGACCGGCTCGTGCTCGGGTTCACGAAGGGCGACGTCCCGGAGCACCAGATGGCCGCCTTCTGCATGGCCGTCGTCTTCCGTGGCATGGACGACGAGGAGACCGCGTGGCTGACCGACAGCATGGTCCGCTCGGGACGGCGGCTCGACCTCTCGAAGTTCGGCCGCGTCGTCGACAAGCACTCGACCGGCGGGATCGGGGACAAGGTCACCCTGGTGGTGGCGCCGCTGGTGGCGGCTTGCGGCGCCCCGGTGGCGAAGATGAGCGGGCGGGGACTCGGCATCACCGGCGGCACGCTCGACAAGCTCGAGTCGTTCCGCGGCTACCGCGTCGATCTCACCACGGACGAGTTCCTGGCGCAGCTCGAGCGCATCGGCATCGTCGTCACCGGTCAGACGAAGGAGCTGGCTCCGGCCGACGGGCTGATCTATGCCCTGCGCGACCAGACCGGGACCGTCGGGTCGATCCCGCTCATCGCCTCCAGCATCATGTCGAAGAAGATCGCCTCCGGCGCGCAGGCCGTCGTCCTCGACGTGAAGGTCGGAGAGGGCGCGTTCATGCGGACGCTCGGCGAAGCCCGAAAGCTGGCGCGGCTGATGGTCGCGATCGGCAAGGCGCACGGGATCCGGGTGACGGCCGAGCTCACGGCGATGGATGCCCCGCTGGGTCGCGCGGTCGGCAACGCGCTCGAGGCGCGCGAGGCCATCGAGTCGCTGCGCGGCGAAGGCCCGAAGGACCTCCGGGAGGTCGCGCTCGCGGCCGGTGCTGAGATGCTCGTGCTCGCGAGGCGGGCGCCGACACGGGCGGCGGGGCGGGCGATGCTCGTCGCCGCGATGCGGACCGGGGCGGGCACGGCCAAGCTGCGCGAGCTCGTCGCCGCCCAGGGTGGCGACGCCGGCATGGTCGACGACGTCGCCCGGCTGCCACGCGCGCGCACCGTTCGGACCCTGCGCGCGGAGCGCACGGCCTACGTGGGTCGCATCGCCGCCTCCGCCATCGGCCTCGCGTCGGTCCGCCTGGGCGCGGGCCGGGAGAAGAAGGGCGAGGCCATCGACCACGCCACCGGTGTCGTGCTGCGCGCCTCCGTCGGTGAGGCCGTCGCGAGAGGCGAGCCCTACGCCGAGATCCACTCGAACGGAAGGCCGGGCGATGCGGAGGCGCTCGAGCTCGTGCGCGGCGCCTTCACGTGGCGACAGACCGCGCCTCCTCGGCCGCGACTGGTCCTCGACCGCATCGCATCACGCTGATCCGCGCGCGGCGCGCGCGGCCTCGGGCCGTCTATCCCGTTAGGCTCGTCGGAAGGTGATCGCACGAGGCGCCGGACCACTGGGCGGCAATCCGTTCGGTATCCTCATCCTCCTCATCGTCCTGCTCGCCCTCGTTCGGGGAGGAGGACTGGCGCCACCGATCAGCGCGGTCCTGCGGGAGCCGACGTCGTCCGCCGCGTGGATCGCATTCCTCGGCTTCATCGTGGCGATCGCACTCGGGATCACGGTCCATGAGTTCATGCACGCGTACACGGCGCACCGTTTGGGCGACGACACGGGAAAGCACATGGGCCGTCTCTCGGTCGACCCTCGCGCCCATCTCGACCTCTTCGGCTCGATGCTGATCCTTCTCATCGGTTTCGGCTACGGGAAGCCGGTGCCCGTGAACGAGGCGCGCCTCGCGAACGGACGCCTGGGGTTGGCGCTGGTCTCGCTTGCCGGTCCGCTCACGAACGTAGCGCTGGCAGCCGTCGCCGCCCTGCCGCTGCGCGCCGGCGCAGCGGACGTCGTCGGTGGCGCATACGCGCAGGTTCTGGCGCTTGTCGTGGCGTACAACTGCCTGCTCGCGGTCTTCAACCTGATCCCGATCCCGCCACTCGACGGCTCAAAGGTCGTGTATGGCCTGCTCCCGGCCCATCATGCGTACACCTGGCGCACGTACGAGCAGTACGGACCCTTCATCCTTATCGCGGCGATCTTCCTGCTCCCATACGTCGGGATACAGCTGCTCGGACCGCTCGTGTTCGAGCCGGCCCGCTTGCTGACCGAGATCCTGGTCGGGCGGCCGTTGTTCTGATGGTGCGGCATCGCCTGGAGCAGACCTGGCGCTACGCGTTCCGCTCCCAGACCGACGAGCGCCACGCGGCGCGCACGGCGGAGGCGCTGCGGGCGCTCGGCGCGGACGAGGAGCTCGTCGAGGCCGGGCGCCTGCACGACATCGCGAAGCCCGCCGAGACGCGCCTCTGGCACCGCATCGCCGCGGTGCTGCTCCAGCGCTTCGCGCCGCCGCTCGGCCGCCGGCTCGCGAGGGGGACCGGCGTTTTCGCGCGATACCTCGACCACGCGCGCCTCGGCGCCGAGGAAGCGCGCCGGCGCGGCGCCTCGGAGCGCGTCGTCCGGCTCATCGCGCGCCATCACCAGCCGCCCGAGACCGAGGACGAGCGCCTGCTCCACCGCGCGGACGGGGAGGCGCTTCCGTGACCGATCGCGGCCGCGATGACGCGCCCGTCATCGGCGCGCGCCCGCCGCGCGTCCAGGTCGAGGGCTTCGAGGGCCCCCTCGACCTCCTCCTCGAGCTCGTCGAGGAGCGCAAGCTGGACATCCTCACGGTGAGACTCGGGGACCTCGCCGAGGAGTACCTGGGCCGCGTCCGGGCCATGGGCGCTCTCCCGGCCGAGGAAGCCTCCGCGTTCCTGTGGCTCGCGTCGCGACTCGTCCTGCTGAAGGCGCGCAGCCTCCTGCCGTCGCTCGAGCCGGTCGCCGCGGAGGACGACGCCGTCAGCGAGGAGGAGCTCCGCGCCCGGCTCATCGAGTACGCGGCCGTCCGGCAGCGCGCCGCCGCCCTGGGCGACCGGATGCGCGCGGGGGAGCGGGCCTTCCACCGCGAGGGCGGCACCGTCGTGCTGCCGCCGCGGGGCGGCGACACCGATGCCCTGGCCGCGGCCTGGTCGCGCGTGCTTTCCATCGCGGCCCGCCCGCGCCACGAGGAGGCGGAAGTCCCGCCGGAGCGGTATTCGGTCGAGCAGCGGACCGCCGAGATCGAGGAGGTCGTCCGGCGCGAGGGACGCGTCGCCTTCGGTACGCTGCTCGGCGAGGCGCCGACGCTGTCCTTCGCGGTCGTGACGTTCATCGCGCTCCTCGACCTGTACCGGCGCCTGGTCATCGACCTCGAGCAGGACGAGCTGTTCGGGGACATCCGCATCACGAGGAAGGAGCCCGCCGCCAATGCGTAGCGACCTGGCCGACCGGCGTATCCGATGAGCGTGCGGAGCGATCTCGCGAATCGGCTCGAGGCCGTGCTGTTCGTCGCCGAGAAGCCGGTCGGGCGCGCGGAGCTCGGGCGGATCGCCGGCGCCACGCCGAAGCAGGTCGACGCCGCGCTCGCCGAGCTGGCCGCGGCGTACGAGGGCACCGGCCTGCGGATCCAGCGCGGCGGCGACGAGTGGCAGATCGTGACCTCGCCCGATAGCGCCCCGTACGTGTCGGCGTACCTCGGCGCCGACCGGCTGCGCGTCTCGCCCGCGTCGCTCGAGACGCTCGCGGTCGTGGCCTACCGGCAGCCCATCACGCGCGCGGAGATCGAGGCCGTGCGCGGCGTGAACTGCGATCAGACGATCTACACCCTGATGTCCCGCCGCCTGATCGAGGAGCGCGGCCGCAAGGAGACCGCCGGCCGCCCGATCCTGTACGGCACGACCTGGGAATTCCTCGAGTGCTTCGGGCTGTCGGCGCTGGACGAGCTGCCGCGCGTGCTGACGCCGGAGGGCGAGGTGACGGTGTGACCGAGGGCGTCCGCCTGCAGAAGGTGCTCGCCTCGCGCGGCGTCGCCGCCAGGCGCAAGGCGGAGGACCTCATCGTCGCCGGCCGCGTGCGCGTCGGCGGACACGTTGTGCGCGAGCTGGGAACGCGCGTCGATCCGGACGCGCGCATCGAGGTGGACGGCGTGCTCGTCGCGCCGGCGCCGTCACGGCGGTACATCGCGCTGCACAAGCCCGCGGGCGTCGTCTCGAGCGCGGGAGGAGAGCGCGGCCGGGCCAGCGTGGTGGACCTGGTCCACGCCGGAGGCCGGCTCTATCCCGTGGGGCGGCTCGACGTGGACTCGGAGGGCCTGCTGCTGCTCACGAACGACGGCGAGTGGGCCGAGCACGTCCTCCATCCGCGGTACGGCCACGAGCGTGAGTACGACGTCCACGTGGTCGGCGACCTGACGGCGTCGGCGGTCGAACGCCTGCGCACCGGCGTGGCACTGGAGGAGGGCATCGGCCGGGCGGAGCGGGTCGCGGTCGTCTCCCGCGAGCCGGCGGGTGGCCGCCTGCGCGTCGTCCTGCGGATGGGGTGGAAGCGACAGATCAGGCGGATGTGCGCGGCGATCGGGTTGCGGGTCACTCGCTTGATCCGAACTCGCATTGGTCCGATCCGGCTCGGGAAACTCGCACCGCGCGAATGGCGAGAGCTGAGTACGACCGAGGTCCAGCGGCTCGCCGCGGGTGACGCGGCGAGCGGGGATGGCGTGCGACGGGGAGTGGAGGGGCCCCGCCCGCACAAGGGGCGCAGGGACCAAGGTGGGTGGCGGGGAGGCCAAACCCGGAGCGCGCCGCCCCCGAGCCGCGGCAGGACCCGCGGCGAGCCGCTTCGGGCGATCGACTGATGCCAACTCCGCGCACCATCGCCATCGACGGCCCGGCCGGGGCGGGGAAGAGCACGATCGGAGCGCTTGTGGCCGAGCGGCTCGGGTACCTGTTCCTGGACACGGGCGCCATGTACCGCGCCGTCGCGCTCGCGGCGCAGCGGCGCGGCATCGACCCCGACGACGCGGCCGCCCTCGCGGCGTTGGCGGGCGACATCCGCATCGCCATCGGCCCGCCGACGGTGCAGGACGGCCGTGTCTACACGGTCCTCCTCGATGGGCACGACGTGACGTGGGCCATCCGCTCCGGCGACGTAGACCGCACCGTCTCGCAGGTCGCGCGGGTGCCCGGGGTGCGTGACGCGATGGTCTCGCAGCAGCGCGCGCTCGCGGGCCGGGGACGCGTCGTCATGGTCGGCCGTGACATCGGGACGGTCGTCCTTCACGACGCGGAGCGGAAGATCTTCCTGACCGCGTCCGCGTCCGAGCGCGCCAAGCGCCGGGGCGAGGAGCTCGCCGCGCGCGGGGAGGTCCGCCCGCGCCAGGAGCTCCTCCACGAGATCCTCCGCCGGGACCAGATCGACAGCGAGCGGATCGTCTCGCCGCTGCGCCCCGCGGAGGACGCGGTCGTCGTCCAGACCGACGGGCTCACCGTCCGGCAGGCGCTGGAGCGGGTGCTGGCGGTGGTCACCGGCGCCCCCACGCGGACCTGATCCGGGGAGGATGTGCGGTGAGCCTGGTCGGTCGTCCCGAGTGGCCGGTCGAGCGCCTCTGGCTGTGGCGCCTGGGGTTCCCCCTGGTGCGCTGGGTCGCGACGACGCTGCTGCCCATAACGGCCGTTGGTCGCGAGAACCTGCCCCGAAGCGGCGGCTACATGCTCGTGGCCAACCACGTCTCGTGGCAGGACCCGTTCTGGATCGAGTTCGCCCTAGGAGTGCGGATCAGGTACATGACGAAGACCGAGATCTTCCGCTATCCGATCGTCGGCTGGGTCATCCGGGCGATCGGCAACTTCCCGGTGCGGCGCGGCGAGAGCGACCGCCAGGCCCTCGAGACCGCGCTTCGGGTCCTCGAGGCGGGCCAGCCGCTGGGGTACTTCCCGGAAGGGACCCGCAACAAGGCGGGACGCCTGCGACGCGCGAAGCCCGGCGTCGCGTTCCTGGCGCGGCGCTCCGGCAAGCCGCTCGTCCCCGTCGCGATCACGGGGAGCGCGGCCGCGGGCATCCGCATCCCACCGCGAGCCGACATGCTCGTCCGCGTGGGTCGGCCGTTCACGCTCGCGGACCTCGGGCCGCCGGGCATGACCGACCAGGCGCTCGCCGACGCGATCATGCGGCGCGTCGCGGATCTCCTTCCGGATGAGATGAAGGGCCAGTACGCGCCCGTACACTGAAGGCGTGCAGGTGCTCCTCGCGCGCGAGAACGGGTTCTGCTTCGGCGTGAAGAAGGCTGTCGAGCTCACCGAAGCCGCCGCCGAGACGGGCCGGAGCGTCCACAACCTCGGTCAGGTCGTGCACAACCCGACCATCAGCCGCCGACTGGCCGAGCGCGGGGTGAAGGTGATCAGGAGCCCCGCCGACGCGAGCGACGGCATCGTGGTCATCCGGGCTCACGGCGTCCCCCCGGCGGTCCGCGCCGAGATCGAGCAGCGCGGCCTCGAGTGCATCGACGCGACCTGCTCGCTCGTCCTGCGGGCGCAGCGCTTCACGAAGCAGCTGGCCGACGAGGGCTACCGGGTCGTCATCCTCGGCACGCCCGACCATCCCGAGGTCGTGGGCCTCAAGGGCTACGCGGGGAACGACTTCGTCATCGTCGAGAGCGAGGAGGAGTGGGAGCGGCTCCCGCGCATGAAGAAGACCGGGGTCGTCTCGCAGTCCACGCAGCCGCCGTGGGCGTTCACCGCGCTCGTCGCCCACGTCGCAACGATCGCGCAGGAGATGAAGGTGTTCAACACCGTCTGCCCGGTGACCGTGAAGCGGCAGCACGCCGCGAGCGAGCTCGCCGAGCAGGTCGACACGATCCTCGTCGTCGGCGGGAAGAACTCCGCCAACACGCGCGAGCTCGTCAACCTCGCCCGCATGCAGGGCCGCCACGCGTACCACATCGAGAGCGCCGACGAGGTGCTGCCCGAGTGGATCGCGGGCCAGGACACCGTCGGCCTGATCGGCGGATGCTCGACGCCGATGGAGACGCTCCTCCAGGTGAAGGCGCGGGCGGAAGCGCTCGCCACGGCGGAGGGCAGGGAGGCGCGGGCGGCAGCGCCCGCCTAGCCATTGGGCCGCGCCGTCGTCGCGATCGTCGGCCGGCCGAACGTCGGCAAGTCCACCCTCTTCAACCGGCTCGTCGGCGAGCGGAGGGCGATCGTCGAGGATCTGCCCGGCACGACGCGCGACCGCCTGTACGGCACGGCCGAGTGGAACTCGCGGGAGTTCTCGGTCGTCGACACCGGCGGGCTGGACCTGCCCAAGGGCGAGATGGCGACCGCGGTGCGCCGGCAGGCCGAGGCCGCGATCGAAGAGGCGGACATCGTGCTGTTCCTGGTCGATGCGCAGAGCGGGCTCATCCCGGTGGACCACGAGGTGGCCGATCGGCTCCGCCGCACCCGCAAGCCCATCGTGCTCGTCGCGAACAAGGCCGACTCGTGGCGGGGCGAGGCGCAGGCCGGAGAGTTCTACGCGCTCGGGCTGGGCGAGGTGCACGCCATCTCCGCGCTCGCCGGGCACGGCACGGGTGATCTCCTCGACGCGATCGTGCGCGTCCTGCCGCTCGAGCCGGAGACCGAGCCGGAGAGCAAGGAAGCGCGCATCGCGATCGTCGGCCGGCCGAACGTCGGGAAGTCGAGCTTCCTGAACGCTCTCGCCGGCGAGGAGCGCGCCGTGGTCAGCGAGGAGCCCGGCACCACGCGGGACACGCTCGACACCACGATCGTGCACGGGGACCGGACCGTGCGCCTGGTCGACACCGCGGGGATCCGGCGGCGGGGGCGCATCGAGCAGGGCATCGAGCAGTACGCGCTCCTGCGGACGGTGCACGCGCTCGAGCGCGCGGACGTCGCGATCCTGCTCATCGACGCGGCCCAGGGGATCGCCGCCCAGGACACGCACATCGCGGGGTACGCCATCGAGGCGGGCGTCGGCGTCGTCCTGGCAGTGAACAAGTGGGATGCTGTCGAGCACGGCGAGGAGGAGACGGCGCAGATGCGGGCGCTGATCGCGCGCGAGTTCCACTTCGCGTCCTGGATGGGCCACCGGTTCGTTTCGGCCAAGACCGGCCGCAACGTCGTGGCCACGCTCGAGGACGCGCTTCGCATCGTGGACGTGCGGGCCCAGCGCATCGCGACCTCCGACCTTCATCGGCTCCTCATCGAGGCGATCGCCGCGCATCCGCCACCCAGCGACCGCGGTCGGCAGGTACGCTTCCGCCACGTGACCCAAGCCCGCGCCGCGACACCGACGTTCGTGTTCTTCGTGGATCGTCCCGAGGGCGTCCACTTCAGCTACCGCCGCTACCTCGAGAACCAGATCCGCCAGCGCTTCGAGTTCGACGGAACGCCGATCCGCATCGAGCTGCGGGGGAGCCGCGATTGAATGACTCGCTAGGGATCGTGGCGGCACTGCTGATCGGCATGATCGGCCTGGTCGCGTATGCAGTGGGATCGCTGTCCAGCGGCTACCTGGTCGGGAAGCTCTACCGGAACGTCGACCTCCGCCGGGTCGGCTCGGGCTCGACCGGCGCGACGAACACATTCCGCAACCTCGGCCCCGGGGCGGGCGTGCTCGTGGCGCTGCTCGACGTGCTCAAGGGCGCGGCGGCCGTGTGGATCGCGCGGCAGATCGTGCCCGCCGGGTCGGGCCTCGTCCCGGTGGCGGAGGCGGCCGCCGCCATCGGCGCGGTCGTCGGCCACTGCTGGCCGGCCTTCCTCGAGGGCCGCGGGGGCCGGGGCGTGGCCACGGGATTCGGCGCGTTCCTCTTCATCGCGACGACGGCGTGGGCCGCCGCGGTGATCGCCTTCGTGCTCGGCCTCGTCTTCACGCGGATCGTGTCCGTCGCGTCGCTGGCGTCGGTGGCGGGCGCGCTCGCCGGGTACCTCGTGCTCACCTGGCTCGGCCTCGCGACCTTCCATCCGGCGACCCTCGTCTTCGTGCTCGTCGCCGGCGGGATCATCGTCTGGCGGCATCGCCCGAACATCGAGCGGATCATGCGCGGCGCCGAGCCGCGGGTGCTGTCCTGACCGCGGCTGCGCCGCAGGTCGCGGTCCTTCAGGCGGGCTCGTGGGGCACGACCCTCGCCACCATCCTCGCGCGCGACGGCGGCCGGCGGGTAGTGCTGTGGACGCGCGACGCCGCACAGGCCGAGGAGCTGGCCTCGCTCCGCGAGAACCGGCGCTACCTCCCGGGGATCCGTATCCCGGACAGTGTGGAGGTGACCGGGGACCTCGGGCGCGCTCTCGCCGCGCCCGACCTCATCGTCGCGGTGCCGGCCATGGGCGTCCGTGCGTTCCGCGACCGCGTCGCGCCGCTGCTGCAGGACCGTCACCGCATCCTCTCGGCGACGAAAGGCTTGGCGCAGGACGACGGGACGCGCATGAGCGAGCTCTGGTCCGAGGCGATCGGCCCGGCACGCGTGGCCGTCCTCTCGGGACCCAACATCTCGCGCGAGATCGCCGCGGGGCTTCCCGCGCCGACGGTCGTGGCCTCTACCGACCGCGAGACGGCCCGGCACTTCCAGGAGCTCGTGGGCACGAGGATGTTCCGGGCGTACACGAACGACGACGTAGTCGGGGTCGAGCTCTGCGGCGCTCTCAAGAACATCGTGGCCATGGGCGCCGGCGCGATCGACGGCATGGGCTACGGCGACAACGCCAAGGCCGGCTTCATGACGCGAGGTCTCGCCGAGATCGTGCGCTTCGCCTTCGCGCAGGGAGCCAACCCGCTGACCGCGGCCGGGATCGCCGGGTTCGGGGACCTCATCGCGACGTGCATGAGCAGCCATTCCCGGAACCGGCTCGTGGGTGAGCTGCTGGCGAAGGGACTGTCGCTGGAGCAGGTGCGCGAGCGCCTCGGCGGCCAGGTGGCCGAGGGCATCGGGACGACCCAGGCGACGTACGCGGCCGCGGCGCGGCTCGGCGTGACCATGCCCGTGACCGAGCAGACGTTCCGCGTCCTTTTCGAGGGCAAGCCCATCCGCCAGGCGATGCGCGACCT
>Ga0209341_10006851_pt1 | contig 10146 bp, 6 predicted proteins | sample RifCSP13_2_FD_184020 | JGI IMG/M metagenome (GOLD analysis project Ga0209341, IMG submission 184020) | Soil microbial communities from Rifle, Colorado - Rifle CSP2_sed 13_2 (SPAdes) (version 2) | ecosystem: Environmental > Terrestrial > Deep subsurface > Rock core/Sediment | place: Rifle... | reverse complement strand
CAGCCGGTAGCTCACCGCCTCGCGGTCGGTGGTGAAGAGGCCGCTCACACCCCTCGCCAGGAAGTAGTCGGCAAGCTCGTACGACTCCGAGAAGTAGTGGAGCCGAAGCCAGCGACTCAGCCGGGCCTCGGGAGCGAACCGCCGAATCTCCGCGTAGATCGCATCGAAGGTCGCCACCTGCGCCGAGACCGGTTGCATGTACGGTGGTGTTTCGAAGTCCAGTGCGTGAGGTCCGAGCCGGAGCCAGGGGTTCTCTCTGAGCGCAGGTCCCACCGCCTCCGATACGTCGGCGAGCGTCCGTAGCCGTTCCCCGCGGCGTGCGCGCTGAAAGAGATACAAGTGGCAGACAGTACCATGACGATCATGCAGCTGTCGAAGGAACCCGAAGAATGGATGCTCGAAGAGGGGCTGGCCCCTGTCGCTCGCCTCCAGGAATCCGTCGAGCACGTCGTCCACCGAGAAGTGGTACCAGCCACGCTCAAGCCGCCGAGCATCACCCGGCTGGGTCACGATCGCGGTCCGCCCCTCCTGCGACTCAGAAGGCACCCGACCCCCGAACCGTTTCGACAAGCGTCTTCGCGAGGAGCTTGAGATCCAGCAGCAGGGAGCGCTTCCGCACGTACTCCACGTCCAGGGCCACCGTGTCCGCGAAGCTCAGGTCGCCCCGGCCCATGACCTGGGCCATGCCCGTGACGCCCGGCTTCACCCGGAACTTCAGGCGCTGGAGACCTCGGTAGTAGACGCCCATCTCGACCAGCTCGGGGCGCGGCCCGACGAGCGCCATGTCTCTCTTCAGAACGTTGACCAAGTTCGGCAACTCATCCAGGCTCGTCCGGCGAAGGAAGCGCCCCAGGCGGGTGACACGCGGGTCGTTGGGCATCTGGAGATAGAAGGACGAGAACCCCTCCTCGCTGACCTCGAAGGCGTAGAGCTCGGGGTAGAGCGTCCGCGCATCGTAGCGCATCGTCCGAAACTTGTAGAACAGGAAGGGGCGGCCGGGCAAATCGGACCGGGTGCGGCGCTCGCCGCTCGCCGTGCGCCCGTGGCCAGTCCGCCGATCCTGCGCCAGGCGCCACTGGCGGAAGATGACGGGTCCCGGCGAATCGAGCCTGATCAGGATCGCAATGGCCGCCATGATAGGTGTGGCGACCACCAGGGCCATCGCCGCCAGAGTCCGGTCCACCCATCCTGGAAGCCCCCGGCCGATGGACCTCGCCGCCGCGCTGAGTTCTTCCGTGTCCCGAGAGTCCCGGATGTCGAGGGTACTGGTACCGTTCGTCGCCACGTGCCTGCCGTTGAGGGGTTCCAGCCAGCGGGCCTCCGAACCCTGCGCCTCGATGCCACCCACCTTACCGCTGCGCACAAGCCTGGCGAGCCTGCTTCCTTTCACTTGGGAGACTCCTTGACCTCGAGGATCGGGAGACGACGAGCCCGCGGGACGTGCTGGGAGCGCCTCTCGAAGATGTTGCACCGATGACAGACCGTGCCCACGGTCGGACGTCCCCGCGCGGAGAACAGTGATCGGGCCGCCCGGAATCGCTCGTTGTTCCACAGCGCTTCCGGCGAGTCGGTCAGCGCATTCCCGAAGTCGTTGCGCTCGCCGTAGACGATGCAGCACGGCGCGACCTTTCCGTCTGGATTGACGGTGATGGACCGGTACAGGTAGAAGCACGCGGACTTCCTGGGCGGCTGCAAGAACTGGTACTGATAGGCTTCGAGGTCGACGCGGGGGTCCTGCAGCTCCGGATACCACTCCGCGGCCAGTCGCGCGCGTTCGGCCGGGGTCGCATCGAACGGCAGGCCGACGGGGATGAAGCGCAGGAGATCGACTCCGATCTCCTTGGCCAGCCTGCGGGCATCCTCGACCTGATGGAGGTTGTGCTTCATCACGATGAACTGCCACTCGATGAATGGGCTCTTGCGGCGCAATCCCCGGCGAAGCGCGATGAGCTTTCGGAGATTCGTCGTAACCAGCTCGATGTCGCCCTGGCGGCGGTAGTGCGCGTACACCTCTTGGGTCGTACCGTCGAGCGAGACCGTGAGGTACTCCAGCCTGGACTGCGCGAGGTTCTCGATGTCGGAGTCGCGGACGGTATTGAGATTGGAGCTCATCCCCGGCATGAGGTTCCTGCTCGCGGCGTACTCGATCATGCGGAAGATGTCCTTGTTCAGCAGCGGCTCGCCCCAGTTGTACAGGTTGACCTCGTACGCATGGGGTGCGTACTGATCGATGACCCGCGCGAAGCACTCGAAGCTCATCATGGTGGCCTGCCGGCCCTGCTTCCCGACCCCGGTCGGGCACAGTGGGCAGCGCAGGTTGCAGACGTTGGTGGGATCGACGAACAGGATGTAGGGCCGCCCCTTCACCACCTCACGGCGGAGCAGCCACTCGCTCTCGACGCGGAGCAGGTTCATGACTTTCCGCCACGTGCTGTGGGCGATCAGGCTCCGCAGGTGCTTGGCGTGTCGCCGGTACTGTGGCACTCGCTCTAGCTGCCGGCGCAGGCGCTTGCTGACGCTCATCGGACCCTCGCCACGATCAACCGCCGAACGCCGCCGAGCGCCGATATCGTGGGACAGCCCCCGATGGCCTGAGCCGAGGAACCCGGCCGGAGGGCCCTGTGGGTGGGGGGTCGGACCGGGCAGCCGGCGCCCAGACCGGCGAGGTCGATCCGGTCAACCAAGATCTCTCCCTGCGCAGCACTCACAGTCCAGTCTGGTTCACATCAACCAGTCATGTAGTGTGTAAGGACTACTACGCAGCCAGAACTTTGTCAACCTGCTTGGTCGATGGAAGATGCAGTTTTCGCGCCAACGCCGGCGGATCCAGGTCGTGACGGAACTTCGTGTCAATTAAACCCATAATCCTCGACAGAGCGCGGACCCACCTATGATCAGTGGAGAATCTCCCTGGCCACTGCCGTCCAGATTAGCCAGAAATCCTCCTGTCGGACAGGCTAAGTCACTGATTTACAAGGAGGTTAGATCCGATCCGGGAAACAGGCCCTTCGTTCCCTCACGATGCTGCCCAAATTGTGGCCTCGGGGTGCGGATTGCAGACCCCCGGGGAAGAGCCGGAAGGCCATTCTGAGCCTCTTTCGCTCCGGGTTCAGCCGGCCGGTCCCCCGGAGGGTGGGTCGGATGCTGTCCAAGTACGGCCGAGCGAACCCTAATTGAATTGGGACAAGAGTGCTCCCTGGCATTCTTCCGTACACTCGGCTCAGTTGCCAGTCAACCCCTGAAGGGATATCCTGAACGATGATTAGAGGTTGCGGATGATTAGAGGTTGCGGATGATCAGAGGTTGGGTGACGATTCTGAGCGTTGGCGATGAGTCAATGAGCCGTTATAGTAACGTCAGCTCATGTCATCCTGCAAGGCCCCCCAGGAAGGTGCGTCCATGGGTAGAGCGACGCCGTGTGACGTGACGGATGTTCCGCGCCGCGTGCGCGCGGTCATATGCCCTCGCGGGTGGGGATTGCCCCCGGTCGTGATCTCCGCGTCGGCGAGCGAGGCGTCGACTATACTGTGCCCGCGTGGGACACACCGGGGGCCTCCCGTAGAGGTGGCAGGCCTGCGACCAAGTCCCTCGCTCGGCGCGGAGCGACTGGACCACGCTGTTGGACGGCTTCCCGGGCCTTGGCGTTTCAGCCGGCGTCCCCCTCTGTAGCCGGGTCCACGGGGGGCCTGGCCGGCGGGGTCAGAGCCCCGATGTGCTGGCGGACAGTAGGACTGGTCAGAGCAGGTCGGGAAGCGGGTATTCTCGACGTGGGGACGACTCCCGAGCTCGCGACCGCCTAAGCCTCGACTTCTGGGTCTAGGAGCGACACTTGAACCTGCCTGTCGGCCGGGGCCCTGCGAGGGCTTCTCTCCCGACATGGCTGCCCCACAATTCGGCTGCTTCACACTCTCGGCTGGACGTCCAGCCGCGAGGTCCGCTGTGGAGAGGCTCCGCGTGATGCGAAGAAATGCTCAGGGCGCCAGGCCACGGCCTGAAGCGGCGCTGGACAGGCTGAGGCCCAGAAGAGCGGGCCGGAGCCGACGCGGTCTGGCCGCGCTCGTCGTGGCGATCCTCGTCCCCATGATCGCCACGACGGCGTCCGGCGCTCCTCTCCGCGGTTTCACCGCGTTCCCGTACGACCTATCGCTCCAGGCGATCGACAGGGTTCACGAGGTCATCCTGCCAAGCTCGAACCTTTACGCGATCCATCTCGGTCCAGGTAACTCCGAGGAATGCATGCCCTGGAACGATCTGCTCGCCGACCGACCAGCGCCGGAAATCGTGCGGCGGGAATGGAGCGATATCCGTCGGAGGATCCCCGCCAGCCACGTCGTCTACGTCGCCACGACGCCGGTATCGCTGGATTTCCGGTCCCCCTGGCCCGCCTGTGATCACGAAGGCCGAACTCGGCCGCCGGTCCGACCGTGGCGCGAGCGGCTGGATCACCCGGAACTGATCGAGGCCTACGGGCGCCACGCCAAGCGGGTGGTCGACTTCTTCAGACCTCGCTTCCTAGTGCTCGGCATCGAGATCAGCGAGATCGCGCTGCGAAACCCGACGGAGTGGTCCCGGGTCGAGGTCCTCTTCGATCGCGTTTACCGGCGCTTGAAGGCGGAACACCCCGACCTCCAGATCGGAATGGAGTTCATCCTGCAGAGCCTGCTGCTGCCGAGAGTGGCAACCCTCGTACGGCCCCTCGTGGAACGGAGTGATTTCCTCTGTCTGAGCTTCTACCCCTATGGCTCGAGCCTGGGTGTTCTCCACGGCGCGCCGCCCCTGCCCGAGCCGCCGGATCAATGGATCCAGCCCCTGAACTGGGTAAGGAAGTACACCAGCAAGCCCATTGCGGTCTGTGAGACGGGTGATCTCTCGAGTGATGTGAACCTCCAGGACTATGGCTTGCGGCTGTCGGGCGACCCTGACCGCCAGGCGCGGTTCCTCCGTGATCTGATCCACATCGCCCACCGCGACCGATACCTCTTCCTGGTGTGGTTCGTGCCGGTGGACTACGACCGGCTGTATGCCAGGCTCCCGAAGGGCGCCGGCTGGAAGCAACTGTGGCTCCACGCTGGCCTCTTCGACAAGGATCTCCGGCCAAAACCGGCCTGGGCCGTCTGGCAGGACTGGATGCGCGGCGTGATGCCCGAGGCGGGGCCGCCTACCACCGTTCAGGCACCTACGTCGGAGACGCCGCGGGGGGGCGGGGCGCCGCCGTCCGTCCGACTCGGCTTCAAGGACGCCAAGGACCTGTTCGTGTGTTCGTCCGGCGAGGTCGGGCTGGACGAGGCAACTCGCGGGGGAAGCGGCGCAGTCATGAGGTGGCAGTTTCGCTACGAGAAGGATTGGGTCTGGTGCGCCCGGGAGGTGGCGCGCGGAGGTCTGAGAAGGACCAGCGCCGTCCGCTTCCGAGTCCGGGGCGACCGGGAGAGCCGGATCGCGATCCGGCTCGACGAGTCGGGCGGAGAGTCCTTCTTCGCCATCGTGCCGGTCACGCGCGAATGGCGCGAAGAGGTCGTCTCGCTGGCGAACTTCGGGCGCGATACCAGCACGAGAGGGAATGGTCGGCTGGAACCCGACCAGGTGGTGCGCGTGGTCCTGGCCGACGGCGCCGGCCTCGAAGGAGCCAGCGGCCGGCAGACGATCTGGGTCGCCGACCTGACGTTCGAGTGAGACGGAACCGGGGAGCACACGTGGCGCACGACCCCGAGGACAGAACCGCCGGTGGCAATTCGACCATCGAGGTGTCAGTCGTGATGCCGTGCCTGAACGAGGCCGACACGCTGGAAACATGCATCCGAAAGACGCAGGCAGCGCTTGGGGGCCACGGGATCGCGGGAGAGATCATCGTGGCGGACAACGGCAGCACCGACGGCTCGCCCTCCATCGCCGAACGGCTAGGCGTCCGCGTCGTTCACGTCTCTTGCCGCGGCTACGGAAGCGCCTTGATGGGCGGCATCGCCGCTGCCCGGGGCCGGTACGTGGTCATGGCGGACGCCGACGACAGCTACGACTTCCTCGAGCTCCCCAAGTTCGTGACGAAGCTTCGCGAAGGATTCAGCCTCGTGCAGGGGTGCCGGCTGCCACGGGGTGGGGGCACGATCCTCCCGGGCGCCATGCCTTTCCTGCACCGCTGGCTCGGAAACCCGCTGTTCACGCTCCTGGTGCGGCGATGGTTCGGAGCGCCCGTGCACGACGTCTACTGTGGCTTCCGGGGCTTCACCCGGGACCTGTCGGAGCGGCTGGGTCAGCGCTGCACTGGCATGGAGTTCGCCACTGAGATGATCATCAAGTCGAGCCTCTACGGCGAGAAGATCGCAGAGGTTCCCATCACCCTGCACCCGGACGGCCGGAAGGCCCACGCTCCTCACCTGAAGACGTTTCGGGACGGCTGGCGGACTCTGCGCTTCTACCTCATGTATACGCCCCGCTGGCTGTTCCTGATCCCGGGCGCCGTGCTGGTCCTGGCGGGGCTGCTGGGATACGCCGTAGCGCTGCCCGGGCTCACGTTCAGGGGAGTGACGTTCGATGCGCACACCCTGCTCTTCTCCAGTCTGGCCATTCTGCTTGGCTACCAGTCGATCCTGTTCGCCATCTTCACTAAGACCTTCGCGATCGCGGAGGGCCTCATGCCGGAAGATCCGTTCATGACCCGGTTTTTCCAGCTCGCAAACCTCGAGCGTGGGCTGGCTGCAGCCGCGATCGCACTCGGGCTCGGAGCCGCCCTGCTGCTGGCAGCCATCAACCAGTGGCGGCTCGCGGATTTTGGCCCCCTCGACTACGCGCGCACCATGCGGCTCGTGGTGCCAGGAGTCACGCTGACGGCTCTGGGGGGCCAGACCATCCTCTCCAGTTTCTTCGTCAGCATCCTCGGCATGCGCCGGCTGTGAGCCGGCAACCGCCCGTCGGCCCGCCAGTGCACCCGGATCGGCGATCCCTCGAGTGCGCGGTCGGGCCGCGGGTGGCGCCGCCCGGCCCCGCGGCCTATCCTGCCTCTAGATGGATCGCTGATCCGGATGCATGGCCGGGGAGGCCGGCTCCGTGTGGTATCCTCAGAAAACGGCTGAAGGGTCGAGACATCCTCGCGGCTCAGCATGGGGGGGGCGAGGTCGATGGCGTTCGGCTTCCACCGCGGCAGGGGGCGGGTGCCCACCATCGACTTGGCATCCCCGGCCCCTGAGGATGCCGTTCGCTTGGCGGCCCGAATCCGACTCGCCCTTCCCGCCGGCGGACGGGTCGTCCTGTTCACGGGCGCCAGAGAAGGGGACGGCGTGACCACCGTAGCGTCCCGAGTCGCGCTGGCCCTGGCCCAGATGGATCAAGGGACCGTGCTCGCACTCGACGCCAACGCGCGCCGCCCATCACTGGCTCCTGTCTTCGGCCTGGAGCCGGGTCCCGGGCTGTCCGACGTGACGCTCAAGCGAGCCACCCTGGACGAGGCCATCCAGGTCACGGAGGTCTCGTGCCTGTCCGTCCTGCCGATGGGGAGCCCGCCGGCCGACCCCGTGCGTCTGTTTGCCGCGGCCGGGTTGTCGGAGGCGCTCGCCGCCGTCCGGTCCCTGTACCGCTTCTCGGTCCTCGACTCGGCTCCGCTCCTGCAGTTCGCCGACACCTCGTTCCTCGCCTCGATGGCCGACGCCGTGGTCGTGACCCTAGCCGCCGGCAAGCGCCGGCGGGCGGAGCTCCGCGCCGTCCAGGACACGCTGGCCGGTCTCGGCGCGACGACGTTAGGGGTGGTCCTCTTCGACTCAGCCATCTGGACACGCCGCTGACCGTCCTTCCGGGTCCCGATCGAGACTGCCGTGAAGGCTGCGCCACGTCGTTCTGGAGTGTGGAGAGAGAGGCGCAGTGCGTGAGAGAGATTCTCGCGCGGCTCGCTCGTTTCGCCGACGAGCGCGGCTCTGCGGCAGTCGCCGCGCTCGTCGTGCTGGCCCTGGCGTTCGGGCTGGCTTACGCCGTGTATCTCGGGGATCAGGCTCCGTACATCGACGAGGTGGATTACCTAGCCATCGCGACCAACCTGGCCACCAAGCAATTCTTCAGCGGAGACGGGCAGCACCCCAACGCCTGGCGGGCGCCAGTCTACCCGCTCCTGCTCGGAGGGCTGGTCCGCCTTGGAGTGCCGACGTGGGGGTTGCGACTCCTGAACTTCACCGCGCTCGCGCTGGCGGTGTGGCTGATCGCCGCCATCGCCCGTCGCCAGTCCACGGCGCTCGGTGGCCTCCTCGCCGCCGCGCTGATCTTTGCATACCCGGTCCTGTTCTATGCCGCCGGTCGCTTCTTCCCCCAGACCCTCGCCGGTCTCCTGCTCGTCCTGCTGGTGTACCTGATGGGGCGGGCGCGTTCGGCCTTCGCGTTCGCCGGGGCCGGGCTCGTCTACGGAGCCCTCGTCCTCACGGTGCCGGTCTTCATGTTCCACGCGTGGGTGCTCGCGGGGTGGCTCCTCCTGGTTCACGGATGGACCGGTTTGCGCTGGTCGCTGCTAGTCATGGCGTCCGCTTCCTTGGTCGTGGCTGTGTGGGTCGTGCGGAACTACCTGGTATTCGGTGTCGCGCTCGTGACCACCGCGTCAGGCGGCACGCTCCTTTGGGGCAACTCGCCGTACGCGACCATCGGCGGCGCTGACGTCGAATTCCTCTTCCGGTACTACGCGGAGGCCGCCAAGCTCGGCGAGGTCGAGAGCAACGCGTACTACACGGCGGAAGCTCTCAGGTACATCCGGGAGAACAAACTCGAGGCCTTGGGCTTCTACCTGCTCAAGGTCGCGAATCACTTCAACTTCTACAACGAGCACTTCTTGTCCTCGGAAGGGTCGACCCTGCGAACCCTGGTGATGCTGGTCACCTACGGGCCCCTGCTCCTCCTGCTGATCGTTCGGCTCCTGCAGTGGCGCCGCTTCCCTCTCGGACCGGTCGAGCTCCTGCTGGCCGTGCTGTACGTCTCGGCGGCGTTCGTCTACGCCATCTTCCACACCCGTATCCGCTACCGCGTGCCGTTCGACTACTTGTTGCTGACGATGGTGGGAATGTATCTCGACCGGTTCCTGCGCACGTGGCTGGACCGAGACGAACGGGCCGCCCCCCGGTCCCGCTGAGTGACCGGCTATGCGCACGGGCCGGGACCTTCACGAGGGGGTCACGAGGGAGCAGACGCCTGTGTCGGGTCGGCGGACCGCGCGGCGCGGCGAAGGGTCGAGCGCGCCAGGAGCGCGCACAGGGCCATGATGACGACGTGCGTGCCGAGGGTGACCCAGGCGGCACCCACGGCACCGAAGGGCGGGACCAGCAAGAGATAGCCGACCCCCCCCAGGCACAGGCCGACCAGGCTCAGGCCGAGGATGCGGTTGGGACGATGCAGGAAGACCAGCAACACGGCCAGGAGGGGCCAGGTGGCGATCTGCACGCAGTAGACGACGGCGAGCAACTGAAACACCACGACGGCCCCGGCGTAGCGGGGGCCGAACACCAGCGGCACGAGGAAGGGCCCGAGCGCGACCGAAGCCGCGGCGAGGAGGGCAGCGCCGCCACCTGCGAGCCGCGTGATGTGCCGGATCTCGGCCACGACCGGCCCCGCGGCGGCCAGCCGGCTGAATCGGGGCACGAGCACGGCGCCCGTCGCCCCGCTCGCCAGGAGGAGCGGCATCGCCAGGGAGCGCCCGGACGTGTAGATCCCGGTCTGGAGGGGGCCGGCGAGCTGGGTCAGCGTCAGGATGTCCAGGCTGTTCGACAGGGCGTTGATGAGCGCCGAGAGCACGAGCCAGCGCCCGAGTGTCAAGAGCTCCCGCGCAGTCCCACGGTCGACCGCGATCGGTCCCCGCCAGGGCCGCCAGGCGACAATCGCAGCCGTGGCACAGGTCGCGGCGGCGGCGCCTAGGAGCACGAGGATCGCCCGGTGAAGCGTGAAGGCCCCCGCCCACACCAGGGCGAACACCGGGCCGAGGCGTGCAGCCGCTGCCACCAGATTCACCGTGAGGATCCGGCCGAAGCGCTCCTGGATCTGGAGCATGGCGAAGAGGTACTCGGTCATGGCCAAAGCCACCCCGGTGATGGCCCCGAAGCGGAGGGGCGGGGCGAGCTCCGGTCGCCCGAGCAGACGCGCGATCGGATCGGCCAAGACCAGAGCCGCCCAGGCGACCCCGAGGGTCCAGAC
>Ga0209341_10006849_pt1 | contig 10147 bp, 13 predicted proteins | sample RifCSP13_2_FD_184020 | JGI IMG/M metagenome (GOLD analysis project Ga0209341, IMG submission 184020) | Soil microbial communities from Rifle, Colorado - Rifle CSP2_sed 13_2 (SPAdes) (version 2) | ecosystem: Environmental > Terrestrial > Deep subsurface > Rock core/Sediment | place: Rifle... | reverse complement strand
TGACGAAGTGACGATGAGGAAGGCGAAACCCCGCTGTATGGTAGTTTTGCCATGGGCGTTCCGAGCGGAGTTCGTTGCTCGAGAAGCGGAGACCAGGAAGGACGGGACCATCCAGATGTTCCCGCTGCCTAATCCAGAGTTCGTTCTGTGAGCATCGCCGTTCTCTGTCCCACTAGAGACAGACCATCACATCTGGCCAAACTGGTCAACTCCGTCATGAAGACTTCAACCAATGCGAGAGTCTATGCATACATAGACGAGGATCAGAAAGATCTGTACGCCCCAACGATAAAGTCCATGGACCCCGCCAGCAGGCTAACAGTTTTTCATGGCAATCGAGTAGGCCCAGCGGCAAGCGCTAACGGGCTTCTCAAGCATGTAGATGCCGAAATCTACGGGCTCATTACAGATGATTCGGTAGTGCTAACGAGTGGCTGGGACAGATGGCTGGAAGCTGCCATCGACTCGTTTCCCGGGCGGATTGGAGTTGCTTCACCGGCCCACAACCACGGCCCGCATGTTGACATGCCGTTTGTATCCCGGGAATGGATAAATCGTCTCGGGTGGTTTGCCCAGCCCGGCGTACGGCAATACTGCTGGCCCAGCCTGCTCTATGTGCTGGCTCTGGAAATAGGCCCTAATCGGGTCCGGCGGGCGTCACCAAAGGAGTTTTTCATTCAGCACGACGAACTGTCGACCAACGCCAACGGGATCAAAGACGACGCCATAGAGTTCTACGCATTTCTCATTTCTCGCCTACATCGCTGTGTTGACTTGCTCACTGACCGCGCGGTGGGAGGCGTGGCCCACGGATACCACAAGGCCTTTCCGCCCAACGGCGATTTGGGAGAATGGATCGCTGGCCATTTTGATCCCGGCTACTCTGGATACGCGATAGACGTAGGAGCATCAGATGGGATAAGCGTCAATACTACCTACTCACTGGAGAAGTATAGACAATGGAGCGTGTTGTGCGTGGAGCCCAACCCACAGTTCAGGGCCAGCCTGGGATCCAACAGGAAACTGGTCGCATACTGCGCGTGTGGAGCCGAGCAGGTATCAGTTGCCCCATTTTATGTCCATATGGACTGCGCTGAGGCATACTCGTCTCTGCGGCCCACAAAAGATCACCCGCGGTGGAAACCGCAACCGGATGCCCGATGGGAAACGATTGACGTTGAAGTTAGGACAGTAGACAGCCTTATGGAAGAGCATGGTTTCCCGCGCCTTGACGCCTTGTGCGTGGACACCGAAGGGACCGAGATGGATGTTTTGCGCGGGGTCGACATTCTGAAGTGGAGGCCAAAAGTTCTGGTGGTTGAATCTTGGGACGAGGGTGGTGTGGTAGAGCCATATCTATCTCAGTTTGGGTATAGAAGGGTGTGGAGGCAGGTGGTCAACGATTGCTACGTGAGGGAACAATGAGCGATGTGGTCTTCAGCTTTCCAGGCAAGATTGGCGATGCCATCCTTCAGTTCCCAGTTGCCTACCAGTGGCACAAGCAGACTGGAAAGACGTTCTCTTGCTGGCTAGACGAAACGAGTCTCAAGCCCCTTGAAAGACTGTTCTCTATCCAGCCATGCGTGGGCGGGGTTGAGTTCAAGGCCGGGATTGAGCACTACATGTGCGGCGGTCAGCCGTGGCACTTCAACCTCCAGACCGCCGATTACGCCGGGAAGACCGTCTATCACCTGGGGTTCAGGGGATTCCCGCAGAGACAGATCACGCTCGAGACCGCCGAGAACGCGAAGCTGCCGGTGAAGATCGACATGAAGGCGCTTGCCACGGAGCCTTGCTTTGTTCTGCCTGCCGAGTCGCCGCCGCCGCTGCGCTTAGTACTTCACGGCCAGCCGATCTGCCCACACACGAGGTGCACGCCCGGTTTCTGGAAGTTCCTCTCTTCGATTGCCCCGGAGGTCGAGCACCTGTTTGATGAGGTCCTATTCGTGGGCAAAGAGCGGGATTGCGAGGTTGGGGTACGCACGTACCCAGAATGGGGTCGGTTTGACGACGGTGGAGACTTGGCGAATGTAGCGCAGTTGATTGCTAACTCCACGTGCGTAATAGGGTGCGGATCCAGCATGGCGGCGCTTGCCAGCGTTCTGAAGGTGCCGACGATCAGGGTTCATGACCCGATTGGCAACGCGTCGAAGACTGTCTGGAGTGGCCTCGGAGACAACCAACTGAACGACACGGAGGTAGAACTGCGGCGCTCCTGGCCTGAGTTCAGAGAGCGGTGGCTTAAGCCCGTTGTCGCCCCGGCAGAGGAGAGTCTGGCATGAGCGACTCCATCGGCTCTCTTATCGACAAGTTGATCACGAACAATACAAAATTGTGGTTCGTCCAGGGTAAGGTTCACCAGGCCGCTCAGTCCGGACAGGGCCTGGACGCGGACACGGTAGCGAAGCTCCACGCGCTAAACCTGCAGCGGAACGCCTTGATTGCCGAGATTGACGAAGCCATAGCCAAGGCCTTATCGTCTGGCGAGGTTGTTGCAGAGCCCAGGATCAAGTTAACGGACTAGGAGAGGAGGTCAGGGATGGCCCGACAGAGCCCAAGCCTCCACAGGGGCGGCTAGGTGGCAAGCCCCTATCCCGCCATGCCCGGCGCTCGTCCGGCGAACCCCACTCGCGAGCGCATCTCCGAGGAGCGGGTCATAGAGCTGGTCGACTCGCGCCGCAAGGATTCCCTCGACTACAACCGCAGCGTCTTCGGCCGGCTACAAGGCTACTACGACGCCTACCGCGGCCACTGGCTTGGGAAGACCGCCCAGTTCCGCAACAACATTACCATGCCTTTCATCTTCGCGATGATCCAGTCGGATGTCGCGCGCAAGGTGCAGACGTCCTTCGGCACCTGGCCGATTGTTCAGTTCGAGGGCTACGCGCCCGAGGATTCGGCCCGCGCCAAGCGGAACGAGGTCTTGATCTCGGCGCAGATGAAGGACGCCGACTCCGTCATGAAGGCGGTGGACTTCTGCCTTCAGGCCGACATCTGCGGTACTGGAGTGGCGCGCTGGGGTTGGAAGAACATCACGCGGCGCAACCGCTACCGCAAGCTCGAACAGGTCGGCCCTGGGCTTAGGGTACCCGTGATGTACGAGGACAACGCCGAGATCTTCAACGGCCCCGACTGGGACGTTGTCGATCGGTTGGACTTCTGGCAGCAGCCTGGGCGCAAGCGCATTCCCGATATGGACTGGGTCATCCATCGCTACTGGCTCGACTGGGACAACATGATGGATGACGCCAACAGCGAGTATCCGTATTTCGACAAGTCGGCAGTCGTTCGTCTCCAGAACTTCCCCCTCGGCTCCTCGGCGCACGACGAGTGGACCCAGCGCCGGGTCTCCTTCCGCAACGAGTACGACTACGCCGCACGGATCAAGGAGCGCTTCGCCAAGCCGGTCGAGATCTGGGAGATGCACGGACTAGTGCCCTCTGAGTTCGCGATTGGCGGGATGCGCCACTTGTGCGTGGCGATCGGCAACGAGCGCGTAGTGCTCAAGTACCGCGAGGGGCCGATGCCGAACCAGACCAAGCCGTTCGGCGCCTACTCGCCGATGTCCGACCCCTACAGCTTCGATGGACCAGGCAAGGCCGAGATCGCCTTCGGCCCGCAGCGCACGGCCGACCGGCTAAACAACCAGCGGCTGGACGCTATTGACCACATCATTGACCCGCAGTACGTGGTCGCCAACAGCGCCAACCTCAACACGCAGAACCTCTTCTCGCGAGCCGGCAGGATCATCCTGGTTGATGGAGACGCGAGCGAGAACACGTTCCGAGCGATCTCCCCGGACATGCGCGGGCTCCAGATCGGCTCCGACGAGATCGGCCGCCTCTTCCAGATGATGCAGCTGGGCACGGGCGAGACCGAGGCGATTCTTGGGCTTGCCGGGCAAAGCAGAGAGACGGCGAGGGGCTTCCTAGGAAGGCAAGAGAACGCGTTGACACGGCTCTCCCTGGAGTCTCGGCTCCTAGAAGAGGGTTTCGTGGAGCCCCTCGCCAACGCATTCCGGCTGATGGACAAGCTCCTTCTGCCGCTTCCGCACGAACTCAAGATCCTAGGGAGCCTCGCGACAACGAATCCGGTGACTGGCCTGCCCTATCTGCCCGAGAACATTCAGGTTGACTATGACGACCTGGCGGCAGATTATAGGGCGAGAGCGGTCGGAGCCTCCCAGATGATGGGGCGCGGTGTCAGGCAGCAGAATCTTCTTGGTCTGCTCCAGATGATGTCGACCAACCCGACGCTCATGCAAATCGTCAACTGGGCGAACTTCGCCCGACAGGCCTTTGAACTCTTCGACTTCAAGAACGTGAACGAACTACTTGTGCAGCAAGTACCCGCGGTGAATCAACTGGCAGCGGAGGCCGGAACAAGCCCAGAGCAGGTTGCCAATACCGTGAGCCAGCCGCTCGACCGGTTGTCGCCGCAGGTGCTCTCACAGCTGTTCAACGCTCAGGCGGCCTAGTGGCGCTGAACGACGAACAGATACAGAAGATCAGGCTGCTGCTCTCGAGCAGCGGCTGGAACGACGTCATGCGCCCAGTGATCGCAAGGCGCGCACAGGACGCAGTCAAGGCCCTGGTTCTTACCCCGGCCGAACGCACGGGGGAATATCAGAGCCAAGAGGACGCCGAGATCCGCGCCGGCATCCGGGCATACGAATGGATGCTCTCGTGCTGGCCAAACGAGGTCGCGGTGTTCGATTTGAACCGGCGCCAGGAAGAACTCCAGCGCCAGGACAACGGGGCGAACCCCCAGTAGGCAGCGAACCTGCCAAGGAAGGACAGGATGGACGAGCAAGGAAAGGCTCAGGCAGAGCAGCCGGAACTCAACGCCGATCTCGCGGGCTACCCCGATACTGCCTCCCTCGTGAAGGGCTACAGGGAGTCGGGCAGCGAAGCAAAGAAGCAGCGCGAGCGAGCGGAACAGGCGGAGGCGCTGGTCCAGCAACTGCTGACCGCGCAAGAGGCGAACCCTCGTCCCTCCGTCAAGCAGAGAGGCCGTCCTCAGGACAGGCTCTCGGAGTTCGGCATCCCGGTCGACGCGCTGGGTGAGTTCTTGGACGAGCGGCTTCAGGAGGCCTTCGAGCCCATCGCCAAGGGGATCACCGCAAGGACTACGCTTCAGGCCGAGTATCCAGACTACGCCAAGTTCGAGGCGGACGTCGCTCAGTTCGTTCAGTCCGACAAGGCCCTCAACGAAACCTACAACCGTCTCTTCAAGGCGGATCCGGTCGGTGCTTTCGAGTACGCTTTCCTCAAGTTTGGGGAATCGCGTAGGCGCGGCTCCAGATCGGGGATGCCGCAAGAGGAAGCCGCACACGCGGCGATCCCCTCCGGAAGAAATGGTGAAGCGAGGCGCGTCGACTTTGGGGCTGGCGCCGACACCCAGAAAGCATGGGAGCGCTACCAGAGGACGGGCAACAAGCAAGACATGAACGCCTACGTCAAGGCGCGTCTCCGGACCGTAGTTACGGACGACTTCCTGAACCAGTAAGGAAGCGTGCAGGAGGCATAAGGACATGCCAGGTGCAGAAGCTCAACCTACCGGCCTACTGTCAACTTTCGACGTAGGCTTTTGGCCGAGCGCAACGGCGCCGACCCACGAGGACCTGGTCGACATTGTGACCATCCTCGACAGCTACCAGACGCCGCTGTTCAGTTCGTCCCCCAAGGTCCGCGCGACCGACGTGGTCCATTCGTGGACAGTCGACACGCTGACTGCGACCTCAACGGCGGGCACCGAGACGGGCATCGACTTCTCGGGCGACACGCTGACCACCCCGACCAGGCTCGTCAACGGAACCCAGATCTTCCAGCGCCACGTGGTTGTGTCCGACCGCGAGCGCGCCTCGAGGGTCGCCGGGATCCGCGACATGTACGAGCACCAGGTCATGAAGGAGTTCAAGGTCCTCGCGCGCAACTGCGAGGCTCGGCTCTTCACGACTGGGTCGACCGCGTCGGCGACGGGTGCGGAGGCGACCGCTCCGGTGATGGCTGGCCTCAGAGGCTTCGGGCTCTCTAGCTCGGGATCCTCGTCGGGCAGCGTCACCACGGCGGACATCGTCACCCTCTCGGAGACGCTGTTCAACAACGGCGCCGAGCCGGACTCGCTCTGGTTCGCGCCGGCCTCGAAGCGGCAGTTCGTGAACGCCACCGTGTCTTCGGGTTCGGGCAACGTGCGGAACATCGCGGCGACCGACCAGAAACTGGTGGCGAACGTGGACGTCTTCGAGACGCCCTTCAACCAGCTCTACGCGGTCATCGTGGATCGTTTCATCCCGATGAGCACCACGTCAGGGCTGAACGGCTGGCTCGTGGGAGACCGGTCGATGGCGAAGGTAGCCTTCTTCCGTCCCCCGCAGCACAAGGCGATGGGCAAGAACGGAGACCACACGAGGGGCATCGTGCTCATGGAGTTGACTCTTCAGCTGGACCACCCGTCCAGTTGGGGTGTCTTCACCGGGATCACCGGCTAACGGCCCGACAGGGACGTCGGCCTGGGCGGCAACCCCGCGGGGCTTGCGAGCCTCGCGGGACCCGTCCCAGAAACGGAGGAACGAGATGGCGCTCGGCGATCAGTCCAAGGCGCTGAGGATCGTGAGCATCAACAAGGGCTGGGACCCGAACGTGATTCCTGCCCGCAAAGATCCTAACGGGCACGAGTGGCCCGAGGAGAACATCGGGGCGTTCAACAAGGCTCCGGATCCTTGGAAGTTGGGTGCCCAGACGGTTGGTCAGTTGCCTGAGGGGATTCGGGATTCGTACCAGACCGAGGCTCCGGATGTCTCCGACTCGGCGGGCTTCAACCACCCGGACGCGAACCGTGAGACGAAGGACCGCTCAACCAGCGGTGCGGATCCGTTCGCTGGCATGGGGAGCATGTGAACTTCCTGAGCGGTAGACGTCTGGCTGACGCGCTGTTCGATCCCAAACTCCTGATGGCCGTTGCTCCGGAGTACTACGGACCCAGATTCCAGGCCATCAAGGAACTGAGGGGCCAGGACGACGGGACGTTGCATCAGGGCCAGGGTTTTCGTCGGGTGGCGAGCTTGGTGAACGTGCCGCTCACGAACGCGTACTCGACGGTTCTGGATCCTGAGTGGATGAAGGACAAGAGCAAGTTCTACGCGTGGCTCGACAGAAACCCGGAGTACTGCACCTACGACCGCCGCAGGAACGCGCGCCCCCTGCCCAACCAGGTGACGTTCTTCGACGGCAAGGAGATCTGATGAACGTCTTCAAGGACTCGACTCGCCCGCCGAGCCAGGGGCCTGGGGTGGTCTACAAGTGCCCCGAGCCTCCGCTTCCTCACAACCCCATCGAGGACAACCACGTGGTTGACCCCGCGGCCAAGGTCTCCTTCGGCCCTGAGCATCGGCCCAAGAACATCTGGCGCGGCACGGAGGACTAGTGGCCCACCAGGAGGGGTACGCCAAGCGCACAGTGAGACGCAGGGCCATTGGCGGCGTCATGCGCGAGGCCAACATCGACACGACGGGCATGGACCCGGAGATGATCGCGACCCTGGCTCCCGAGGCGGCGCGCCGCGTGGGCGCCGCTGGTATCCAGCTTCAGACCAAGAACCCCTTCTCCGCGATCCTGAGCCTCTTCAAGCGCAAGAAGAAGACGCCCTGATGCAGGTCTACGGTGAGCCCGACGACAAGCCCATTGTCGTCTACACAATCGTGCCGCAGATCCACTCGGCGTCGTTCTACTACCGCTTGCAGGTGCCGATCCTAACGGCGGTGGACCTCGGCCTGCCGATACGGGCGTGTATTGACACGATGGACGCGGCGACCAAGCAGGAAGACCGGGTGCGCGCCTTCTGCGAATCGGATGTCACGATCCTCTATCAGCCGATCAGCGACGAGGCAGTAGCGAACGTCAGGGCGATGCAGTCGTTCATCCCGTCCAAGCGCGACGAGGTCTGGAAGTGGCCGCCGAGCATCGTCATTGAGACCGACGACAATCTCTTCAACGTCTCGCCCCTGAACCAGGCCTACAGGGGACTAGGCACGCGCGACCTCGAGGGCAACGAAGTACCTATCGGGCACGAGATTGGGATCGTCTCCAACGGCGATAAGAAGATCCTGTGGCGGGATGGCCACAAGGGATTCAACATCGGCAAGAACCGCCACACGCTCAGCACCTACCGCAACCTGCTGAGCATGGCTGATGCGGTGTGCTGCTCGACCCAGCCGGTCGCTGATGCCGTGCTCAAGGAGACGACGCCGCGCAGGATCCAGGTCTTCCCGAACATGGTGCGGCTCGACCACTATGAACAGGTCGATCTGGCGGACGACCCCTACACTATCAAGATCCTCTGGCAGGGCGGTATCGCCCACTACGAGGACTGGTTCCCGCTCAGGCAGGCCTTGGGGAACATCACGAAGCAGTACCCTGAGGTTCACTGGATCATCTGGGGCGCCCAGTTCCCATGGGTACAGGAGACCATCCCGCCGCACCGCTTCACATTCAAGTCCTGGTGCGACTACCGGGAGTACAAGCTGCGGCTGGCCATGATTGGCCACGACATCAGCCTGGCGCCGCTTTCGAGCCACGTCTTCAACGATTGCAGGAGTGCCATCAAGTTCTACGAAGCGTCGGTCCTGAAGAAGCCGGCGGCAACCCTGGCGCAGAACACGGCAGCCTACAAGCGAGAGATCATCGACGGGGAAACAGCACTCCTGTTCAACGACCCCAAGGACTTCGAGGAGAAGCTGTCGCTGCTGATCGAGGACACGAAGGAGCGCAAGCGCTTGGCCGCGAACGCCAAGGATTGGGTCTCAGAGAACCGGGACGCGCGCAAGATGGTTCCCGAGATCGTTGCCTTCTGGCAGTCGCTGAGAGAAGATAGGAAGCGTGAGCAGCCGCACGTCTCGGATGAGCACTGGAAAGAGATAGAGGAACAGGCGGCTAGGGAGGCCGCGGAGCAGGAGGGCACGGATGCCACTCTTCAACCCGTCGACGCGTGAAAAGCGTTGCTGTCTGTGCGGGGATCTGAAGCCCCTCGAGGCGTTTTACAGGCACAGATCACGCAAGGACGGAAGGGCTAACGCCTGCTCAGTGTGCTCCACGGCGCTCGTCTACCAGTGGCGAGCCAGAAATCGGGCACTGGTATACCTCCAGAGACAACGGTACAGGCGCAATTCCCCAAAGTACCGATCTCAGAACATAGCCCAAAATTTCTCCGAACGAGCCAGGGCGGCCGGAGCGGTCAGTGAAGTGCGCCCGAAAGACATCAGGTTGCTGATCGAATCTGCCAAGGGCACGTGTTTTTACTGCGGTGCTGTCGGAGAGCTTGAGATCGACCACATGGTGCCGACGATCAGGGGTGGAGACAACGTGGTGTCGAATCTGTGCGCCTGCTGCGTGAAGTGCAACAGGTCGAAGGGCTGTCTAACGGCTGCTGAGTTTGTAAACGGCGGCGTCAGGAGATACCGTGCCCTTGTTTACGGCCAGCACGCTTCCGTGGGTTAGCGCGGTCCAGCAGATCGCCGATTCGGCCGGTGCTTCGGCCGACTCGGAGATGACGACTCGAGCGCACAACTCCCTCCGCGCAGCGTTCCAGTGGGTTCAAGGAAAGGCCGGAGGCCAGGGCTGGAACTTCCTCCGCGCCGAATCGACCCCGCTCGCCGTCGTGGCGCCCTTCGGTGTTACGGGCGTCAGCGCCTCCGCAGGCCAGACCTCCGCGGCCGCTCCGGCCGGACATGGGTTCGTAGTCGATGATCTCCTGTCCGGTGATGGTTTCGTGCGCGGCACCCGCATCACCGCCACGGCCGCAAGCGGGTTCGGTTTCACGGCGGCGCTGACCGGCCTTGCCGCTGGCGTCAACGTCATCACCGCCACGGGAACTAGGGATCTCTACGACCTGCCTTCGGACTGGAAGGCCGGCTACACGGTCAGGCTCCTGGGAGCGCAGCGCACGCTCTTCTACGCCGGGCGCAGAGCCTACGACCGGGTGATCTCCGACGAACTGGCGACCGACAGCGTCTACCGCTACGACTACTTCCATGTAGGCGGCAAGGGCAAGATCAGGCTCCTGAGTCCGCCGGCCTCCTCAGACACGCTTCTCCAGCGCTACTACCGGCGCTTCACGCTGGCATCGGCGTCCGGAGCGACCGGAGCCATCG
>Ga0209341_10006846_pt1 | contig 10149 bp, 8 predicted proteins | sample RifCSP13_2_FD_184020 | JGI IMG/M metagenome (GOLD analysis project Ga0209341, IMG submission 184020) | Soil microbial communities from Rifle, Colorado - Rifle CSP2_sed 13_2 (SPAdes) (version 2) | ecosystem: Environmental > Terrestrial > Deep subsurface > Rock core/Sediment | place: Rifle... | reverse complement strand
TGCGCTGGGCGGGCACAGCCCGCCGATCTTCCAGGAAGACGCATCCAGGCTGCGCGGCTGGCTGGATGCCATCCCCGCCGCGATGATGCCGCGCGTCTGGCTGGATGTCGGCAACCGCGACCAACGCGCCATCCTGGACTCGGCCATGTGGTTCGAGGGACTGCTTAACGAGCGCGACCTTACGCATGAATGGCACCTGTTGAACGGAGACCACAGCGAGGAGTATTGGAGCGGCCGCATAGAGTTATATCTGCGCTGGTACGCTCAGAATTGGTAACCGAGTTTGGCAAACCTTCATCGACCAATCGATTGATCGTATAGTCGACCGCCTTTCCTCGATATAATTCACTTATGCCCCTAAGTCGCGAGGATGTCGAGCATATCGCCAACCTGGCGCGCCTGCACCTGACCGAGGACGAAAAAGAGCGGTATCGGGAGCAGCTCTCCAATATCCTCGACCACATTAGCAAACTACAGGAACTCGATACTAGCAAGGTGCAGCCGATGAGCTCCGTGGTGGTGGAGCAATCTCGCCTGCGCGAGGATGAGCCCGGACCGGCCATGCCGCGTGAGGACCTGTTGCGCGACGCGCCCGAGGTGGCCGCCGAGCAGTTCCGCGTGCCGCCGGTCTTAGGCGGGGCGCCGTGAGCGATCTGCACAGATTGACGGTCACGCAAGCCCTGAAGGGTCTGCGCGGCGGGGACTTCTCCAGCCGGGAGTTGACCGCCGCTTATCTCAAGCGCATCGAGCAACATAATCCGCGCTTGAATGCCTACCGGCATGTGGCCGCCGAGCCCGCGTTGAAGGCTGCGGTCAAGGCGGATAAGCAACTGGCCAAGGGGCGCAAGACCAAAAGTAAACTCCCGCCACTGCTCGGCCTGCCCATCGCGGTCAAGGACGTACTCACTGTGGCCGGCATGCCGGCCACAGCTGGCTCGCGCATCCTCGAAGGCTTTGTCCCTACCTACAACGCCACCGCCGTCCAGCGCTTGCTGGACGCCGGCGTAGTCATCCTCGGCAAGACCAATACCGATGAATTCGCCATGGGCTCGTCCACGGAGAATTCCGCCTACGGTGTGGTGCGCAACCCCTGGGACGAAGAGCGCGTGCCAGGCGGATCCAGCGGCGGCAGCGCCGCGGCGGTGGCCGCCGGCCTGGCGCCGGTGGCGCTGGGCACCGACACCGGCGGCTCGGTGCGCCAACCGGCCGCCCTGTGCGGCCTCACCGGGCTCAAGACCACCTATGGGCGTGTCTCGCGCTATGGCTTGATCGCCTTCGGCTCTTCACTGGATACGGTAGGCGTGCTGGCTCATAGCGCCCAGGATGCGGCGGCGATCCTCGGCGTGATGGCTGGCTTTGACCGGCGCGACGCCACCACTCTGGAAGACGCTGCCCCCAAGATCAAGCTCAATGGCAAGTTCGAGCTAAAAGGACTTAAGATCGGAGTACCCAAGGAATATTTCGTCGAAGGTCTGCAGCCCGAAGTTGGGCAGGCGGTGCGCGCCGCCATTGCCCAGCTGGAAACTATGGGCGCCCAGGCTAGTGAGATCAGCCTGCCGCACACCGAGTACGCCTTGCCGGTTTATTACATCATCGCCCCCGCGGAAGCCTCCGCCAATCTAGCCCGCTTCGACGGCGTGCGCTACGGTCTGCGCGTACCCGAAGAGGCGCTCTTCGACATGTTCACTCACACCCGCGGCCAGGGTTTTGGTCCGGAGGTAAAGCGGCGCATCATGATCGGCACCTATGCGCTCTCGGCCGGTTATTACGAGGCCTACTACGGCCAGGCGCAAAAGGTGCGCACGCTGATCCGCCGCGATTTTGAGCAGGCCTTCGAGCAGGTGGACCTAATCGCTGCACCGGCCACGCCTAATAGCGCCTTTCGCATCGGCGCCCACAGCGGCGCCCCGCTCGAAATGTACCTGGAAGACGTGTTCACCCTGCCGGCCAACTTGGCGGGGGTGCCCGGCCTCGCGCTGCCGGCCGGCTTCGACAGCCAGGGGCTTCCGCTCAGCCTGCAGGTGATCGGCCCGCATTTTTCCGAAGAGCGCTTATTGCAAGTCGGCCACGCATACCAACAGACGACCGATTGGCACACCATCACCCCTATGGCGACGCTGGATGCACAGCCATGAAGCCAACTTTCGTCGAATTCTCGAAGCCAATCCTTGAGCGCATGGCCTATCTGGAAGAACGCGATGCCAGCGATCGCAAAGACGGCACTCCTCATTTGAAGCGTTTGCGCCAGATCCCACCCCAGACCGGCATGTTACTGGCCCTGCTGGCAGCCAGCGCTCCTCACGGCCCGGTGGTGGAGATCGGCACCAGCGGCGGCTACTCCTCTTTATGGCTGGCGCAGGCTTGCCGGCAGCGCGGCGATAAGCTGACCACATACGAATTGCTGCCCGAAAAAGTCGATCTGGCCCGCGAGACCTTTGCCGAGGCCCACATAGAAGACCGGGTGGATCTGGTGCATGGCGATGCTCGTTCCAAGCTCAGGGATTACGAGGAGATCGCCTTTTGCTTTCTGGACGCTGAAAAAGAAATGTATGCCGAGTTCTACGACCTGGTAGTTCCGCGTTTGCTGCCCGGCGGCATCCTGGTGGTTGATAATGTGATCAGCCACCAGGCCGATCTTCAATCCTTCGTCGACAAGGCGCGCAAAGATAAAGCAATCGACGCGCTGGTTCTGCGGGTGGGCCTGGGTTTGCTGGTGTGCATTAAACTGGACAGAAGATGGCCGAACCGCTGAAGATCATCATCCCCATGGCGGGCTTCGGCACCCGGCTGCGACCGCACACCTGGAGCCGGCCCAAGCCGCTGCTCAGCGCGGCGGGGGACACCGTGTTGGGTCACGTGCTCAAGCTATTGCGCACGGCGCCCGGGGCCGAACAGGCCGAGTTCATCTTCATTGTGGGTTACCTGGGCGACCAGGTGATGCGCTATATGCAAACTGAACACCCCAATGTTAAGACCCACTTCGTGGAACAGAAAGAACTTCTGGGCCAATCCCACGCCTTGGCCCAGGCGCGCCAATATATGCATGGGCCCGCCATCGTGATCTTTGTGGATACCGTGGTCGAAACTGATTTCTCCGGCCTGGATAAAGAGAAGGCCGACGCGGTGGCCTGGGTGAAACCCGTGGAGGACCCGCGCCGATTTGGCGTGGCTGCTGTGGACGCGGACGGCTGGGTGACCGGCCTGGTCGAAAAGCCCAGCGAGATGAGCAACAACCTGGCCGTGGTGGGCATCTATTACTTCAAGCGCGGCGAAGACCTGATGGCGGCCATCGACGAACAGATGCAAGGTGAGGCGCGCACCAAAAACGAGTTCTTCCTCGCCGACGCCATCGACCTCATGCTCAAAAAAGGTTTCAAGATGCGCACTCGGGTAGTGGATGAGTGGCTGGACGCCGGGCTTCCGGAAACGGTGCTGGAAACCAATCGCCGGTTGTTGGATAAGGGGCGCGATAATTCCGCCGAAGTCGGCAAGCGCAGCGGCGTGATCATCAAGCCGCCCGTGCATATCCATCCCAGCGCCACCATAGAAGCGTCCACCCTGGGACCCTATGTGTCCGTTGGGCGGGATTGTGTGGTGCGCAACAGCACCATCGAAAACGCCATCCTGGAGCCCGGCGCGGTGGTGGAAGACAGTACCCTGCACGGCTCGATGCTGGGTGAGCGCAGCCAGGTGCGCGGCGTGAGGGGCGTTGCGAACATAGGGGACGATTCGCAGGTGAACGGAAATCTGGATTAAATGCCAGTTTTCAGCCGGGCTTCTTCGTACTATAATCTCCCAAAGAATCGCCTCATGCCCTCTATTCCCCGGCTCCACCCACAGGAAGACGATGAAACCTAAACTAGACTCGCGCGTTTTAATCGTGACCGTATTTGCCCTAGCTGGGCTGCTAGCCGCTTGCGGCGGCGCCCAGGTCCAGCCCACCTTGGCGGCCACCGTTCCGCCAGCCCCTACCAGCACTCCCACCCAGAGTCCGTTCGCCAACCCGGCTGTCCCCTTTGAGGCCGTGGTGCAAATTTGGGCTGCCTATTATGACGAAGTCGATGAATTGCAGATCGGCTGGACGGGTTCAGGTACCATCATCTCCCCCGATGGCTTGATCCTCACCAACGCCCATGTGGTCTTGCCCGACCGTTATTTCCCGGTGGACGAACTGATTGTGGCGATGACGGTAAGTCAAGACCAACCACCAGAACCGACGTACTTCGCCGAGGTCTTACAGGCCGACGCGACCTTGGACCTGGCGGTGATCCGCGTCACGCATGATTACGACGGCAACGAGGTGTCTTCCTCGCTGGTTTTGCCATATGCCCTTTTGGGCGACTCCGATCAACTCAACCTGGGCGACCGGCTAACCATCCTGGGTTACCCTGGCATTGGAGGCGATACGGTAACATTGACCAGCGGGGAAGTGAGTGGCTTCACCAGCCAACCCGATTACGGCACGCGCGCCTTCGTCAAAACGTCCGCCACCATTGCCGGCGGCAACAGTGGCGGCATGGCGGTGGATGCCAACGGCCAGCTGGTGGGCGTGCCCACCCAGCTCGGTTACGGCGGCGATGACCAATATGTGGATTGCCGCGTTCTGGTAGACACCAACCGGGACGGCTTCGTGGACGAGCTGGATAGCTGCGTGCCTACCGGCGGGTTCATCAATGCCTTGCGCCCAGTGGCGCTGGCCCTGCCACTCATTGAGGCCGCCCAGCGGGGAGAGGTAAGCATCATTGGCGCCGAAGAGCCGGTGGCGGCCGTCGAACCCGTGGAAAGCGGGTCGGTCACGGACGATTTCTCGAATGAAGTCAGCGGCTGGGATGTGTATTCCTACGAATCGGGTTCGGCTTACTACTTCAACGGAGAGTACTACCTTGAAGATATCGCCGGCGATCCGTATTACCAGGCTCGCTCTTACTTGAACCTGGACAACGTTGAAATGAGCATTGACGTGCGCGTGGACCAGAGCGAAGGTGTGAACGAGATCGACTTCATCTGCCGCTACGTCGACGAAAGCAATAACTACGAATTCCGCCTGGCCGAGGACGGCACCGTGGGCATCTCGAAATGGCTGGACGGTGAATATATCAACCTGGTCGACCTCCAGCCGGGAAGCGCTCCCCTGGGGTCTGGCGTCCACCGGGTGGACGTAGTGTGCGACGGCAATGACTTGTCGCTCAGCGTGGATGGCGTGCTGGTCGCCGAAACTTTTGACGACAGTTTTGTTTCTGGCGATGTGGGCCTGGCAGTGTTCACTGCGGACAACTACTTTGTGGCTGCCTTCGATAATTTCGAAGCGGTGGCGCTGGGCGGCCAACAAGCGGCCGGCGACGTGGTCATCTTCGATGATTTCTCGGACCCCGCCAGTGGCTGGGTTGAGGATTCTGACCCTGATTGGGACCTGTACTACGGCGGGGGCAGCTACTTCTTTGAAATCGGGCCTTCTCAGTTCTATCTCAACAGCTATTTAGTTGAAGATCACACCAATATCGTAGTCAATGTAGACGTGAACATTGAGCAGCCCGCATTCGATGGCGATATCGGCGTCTTGTGCCGCTATATCGACTCAGACAACTACTACGCCCTGGAAGTCTCGGAGGATGGCTACTACTCGATCTGGAAGCGCGTAGCCGGCGAAGTGGTCTACTTAGTGGAATGGACCTCTTCTGACCTGGTTCCCATCGACAGCTCGCCCTTCGTGCTCAACGCCTCCTGTGACGGGGCCCAGCTCATGGTCGGCATCAACGGCGAGGTGCTGGCCCAGGCCACGGACACAGATTTCGCCACGGGCTACGCGGGCCTCACCGCCGGCACCTGGGAGAATGGCGGCCTGATAGTCTCCTTTGATAATTTCGAAGTGATCGAATACTAGTTTCCCGCTGATTAAGAAGAAAGCCGCCCAAGAGATTGGGCGGCTTTTTCATTATAAGTTGCGAACTATCGCACTCCTTGGCTTTCCCAGACTTGCACAGTCCCATGGTCGCGGTCGAACACCATCTCACGATTTACGATCACCAGGACCCCCGCCGGCCAGAATTCCACCTGCGCTAGTCGTGTAGTCGTACAACACCCAGGTTCCATCGACCTGGAGATTGCTGGCTTCAATTTCCCGAGAGGCATTGCGCCCCCACATGCCCAGGATCGTGTCCCTATCAGAAATAAAGGAGAAGTCAAAAGGAATCCACCACCACCGCGCCTGGGGCTAGATACGAAAGTGCGGTTTCGAAGTCGTCTGCGCTCCAGGCTTCAAGGTACGCTTGGGCAATGGCAACCATGCCTTCTTCGCTAGCGTCCTCAAGGCAAAGGGTGGCCGCAGCATGGCACCAATAAGGCGAATAACCCTTCTTGTTATAATCACCCTTTCAGGTCGAAATGAGCGGAAAATACCAGCCCGTGATCGGGCTCGAAGTCCACGCCGTCCTGGAGACGCGCTCCAAGATGTTCTGCGACTGCCCGGTGGTGGATTCCACCCACCAGGAGCCTAACGTGGCCGTATGCCCGGTTTGCGCGGGCATGCCCGGTATGCTGCCGGTCCTCAACCGCACCGCGGTGGAATATGCCCTGCGCGTGGCCCTGGCGCTCAATTGCGCAGTGCACACCACCAGCATCTTCGCCCGCAAGAGCTATTTTTACCCGGATCTGCCCAAGGGCTACCAGATCTCCCAGTACGAGCAGCCCCTGGCCACCGGCGGTTGGCTGCCGGTGGGCACGGCGGAAGGCGAAGTGCGCGTCGGCATCCGCCGCGTGCACATGGAAGAAGACACCGGCAAACTGACCCATATCGAAAAGGACGGGCAGCGCTACTCCCTGGTGGATCTCAACCGTTCGGGGGTGCCGCTATTGGAGATCGTCACTGAACCCGAACTGCATTCAGTGGAAGCCGTGCGTAATTGCGCTTATGCCCTGCGCAGCATCCTGCGCTATGTTGGCGTGAACTCCGGAAATCTGGAGAAGGGTCTGCTGCGCATCGAACCAAATATCTCCATCCGCCCTGTTGGCAACCGCGATTTTGGCACGCGCGTGGAGGTCAAAAACCTGAATAGCTTCCGCTCCCTGGAACGCGCCACCGTTTACGAACTCAAACGCCAGGCGGCCCTGCTGGATCAGGGCAAGGCCGTCCAGCAGCAAACCCTGGGTTGGGACGATGTCCGCTCCGTCACACTGCCACAGCGGTTCAAGGAAGTCGCCGAAGATTACCGTTACTTCCCGGAGCCGGACCTGCCGCCTTTGGTGATCGAGGAAACCTGGGTGGATGAGATTCGCGCCGCCCTGCCGGAGCTTCCGCACGACAAACAGGCGCGCTTTATGCTCGATTACGCGCTGAGCGCCTATGACGCTGGCGTGCTGGCGGCCGAACGCGAGATGGCCGAGTTTTACGAGGCGGCTGTGATGGCGGCGAAATCAGCCGAGGCAAAAGTGGTGGCCAATTGGGTTAGCGGACCGCTGTTCAGCTTGATGAATGAGGCCGGCGCCGAGACTGGCGACCTACTGTTCGGCCCGGACGAACTGGCCGGGCTGCTTGATCTCCTGGCCGAGGGCGAACTCAACCCGGCGGGCGCACGGGCGGTGCTGGCGGAACTGTTCGCCAAGGGTGGCAAGCCGGATAAAATCATCAGGGCGCGCGGCTTAAAGCAAGTCTCGGACCCCAAACAACTGCGGGCTTGGGTGCGCGAAGTGCTGGAACAGCATCCGCTGCAGGTAGCCGATTATTTGGGGGGTAATGCCCCCGTGCTCAACTGGTTGTTTGGCCAGGTGGTTAAGGCATCGGCGGGCAAGGCCAACCCGGATAAATTGCGCGGCGAATTGGAAAAGCAATTGGCCACGGCTCAGCGCAACCTCGAAAAGGAGAATGGCTAAATGGCAGCAGATCTGAAAGGCAAGGTCGAGGCCCTGGTGATCACCCCTGAGTACATGCCGGGAAACTCGGTGGACGAGGTCGAAGTGCACTGGGAAGGCTTTGTGGGCGACAAACACTACGGCCTCACCCGCAAGGCTGGCAGCAGCCAAAAATACTATCCCAAAGGCACTGAAGTGCGCAATCTGCGCCAGATTTCGATTGTCTCAGTCGAGGAATTGAGCGCGGTGGCCGAAAACATGCAGCTGCCGTCCATCGATCCCAGCTGGGTGGGCGCCAACATCATGCTTTCCGGAGTCCCCGGGCTCACGCAGCTACGCTCTGGCAGCCGCCTGTTCTTCGAGAACGGGGTCGGAATTGTGATCGAAGGCGAGAACCTGCCCTGCGTCACCGCTGGCGGCAGCCTGCAAAACCAATTCCCAGACAGGCCGGACCTAACAACCGCTTTCCCCAAGAAAGCCATTGGCAAACGCGGCCTGGTAGCCTGGGTGGAGAAACCTGGCGTCATCCGCAAGGGCGAAAGCGTGACGATACGTTTGGCCCAGGACATTCGTAGTTAAGTAACTTGACTGAGCCTTCAATCTCTGTTAAGGTACAGGCCCTAAGCTGGGACGCCAAATATGGCTGTTAATAACGACCAGAGCACGTTCTGGACCCTTTTTCATCTGTGCGGGCAAGATTCCGAGGCGCCCGCATATTTATTTAATTCGCCCGGACCAGGAGAAGAATGAGTGAAATCACCAATCCCTTCAAGATCGCTCAGGCGCAATTCGACCATGTGGCGAGCTTGCTGGGCCTGGATCCCGAAGTAGCCGCGCTCCTGCGCTGGCCGCGGCGGGAATTCAAATTCCAAATACCCATCCGTATGGACGATGGCAGCCTGCGGGTCTTCTTGGGTTATCGGGTCCAGCACAACGACGCCCGCGGGCCGACCAAGGGAGGCATTCGCTTCCATCCTTCGGAGACCATGGACACTGTGCGGGCGTTGGCCATGTGGATGACCTGGAAATGCGCAGTGGCCGATATTCCTTTGGGAGGCGCCAAGGGGGGAGTGGCCATCGATCCGGCCTCGCTCTCGCTCAGAGAGAAAGAGGCCCTGTGCCGCGGCTGGGTGGACTTGATATTCCACAACCTCGGCCCGCGCACCGATGTGCCCGCCCCGGATGTGGGCACCACACCCCAAATGATGGGATGGATGATGGACGAGTATTCGAAATTGGCCGGGCAGTTCACCCCGGGAGTGATTACGGGGAAGCCGGTTGGCAGCGGCGGTTCACACGGGCGGACGGAGGCCACCGGATTCGGCGTCATCTATACGGTGCGCGAAGCCATGAAGCATCTCGGCCTGGACCCCCAAAAGACATCCGCAAGCGTGCAGGGTTTCGGCAATGTGGCCCAATACGCCGCCCTGGCTTTTACTCAGCAGTTGGGGGGGAAGGTGCTTTGTGTGTCCTATTGGGACCGCAACGATAAGGCCTCACTCAGCCTAACCAGTAAGGACGGGTTGGATATTCCCTTCTTGCAAAGCATCACCGACGAGTACGGGCAGATCAACAAGGACCAGGCCAGTTCGGCGGGGTATGCTATCGGTTCCGGCGATGCATGGATCGAGCAGGACGTGGACATGCTCATTCCGGCTGCACTGGAAGCTCAGCTAAACGCGCAAACCGTTGAAAAGATCAGCGATAAAGTGAAAATGATCGCCGAGGGGGCCAATGGGCCCACTACCCCAGAGGCGGATGAAGCGCTTGGAAAGCGCAAAATCTTCGTGATCCCGGATTTCCTGTGCAATGCTGGCGGTGTGACCGTCTCTTATTTTGAAGGCGTACAGAATGATATGAATTATTACTGGTCCAAGGAAGAGGTGCTGACACGCCTGGACGCGGAAATCACGTATGCATTTCATAAAGTTCTCAAGGTGTCTGAGAGGGAGGAGGTGTCCATGCGCGACGCGGCCTATATGGTGGCGATCGGCGCAGTGGTGGAAGCTATGGAGTTGCGAGGCTGGTTGTAATCGACAAGTTATGCACTGGAGGTAACAAATGGCACAAAAGACGAAGGAATTCGCCATCGGACAACCGAACGCAGGCCAGGCAGCTATGGGGAAGCCAAATCCCTTTGCCATGGCTCAAGCACAACTGGATGAAGCCGCAGAGATATTGAAATTGGACGCGGCGACGCATGAATTGCTTCGCTGGCCACTGCGCGAATTAGTGGTGACGCTTCCCGTAAAGATGGATGATGGCACCACGCGTATATACCGCGGTTTCCGTGTCCAATATAAC
>Ga0209341_10006844_pt1 | contig 10149 bp, 11 predicted proteins | sample RifCSP13_2_FD_184020 | JGI IMG/M metagenome (GOLD analysis project Ga0209341, IMG submission 184020) | Soil microbial communities from Rifle, Colorado - Rifle CSP2_sed 13_2 (SPAdes) (version 2) | ecosystem: Environmental > Terrestrial > Deep subsurface > Rock core/Sediment | place: Rifle... | reverse complement strand
TATCCGTTGGGAAAGGAAAGCTCCTTGAAGACGGCTCAACACGGCCTCTCGATGTCAAGGTTGGGGATAGAATTCTATTTAGTAAATATGGAGGGACCGAGATAAATATAGAAGGTGATGAATATCTTATCCTTCGAGAAGATGAGGTTTTAGCAGTAGTTGAAGGAAAGTCTTAATAATCAAATAAAATAAGGAGGTAGTTGGTATGGCTGTAAAGGATATTAAGTTTGGTAGAGAAGCACAAACCTTGGTTTTAAAAGGGGTAAACATACTCGCAAATACAGTAAAAGCGACATTAGGTCCAAGGGGTAGGAACGTTTTAATTGAGAAAACATTTGGTGCTCCCGTTGTTACAAAAGACGGGGTTACCGTAGCGAAGGAAATAGAGCTTGAGGACAAGTTTGAAAACATGGGCGCGCAGATGGTAAAAGAGGTAGCATCAAGGACAAGCGACGTGGCAGGTGACGGCACAACCACTGCTACAGTGCTAGCTCAGGCTATCTTCCGAGAGGGGATAAAACTGGTAGCAGCAGGGCACGATCCCATGAAGCTAAAGAGGGGTATTGATAAGGCAGTAGAGTCAGTGGTTGAGGAGATAAGAAAGCTTAGCAAGGGGGTAAAGGGGAGAAAGGAGATTGCTTCTGTTGCCACTGTTTCTGCAAATGGAGACGAGACAATAGGGAATATTCTTGCAGGCGCAATGGAGAAGGTAGGTAAGGATGGGGTAATTACGGTAGAGGAGGGGAAGAGTTTGGAGACTACAATGGAAGTAGTGGAGGGTATGCAGTTTGATAGAGGGTATCTGAGCCCATATTTAGTAACAAACCCTGAGAAGATGGAAGTAGAGCTTGAGGATCCATATATGCTTTTATACGATAAGAAGATTTCTGGAATGAAGGATCTAGTCCCACTATTAGAGGAGGTGGCGAGGGGCGGGAGGCCGATACTGGTAGTATCAGAGGATGTAGAGGGGGAAGCACTAGCCACTCTGGTAGTGAATAAGATTAGGGGGACACTTAAGTGTGCTGCCGTAAAGGCACCAGGGTTTGGAGATAGAAGGAAGGCGATGCTTGAGGATTTAGCGATATTAACTGGGGGAAAGGTAATAGCAGAAGAGGCGGGGATGAAGCTAGAGAATGTGACAGTTAAGGATTTAGGGAGGGCAAAGAAGGTAGTGATAGACAAGGATAATACGACTATAATAGGTGGAGGAGGGAAGAAGGTGGAGATAGAGGGAAGGATTAGGCAGATAAAGGCTCAGATTGATGAGACGACAAGTGAATACGATAGGGAGAAACTACAGGAGAGGTTAGCTAAGCTAGCAGGTGGAGTAGCAGTGATAAAGGTAGGAGCGGCAACAGAAGCTGATATGAAGAATAAGAAGGCGTTGGTAGAGGATGCTTTACATGCGACGAGGGCAGCGGTAGAAGAGGGGATAGTAGCGGGAGGAGGTGTTACATACATCAGGGCAATAAAGATGCTAGATGCACTCAAGATAGATGATCAAGAGGAAAAAGCAGGTGTTAACATTGTTAAGAGAGCTCTTGAGGAACCCTTAAGGGAGATATCGAGTAACGCAGGCTGGGATGGGTCAATAGTGGTAGAGAAGATAAAGGAGGGGAAGGGGTCATTTGGTTTTGATGCAGCGAGGTTAGAGTATTGTGATTTGGTAGAGGCAGGGATACTAGACCCAACAAAGGTAGTGAGGTTTGCGCTACAGAATGCGGCGAGCGTAGCAGGACTTCTACTTACAACAGAGGCTCTTGTTGCTGAAAAGCCTAAGAAGAGAGAAGAGTTCGGAGCTGGTGCTATGCCACCGGGTGGTATGGGAGATTTTTAAGAAGGTTTAATTTTGAAAAGATAGTAAGAAGTGGGCTTCTCGTGTATCGGGATGCCCGCTTTTTTATTTCTTATTTTTATTTAATGCAGCGGAACCCTTATAGTTTTTGATTTATTAGACGGATATTAACTGGGTCGGGCAACGAGTTCCTTTGTCAGAACTCAGGACAGGCTTGCTCGTTTCCATTTAGAACACCAGAAAGACTGGAAAGAGGGGTCAGGCTTTGGTTATTTGTTTTTGTCATCAATACAATAATCCAATAAGCAAAGCCTGACCCTAGATCCTACTTCGGGTAGTGCCGAACCCCCCCCACAGCCCTTAGTGAAGTCAACGGCAAATGGATTTAGCCGCTTAGTTTTATGGGTATCGCCACCTCCAACTGTCGACTATGTGGAGACCGTCACTACAATGAAATTCGAAATGAACTTGACGGCCATTCATCACTGCTTCCGCAAGTTGTGCTAGGTCGTTCGAATTCCGGAGAACGAATTTCCCGTTAGCCCCACAGCGGTCATAGTTATCATTGAAGCTAACGTACCATTCATTTGGGGCAACCATTAATTCGCCGAGAACCCCTTCGACTTGGCCAGCAAGAGTGTCAAGATATGAAATATAACGGTTATAAACTCCTTCGATATTTGCATAAGCCACCTGATCAGCTTCTACCTCGACTTCATTATTTTCATAACTCTGGTTGGCTTGTTTGTATTTCTTAAAATAATGGTAACCAAAATTTGACAGTGAACTATCCCATTTCCTGTACTGAACTACATGAACTAACTCGTGAGTTAAAGTTTTAAGCATTTCCCTAGTTTCACCTCGGTTATTATATGTAGACTCATTATGCCTCATGAAAACGTCATGCCCATAGGTCTGTCCCTCTGATTCTGTCCCCGAGATGTTAATTCCAATGTTTTGGGAAGACCATTCATCAAGTAATGTGATTCCCCAGTGCATTGTTACACGGTCAACCAAATCACCGAAGACAGGGCGTAAAGCATATTTAAGGCGTTCGGTAAGTGGTTCTCCCGACGGGGAACGACTGTTCATTACCGCTGCTGCGGCAGGATAAATAACTCTACCAGCATCACCCCAGGCTTCTTCTGACAGACCTGTTCCTATTGTGCTTCCGCATACTGCTACATATGCATCACATGCCTCCTTGCAACCAGGCGCTACAACCCATATCCCTCCAATACTGCGACCACAAGCCCTGGAGCAATTAGTATCACAATCCCAAGCCGTAGCACTGCCATAGTTCAAGATGGTGATTAAAACTAACGCAAAGAAGATAAAAAAGAGCGCCTCCGGTGTAAAGGATAGTTTCATAACAGAAGATTCCTTTACATTTTTAATCTTATTAATCAACCAGTAACAAGATTCACTTTTCTTGTTTATTTTCATGTTCTCTCCGTCCTTGCATATTTACCACCATTTTATCAAAAAAATAAACGCAAGTACCTTAGCTTCGGTGGAACCCGCTCTGCTAACTCCACCTGTAATAGCAGCATTATTGGCAGGGGCGCAACCTCACATGATGCTCAGGGTGGGGTGGGTGCGGAACTTTCGTGTAGAGCCGAACCCGCCCTACAACCCTTGGTTAAGTCAACGGGAAATGGATTTAGCCGCTTAGTTTTATGGGTATCGCCACTTCCAACTGTCGACTATGTGGAAACCGTCGCCACAATGAAATTCGAAATGAACTTGACGGCCACTCATCACTGCGTCCGCAAGTTTTTGTATGTCGTTTGAATTCCGGATAAGGAACTTCCCGTTAGCTCCACAGCGGTCATAGTTATCGTTGAACCTAACGTAACATTGATTTCGGACAACCTTCAATTCACCGAAGTTCCCGCCGACCTGGTCAGCATTGGCAGTTAAAGGAACAACAAGCCAAAGTCCTATAATCATACAAATAACGCTACAAACCCTTAATGTATTCCTCATCTCCGCTCCCTCCATTGCGTATTTGTCCCCATTTTATCAAAAAAAAAAAAAAAAAAGCAAAGCAAGTACCTATTTTTATTGACATAAAATTCCCTACGGCTAATCTTTTAGACATATGAACAGAAGCGAATCCCCTCTAGGTGTATTCGATTCAGGTATTGGCGGGCTTACTGTTGTAAGAGAAATATTGAGAAGACTTCCTAATGAAAACATTATTTATTTAGGCGATACTGCAAGGGTTCCCTATGGTACAAAATCCAGCCAAACCGTAATTAAGTATTCTCAGAGCAATAGCAAATTTCTCATATCAAAGGGTATAAAGCTACTAGTTGTCGCATGCAATACAGCCTCTGCTGTAGCGCTACCAAGTTTAAGGTGGGATTTTGAGCTTCCAATTATAGGTGTAATTGAGCCAGGAGCAAGAAAGGCGGTTAGAATAACCAAAACAGGGAAGGTGGGAGTAATAGGAACACCTTCGACAATTAAAAGTAATGCATACAAAAAGGCTATGGAAAATATTGCGCCTGAAGTCAAAGTCTATTCCAAAGCATGTCCTCTTTTTGTCCCGCTTGCTGAAGAAGGGTGGACTGATGGAGAAATCGCCGAGCTTACGGCGAAAAGGTACTTAGAGCCATTAATGGAATCGGGAATCGAGGTTCTTATACTTGGCTGCACTCACTATCCATTGCTAAAGTCAATGATTCAAAAAGTCATGGGTGACGAGGTTACACTTGTGGATTCTGCTGAAGAGACTGCTTTGGAGATAGAAAGAATTCTTAAAGATAACAACATCTCAAATGAAAGTTTCTCTTCTAATAAGAGGGAATTCTATCTTACCGATGTCTCAGATACCTTTATTGAAATTGCAGGAAGGTTTTTAGGTGAGAAGATAGAAAGGGTTGAGCAGGTAGATATATAGCATTATTTCTAGTAGGTAAGGAAAAAATAATATGGTTTTACTTACAGCCCTTTTGCAGCAGATGTATCTAGATACCACTCCAGCACTCCATTAAATGGCTTAACCTTAGCTGCGGGATAGTTTAAAGAGGAAGGGCTTTTTTTCAGGATTTCCCTGACAATCGTTGCTTTTTCGGCTCCAGTAACCAAAAATGAAATGCGCTTTGCATTATTTATAACGGGGAGTGTCAGGCTTATTCTCTTCTGACCGCTTGTCGGATGCTCTGCAATAACACATAAAGCTTCTTTTTCGAGTAATGTAATGGCACCAGGAAATAATGAGGCAGTATGCCCATCATTTCCCATTCCTAAGAAAATCCAATCAAATTGTGGTAGTCCCCTCGTTCCCAAAGGTACATGGTTTCTAATTTCATTCTCATATCGTTTTACTTCAGATTGTGGTGGGTTTTCTCCCATAACCCTGTGAATATTGTTATCAGGTATAGCTACGTGGGATAAAAACGCATCATTCGCCATTTTGAAATTGCTCTCCCTATCGTCTGGAGGAACACATCGCTCATCTCCCCAAAAGAAGTGAACAGTTTTCCATGGGATTTCTTCACGGTATGGTGGCACTGCAAGCCTTTCAAAAAATATTCTTGGAGTGCTGCCACCTGAGAGGGCTACAAAAACTGATCCTCCTGCATTCGCCTGAACCTCCAAGGAACGGCGAAAGTCTCGAGATAATGTATCTGGAAGTTGTTGGCTGTCACTGAAAATATAGATTTCTAGTTTCATCATTCCTCCTACTACGGCAATAAGCCCTAACTACTCAATCTACAACTCACAAAACTCACCATCTGTTGCCAAGTTTTTGCAAGGATAGCGCCAATCCTCTTCTGGATTATCGAAAAGTTCATGCGCCTCTTTAGGTCCCCAGGTACCGGCTGGGTAGCCATAAATTTTGATATCCGGTCGTTCTCTCCAGGCCATTAAAATAGGATCTACATATCGCCAGCACGCCTCAACAGCATCAGTCCGGGCGTAAAGGGTCGCATCACCCAGTATGCAATCTAGTAGTAAACGTTCATAGGCTTCTGGAATATATGCATCGCCAAGGTCTGAATAATGGAAGTTCATATTGACGTCTTTTATCTGGAAACCGGCGCCTGGCATTTTCATGCCGAATTTAAGTAAGATGCCCTCATCGGGTTGGATGCGAATAATAAGCTCATTACAACTGACATCACAAATATTATTTTGTGTAAATAGATGATGAGGGGTCTTTTTAAAATGGATGACCACTTCAGTTTCTCGGGTAGGAAGGCGTTTTCCAGTGCGAATGTAAAATGGCACATCACCCCAACGCCAATTATCAATATATAATTTGAGTGCTGCGAAGGTTTCAGTACGGGAATCTGGGGCGACTCTTTGTTCATTCCGGTAGCCTGGAACCTTTTCTCCGCGTATAGTTGATTTTGTATACTGACCGCGCACTGCATACTTTCCCACTTCCTCAGGTTTGATGGGGCGAAGTGACTGGAATACCTTTACTGTTTCATTACGTACTGCAGTGGCATCGAAAAACGAAGGCGGTTCCATTGCAATTATTCCTACAATCTGTAAAAGGTGGTTTTGCACCATATCCCGAAGAGCGCCATAGTTATCATAGTATTCACCTCGGTCTTCTACACCAATGTGTTCTGAAGCAGTTACTTCAATATGATTTACATAATTCCTGTTCCATAGTGGTTCAAAAATGCCGTTAGCGAACCTGAAGGCTAAGATATTCTGAACAGTTTCCTTTCCTAAATAATGGTCAATGCGATAGATTTGTTTCTCATAAAAAATTTTAAGCAGTGCTGTATTTAATTCCTTTGCCGATTCTAGACCATGTCCGAATGGTTTTTCTATAATAATCCGCTTCCAACTGGAGCCATTTCCCTCCTTTTCTAGATTCTGTTTTCCAAGTGATTCTGTAATGGCTGGAAATAGATTAGGTGAGGTGGATAAATAATAAATATAATTGCCATGGGTTTTTAGTTCGGCATCAATTTGAAAAAGCCTTGTTTTCAGCTTTGTATATTCTGAACCGTTGCTCGCATCCAGGGGCTGGTAATAGATATTTTTACAAAAGGAATTTAGTATTTTTTCTTCTGGTTGTTTTTCACAATATAGTTTTATACCTTCAGTCATTCTTTCACGAAATGCTGTATCTGAAAGATCCGAGCGACTAACTCCTAATACGGCGAAGCGATCAGGAAGCAGATTTTGCTTATATAACGCAAAAAGGGCCGGGATTAGTTTTCGTTTTGTTAAATCTCCTGATGCGCCAAAAATTACAAGTATGAAACTATCAGGTCGTTCCATTTTTCTTCGTTGCCTATGAACACTCTTGAATTATTTATTCTGCATATTTTTAATTCTGTGAGTTTGTAATTTAAATAAAAAAATCGCACTAGCTCACAGGAGTATTCTGACCATGATTAAATTACAATTTACGGCGAGGTTCGAAATCGCCTCAGTGAGATAAGAATACCCTTGACCTATGATACTTTATAATGCACCTTCATAAATGAATACTTTTAATCAGTGCGTTCACATTTTCAGCTACTGTCCCTGATGAATTATACACACTTGAACCTGCTACAAGCACTGTTGCTCCAGCATTTACGACCAAAGGAGCTGTCGTAGTGTCAACTCCTCCATCCACGGCAATGGGTATATGAGAGCTGCGTTCGTTAAGTATCCGCCTGAGACGTCGGATTTTATCCAGTTGGCTGTGAATGAATTTTTGACCTCCAAAGCCAGGATTAACTGTCATTATCTGAATAAAATCCGCTATATCAAGAACCTCTTCTATTGCGTTCAAAGGTGTACCAGGGTTAATAGTAACACCTGCTTCGATTCCTAGTTCTCGTATTGTTTCCAATGCGCGGTGGACGTTTACGCAGGCTTCCTGATGCACTATTATGCGATCTGCCCCAGCCTCAGCAAAAACTCCTAAATAGCGCTCAGGTTCAACAATCATAAGGTGAACGTCGAGGGTTATTTTCACTAGTGGTCTAAGGGCTGAGACAACGCCCGGCCCAAAATTAATGTTAGGAACAAAACGCCCATCCATCACATCGATTTGAATTGCCCTGACTCCGGCGACCTCTGCTTCTTTGGCGGCTTCACCAAGGCGCGCAAAATCAGCAGAGAGAATCGAAGGCTCGATTATAATCATAACGTCCTCATTTGTTATACCATTTTAGAAAACAAATTATGCATTGAGGAGCTTTCTAGTAGGGGTTCAACATGTTGAACCCCTACAGGTATTATCGTCAGAATTACTTCTCGCGCATGATATGTCGGATTCCGTTCTCGGTCGCGACGATGACCTCCGTTGCTAACCCTAGAAATAAACCGTGTTCTACAATTCCTGCTCGGTTACATAACTTTAGTGCTAGTTCCTCGGGATTTGAAATTGGGCCGAAATTGCAATCTAGAATAAAGTTGTTCTGATCGGTTGTGTAGGTACTGCCATCATTCTTTTTACGCAAAATAATCTTAGCTCCGAGTGAGGTTATATAATTCGCTACCGGCTTAATTGCAAAAGGAATTAATTCTACAGGCAAGGGCCAGTGGGTGCCAAGCTTTGGAGAAAGCTTGTGTTCATCAACTATAATTATATTGCGACGGCTTGACTGAGCTAAGATTTTCTCCCTGAGGAGCGCTCCACCGCCGCCCTTAATAAGGTTAAGATGTAGGTCAACCTCGTCAGCTCCGTCAATTGTTAGATCAATTTCTTGGTGTTCATCAAAGTTGGTTAGTGGAATACCGAGCTCCTTAGCTATTTTTTCTGTTTGGAAAGAACTAGGTATGCCTACTATGTCTCGTAACTGTCCAGTTTTGATCCGAAGCCCGATGTATTCTAAGGCGAATCGAGTGGTACTGCCGGTTCCAAGCCCTAATACCATGCCAGATTGAACAAAATCTACCGCGCTCTCTGCTGCTTTTTGCTTTAACTTAACCTGCAGCTCCAATCTATCTGGTTTGTTAATATTACTCATTTGGATTTCGACTGAGGCTCGTTTATTTCAGAAATGTACCGTTTTACTACTCCAAGCAATTCTGGTGGGGAATCAACGATCCATCGCTTTTCGAGTAGATCCATTTTATGCACCCCATCTCGAGTAAGGTTTGTTGTCACGGCAATGCATCCCATTCCTGCAGCAAGGGCAGCTTTTACACCTGAGGCTGAATCCTCAATTACGAGGCACTCATAAGGAGTCACATTTAATTCGCTAGCCAACAGGTTATAAATTTCCGGATCAGGTTTGGGATTCTCCACGTCCTCTCTTGTAGCTATAAAATCAAAATCCTTTTTTATATCCAAAATTTCCACTATACGCATTGTTTCCGGGCGTTGAGATTGGGTACCTAGCCCAGTGGGATACCCATTTTGCCTTACCCATTTAAGAAGTCCGAGATTATAAGGGCAAAGGTGTTTATTTAGTATTTCAGGATCAGAGATCATTGAGTCATAGATTCCCATTCTGAGTTGAACAAAAGCCTGCCAGGGCTGGTGTACGTTTAATTCGTTCATTCTCGCACTCGCCTCATTCTCTAGACTGAAGCGTTCCATTAATTTTTGGGCGACCTCCTTTCGAGAAAGTCCTACTACATCTTTGAATGCATCAATAATTTCTTGCTCTTTGAGGGATGGACGAAGTTCGTGTGCTGCCTTTGCATAAGACATAGCCTTTAAAATTTCTGTCTGTACCAACGTGCCGTCCATATCAAATATAAAGGCTTTAATCATTTTAGTTTCTTTGCTAATTGTTTTAAATAATTTTAGGTTATGTCATAAATAGGATAACATTACGACCGATCTATAACAATTGCTAGTATAACAATTATTCCTTCGATCGGAGCGTTGAACTCGACAATCCCCTGTAGCTTTGACAGGATTTCCACTGTAATCGCGGGCACGTTCACCTCTCTCAGTGTAAACTACGAAAATCAATTTCTTCCACTTGCTGCGAACACATTCACCCTTCAGTTTCACTCAGGACATGCTTTGTTCGGTGTAAACTACGTGAATCTCTTGATTCGCCGTGTTAAGGTTTTTATAAATTTAACTTACACTGTATTCAGTATATACACACAACTGGAATGAAAATTTATAGTTACTAGCAAAGTTAACTTGAAATAAAGTCAAGATGAACAGCAACAAGTTCGATGTCATTATAGTTGGGGCTGGTCCTTCAGGTTCGATGACCGGTTACTATCTCGCAAAGGCTGGGGTAAGGGTAGCTATATTTGATAAGATGAAGTTTCCTCGTGAAAAGGCATGTGGCGGTGGGCTTCAAGTTAAGGCTGCAAAACGAATACCATTCGATTTGACACCAATTCTTCGTGGAGCATTGCAAGGCATTACTTTTAGTTTTAGGTTTGATGATAGGTATTCAAAAAAATAT
>Ga0209341_10006841_pt1 | contig 10150 bp, 8 predicted proteins | sample RifCSP13_2_FD_184020 | JGI IMG/M metagenome (GOLD analysis project Ga0209341, IMG submission 184020) | Soil microbial communities from Rifle, Colorado - Rifle CSP2_sed 13_2 (SPAdes) (version 2) | ecosystem: Environmental > Terrestrial > Deep subsurface > Rock core/Sediment | place: Rifle... | reverse complement strand
CACACCGCCCGCGGGTGCCGCGGCGCCATCGGCTCAGCGCGTTGACGTTCTTGGACCGACCGGGCGACGGGTGATCGTCCACGCGTCAGCGCTTGCGGCGGATCCGCGTCTGGCTGCGATCGGCTCGCCGCTCTCGATGTACGGGGTGAGCGGGCCGCCCAGCGGCACGTACTTCTCGGTCAACGTCTATCGGGTCGGCACACAGCGGGCGCACGGCGTCGTCGTGCTCCGTACCTCGGACGGCGCCGTAATGCGCGTGTTCCCCTCTGACGAACGGCGCGGCTTCTGGGGGGCGGAGTGGTCGCCACGGGGCGATCTTCTGGCCCGCGAGGCCGGTCCGTTCCGCGCGTCGAACGCCGAGGATCTCGGCCGCGGCCCGTCGGTCATCACGGAGGTCCTCGATGCCCTGTCCGGTGAGGTCGTGGCCACCGCGCCCGGCCGCTTCGCGGGGTGGAGCGGCGACGGCGCGCACCTCTATTTCGCGCGGCCTGAGGGCCTGTTCCGCCATTACCTGGCCGGTGGTGACGGCGTGCTCGTGAGTCCTTACGGCGTGCCTTTCAGCATCTCGCCCCGCTGACCTGCGGAGGAACTGTCGCGGCCGACGCGGACGGCGGCGTCGGCGCATGACACGATCGGTGCGTGAACGTCGTCTCCTACCGCGCCGTGTTCGGGGTCCCGGAGTTCCCTCGTCTCGCGATCACCTCGCTGTTCTCGCGCATCGCGGGCGCAATGTGGCAGCTGGCCCTCGTCCTCTTCGTGCTCGAGCGCTTCCGCTCGCCGGAGCTGGCGGGGCTCGCGGTGTTCCTCTCGATCGCGCCCGGGATCCTCATCGCGCCCGTCGCGGGCGCTCTCCTGGACCGGCACGGCCGGGTGCGGCTCATGATCCTCGACTACATCGCCTCCGCGATCTTCCTCTCCGCGCTCGCCGGGGTCGCGATGGGCGGCCTGCTCAGCGTCCCGCTCATGCTGGTCATCGTCACGGCGACGTCGCTCACCAACCCGGTCGGTCACGCGGGCGCGAGGTCGCTCTTCCCGCTCATCGTGCCGCGGCACCTCTGGGACCGGGCGAACGCGGTCGACAGTGGCGGATACACGCTCACGTCGATCATCGGCGCGCCGATCGCGGGGGTGATCGCGGCCCTGGCGGGCGCGCACATGGCGCTCGTCGCAACGGCGGTCCTGCATCTCGCCGCCGCGGTCGTCCTGTTCGGGCTGCGCGACCCGCGCGATCCCGTTCCGGGCGGGCGGCTGCTCCAGGAGTCGCTCGACGGCGTGCGCTACGTGCTGCGGCATCCCACCCTGCGCGGCCTGGCGGCGGGGGTGTCCACCGCGAACCTCGCGCATGGGATCGCGATCGTCGCGCTCCCGGTCCTCGTCATCGAGCATCTCGGCGGCAACGCCGCGCACGTCGGCCAGCTGTGGGCGCTGATGGGCATCGCCGGTCTGGTCGCGGCGATGGCGACCGGACGCCTCGGCAGCGAGGGCCGCGAGAGACAGCTCCTTGCGCTGTCCATGCTGGCGGTCGCGGGCGCCGTGCTGCTGCTCGCGCGCGCCGACACGCTTGCCGCGGTCGCCCTCGCGGTCACCATCCTCGGGTTCGGCATCGGTCCGCTGGACGTCGCGCTCTTCTCGCTTCGCCAGCGCCGCACCGACCCGGCCTGGTTCGGGCGCGCCTTCGCGGTCTCGATGTACCTCAACTACTCCGGGATCCCGTTCGGGTCGGGCATCGGCGGGCCGCTGGTCGCCCTCTCGATCCCCCTGGCGTTCACGGTCGGCGCGGGCTTCGCCGTGCTCGGCGCGATATCGACCATGACGCTCATCCCCAAGCACGAGGAGAGCGAAGAGGCGCGCGAGGAGCTGGGGGCCGGCTGACCACCTACGCGATGGCGGCGAGCTCCGCGTCGATCTCCGCGAGGCCCGCGCGCAGCGTCGCCTCCGGCGTCCCGAAGCCGATGCGCAGGTGGCGCTCGGAGAGGAAGTGCGCCCCCGGGACGACCATCGTGCTGCGCTCGCGGATGAGCCGGTCGACGAACGGCACCGAGTCGATGTCGTACGAGTATCCGAAGAAGCAGATGGCGCCGGCCTGCGGCCGCGTCCAGTGGAGCAGCGGGGCATGGTCCCTGGCCCACCCCTCCAGCACGGGCCAGCGGGCGTTCAGGATCCCGCGCGTGCGCTCGAGGAGCGCGTCCCGCTTGCGGAGCGCGACCTCCGCCAGGATCTCGGAGACGGTCGCGCTGGCGATGGTCGTGTAGTCCTTCTGCGCCCAGGCGGCCCGCACCTGATCCGCCGGCGCGACGAGCCAGCCGACCCGCAGGCCCGGCAGACCGTAGGCCTTCGAGAGGCCGCCGGTGACGATCGTCCGCTCGCGGCGGCCCCAGGCGCTCGCGCTCTCGAGGCCGTCGTGCTCGGCGCCGCGGTACACCTCGTCGGACAGGACCCACGCGCCGTGGTCGCGCGCGACGTCGGCCACGGCGTCGAGATCCGCGGTGGAGAGGCTCTGGCCGGTCGGGTTGTTCGGCGTGCAGACGCAGACGACCTTGGTGCGCGCGGTCATGGCCGCGCGCAGGCGGCCGAGGTCGAGCGACCAGCCCTCGTCCTCGTGCAGCCACACCTCGCGCACGCTCGCGCCGAGGCCGCGCGCGAGCCCGTGCAGCTGCATGTAGTTGGGGAGGACGATCACGACGTCGTCCCCGGGCTCGACGATGGTCGAGAGTGCTAGGAAGTTCGCCTCGCTGGTCCCCGTCGTGATGAGCACGTCGTCCGGCGTCGCGCCCGGATGCAGCGCCGCGACCAGAGCCCTCGTAGCCTCGCGTCCGGTGCCCTCCGCGTAGCCGAGGCGCTGCTCGCCCAGCGCCCCGAGCTCGGTCGCGATCTCGGCGAGCGTGAGCGGCTCGACGCCCGACTCCGATAGGTCGTAGCGCACGCGGTGCTCCCACGTGCTCTGCATTCGCTCCATCTCGAATGGCGGGAAGCGCACTTTTCTCCCTATCTTGACCGGAGCCGGTTTGTCGGCGCGCCTTCGGCGCGCCACTTTCCCTGCTCTTCGGCGGTCATCGGTCGAGCTCGCATCGGGCTATCCTGACATCACACGCGGATCACGAGCTCAGGGCCGCATTCGGGGAATGCGGCCCGTTTCGGCGTCTACGGGAGGAACGTTGCGACTCGGAAGACTCTTCGGCGGGGAACGGCCCAAAGCCGACCGGCTCATCGTTGGCCTGGGCAATCCGGGCGACGGCTATGCCGCCACGCGCCACAACGTCGGCTTCCAGGTCGCCTCGCGTCTGGCGAAGCGCGCCCGGCTCGAGTTCAGCACCAAGGCCGCCGACTCGCGCATCGCCGAGGGAACGCTCGGAGGCGTGAGGGTGGCGATCGCCCGCCCGCACACGTTCATGAACGACAGCGGCCGCGCGGTCGGCAAGCTCCTGGATCGCTATTCGCTCGAGCCGGAGGACCTCATCGTGGTGTACGACGATGTGGACCTGCCGCTCGGGAAGATCCGCGTGCGCGCGAAGGGCGGGCCGGGGACCCACAACGGGATGCGCTCGATCGTGCGCGAGATCGGGGAGGGCTTCCCCCGGGTCCGGTGTGGCGTCGCGCCGGCCGACGCGGGAGCCGAGATGCCGCGGGACCTCGCCGACCACGTGCTCACGCCGTTCGAAGCCGACGAGCGCGACGCCGCCGAGGCGATGGTCGTCCGCGCGGCCGAGGCGGTCGAGGTCGCCATCCGGGACGGGCTCGAGGCTGCGATGAGCCGCTGGAACGCGGAGAAGGCGGAGTGATGGCGCGCGAGACGGCGGCCGGCGCGAGCGTCACCGGCGAGCGCGACGGCGCGAGCCGGCCACTTGCGCGCCTAGGCGGCGCCCTCGCTCTCGCCGACCGGAGCGAGCGCTTCCGGGAGCTCGCGGGACGCATCGAGGCCGGCGAGCGCGTGGTGCTGAGCGAGGCGAACGGCGGCGCGCGGGCGTTCGCGTGGGCCGCGGTCGTCGCGCGCCTCGGCCGCACGCTGCTCCTGGTCGCGCCCACCGACGAGCGCGCGCGGCGCTGGCGCGCGGAGCTCGCCGGCTGGCTGGGCGAGGACCGCGTGGTCGCCTTCCCGGAGCGCGAGACGATGCCGTTCGAGGCCTCGGCGCCCTCGCAGAGCGCGGTCCACCAGCGCCTCATGGCGCTGTGGCGCCTGCGGTCGGAAGAGCCGGTCGCCCTGATCACGCCGCTGCGCGGGCTGCTCCAGCACACCATCGCGGCGGACGCCCTGGCCGGCCGGTCGCGCGTCCTGCGGCCGGGCGACAGGCTGCCCTGGCGGGAGACCGCGCTCTGGCTCACCGCGATCGGCTACGAGCCGGTGCCCGAGGTCGTCGAGCCTGGCCACTTCTCGCGCCGCGGCGGCATCGTGGACGTGCACCCCGCCGGGGCCGAGCGGCCCGTGCGCATCGAGCTGTTCGGTGACGACGTGGAGACGATCCGCGCGTTCGACCCGGTCACGCAGCGGTCCCAGGAGCCGCTGGAGGCGGTGACCGTGCTGCCCGCGCGAGAGATCGCCCTCGACGACGCGCCGGCGCTCGCCGAGCGCCTCGCCAAGCAGGGCTGGGAGGATCTGGCCGGCCACGAGGAGCTGGGACCATACGGCGCGGTCATCGAGCCGCTGCGCCAGCGCGCCTATGCGGCGGGCCTCGAGGCCTTCGCGCCGCTCCTCGGAGCCGCCGCCTCCGTCCTCGACCACCTCCCGGCGCGCGCGACCGTCGTGTTCGAGGACACGGTCGAGCTCGATCTCGCCTGGGACACCCACGAGCAGCTCGCCGAAGAGAGGCGCGAGGAGCTGCGCCAGCAGGGACTCGCCGTCGGCATGTTCCCGCCGCCGTACGTGGCACGCGACCGCGTCGAGCAGGCCGCCGCCGCGCGCGGCCTGATCCGTATCGGCGCCGGGCGCGATGCGCTCCCTCTCGGCTGGACCGGGGTCACGAGCTATGCCGGCCGGCTCGACGCGTTCCTCCGCGAGGTCGCCGTGAGCGGGACTGACACGCGCATCGTCGCCACGCCCCAGGCCGCGCGTGTCGCGGATCTCCTCGGCGAGCGCGACCTGTTCGTGACCGCGCGAGAGGAGCTCCCGGAGCCCCCCGCCGACGGCGAGCTGGCGGTCCTGCACGTCCCGCTGGCCGAGGGGTTCGCCCTGCCCGAGCTGCGCGTCCGCGTCTTCACGGACGCCGAGATCTTCGGCTTCCGCAAGCCGCGCCACCCGGTGCGGCGCCGCCGTCGAGTCGCCATGGGCTCGCTCCTCTCGGATCTGCGGCCAGGCGACCACGTCGTCCACGAGGACCGCGGCATCGCGCTCTTCGAGCGGTTCACCGAGAAGGAGGTCGCCGGCGTCCTGCGCGAGTACCTCGAGCTGCGCTTCGCCGACGGGCTCACGTCCCTGCCCACGGAGCGCATCGACAAGATCACGCGCTACGTCGGCGGCACGCCGCCCGCGCTGAGCGCCATGGGCGGCTCGGACTGGCTGCGGACCAAGCGCCGCGCGAAGAAGGCCGCCGAGGACATCGCGCGCGAGCTCCTCAGGCTGTACGCCGAGCGTGAGACGGTCCACGCGCCCGCGATCTCCGCGGACACGCCGTGGCAGGTCGAGCTCGAGAACGCGTTCCCGTTCACCGAGACGCCCGACCAGCTGCAGGCCATCGAGGACACCAAGCGCGACCTCGAGAAGGCGCGCCCGATGGACCGGCTGATCGTCGGGGACGTCGGATACGGCAAGACCGAGGTGGCGCTGCGCGCCGCGTTCAAGGCGGTGCAGGACGGGAAGCAGGTCGCCGTGCTGGTCCCGACGACGGTCCTCGCGCAGCAGCACTTCGAGACGTTCTCCGAGCGCCTCGAGACCTTCCCGGTGAAGATCGAGATGCTGTCGCGCTTCCGGTCACCCGCCGAGCAGAGGGAGATCGTCGAGCGCCTCGCCGCGGGGGACGTCGACATCGTCATCGGCACGCACCGCGTCCTGCAGAAGGACGTGCTTTTCCGCGACCTCGGCCTGCTGGTCATCGATGAGGAGCACCGCTTCGGCGTCAAGCACAAGGAGCGCCTGAAGCAGATGCGCACCGAGGTGCACGTGCTCTCGATGACGGCCACGCCCATCCCGCGCACGCTCCACATGGCGCTGTCCGGGATCCGCGACATCAGCTCCATCGAGACGCCGCCCGAGGACCGCCAGCCCATCGAGACGCACGTCGTCGAGAAGACGAGCGAGCTCCTGCGCGAGGCGATCCTGCGCGAGCTGGACCGCGGCGGGCAGGTCTACTACGTGCACAACCGCGTGATGGGGATCGAGCAGGAGACGGAGCGTCTCCGCAAGCTCGTGCCTCAGGCGACATACGTCGTCGGGCACGGCCAGATGAACGAGCGGCAGCTGGAGAAGGTCATGGTCGGCTTCGCCGACGGCGACTACGACGTCCTGGTCTGCACGACGATCATCGAGTCGGGCCTCGACATCCCCAACGTGAACACGATCGCCATCGACCGGGCCGGCCACCTCGGCCTCGCGCAGCTCTATCAGCTTCGCGGGCGCGTCGGCCGCAGCGCCGAGAAGGCCTACGCCTACCTCTTCTACGACAAGCGCGAGCGCCTCTCGGAGGACGCCCGGAAGCGGCTGCAGGCGGTGTTCGAGGCCAGCGAGCTCGGGGCGGGGTTCAAGATCGCGATGCAGGACCTCGAGATCCGGGGCGCCGGGAACATCCTCGGCGCGGAGCAGCACGGGCACGTGACCGCGGTGGGCTTCGAGCTCTACACGCAGCTGCTCCAGGAGTCGATCGAGGAGCTGCGCGGCGCTCCCAGGGCCGCGCAGCTGCCCGAGGTCACGGTCGACCTCGCGCTCTCCACCGCGATCCCGGACGACTACGTCCCCAGCCGCCAGCGCAAGCTCGAGACGTACCGCCGCATCGCCGAGCTGCGCGAGCTCGACGACCTGGTCGCGCTGCGCGAGGAGCTGCGCGACCGCTACGGCGCCCCGCCCGAGCCGGTCCGCAACCTCCTCTACGGCGTCGAGGTCAAGCTCCGCGCGATGCGCGCCGGCGCCGTCGAGGTCCGCTCGCGCGGACCCGAGCTTCGCGTCGGCCTGGGGAGCGACATCACGCCGGAGCTGCGAACGGCCGTGCTGCGGGCGTTCCCGCGCGCGCAGGTCGGCCAGCGCCAGATCCGCCTCTCGGTGCTCCATTTCCGGGGCGACCGGCGTGACGCGCTCACCGGCCTTCTGAATACGCTGGTGTCATGAGGATCGGCGTCGACATCGACGACGTGATCGCGGAGTGCGCCCTGCCGTACCTGCGGCGGTTCGCCGACGAGTTCGGCGTGGAGCTACCGCCCGAGCCCGGCTGGCACACCCTGAACGAGCTCACCGAGGTCTCGCCGGCGGACAAGGACCGCTTCCGGATCCGCACGTACGACGGCGACTTCTTCGGCTCGCTCGAGCCGTACGCCGATTGCCCGATCGTCCTCGAGCAGCTCGTCGAGGCGGGGCACGAGCTGTACTTCATCACGGCGCGCGCCGAGAAGCGGCGGATCGTCACCGAGACCTGGCTGCGCGAGAAGGGCCTCTTCGACCACGCGAAGGCGGTCCACCTGAAGCCGGCCGGCGACTTCGATCCGACCAGGGCGCCGGGCCGCTACGACGCCGGCAGCTCCGCCCGATACAAGGTCCGCCTCGCGCAGGAGCTCGAGCTCGACCGCTTCTGCGAGGACGACCGCACCATCTCGGTCGCGCTGGCGGAGGCGGGCACTCGCGTCTGGCTGTTCGACCATCCGTGGAACCGCGACGTCGGGCACTCGCTCATCGAGCGGGTGATGGGCTGGAGCGATATCGCCGACAAGGTCGGCCTTCCGGGCGCCGCCGCCTGAGCGCGCCGCGCGCCGAGACCACGCTCTACCTCGTTCGCCACGGTGAGAGCGAGGCGAACGCGACCGGTCGCTTCGCGGGTCAGACCGACAGCCCGCTGACGGAGCTCGGCCGCCGCCAGGCCGAGATCGTCGCGGACACACTGGCCAAGATCCCCTTCGACCGCGTCGCCTCCAGCGACCTCTCCCGAGCGCGCGACACGGCCGCGGCCATCGCCCGCCGGCACGGCGTCCCCGTCGAGGCGTTCCCCGAGCTGCGGGAGATCGACGTCGGCGAGGCGGCGGGCCGCGCCTTCGAGGACCTGCGCCAGCGCCCCGACTGGACCCCCGAGGGCTTCGTCCAGTGGCCGGGAGGCGAGTCGCTCGAAGCCGCCCTCAGGCGAACGACCACCCTCATCGACCGGCTCGTGGCCGAGAGCCCCGGGAAGCGCCTCTGCATCGTCGGCCACGGCGGGACGACGCGGATCCTCGTGAGCCACTTCCTCGGGATGCTGCCGAAGCTCTACCGCCACCCGACGCCGAGCGCCAACACGAACATCACCGTGGTCCACACGGACGGGATCACGTATCGCGTCGAGGCGCTCTTCGAGGACAAGCACCTCGGCGCCGCCGGGCCCGAGGCGAATACCGAGCGCTAGCGTCCGGGGGGTGCCGGCGGGGGCCGGAGCCCCCCGCGTATGGAGAAGGCGGCTTTGCCGCCAAGGCCCGTATGATCCCGGCGGTGAAGACCGACCTCGCAGAGAAGATCCGCGACATCCCCGACTTCCCGAAGGCCGGGATCCTGTTCAAGGACATCACCACGCTGCTCAAGGACGGGCCCAGCTTCAAGGCCGCGATCGACGGCCTGCTCGCGCAGGTCAGGGCCAAGAAGGTCGACGTCGTGGTGGGCATGGAATCGCGCGGTCTCATCTTCGGCGCACCGATCGCGTATGCGCTTGGCGTCGGGTTCGTCCCCGTTCGAAAGCTCGGCAAGCTCCCGGCGGAGGTCGTGAGCGTCGAATACGACCTCGAGTACGGGTCTGCGACGCTGGAGATGCACAAGGACGCCATCCAGCCCGGCCAGAAGGTGCTCATCGTCGACGATCTCCTCGCGACCGGCGGCACGGTCGCGGGGACGATCGAGCTGGTGCAGCGGCTCCAGGGCGAGATCGTCGGGCTGGCGTTCCTCATCGAGCTGAAGTTCCTGAAAGGCCGCGACCGCCTGCGCGGCCACGAGATCACGACGCTCATCGAGTTCTGAACCCCGGGCACGTTAGCGATCTGGCAGCTCCTCACGGCCGCCGCGTTCATCTCGACGAGCCTGCCGCTGGTCGCCTTCTTCCCGCTCCAGCGCTACTTCGTGCGCGGCATCACGGCGGGTGCCGTCAAAGGTCGATGGACTAGACTTTCCGCGAACGATCCGGGACGGCGGAGCCCCGCTGTGTCCCCATCAGCCGGTGGAGGACGGATGACCGCGGCGCCGCTCGTGCCAGACATCCGCGTCGATGAGCGCTCTCCCGAGACCGAGGTCCGCGCCTTCTTCGAGCGCGACCGTCTCCTCTCGGCGTATGCGCTCGCGGACCTCGACAGCGCGAACATCGACACCGCCCACTGGTGGGTCGCGCGGCGCGGGGGAGAGGTCGTCGCCGCTGCGCTCCTGGTCGAGGTCCTGCCGTTCCGCCCCTGCTTCGGGGTGGGGGAAACGGAGGGCCTGGCCGCCATCTTCCGGAGCCTCCGTGAGCCCCGCCTCATCGTCGCCGCGCCGCCGCCGGCCCGCCTCGCGATCGAGCAGACGTACCGCTTCGATCGGCTGGACCGGATGCAGCGCATGGTCGTGAGCGAGCGGTCGTTCCGGCCGCTCGTCCGCCACGAGGTGACGCGGCTCGGGCCGGAGCAGCTCGCGGACGTCGTCGAGCTCTACGGCGAGGCGTCTCGGACGTACTTCACGGCGGAGCGCCTGCGCCGTGAGATCTACTGCGCCGTGTACGTGGACGGCCGCATCGCGTCGGCCGCCGGGACACACGTGCGTTCGAAGGACGCCGGCATAGCCGCGGTCGGCAACGTCCTGACGCGCATGCCCTACCGCGACCGCGGCATGGCCACCACGGTGACGTCCGCCGTGACGGAGGCCGCGCTCGCGGAGCACCGCGACGTCGTTCTGAACGTCCGCGAGGACAACGCCGCCGCCATCGCCGTCTACGAGCGGCTCGGATACCGCGTCCACGCGCGCTTCGTCGAGGGGCCGGCCGTGCGCCGCGCCCCCTGGGAGCGCATCACGAACATCTGGAGGAAGTCATGACCC
>Ga0209341_10006840_pt1 | contig 10150 bp, 8 predicted proteins | sample RifCSP13_2_FD_184020 | JGI IMG/M metagenome (GOLD analysis project Ga0209341, IMG submission 184020) | Soil microbial communities from Rifle, Colorado - Rifle CSP2_sed 13_2 (SPAdes) (version 2) | ecosystem: Environmental > Terrestrial > Deep subsurface > Rock core/Sediment | place: Rifle... | reverse complement strand
GGTTTTCCGTATGCAAAAACCTGGTTCCGTAACACAGCGGTACCGGCCAATGCCAGGGCGCCAGTCTTTAAAAAAGTCCGTCTTGATGTATTCATTTCTTAAGGTATTTATAGTTGAATTCTCACTTTTCACTTTTCACTAGGACAATACCGCCATGGCAGCTCCAATCAGGTTGGCATTTTCCATCCTGGCGATCTTAACCGTTATTTCCGGCAGGCCAAGTTCCTTTACAAGGGTATTCAAATGCTTGTCAACAATTTCGGAATAGGATGCCTTGCCGGTTTTAACCCTGCTCCAGAAAAGGCTTCCCTCTGCAAGAACCTGAACTCTTTTTATAGAAGGGTTGGCAGCGCTAAGATTCTTTACTAACCCTGAAATGGAAGCGGCAACCAGCTTAGCCGACCGTTCATAGATCTGGTAAGCCACCTCAACAAATTCTTCCTTATACTGCGACGGATTGTTGATCATGTTTGACAAATCCACGGCACTCAGATTTTCATCCAGTTTCTCACCGGGAAAAGCCGCCATGAATACACGCCCGAGGTACATCCCCGATACCGCTTTCTCAAAACGCTGTCCGCCTTTGTTGTCCGATTGGGCATCCACCTGATCATCCATCGGTGTAAGATGGGGAAGGTAAAAGTTACCGGATTCAAGATTCACAGGAGTTTCACCCGACCAGTCTTTCAAATCCTTTATTTTTGGTATGTACTGCGATGGCAGAAAAGTAGCCATATTGGTGCCGGTACCTACGATCAGGCCAATGTAGGCATCAAATCCGGGATTCAGTAAACCGGCAAAAAGACTGGTGATTGTATCATTAACCACCCTGATACCGGAAAAACGGGATTTGCTGTTTTCATTCAGGTATTTCAGCAAGGGTTTGCCAACCGGATTTCCTTCCATATTTTCGATACTCACTCCCTTGGTCCATTTTATCAATTCCGCATCACCATCCGGAAGCGACCTGGCAGGGTATGAAAAACAATATCCGATAGCGGTGGTTCCTGGAATATTCAGCCGGTCGAGGATTGTAGCCTGTGATCTGAAAAGATCTTCCCGTGTGAAACCCTTTGTTTTCATTTCGGTGATGTCCCGTTCAGCTGAACCGGTGATCGCGGTTTCCCCGGATACCGAAACCTGGGCCACCCTGAAATTGGTACCTCCGAGATCAAAAACGGTTGCGTTACCGGTTATTCCGTCTTTTTTCGGATGAATATAAGTGGGAAGACATTTGATTTCTGTCCCCTCCTGCTGAAGTCCGGTTACCACCTTTTTTGTCAGATCATTGGCAATATCAACCAGTTGTGCTGTACTAAGTTCAAATTGGTTCTTCATTATATCGCTGTATTTAATTACTGATGATTACAATAGCTAAAAGTATACAAAAGCATTTGTTTTTACAAAATTTATAGCCGGGGTAGCAACAATAAAAAAGCATTTTTTAATTTTACCAAAACGATTCATTACGCTCAACCCGTATGATGCTAAATGAGGTTATTCCGAAAGAGATTAAGGCAATTAAGAATATTTTTTCATCACTCCGTTCACGAAATTACAGGCTTTATTTCATCGGTCAGGGTATTTCCCTGATTGGCACATGGATGCAGAACATTGCGCTGAGCTGGCTGGTATACCGGATCACCGGATCGGTATTTTTGCTGGGACTGATCGGCTTCACCAGTCAGATCCCGACTTTTATTCTTGCACCTGTTACCGGGGTGTTATCTGACCGGTATAACAGGAAAAGGATAATGGTGCTTGCCCAGGTGTTTTTTATGCTCCAGGCGCTGACTATGGCACTGCTGGTTTTGTTCAGCCTCATTGAGGTATGGCATATTATTGCGCTGAGCCTTGTTTTTGGCATAATAAGCGCCTTTGATGCACCGGCACGCCAGTCACTGGTAGTTGACCTGATTGATAAGCCGGAAGATCTCGGAAATGCCATCGCACTGAATTCAGCTCTTTTTAATGGTGCACGGCTTATAGGCCCGGCTATTGCAGGTATTACTATTGCAGCTGTCGGTGAGGGCATATGTTTTCTGCTGAATACAATAAGTTTTGTTGCTGTAATTGTTGCCCTGCTGCGGTTAAAACTTCCGGTTAAACCGGCAATAATTCATCAGGACAACTTTGCCAGGAGCTTTTCAGCTGGTTTTCATTACACTTTCCAGTCGGTTCCAATCCGAACGCTGATCATGCTGCTGGCCATCCTGAGCCTGGTAGGATTTCCCTTTATCGTTCTGTTGCCTGCCTATGCAAAGGAAATTTTACTTGGCAGCTCCGATACACTGGGATTCCTGATGTCGGCCCTTGGTGCCGGTGCGGTAACCGGTGCAATTTATATGGCCACCCGCAAATCGGTCATCGGTCTCGGCAGGATAATTTCAGTCAATACAATCCTGTTTGGATTAACAATTGTTCTGGCTTCGCTTTCGGAAAAAATGCATTTATCGCTTATTGTGTTTTTCTTTGGGGGACTCTCCATGATCCTTACCCTTGCAGCGGTAAATACAATGTTGCAAACACTCGCCGATGAAGACATGCGTGGACGGGTAATGAGTTTTTATGCCATGGCGCTCATGGGAACCACACCCATTGGCAACCTGCTTGCCGGAACCATAGCAAGTGGAATCGGGATTTCGTTTACCCTGTTGACCGGAGGCATTATAACAGTATTTGCCGGGATATGGTTTCAGCTTAATCGCCCTTCAATCCGGAAATTTGTACATCCCATTTATATTACCAAAGGAATTCTCCCTCCCTTGCCCAATGAAATATCCTGATTAAACAAAACGAATATGCGAACAAAAATCATTGATCACTATGAAAAACAGCAGGCTTAATTTGGGTATCCCAATGTTGGCCTATTACACTGCCGTAAGCGGCTATCCGGTGAAAGACCGTGGTATTATTCCCGATCATTCGATCAGGCCTTCCATTCATGATGTGCTGGCGGAAAGGATGTTGTGCTGGATTTTACACTGGAATTGATAAATAAGCAGATCGCAGATTAAATTATTGGTAATATCCTGTTGAGGTATTACCTTAGCTTCCTGATATTTCATCTGATTATGGAGCTGTTCAAAAGTCTGTTCACAGGTACCGGTACAGCCACCGCCATATTGTTCATAAGCCTTACAGCCTTTATCGGGGTGCTGATCGGTAAGATCAAAATTAAAAATGTAAAACTGGGAATAGCCGGCGTACTTTTTTCGGGTCTGCTAATTGCCCACCTGGGAGCGGAAACTAATCCTGAAGTACTTCATTTTATCCGGGAATTCGGGTTGATCCTGTTTGTATATGCCATTGGCATTGATGTTGGACCACGCTTTTTCAATACATTCAGGAGCGAGGGGCTCAGGCTCAACCTTTTTGCGGCAGGCATTGTAACGGCAGGTTTTTTCATAGCGTATGCCTTCTACCGGTGGGGCGGGGTTTCTCCTGCTGTCATTACGGGCATAATGAGCGGGGCGGTGACCAATACACCCGGGCTTGGTGCAGCCCAGCAGGTTCTCACCGATATGGGGAGGTCCGGGGATGTGGCCGTAACCGGCATGGGATATGCAGTGGCGTACCCTTTTGGTGTGCTGGGGATCATCCTGTCCATGATCCTCGTCAGGATCTTCTTCCGGATAAAGATCAACCAGGAAGTGACCGACTACAATGAAAAACTGCAAACAGGTCAGCAGAAGCTCGAGACCATTGAAATACGGGTTAACAATCCCAATTTGTTCGGACAAAAGCTCAGTTACATCAAGAAGGTGATCGACAAGGAACTGGTTATCTCCAGGATCCTGCGGAACGGGACATGGCTTGTTGCCCGTGAAGATGAAAAATTACTCGAAGGAGATGTTATTGTGGGTGTTTCAGCCATCAATCATATCGAAAACCTGCAGATGAAAATGGGAAACGTAAAAGTGGCGGATAAACGAGAAATGTCGGGCGATCTGGCCATGTTTCATGTGCTGGTGACAAACCGGAAATATGCCGGAAAAACCATTGAGCAGATCGGCATATACCGGCGATATGATGCCAACATCACCCGGATTTTCAGGGCCGGTATAGAGATCTTGCCTACACGCGGCTCCACGGTTGAATTTGGCGATACCGTGCGGATAGTGGGGAAACGCGAACTGCTTCCTGAAATTCGAAATGAGCTTGGCAACTCCGTGGTAGAACTTGCCCACCCGAATACCGTGCCTATCTTCATCGGGATCTTTCTTGGAATTATTGTAGGTAGTGTTCCCATTTTCATCCCCGGTCTGCCAGCCCCCGCAAAGCTGGGACTGGCCGGAGGACCTCTGCTGGTGGCAATTCTGCTGGGTTACCAGAGGCGATATAAGAACTTCGATTTCTATATGACTCCCGGGGCGAACATGATGATCCGCGAACTTGGGATTATTTTGTTCCTTGCCTGTGTGGGACTTTCATCCGGCGCCCGGTTCGCTGAAACCATCGCCAACGGTGGCTATGTATGGCTGTTGTATGGTGCGGTGATCACAGTGGTGCCTATCTTACTGGCAGCCATTATTGCCAGGCTGCTTAAATACAACTACCTGAAAATTTGTGGTATCGTATCCGGAGCCATGACCGATCCTCCTGCCCTGGAATTCGCGAACAGCCTGGCTCCCATACAAGCCCAGTCGGCAGCATATGCCACCGTATACCCCTTTACCATGTTCCTGCGGATTTTGCTGGCTCAGACCCTGATCCTGATCACACTCTAAAAAAGATCCCGGGGGTTTACCAGTAAAACAGGGTGCCGTCAGTCTTCCTGTTTACCGGGAGGCTGGCCGTGGAAAATGGATATTTAGCAGCGTGCTCCTCGCTAATATCCACACCAATGCCCGGAGTATCGTCGATATGCAGGTAGCCCTTGTCAAAGCGGTAATTGGTATCAAATACCTCGTTTACCACCTCCGGATGGGGCATATACTCCTGGATTCCAAAATTATTCAGGGCCATGTCAACGTGCAGCGAAGCGGCCAGGCTTACCGGTGAAAGATCGGTAGCCCCGTGAAACCCGGTGTGGATATGATAAATCCCGGCAAAAGCAGCCACTTTAAGCAGGTGAGTGATTCCCCCGCCGTGTGAAACCGGCATACGGACATAATCGATCAGCTGTTCGGTGACCAGGGTAGTATAGTCATACACGGTATTGAAAACTTCCCCGATGGCAATAGGTGTTACAGCGTGCTTACGGATCAGCCGGAGACCTTCCTGCAACTCGCCGGTTACCGGATCCTCGATCCAGAACAAATGATACGGATCCAGTTCGTTTGCCAGCCGTGCCGCCTCAACCGGCGTACAACGGTGGTGAACATCATGCAGCAAATGGATCGCATCGCCATAAACCTGTCTTACCTTCTCAAACAACCGGGGTACAAAGTTCAGGTATGATGGCGTGTCCCAGTATTGTTCAACCGGCAATCCCTTTTGCGCAGGCTCATAGGATTTTCTGTCCCCTGAAACCCCATAAGTATGTGAAATTCCCGGTATTCCACATTGGATCCGTACGGCGGAAAATCCCTTTTCAATCGCTTCCCCCGTTTTTTCAACGGCCTCGTTCAGATCGGCACCACCGGCATGGGCATACACTAGTACCCTGTCCCTGCTTTTGCCACCGATTAAATTGTACAGCGGTGTCTGCAGCATTTTCCCCTTAATATCCCAGAGGGCCATGTCGATTGCGGAAACTGCAGCCATGGTAACAGAACCTCTTTTCCAGTATGAACCCCGGTAAAAATAATGCCAGATATCCTCAGTGTTCCGCGGATCTTTTCCGATAAGGGCAGGAATAAAATGATTCTCCAGGCAGGATACCACAGCCATTTCCATCCCGTTTAGCGTGGCATCGCCAAGTCCGTATATTCCCTGGTCGGTATAAATTTTCAGGGTTACAAAATTTCTTCCCGGGCTGCAGACGATCACTTTGGCATCGGTAATTTTCAAAGCATGACGATTAATGGTGGTTGAGAATACAGTGCATGACCCATCATCAAAAACCGATAGAATTCCCGCCATCTACCGGCAAAACAACACCGGTGATATAAGAGGCAGCATCGGATACCAGGAACCAGGCGGCATCGGCTACTTCTTCCGGCTTGCCCAGCCGACCCAGGGGGGTGCGGGAAAATACTTTCTGTTTTCTTTCCTGGTCATTGTCCAGTGCAAGGGACGACATGTCGGTCATAATAAAACCGGGGGCAATGCAGTTTACCCGGATGCCAAGCGGCGATAATTCTACAGCCATGGCACGGGTCATCCCCTCGATGGCAGCTTTTGAAGCCGTATAAGCAATTACAAAGGGTATGCCATATTGCGATGCCATCGAACTGATGTTTAATATAATCCCCTCTCCCTGCCTCTGCATATACCTGGCCACTTCCCGGCTAAGGGAAAACACAGCCGTCTGGTTGGTAAATATGACCTGTTGAAATTCTTCATCTGAAACATCAAGCAAAGCCTTTTTCAGGTGAATTCCCGCATTGTTGACCAGTATATCGATATTCCCTGATTTTTTTGCGATGGTTTCTATCAGACCGGGCAGGCCATCAAGTCGGGTAATATCATGGGGCATATAGCTGGCCATGGGTCCAAGTGACTGACAGGCGACTTTAAGCCGTGCCTCATCCCTGCTGATCAGAATAACCCGGATGCCATTTTCCACAAATTTGGCTGCTATAGCATACCCTAGTCCGGATGCCCCGCCTGTTATAATGGCTGTTTTATGTTTTGCAGCGTTGCTCAAACTGTGTGGTCTTAAAAAAAATAAAAGTACTGGTTTTTGTTGAATTATGCAATCGGTTGCATATCATTTTTCCCAGTAAATATCAGCAATCTGTAGTACAAATCATTATGCTGATCAATTGTACGGATTGCAGTAAATTTTTATTTCAATACATTCGGTAATTCGTAATATCAAAAAAAACCTATGTCAATAATACTGTTTGCCTTGTGTTTCTTTTCCGCCTGTTTTAAGTGAAAATTCACCGGTAACTACCCGGTCACTTTTTCACAAAAAGATGCCTTCGGCACACTATGCACTTTCCCCCACTTCCGGCGGCATAAGCTAATACATCACCGGGGTCACCAACCTGGCCAACAGGGTGGAGGTTATCAATCCGCCGATAATTACCCAGGCCAGTGGTGAATACATGCCCGATCTGCTCAGGGCAATGGGTAATAATCCCCCAATGGCTGTCATGGTAGTTAACAGAACAGGCAGAAACCTGATTTCACCTGCCCGTATAATGGCTTCATGAAGCGGCATTCCCTGTTTCTCTCAGGCCAAGTGGTAGCAAAGTAAGCAGTACCAGACCAAAGGACCGCTAACGGTCTATTTATATAACCCTGCTTTTGTTACCTCCTCCTGAAACAAGGTATGCGGTTCGTTATAAAACTTAACAAAATCGGGAGAGGAGGGATGGTCTTTATAGGGTGCAAATGCAGCGGCAGGTTGTTGCCAGGGATTGCGCCATACCAGGATATAAGACAAGGGAAAAGGCCGGAGTGTTTCCAGTACGGTTTTGGTCCACCATTCGGTATTTACGGCAATACGGCCACCAGCCTCACTTACCGCTCCCAATTTGCCTTTTTCGGCTGCCAGGTTACAGACGATGGATGCGCAGTTTTTCAGTATGCCGGAATACTCGGGACCACGGTCATACAGGTCAAATGCCACCATATCAATGATATCATCGCCCGGGTAGCGTTCGTTATATTCTTCGGGGGTCTCGAACCGGTCGGTTGAATAAGCATACAGCAGATGATGGATATTTTTTACATCCCTGAAATAAGTAATGGTGAACCGCCACAATGCAATATACTGTTCCGGGGTGCAGAGATTTTTTCCCCACCAGAACCAACTGCCGGTATGTTCGTGGTATGGTCTGAAAAAAACAGGGACAAATGTTCCGTCGCCGGTTTTCAGGCTGAGAAAAAACGCTGCCAGTCTGTCAAGGTACTGAACATACAAATCATGTTTTTCACCACCCGGCAGAATAGATGCCACCACCTCCCGAGAGGATACATCCCAGGCTGACCCGCCCGTAAGGGGATTCCTTCCGTGCCAGCTTACCGTGTTCATTCCTCCCCGTTCATAGGCTGTTATGATCCAGTTCCTTATCCTGTCGAAATAAACCGAATCGAGGCTATACACGTGGCCTTGCTCGAGGTGACCCAGTTCCCAGCCGTACACGCCGGGGTAATCACCGCATACATCCTTTACGTCGGAACGTCCGTCCTCGGAATACCATCCATTGCCATAAGCCAGTGCATCCTGGTGTCCAAACATGAGACCCTGCTGTTGAAGAACAAGCAGGTTTCGGAACAGATTTCTTGTTTCAGCAGTTGCCAGGGGATCCGACTGTGCTGATGCAGTTACTGTTACAGTCAATAATGCAAGTAGAAGGATATGTTTCATGACCTTTTTTAATTATCGGTAAATATCTGCAATTCTTCGATTTTATCCTGAAATGTAATGCCATTACATTCCAGTTCTTTTAGAACCGGAGTGTAAATTTCCGGGATCGTTGGAATATACACGCCTTCCAGTTTAATCTGTCCGGTTAATACCATTTTTGCAGCAATACCCAGCGGCAGCCCTACGGTTTTGGCCATGGCTGTGTTTACCTGATCATCCCCGGTTACAACCAGGGAAGAGGTCAACAGTGTTTTGTACTGTTTACCCTTCTCACGGTAAATGAACTTGTGCCACATTACGAGCATATCCTTGTCGCCCGGCTCCAAAACCCATTTACGGCATAAAATATACTCCAGGATCTCTGCGGGTGTAGCCTCTTTCAATCCAATTTTCGTATCATCGAATATCCCAAGCCATTCAAGTTTCTCCCGTACATCCGAATCCTGGTCGATATGCATGTACTGATAGAGCTTGGTTTTTACCGGATCTTCCGCGCTGTAATAAAGGAATGAATTTATAAATTCCTTATAAGTCATTTCCTCGGTATTCTTCATCGTAAAGGAATCATCCGTGGCACCAAGTTGAACAAAAACATCCCAGGCACGACAGTATCCCGGACGGCGCAAGGTTCCCCTGTACACGGTAGGCACATCCTGCAAATTGTACTTGCTGATATACTTAAGCGAATCACGGTTGGCATATCCCTCAAATTTTCCGAATCCTTCGATATCAATCACTTCGGTACGGCGGAAAAGCCGGTGGTATGGAATATATTTGAACCTGCCCTCCTGTATGAACCTTGCAGGTCCTCCCTGCCCGGCAAGCACAACATTACGCGGATTCCAGGTGATCTTGTAATGCCAGGGATTGTTGTCCGATTCCGGTGCAATAAGTCCACCGGTAAAGGTTTCAAAACACAACAGCTCATGGTTTTCTTCCCTGATCCTGTTGATCACCCGCATAGCCGACATATGGTCGATACCCGGATCAACACCCATTTCATTGAGGAAAATGATGCCCTGCGACCTTGCTTTTGCTGCCATCTCATGGATCTCATCGGATTCATAGGATGCTGTCAGCATGGACTTTGCATGTTTAAGGCAGGCCATGGCAACTACCGGATGAAACCGGGCAGGTATCATGGAAACCACTACATCTGCACCCTGTACTTCATCATCCAGCTGTTCTTCATTGAAAATATCCAGGGCGATGGTTCGGCATGAAGGATCGGTTTTCTCCTGTGCCAGGCAGATATCGCGGTCGCTGACCGTTATTTCCCAGCCAAATTTTACCGAATTGTCCTCGAGGTAGCGGATAAGCGCCGATGATGAACGGCCTGCGCCTATGATAAGTATCTTCTTCATTTGAGATGGATTATTTTATGCTTTTGAAACCCAGTCAGCCAGGTAGGTATATTGTTCCGTGAGTTTGCCTCCTTCGGCAATCGTTGCCCGTTGAATGATCTGTTCATGATCACCGTGGATCAGGAGCGGAAGAACATTTCTTATCAGACTGTGTCCAAAATCCTCCGATGCTTCAACCGGCAACCCGCATGGCAGGTTATCAATTGTCATTACCGTAATATTTCCGGGATTGCTGAATGGTTTTTCTTCTTTTTCCGTGAAGCGGTTAAAATCGTAATAGGGATCTGCAAACGAGGTTGTTCTTACCGAAGAAGGTACTGATCCGTTTATGTCACAGGTGATATCGGCAATGACCCTT
>Ga0209341_10006839_pt1 | contig 10150 bp, 10 predicted proteins | sample RifCSP13_2_FD_184020 | JGI IMG/M metagenome (GOLD analysis project Ga0209341, IMG submission 184020) | Soil microbial communities from Rifle, Colorado - Rifle CSP2_sed 13_2 (SPAdes) (version 2) | ecosystem: Environmental > Terrestrial > Deep subsurface > Rock core/Sediment | place: Rifle... | reverse complement strand
TCTTGCCAGCAGGATATCCGATCCGGCCACGTCCCCGACTCCGGCATCAACAACAACAACTTTCGGGGGGATAGATGATAGAACCGCCTCCAATGAACCAGCACTTCCCGCTTTTATTACAACCGCAATTTCATCTTCCTTGACCTTTTTAGCCTCATATGGGATCTTTTCCTGCAGCTTCGCCTCAACGTTTATTTTTTCCCTGGAGACTTTTGCACCCACCGGAGGAACTATAGTAAATCCGATTATTTTGGCGGGGAAACCGGGTAGGACCTCTTTGACTACCTTTTTCTTGTCATCAAACATTGCCCTGACTTTTACTTCCGTACCCTCAACAAATAGCGTCTCTCCCGTTTTGATACTTCCGTTTTTGACGACAACCGCCCCTGTTGGGCCCATTTGCTCCATTCCCGACTCAATAACATAGGCATCAAGGGAAGAATCAGTGTCTCCTTTAATCTCGTTTACCTCGGAAAGAAGGCCGATTACCTCCAAAAGATGACTTACCCCTTCTCCAGTTTTTGCGGAAAGAGCCACAAAGGGGGTATTCCCACCCCTGCCTTCAAATACAACTTCTTCCTTCTCAAGTTCCCCCCGAACCACTTCCGAATTTACCCCGGCTATATCTATTTTTGTCGCGGCAACAACAAAAGGAATCCCTGCATCCTTGATAATTTGCAAGGCCTCCTTGGTTTGGGGTTTCACTCCGTCATCACAAGCAACAACTAAAATGGCAATATCGGCAACGCTCCCTCCACGGCTTCGCATTTTGGCAAAAGCTGCATGTCCGGGAGTATCAATGAAGGTTATATCCCCAACCACAGAAGCACCTATTGATTGGGTGATCCCCCCTGCTTCCTTTGAAGCTACGTTGGTCTTTCTAATTGCATCAAGAAGAGTAGTCTTACCGTGATCTACATGACCCAAAACTACTACTATTGGATTTCTTTTCTTCATTATTATTAAAAACGTCGGTTCTCATTTCAATCAGTTTTTTGATCGCTCTGAGCATCCTCCGTCACTGCTTCCTTTTTTTCTACTTTTTCCACTTCTTTTTCGGGTTCAGGCTTTTCCTCAACTTTAACTTCAGCCTCAGGCTCGGTTGTTTCTTTTTCCTCTTTTACTTCCTCTTTTGGTGTTTCCGGCTCCGTTGGCACGGCCTCTTCTTCCTTCTTTATAGGTTTACCATCCCCCTCAACTTCAATTCGAACTCCGGTTAGTTTTGCTGTAAGCCTGACATTTTGTCCGTCCTTCCCTATTGCCATTGAAAGCTGATCCTCAGGAGCAATCACTCTGGCGGTTTTTTTCTCTTTATCAAGCTTTACCTCTAGGTTTTCAGCAGGAGCAAGGGCGGATTTGATTAACTCCTTAATATCCCCACTCCAAGGAATTACATCAACCCTCTCCCCGCCAACCTCATTGGTTACCGCTTGAACTCTGACTCCCTTTTGCCCCACACAGCTTCCAACGGGATCAACTCCGGGCTGACCCGAATAAACTGCAATTTTGGTTCTTACCCCAGGTTCTCTGGCAATTTCTCTTATCTCAACCGCATTGGAGGCAATCTCTGGGACCTCCCTGGCAAAAAGTTTTTTGATAAACTCGGGGTCTGCCCGGGAAAGAAAAATATCCTTTCCCCGAGGAGTCTCTTTAATTTCTTTTAAAAGGAAGGTAAGTCTTTGATTTAGAGAAAGCCTCTCGTTGGGGATTCTTTCGGAAGCTTCCATTATTGCCTCTGTTCTTCCCAAATCTACCCGGACGCTTGACCCGTCAAACCTTAAGATTAAACCCGAAACCAAAGAACCTACCCTTTCTCCAAACTCTTCCATAATTGCACCCTTTTCGGCCTCTCGGATCTTTTGATGAATAACCTGTTTTGCAGTTTGGGCTGCAATTCTGCCAAATCCTGGAGGAGTAACGTCTTTTTTGTCTATAAAAACCTTAGTCTCACCATTAACCGAATCAATTTCAGCATCAATCTCAATTTCTTCGGCAATTTCTTCCCCCCGCTCTTTTGCATCCCTCCTGTAGGCTGCGACAATTGCCTGTTTGATGGTATCCAAAATCACATCAGGATCAAGGCCACGCTCCTGGGCAATGGCTTTTAGTGCCTGTGCAAATTCTGTTCTTGGTGTTTGCATATCGTTATTACAAAAAAAGGTGGGCAACTTATCCCACCTCCATCAATCTCAATTCCAACTTGAATTTTATGTCAGAAGCTAAAAGAAGTCAAACCCAAAAAGATGGTAAAATCGCCCTATGAATAAATTTCCGAGAGTGGGTATCGGAGTCTTTGTGGTCAAAAACAAAAAGTTTTTAATGGGTTGTAGAAAAAATGCACATGGAGACGGGAGCTGGAGCGTTCCCGGAGGACACTTAGAATTTGGTGAGAGTGTTGAAAAAGGAGCTGCACGGGAGGTATTTGAAGAAACTGGGGTTAGAATTCAAAATCCCAAGATCGCCGGAGTAACGAACGATTTCTTCAAAAAGGAAGGCAAACACTACGTAACAATATGGGTGGTAAGTGAATGGAAGGGTGGTAAAGAAAAGATTAAAGAACCGGATAAATTCATTGAAATCGGTTGGTTTAACTTCAAATCTCTACCAAAGCCACTTTTCCTACCATGGAGACAACTCCTTAAATCGGAGTTCTCAAAACCTATCAAAGAGATTGTTTCAAAACCCTGATTCCTTCATCTCATCAATTAAATTCTTTTGATCTCTTGAGAGTTTTTCTGGAACAAGAATGTTGAGACGGACATATTCATCGCCCTTTCCTCTCCCATGAAGGTTGTTCTCTTGTTAGCTTTTCGGGAACAGCAACCGCAATTCGGACATATTCATCTCCTCTTCCCCTTCCTCTCAAATGCGAGACTCCTTTTCCTCGAAGGCGCATCATTGTTCCAGATTGAGTCCCAGGCCGAACCCTGATTTTAATTTCCCCATCTACTGTCGGGACTTTTATTTCTCCTCCCAAAGTTGCTAAAGAAAATGGAATTGCAACATTTATATAGATATCATCATCCTGTCTTTCAAAAAGCTTGTCGGGTTTGATATTTACCGAAAGCCTAAAATCTCCAAAATCAATGGTTGCTCCTTCATAAATTCCTGCCGGGATTTTGATTTTTCTTTTCTTTCCTTCAATACTAACTTCTTTCTCAACTCCCTTTACGGCATCCATAAAGTCAATGTTTATGGAATACCTGGGAACCTGACGAGTTTGCCTGCCAAATGGGTTTCCCCCACCAAAAAAACTTTCAAAAATATCAAACGGGTCGCCAAAATCCATATTTCCAAAAGGATTTTGTCCTCCACCCGTTGAGTAATAGGTATAGGTAAAAGGTCCGCTTTTTCCACTAAATCCTCCGCCAAATGGACTTCCGCCGGGTGTACCTCCGGGAGTAAATGCCGCATGTCCGAATTGATCATATGCGGATTTCTTTTGCGGATCGCTCAAAACCTGGTAAGCCTCGTTTATCTCTTTAAATCTTTTCTCGGCAACTTCCTTGTCAGAAGCGTGTCTATCTGGATGCCACTCCAAAGCTTGTTTTCTATATGCCTTTTTTATCTCCTCCGCCGAAGCACCCTTTGCTACTCCAAGGATATCGTAGTAATCCGAAGTCGTGGCCATGGAGTTATTCTACCACTTACGAAACCCTCCCCTTTGTAACTGCATCCATAAGTTTTGCCTGTGCTATGTACTCATCATGTGCTTCTTTTGCTCCAGGAATAATATTATACAATTCCTCATCTATACTTTTTGACCATGCCTCTTGATCCTCCATAGACAAATCACTAAAACCCGGAAACATCGTCTGTCTATTCAACTTTTCATCTAAAAAAGACTCATATATCTTCCTTTTGGTTGGATCCATACTCGCCATAACTGCATTGTCGTTATCAATACTCCTTATAAGATTTTGGAGGTCCCGCTCTGATAAATTCATTATTCTACCACTTCGCCTTCTTCAACTTTTTCTTCTTTATCTTTTTTCTCTTCTTTCTTTTCTTCCCCGTTTTTTTTCTTTTCCTCTTCTTTCGGCTGCTCACCTTGGGGTTGACCCTGGGCTCCATACATTGCCTGGCCTACCTGGCTCAAGGTTTCCGAAAGACCTTTGGTTGCCGACTCTATTTCATCTTTACTCGAATCTTCCTTCCCTGCAACCTCTTTAACTTTCTTAATCTTTTCTTCAACCTGTTCTTTTATCTTTGCATCGACTTTTTCTCCCGCGTCTTTAAGAGCTTTTTCAGCCGTTGCCACCATTGCATCGGCATTGTTTTTGGCCTTAATCATCTCCGCTTTTTTCTCATCCTCGGCTTTGTGCTTCTCGGCCTCTTCCTGCATTCTTTTAATTTCTTCATCGGACAGTCCAACCGCACCCGTAATTTTGATGTTTTGGGTTTTACCTGTTGCTTTATCCTTTGCGGTAACTGTCAGAATTCCGGAAGCGTCCATATCAAAAGTTACCTCAACTTGGGGTACTCCTCTTGGGGCGGGGGGAATTCCATCTAAGGTAAAGGTTCCGAGCATTTTATTATCAGCGCTCATTGGCCGCTCTCCTTGGGTTACAACAATCTGGACTTGAGTCTGATTGTCAGCCGCCGTTGAGAATATTTCTGTTTTTGATGTGGGAACGGTTGTATTTCTGGGAATCATGGGGGTTGCAACTCCACCCAAGGTCTCGATTGCAAGGGTTAGCGGGGTTACGTCCAAAAGAAGAATGTCTTTTACCTCTCCTCCCAAAACCCCTGCCTGAATTGCGGCTCCAACAGCAACAACCTCATCCGGATTAACACTTTTATTGGGTTCTTTGCCAAAGAAGTTTTTGACCGTTTCAACAACTTTGGGCATTCTGGTCATTCCTCCGACCAAAATAACCTCATCTATATCGTGGGGATCAACCTTTGCATCCTTAAGACAAGCCTCAACCGGCTTCATTGTTTTTTCAATCAACTCCCCGACAAGGCTTTCCAGTTTTGCTCGGTTTAACTTCATAGTTAAGTGCATTGGGGTACCGTCTTTCTGGGTTATATAGGGCTGATTTATCTCAACCTCGTCGGCCGCGGAAAGCTCAATTTTTGCCTTTTCTGCCGCATCCCTTACCCTTTGCAGTGCTTGTTTGTCGGCTCTTAGATCAACCGAGTTATCTTTTTTGAATTCGTCGCATATATAATCAACAATTACTTCGTCAAAATCATCTCCCCCCAGATGGGTATCTCCATTGGTTGCCTTAACTTCAAATACCCCATCCCCAAGTTCCAAAACTGAAATATCAAAGGTTCCCCCTCCCAAATCATATACAGCAATTTTGTGAGCATTTTTCTTTTCCAGTCCGTACGCCAAGGCGGCCGCGGTTGGCTCATTAATTATTCTTTCGACTTTAAAGCCTGCAATTTCTCCGGCCTGCTTGGTTGCGTGACGCTGTGCATCGTCAAAGTAGGCAGGAACGGTAATTACCGCCTGCTCGACCTTTTCCCCAAGATAGGTTTCGGCATCTTTCTTTAATTTCATCAAAATCCTGGCCGAAATTTCCTGGGGAGTGTAGCGCTTACCCTCAACCTCAACGTCCGCTCCACCGTCTTTCCCTGAAACAATCTCATAAGGAACCATTTTCTTGGTTCTTTCGACCTCCTTGTCATCATGACGCCTACCCATCATCCTTTTAACTGAATAGATTGTGTTTTTGGGGTTTAAGATTACCTGGCGTTTGGCAACGTCTCCAACAAGGTTTTTAACGGGTTCAACAACCGAAGGGGTAATGTTTCTTCCGGTATCGGCAGCAGGAATAACCTTAGGTCGGCCCCCCTCCATGACAGCAACCACTGAATTTGTTGTTCCTAAATCAATTCCTACAATTTTTCCCATATTTTTTATTTATATACCTTAACTTTTGCGTGGCGAATTACTTCACCACTTGTAAATTTATAGCCTTTTTGCGCTACCTCCGCAATCATATTTTTCTTTCCTCCGGAAACCGCATCAATTGCCTCGTGCAGATTGGCATCAAACTCTGCGCTTGAGTCAATCTCAACTATTCCTTCCTCGGCAAAGGTCCTTCCAATCTGATCTAAAACCAACTCCAAACCTTTATCTTTTAAATGTTTTTGTGCCGTTTCCAGAGAATCGACAACCGGTAAAAGTTTAACCAAAAGTTCTTTCTTGGCAAAACTCATCCAGATAGCTTTCTCCGCTTCCGTCCTTTTTACAAGGTTATCATAATCAGCCAGCGCCCTCGCAAGCTGGGTTTTTAGTACCTCTACCTCGATATTTTTCTTAGGCTTGCTTGGCATTGGCTATCTCCTCTATTAAATTTCCAAAGTACCTTAGAGTCGGAATCACACTCGCATAATCAACTCTGGCAGGACCAATTATTCCCAGGGCTCCGGGCTTTCCTCTTATGGTAAAGTGGGTCGCCACAATTCCGGCGGGTGCCAGTTCCGGCCAGCCGATTTCTTCCCCAAATAAAACTTCAAGGGGAGAGGTGGTACTTGCCATTCCGAAAAATAGCCTGTCAAGCTTGTCGAATTCCTCAAAGATTGAAAAAAGATTTTGACAGTCAATAACATTTGCAAACTCCGGATTTTGAAAAATATAGGAGTGTCCTGCCTGCCAAAATCTGTCTTTTTTGTCTTTTAGTCCGGCAACCGCCAAAGATCTTGTCCTTGCGGCCAAAGCGTGGGTTGCCTCATCCATCAGCTCATCAATATCATTCCTTGAATCCCAAACTTCTTCTTTGGCTTTAACCTCATCCACCAGACTCATTTGTTTTTCCTCCATAAGCTGGTCTATATAAAACTTCATGGCTGTTGGTGTGGGAACTCTTCCTGCTGAAGTATGAAGCTGCTTGAGATAATCGGATTTGGTCAGCTCAACCATTTCATTTCGAATGGTTGCCGGGGAAACTCCCAAATTATACTTTTTATCAAGAGCTTCCGAACCGACCGCGGAAGCTGTGGCAATATATTCATCTACAATTGCCTTTAATATTTGTGTCTGTCTCGCAGTCAGTCCGTCGCTCATGATTAGCAGTATCCTAGCATGAGTGCTAATTCTTGTCAAGGTCTGAAACTGGCTCTGTTTCTTTGGCTGGAATTGGAGCTACCTTCTTGGAAACAAAGGAGCGCTTAACAAGTGCCAAAAAGTTACCAAGCTCCTCCGACTTAAGAAGATATGAAACCAGAAAATAGACAAGTGCCCCCACCGCCACAACAAAAATCGTCAAAACCAAGAGATTCCCGGTGTAGCGGGTATCGAGCACAAATTTATCAAAAGGAAGGTTAACGGGGGGCTTTTTAAGCCAGACCCACCTGTCGAAAAACTTAAGCATCATAAACATAGTTAGACCCGAAACGATTGATGCAAAAAGAGACTTAAAAAGCGGGGTCAAAAGTTTCCAAACCGATCCATTTTTGAGCCTTTTATTTACCAGAATAAATAAAGATGTTCCCTGAATGAAAACCCCTATCGAATATGCAAGCGCCAAGGCCCAGGCAGGAAAACCAAGAACTTTTACAAAGATGAAGGCAAGGCTGACATTAACGATTAAAGAAATTATGGAAACAATAACCGGAGTTTTGGTATCGTGCATCGCATAAAAAGCCCGGGCAAGAAGAGCCGAGGCAGCCTGAAAAATTACCCCTATGGCAAATGCCGAAACCACCATCCCGGTTTGGACGGTTGCCTCCCAATCAAAAATGTCGGTTCCGAATAAAAGTCTTACGATTGGGATTCTAAGAACTATTAAGGCTGCTGAAAGGGGCAGGATTAAAAATACCATCTGATAAAGTGCATCAAATAGGGTTCTTCTGAAAAGTGCTTTTTGCCCAGACTGTCGGGAAAGGGTAGGGAGAGATGCTTTGGCAATTGAGGTCCCAAAAAGGCCAACCGGGATAAGCTGAATTGTGTTTCCTAGCGTAAAGTAAGTATATGAAGCGGTTGAAATCAAGGATGCCAGAAAAAGCTCAACCGTTTTCATTACCTGAATAAATGAAACCTCAATCACCCGGGGGGCTGCCAATTTTCCGATTCTTTTAACATTTTCATCAATTGAGATAGCCCCCTTAAACCTAAATCCCAGCTTAAGAGACAGGGGAAGTTGAATTAAAAGATGAAGGGCCGACCCGACGATTACTCCGATAACGGGTGCCATTAAATGATATTTCGAAGAAAGAAGCAGGGTTCCAAAGATAATCCCTAAGTTATAAAAAAGAGGAGCAATTGCCGGAATCAAAAATCTTCTTGAGGACTCAAGAACTGCCGTTAAAACGTAACTTACTACAAAAAAACCTTGGGCAGCAAAAAGAATTCTGGTTAGGGAAACTATTGTCACCTGCTGCCCGTTGGTAAATCCGGGAGCCAAAATTCCATACAAATGGGATGAGAAAAAGATAAGAAGTGCCGCCAAAATAACAAAAATCAAAAACCCGAAATTAACCACTGTTGCCGCAACCGCCCAGGCTTCTTTTCGGTTCTTTCTCAAAAGTCCTGTAAAAACTGGAATAAAAGCCGCCGAGAAGGTTCCGAAAACCAAAACTTCAAAAACCAAATCCGGCAGGCGAAAAGCAGCAAAAAAAAGCGAAAGTTCATCCGGAGTAAAGAAAGAGGCCAGAGTTCTTTGGCGAATAAGTCCTAAAATTCTTGAGGCAACAACCATAACCATAATAATTGTTGCTGCGGACAAAACAGAGCTTTGCTGGGAGCTAAAAATCTTCTTAATTGATTTCACCATTTGTCTTGGATTATACTACCCACATGCCGGTTACAAAAACAGCCAAAAGAGCCTTGAGAAGCTCGGCCAAAAAAACAATTATCAACAAAAGTATCTTAAAGTCTCTTGAGGTTGCATTAAGAAAAGCCAAAAAACTCAAGAGTAAGGAGAATGTGCTTAAGGCAATCTCGCTTGCCGATAGGGCTGCAAAGAAAAAGGTTATGCACAAAAATAAATCCGCAAGAATAAAATCCCAGCTGGCTAAGCTTTTGCCTAAAGCCTCTAAAAAGAAATAGCTTCTTTCACACCTTTTTCTGTGCTATATTGGGTTTAGGTTTTTCCATGCCCAAACGCAAAAATAAATCAATTAATCTTCTACCGCAGGAGGAATTTGATGCCTCCATTGTCGGACGGATCCTCAAGTGGACGATGCAGACCTTCCGAATCATGGTAATTGTTACCGAAATGATAGTCATGGCGGCATTCCTTTCCCGATTCTGGTTGGACGCTAGAAATAGCGACCTGAACGACGAAATTGGAATTAAAAGTGCGCAAATTAACTCCCAGGCTGATTTTGAGAAAGATTTTAGGGATCTTCAAACACGTCTTAAAATTTTCGCGGAAATGGATAAAAACCAAAAGGCCTCCGATGCTTTGATAAAAGTAACTTCAAAAATTCCAGCCGGAATAAATTTATCTTCAGTTTCTTTTCAGGAATCCGTGGCCCAGGTTAAGGGAGTTTCGGGAAGCGAAATCTCAATTGCCCAGTTTATTTCAAACTTAGCAGCCGATGAGTCTTTTGACGATGTTTCTTTGGGACTGGTAAGTCAATCAACCGACAACCCGTCCCTGACGGTTTTTACAATAGCTATCAAATACTAATATGGCAACAGGATGGAGAGGTCAACTGGCAAGATACAAAGGATTTTTCCTAAACATTCTATCCCTTTACAAAGCAAGGTCGGATTTAAGAATGTTTCTGGAGATAATTCTTTCTTTGGTAACTATAATCATTTTTTCCCTTTTTGCCTTAAGGCCAACAATTATTACTATAATTTCCCTGGTAAAAGAAATCGACGAAAAAGAATCAGTTTGGGCCAAACTTGATAAAAAAATCAATGATTTGGAGATAGCAAGCGATGTCTATCTTCAAAGAGAGCAAGACTTGCCAACTGTTTTAACCGCCGTTCCCAATTCCCCAACCCCCGATACGCTCGTTCGGCAGATTGAGGGCCTTGCCAACAAAAACTCTGTTGGAGTACTTGGAGTTTCAATAAACGAAGTAACTCTGGTTGGAAAATCAAAGGTGAGAAGCCCTAATGCCGAATACAAACCCTTGCCAGAAGGTGCCAAGGAAATGGCGGTATCCATATCAACAACCGGGGCTTATCAAAACTTAAACGCCATGATAAAAGACATTGAGAATTTAAGAATCCCAGTCA
>Ga0209341_10006837_pt1 | contig 10152 bp, 7 predicted proteins | sample RifCSP13_2_FD_184020 | JGI IMG/M metagenome (GOLD analysis project Ga0209341, IMG submission 184020) | Soil microbial communities from Rifle, Colorado - Rifle CSP2_sed 13_2 (SPAdes) (version 2) | ecosystem: Environmental > Terrestrial > Deep subsurface > Rock core/Sediment | place: Rifle... | reverse complement strand
CCCGCGCCATTGGCCGGGCCCGCCGGAGTCCTCGCGCAGCGCGGTGCACTCGATGCGCACCGGGTAGAGCTGCTCCACGGCCTCGATGGGCTGGAGCGTGGTCATGTCGCTCTCGGTCCACGTGCGCACGGAGTTGTTGCCATCGCCGTCCGCGTGGGCGCCCGTCCCGCCCGCGGGATACTCGTAGAAGATGAACGTCTCGCCGGTCCGGGGGTCGGGCCCGCCGACATAGCAGTGGTTGCCGCCGCCCTTGAGATCTCCGGTCACGCGGCCGCCGAGGGCCTGGCCGAGCGCGCCCATCACCGCCGTCTCGACGCAGTACTTCACCTCCACCATGCCGCCGCAAGGCGCGGGCAGGTTGGCGTTGACGATGGTGCCGGGTGGGGTGATCACGGTGAGCGGGCGGAAGGCGCCGGAGTTGACGTCGCTGCCCGAGTCGAGAAAGGACTTGATGATGGTGAACGCGCCCGTCGGCGCCATGGCGGGGCCGACATTCGTGGGTCCCGCCGTCTGAGGTGACGTGCCGGTGAGGTCGACGGTGATGGCATCGCCCGCGACGATCAGCTGGGCGCGCACGGTGAGTGGATCGAGCCGCTCGCGCCCGCTCTCGAGGTGCGCCTCGTAGACGTAGGTGCCGTCTGGCAGCTCCCCGATGGCGTGACGCATGCGCGCCTCGGCCCGGTCCATCAGCTCCGCGACCGCCTCGCGCACCGTCGCCACGCCGTAGCGCGCGGCCAGCGCCTCGATGCGCTCCGCCGCCTTCCGGCAGGTCCCGATCATGGCCTGGAAGTCGCCCTGCCGCTCGCGGAGCCCCCGCATGTTGGCGAAGATCAGCTCGAGCGCGGCGTCGTTCGGACGGCCCCGGTCCACGATCCGGATCGGGGGAATGCGGACGCCCTCCTGGAAGATCTCCGTCGCCCCGCCGGAGAGGCTGCCCGGGCTCATCCCGCCGACGTCACCCCAGTGGGCGCGCACCACCGGGAAGACGAAGAGCTCGGCGACGCCGTTCGCTCCGGGAGCGAAGAGCGGGAAGATCATCGCCACGTCGTTCAGATGGGTACCGCCGGTATACGGATCGTTGTGCAGGAAGATGTCGCCGGGATGGATGTCGCCGCCGAATTTCTCGCGGACCGCGCGCATCGACCAGCCAATCGGCACGATGTGAAGCGGGTGGTCCTGGCCCTTGGACATCGCCACGATCTGGGCGTGGTCGTCCATCAGGACGCAGGAGAAGTCCTCGCCCTCGTAGAGGATGGACGAGTACGCGGTGCGCACCAAGGTGACGCGCATCTCCCGCACGATCGAGACGAAAGTCTCGCGCAGGACCTCAAGCGTGATGGGATCGATCATCCCTCGGTCTCCCGCTCGAGCATGATGTTGCCGTGCCCGTCGACCGCGCCGGCCCAGCCCGGGAGCACGACCGTGGTCGCGCCGAACTCCTCCACGATGGCGGGGCCGGCGAGGCGCGCGCGCTCGGGAAGGCGCTCCCGCTCCCAGACGGGACAGTCCACGGGCGCGCCCCCGAACGATATGGGGCGCCGCTCGATCAGCGCTTGGTCCATCGAGGCGCTGGCACTCCGGTAGCGATCGGCGGCGGGCTTCGCGACCAGGCCATAGGCGGTGAGCCGCGCATTGACGAGCTCGATGGTTCCGGCGCGGTTCTCGTGGCCGTACACGGCCCGGTGCTCCCGGTGGAAGGCGTCCTCGATCGCCTCCAAGCCCGCGGCCTCGGCAAGATTACCTGCCGCGCCGATATTCAACTCGAACGCCTGGCCGCGGTAGCGCAGGTCGAGCGAGCGGAGCAGCCGCTGCGCGTCCGGGCCGAAGCCCTCCAGCTCGAGCTGACGGCGCGCCCCCGTCTCCATCTCGGCGAACAGCGCGTTGATCACCGGCGCCCGCTCGCGGAGCGGGCCGACGCGCGTCCGGACGTCGTCGTGTTTGATGTCCGAGGCGAGGAGGCCCAACGCCGAGAAGTTACCCGGATAGCGCGGGACCAGGACTCGCGGGATACCGATCTCCTCGGCGAGGGCCAGCGCGTGCATGGGCCCGGCGCCGCCGAAGGCGATCAGGGTGAAGTCGCGGGGGTCGTGGCCGCGCTGGATCGAGATCTCGCGGATGGCCGACGTCATCCGCGCCACGGCGATGCGGATGATGCCCTCGGCCAGCGTCTCGACCACGAGGCCTCCGATGCGCCGGGCCAGCGCGGCAACGGCCTCGCGCGCCCGGCCGGGATCGATCGTGATGCTGCCACCGAGCCGCCGGCTGGTCCCGATGCGCCCCAGCACCACATTCGCGTCGGTGACCGTGGGCTCCGTGCCGCCGAGACCGTACGCCGCAGGCCCGGGAGAGGCGCCCGCGCTCCTGGGGCCGACCTGCAAGCTTCCGTCTAGATCGAGCCACGCGATCGAGCCGCCGCCGGCGCCCACCGTGTGCATATCGATCTGCGGCACCTTGACGGGGAAGGCGCCCACCATGCTGTCCGAGGTCATTACCGGCGTGAGGTCGCGGACCAGGCAGACGTCGGTGGACGTCCCGCCCATGTCGTACGTGATGAAATCGCGAGTTCCCGCGACCGCCCCCAGGTGGCAGGCCTGGCTCACACCGCCGGCGGGCCCGGAGAAAATGGTCCGGATGGGCAGGCGCCGCGCCGTCTCGGTGGTCATCATGCCGCCGGAGGAGCCGACGGTGAGGACGCCGTGCATATAGCCGGCCGCGAGCAGGCGCTCCTCGAGCCCGGCGAGGTAGACGTCCATCAGCGGCTGGAGGTAGGCGTTCAGGACGGTGGTCGAGAAGCGCTCGAATTCGCGGTACTCCGCCACGACATCGGCCGAGCAGGACACGGGCAGGCCGGGGCGCTTGCCCTTTGCCGCATCCGCGATCGCGTGCTCGTGCGCCGGGTTGAGATACGCGTGAAGCAGGCAAACGGCCACGGCCTCGGCCCCGGTGGCGAGGGCGGCGTCGAGCGCGCGGTCCACGCTCGCCATGTCGAGCGGCGCCAGCACCGAGCCGTCGGCATTGAGCCGCTCCGTCACCTCGAACCGGCTCTTGCGGTCGACCACGGGCTTTGGGCGCACGAAGGTCGGCACGAAGAGCGCGGGGATATTGCGCTTGGTGCGGCCGATCTCGATGAGGTCGCGGAAGCCCGCGGTCGTGAGGATCGCGACGGGAGCGCCCCGCCGCTCGAGCACCGCATTGGTGCCGACCGTCGTCCCGTGGACCACCCGCCGAACGTCGCGGCTGTCGATGCCGAGAGCACGGAGGCCGGTGAGGACTGCCGCCGCCTCGCGACGCCGCTCCGACGGCACCTTGGTCACCACCACGCGGCCGGTGGCCTCGTCGATCGCGGTGAGATCGGTGAACGTGCCGCCCACATCGATGCCGACCAGGAACATGGCCGGCATGATAGCAGAGGCGTCAGGATGGTATAGAATGTTCTCCCTCAAAGGAGGCAGGCCATGGCCAAGACGACGAGAACCCGATCCGCCCGAGAAACCGAGCTTCTGGAGCGCGCCAAGCGGCGCCTGCCCGGCGGCGTGCTGGGCACGTCCCGGTACGCGGAGGACGCCGCCTTCGTCGTCAAGCACGGCAAGGGCTCGAAGATCTACGACGTCAGCGGGCGCGAGTACATCGACTACGTCCTCGCCTCGGGTCCGCTCATCCTCGGCCACGCCCATCCGGCCGTAGTCGCCGCGGTGCGCGCGCAGATCGAGGGCGGCAGCACGTACTTCATGGTCAACGAGCCCATCATCCAGTTGGCCGAGGAGATCTGCCAAGCGGTGCCGTGCGCCGAGCAGGTGCGCTTCACCTCCACGGGCTCGGAGGCGACCTTCTTCGCCCTGCGCGTGGCGCGCACGTATCGCCAGCGCGACAAGATCCTGAAGTTCGAGGGCGGCTACCACGGCGCCCACGACTATTCCATGATGAGCTCGGCGCCGCGCTCGCCCAAGGCCTTCCCGGCTCCCGTGCCCGACTCGTCGGGCATCCCCCACGCCCTCGAGGCCGAGGTGCTGATCGCGCCGTTCAACGATCTCGGCACGGTCGAGGGCATCATCGCCACGCACGCCGACGAGCTGGCCGCGGTCATCGTCGAGCCGTTTCAGCGTCTCATTCCGCCCCAGCCCGGCTTCCTGCAGGGGCTGCGAGAGATCACCCGCCGCCACGGCGTGCTCCTCGTGTTCGACGAGGTGGTGACGGGATTCCGCCTCGCCTACGGCGGCGCCCAGCAGTACTACGGGGTCGTGCCCGACCTCGCCGCCGTCGGCAAGATCGTGGGCGGCGGCTTTCCGCTGGCCGCCGTCTGCGGCTCCGAGGAGCTCATGCGCCCGTTCGACCCGGAGTGCGACGGCAAGGGGGATTTCATCTCGCAGTCCGGCACGCTGAACGGCAACCCCATTGCCGCGGTGGCCGGCCTCGCCACGCTCGCCGAGCTGCGCAAGCCCGGCGCCTACGACACCATCTTCGCCACCGGCAAGCGCCTCATGGCCGGCCTGAGCGGGCTCGTGCAGAAGGCGGGATTGCCCGCCCAGGTAGTGGGCGAACCCGTGGTCTTCGACGTCCTCTTCACCGATGAGCCGGTGGTGGACTACCGCTCCGTCCAGAAGGCGGACGGCGGGCTCGCCAAGGCCTTCACCACCGAGCTGATCAAGCGCGGCGTAGTGAAGAACACGCAGAAGATGTACATGTCGCTCGTGCATACCGCGGACGACGTGGCCAAGACGCTCGAGGCCTGCGAGGACGCGCTCCAGGTCCTTCCCAAGAAAAAGATGCGGGACGGAGGATCTCGATGACCACAGCACGTCGCGCACTCGCTTCGATTCGCCAGTCGTGGTGGCCTTTAGTCTCGACGTCGGCGCGAAGATCCTGGCGACGGCGGGGCTGTCCTTCCTGGGCCTGGGCACCCTGCCGCCCACGGCCGACTGGGGCAGCATGCTGGCCACGGGCCGGCAATTCGTCATCCTGAGCCCGCACGTCGTCCTCCTGCCCGGCCTCGCCATCTTCGTGATCGTGCTGGCGCTCAACCTGGTCGGCGACGCCCTGCGCGATCTCCTCGACCCGCGGACGTATTCGCGGTAAGGCGGCGGACTTCGCGTCCTAGCGCTTCGCGTCGCGGAGCGCCGCCCAGAGCCGCGCGGGGGTGAGCGGCATGTCGAGGTGCGTGATGCCCAGCGGCGCCAGCGCGTCGACCGCGGCGTTGACAACCGCGGGCGGGATGCCAATGCAGCCGGCCTCGCCCACACCCTTGGCTCCAAGCGGGTTGCGCGGCGAGGGGGTGCAGGTCTTCTCGATCAGGACGAGCGGCACCTCGTCGGCGCGCGGAATCGCGTAGTCCATGAGGGTGCCGGTCAAGAGCTGGCCGTCGCCGTCGTAGACGATCGCCTCGAGGAGCGCCTGCCCCAGCCCTTGGGCGAGGCTGCCGTGAAGCTGGCCCTCGGCGAGGAGCGGGTTGATCACGGTGCCGGCGTCGTCCACCCACACCAGCCGCTCGACGACGAGCCGCCCGGTCTCCGCCTCGATCCGGACCGCGCAGACGATTGCGCCGAAGGTCCAGACCTCGGTCTCGGGCTGAAAGTACGTGGTGGCCTCGAGCCCCGGCGTGTCGCCGGGCGGCAGGGCGTGGCCGCCCGCGTAGGCCGCGACCGCCACCTCGCGCCACATCACGCGCCGCTGCGGCACACCGGTCACCTGGAAGCCCCCGGTGACGCCGATGACGTCGGGCACGGCGGCCTCGAGGAGCCGGGCCGCGATGCGGCGGCCCTTTTCGCGCACGTCCACGGCGACGCGCTGGAGCGCGCTGCCGCCGAGCGCGACGCTCCGGCTTCCGAAGGTGCCGAAGCCCTCGGGCCCCGAGCGCGTGTCGCCGTGGACCACGACCACGTCGTCCGGCGTGACGCCCAGGTGGTCGGCCACGATCTGGGCAAACGTCGTCTCGTGCCCCTGCCCGTGCGCGCTCGAGCCGGTGATCGCCGTCACCCGCCCCGACCGCTCGACCTTGATGCTGCCACTCTCCCAGCCGAGCGCGCAGGGCTCGACGTAGGACGCGAGGCCGATCCCAACGATCTCCCCGCGCGCTCGACGCCCGGCCTGCTCGCGCCGCAACCCCGTGTAATCCGCGGCGGTGAGCGCAGTCTCGAGGGCCAAGTGGTAGTTGCCCGAGTCGTAGACCTGTCCCGTCGCCGTCCGGAACGGGAAGCTCTCGGCCGGGATGAAGTTGCGCCGGCGGATCTCGGCGGGATCGAGCCCGAGCGCGTGCGCGGCCGTGTCCATCAGCCGCTCGATGACGAAGCAGGCCTCGGGCCGGCCGGCGCCGCGGTAGGCGGACACGGGCGTCGTCGTGGTCAGCGCGCCGGTGACGGTGATGTCGCACGCCGGCACGACATAGCACCCGGGCAGGAGACGCGCGTGGTTCCACGGAGAGCCGCCGGCGGCGTTCATAAGCGCGGCGCCGAGCGGCGCCGTGATCCGCGCGCGCAGCGCGGCGATACGTCCCTCGGCGTCCACGGCCAGCTCGCCCTCGCAGACGGAGCCGCGCGCCTGATTCGTGGTGATCTGGTCCTCGCCCCGCGTGGCCACCCACTTGACGGGCCGGGCGAGCCGGCGGGCCAGCCAGCCGAGCAGCACCTCCTCGCGGTAGGGCCCCGTCTTGACGCCGAAGCCGCCGCCCACATCGGGCGCGATCACCCGCACCCGCGACTCGGGCAGATCGAGGAGCCGCGCCACCTCCGCCCGCACCCGGAAGGGCGCCTGGCAGGACACCCAGAGCGTCAGCTCCTCGGTGGACGCATCGAAGGTGGCGAGCACGGAGCGTGGCTCCATCGCCACGGCTGACAGCCGCTGCTGGACCACGCGGAGCGAGACGACGCGCGCCGCACCGCCGACAGCCCGCGCGGCGTCGCCCTCGCGCAGCGCGCGGGTGAAGGACCGGTTCCGCTCGATCCCGGGGAAGAGCGTGGGCGCTCCCTCGGCCACCGCGCCCTCCGGCTCGGGCAGCGCCGGGAGCGGCTCGTACGTGACGTCGATCAGATCGACGGCGTCGCGCGCGGCGTAGACGCTGTCCGCCACCACGGCGGCCACGGGCGTCCCCGCGGCGTGGACGCGCCCGTCGGCGATGATCGGATGCGGCGGCACGCGCATGTCCGGCATGATCCGGTTCACCGGCATCGGCGCCAGATGGCTGACGTCGGCCCCCGTCACCACGGCCACGACGCCGCGGGCGCGCCGCGCGGGCTCGACGTCAATCCTCACGATGCGCGCGTGGGCGTGGGGCGAGCGGAGCAGCACCACGTGGGCGCAGCCGGGCGGGCAGATGTCGTCCACGTAGCGCCCCGCCCCCACGAGCAGGCGATGGTCTTCCCGCCGCTTGAGCGGACGGCCGATCCAGGCGCCGTCCACGTGCTGTGCTCCATGCGTCATGCAGGCCTCCTCCGTGACGTGCTCCGTGCTCGAGGTGCCGAGAGCTTAGTCTGGCGGACGGGAGGGGTCAAGGACGGTGCTAGAATTGCAGGCCGGCCCGCTCGACCGATCAATCGACAGATGGAGGTCACACTCATGCCTGATCGCACCCTGAAGATCGAGAACGCACAGTACGTCCTGACGCTCGACGGCGAGCGCCGGATCATCCGCGATGCCTCGATCCTCGTCGAGGACGGCCGGATCAGCCGCGTCGCCAAGGCGGCCGAGCTGGCCGCGCTCCGCGCCGACCGCGTGATCGACGCGAAGCGCCTGCTCGTCACACCGGGCTTCGTCAACGGCCACATGCACATCAGCTACGCGCACGCCGTGCGCGGGATCTTCTCTGACGAGCTCGCGAGCCCGCTCGTCCACGTGTTCGCCCTGCAGGACGCCATGACCGAGGAAGAGGAATACCACACGTCCCTGCTCGGCCTGGTCGAGCTGCTGAAGAACGGCACGGTGTGCTTCGTGGATCCGGGCAGCACGAAGTTCCCCGACGCGTGTATCCAGGCCTACGAGGACTCCGGCATCCGGGTGATGCTGGGCGAGTGCGTCACGGATGGGGACGCCCCGTTCAAGCTGCCGCGCTACGCCACCCACGAGGCCATCACCCGGACGGCGTCGTTCCTCGAGAAATGGCACGGGCGCCTGCACGGCCGCGTGCGGGCCTGGGCGATGCCGTTCTCCGCGGACACCTGCAGCGCCGAGCTGTTGCAGGCGGTCAAGCGCGTCGCGGACGAGCGCGGCACCTCGCTGACGCTCCACCACAACAGCGGGCCCAAGGCGCGCCAGGACTTCGCCGCCCGCCATGGCCGGCGACCGACCGAATACCTCGAATCCCTCGGCGTCCTCGGGCCGAACGTGGTCCTCGCCCACGTGCTCGGCTTGGACGACGCCGAGATCGACTGCCTGGCCCGCACGCGGACCGCCGTGGTGATGTGCCCCGTCACCGCCGCCAAGAGCGGCCGCGGCGTGCCCGAGCACGGCCGGATGCCGGAGCTGCTGGCGAAGGGGGTCAAGGTCGCCCTCGGCTGCGACTCGCCGAACAACTCCAACCACCTCGACATGGTCCGGACGATGAACATGGCGGCGATCCAGTACAAAGACGCCCGCCAGGACACGCGCCAGATTCCCGCCGAGTCCGCTCTCGAGATGGCCACGCTGCTCGGCGCGCAGGCTTTAGGCGTCGGCGACCAGCAGGGCTCCATCGAGCCCGGCAAGCGGGCGGACCTGGTGCTGTTCGACACCGAGCGGCCGGAGTGGCAGGCGCTCTTCAATCCCGTCAACAACCTCGTCTACAACGCCGACGGCCGCAGCATCCACACGGTCGTCGTGGACGGTCGCGTCGTCGTGGAGGACCACCGCCAGTCGTTCGTCGACGAGGTCCGGCTTTTCGGCAAGGTGCAGGAGATCGGCGAGCGGCTCCAGGCCAGGACCGGCATCACGTTCCCCCGCTCGCGCTGGCCCTTCGTCTGAATGACCGAGCGCGAGGCGCTGACGGCCCTGCGCGGCAACGATGAAGCGCTGGCGGCACGCGCCGCGGGTATTCTGTGGCAGATGTGGCACCGGTCCGGCGATCCCGGGCTCGACGATCTCCTTCGCCAGGGGATCGAGGCGATGGAGCGCCAGGACCTGCCCGCCGCCGACGCGACGTTCACGCGCCTCATCGGCGAGGCGCCGGCATTCGCCGAGGCCTGGAACAAGCGCGCGACGGTCCGCTATCTCGCCCAGGACTACGCGGCGTCGATCGCGGACTGCCGAGAGACGCTCGCGCGCAATCCCAACCACTTCGGCGCGCTCTCCGGCCAGGGACTCTGCCACCTCATGCTGGGGCAGTTCCGCGAGGCGGCGGAGCTCTTCCGCCGGACGCTTGCCGTACATCCGCGTCTCGGCAGCGCGCGCGAGAATCTCCGGGCAACCCTCGGCGAGATGGTGAAGCTGAACTAAGGTTTTCACCCTGCAAGCTGGCCGAAAGCCGGTTGACGCGGACGCTCTTTCGGGAGATCCTCGGGCGCACCGAGCGACTCGCGTGGCATCCGAGGTGATCGAGCGGACCGCCTAGGCGGGGAGCAGTCTCGGTGCCGGCGCAAAACAAGAGGAGGACACCACATGAAGCGGTTGCTCATCACCATCGTGACGCTGGCGTTCGCAGTGAGCGCGCTCGTCGCGCCAGCCGCTTGGGCCCAGACTCAGCCGACGCCACCGCCGGTGAAGGTGAACCCCGCGAAGCCCGCGGACACGGCGAAGCCGACCGACACCAAGGACAAGAAGGCTAAGGCTAAGGGCAAGGATAAGGACAAGAAGGCTGAGGCCAAGGACAAGGGAAAGCTCAAGGCGACGGGTCAGAACAAGGCCGAGAAGGCCACCGGGCTCGATCGCGCTGATCAGGCGGCCGGCGAGCACGGCGCGCAGGGCCGCGGGATGGCCCGCGAGAAGCAGGGCCGCAAGTAGCATCCAGGGCGACGAGTTTCCGGATTCAAGGTTCAGCCGCGCTTTTTCCGCGCGCGGAGGTCGATGGAGCCGGGGCACCGGCGCGGGTCCTCACCCGGCTGGAAGATCTGGGTCTTCTGCACTTTCTGGGTGCCGGTGGTGGGCAGGCCGTCGACGAAGAGGATCCAGCCCGGGGCCTTGAAGTAGGCGAGCCGGCCGAGACACCAGTCGGCGAGCTCGCCCGCCAGCCGCGCGTCGGCCACCGAGCCCGGC
>Ga0209341_10006836_pt1 | contig 10152 bp, 8 predicted proteins | sample RifCSP13_2_FD_184020 | JGI IMG/M metagenome (GOLD analysis project Ga0209341, IMG submission 184020) | Soil microbial communities from Rifle, Colorado - Rifle CSP2_sed 13_2 (SPAdes) (version 2) | ecosystem: Environmental > Terrestrial > Deep subsurface > Rock core/Sediment | place: Rifle... | reverse complement strand
ACGGCGTCATCGATCCATACGCTGAGGTCGAGGAAGGCGCGGAAGAGCCACGCCTCCGCGCGCGACACGCCCGGCACCGTCTCGGCGCGGCGGCGCAGCTCTTCGACTTGGGCGCTGGTGCGCGCGAACAACAGCAGGTCGAAGTGCCCGAGCTCCGCCGAGGCGGGCACGTAGGCGTAGAGGTGCTCTGCCTGGAAGGCCGCCCGCAGCGCCGCCATGGGTCGCGGCCCCGAGCCCTCGTGGAGGTACACCAGCAGCTCGAACACGAAGAGGCCCTCGACCTTGCTGGGGTCCACGATGGGGACGAGGAACACGCTCCCCTCCGCCGCCATGCGGGTCAGGTGGCGCTTCACGGTGCGCGCGCTCACGCCCACGGCCTCCGCCAGGTCAGCGGCGCCCGCCCGGGGGTCGGCCCGCAGGGCCCCCAAGACGCGCCAGTCCAGGGTCGTGAGGCCCCGCTTCACGGGGGGCATCTCGCGCACATAGAAGGTCCGCAGCGGCGCGCCCCGTGCGAAGCCCGTGAGGAGGTCGAGCTTCGCCCGCCGGTCCGCTTCGTCACGGAAGGACAGGTCGGCGCAGAGGCCCGGGCCGATGAAATCATGAACCTCGAGGATGCCGTCGAGGGACTTCACCTGCGGGAGCGCGGCGTCCTTCGCCTCGTCACTGGGGAACTGGAGGTAATGCGCCTCGGCCGCGAGGCCGAGGTGGCGCAGGTTGGGGAACGCCTGGTAGCCGGCGATGACCCCCGTCTCCGTCATCGCGGCGATGCGCTCCTTGACGGTGTTCACGCTCGCGCCAGTAGCCCGGGCGAGGCGCGCGGGCCGGAGCGAGTCGAGGGGCTTCGGGACGCGCTCGTAGGGGCGGATGCCCATGGCGCGGATGATGGCGACGTCGAGGGCGTCCACGCGCGGGCAAGCGGCAGGGTCGTGAAATCCTTTCCGGTGCACGGCCTGCCCCGCCGCGGGAGCGGCGCCGCGGAGCCGGCCCGCGGCGGCGGTGGCGCTGGGGCCCCCTCAGGCCTGCGAGGCCACGACCTCGCCGCCCGCCTCCTTCCACGCCTTGAAGCCGCCGTCGAGGTGCGCGACACGGGGGAAGCCCATGCGGCGCAGGGTCGCCGCGGCGAGCGCCGACCGGCCCCCGGAGGCGCAGTAGAGCAGCACGTGCCGCGCGGGATCGATCTCCTTCTTGTGGTACGGCATCGCGGGGTCGGCGTAGAACTCCAGCATGCCCCGGGGGGCTGGGAGGGCTCCCGGGATGGTGCCGTGCTCGGCGCGCTCCGCGGGCTCGCGGAGGTCCACGAGCAACGCGTCGGGGCGGCCGAGCTCGCGCGTCATCTCTGCGACGCTCAGGTTCTCGACATCCTTTCGGGCTTCTGCGACGAGGTCCTTTACGGACAGTTTGGTAGTCATAAGCCAGCGAATGCGCCGGCGGACACAAGGGTGTCGCCGGTGCGGCTGACGGAGTTGGACACCGGGTGGGCGCTGGGTCATCGGGGGCCTGGGGAAGCAGGTCGAAGCGACGTCCTCAGCCGGACATGCGGGGAGGCAGATCGTGCAGCCGGAGGCGTCGGCGAACGAACGAGCCCTCGGCGTCGGAATCCACCCTCGGTCATCGAACCAAGTTCAGCGATGGAATGTCGCCCTAGGTTTCGCGACCGCCATGGGCAGGGGGTCGTCCCTCCGGATCGGGCGGGGTCCCTGCCCTCGGTCCGTGCTGCACACGCCGACGAGGCGCATTCCGGCGCGCGCGAGCAGTCTCCGGAGGAGGGGCACGGACGTGATGCGCGTGGAGTTCGTGTGGACGAACGTCCGCCGGACGCGGTCCCCGTCGAACGCGAAGAACCGGCTCTTGGCGGTGAGGAGCTGCCGCCGCCGGTCGAAGGCGAGGTCGTACAGCCAGAGGATCCGCGCGGGGGCTTCGTGGTAGATCCATCCCGGACCTTCCGTCTCCGCCTTCAAGGGCTGCGCGAACTCGAAGACGTACACGCCGTCCGGGCTCAGGTGGCGGCGGACCGTCCGGAGGTGCGCGAGGAGGTCGCGCTCCGTGAGGAGGTGCGTGAACGCGCCGTCCAGGCAGACGGCGGCCTCGAACGTCCGCCCGAGATCGAAGCGTCGCATGTCCGCGCGCACGAACGCGGGGTTCGGGCGGCCGCGGGCCTTCGCGCGCGCGGCGCGGAGCATGCCCGCGGAGGAATCGATCCCCGTGACGCGGTATCCCCGTTTCGCGAGGACCAGGGCGTGGCTCCCGGTGCCGCATCCGAGGTCGAGGAGGGAGGCAGGTTGGCGGTGGAGAAACCGCGAGAAGACCTTCTCCAGGAGGGAACACTCGGCGGCGTAGTCGACGTCATCGTGCAGGACGTCGTAGTACTCCGCGATCCGATCGAAGAGGTTCCCTGGCATGTCCGCTCAGTCGCCTGATCCCCACTACCCGTGATACCGCACGGGGCCGTGGGCGCCGGCCTGTGCGCGGTTCAGTTCCCGCCGGGCCTCATCCCGCTTCCGCCGGGCGTCCCGGAGTTGCTCCAGCTGCGCGGTGAGGTCCGCGACCGCCCCCTCGGTGTCGAGCCCCTTGCGCTTCAGCGCCTTCCCGTGCTCCACGAACACGCGCCGGATGGCGTCCGCGACGGCCTCGACCTCCGCCGACGTGGGCTCGCGGCCGTGGGTCCTCGGGTCGATCTCGACGACGCGGGCCAGGGCCTCCTCCAGGGCGCGGTCCTCCGCGTCTTCCTCGTCCGTCATCCTGAGCCCGATGCCCTTCCCGCCCTAAAGACTGTCGGCCTACAGGCAGCCTCGGTCAGAGTTCGGCGTCTTCCTCCACGGCCCTGTCCGCCCCCTCGGCGGCGGCGAGGCAGGCCAGCAGGTCCTCCAGGGTGTGGCGCAGCGCGCCGGGGCCGTCCGCCTCCGCCTCCGTGACCAGCGTGGAACCCTCCCTCCACGAGCGCGCGTAGCCCGCGTTGTCCACCTGGACGCTCGCCAGCATGCGGTCGGCGGTGGGCTCGTCCGCGTAATCGAGCTCCAGGCGGGCGTGGACGCGCACGCGCGTGGGGATGCGCCCCCGCACCATGAACCTGCCCGCGGGGGCGGGGGACCGAGCCTATGGAAGAACGACCCGCTACGCTGAAATAGGAGTAAAACGCGGCTCAGGAACCGCTATGTAAGGGAAGCTCGCTGGGCCCGCGAGGGCATGGCATGAGGGCTGTCGCCGCGCTGCTGCTCGTGGGTCTGGTCACCGCGGGAATGTGGATTGCCAATCCGGCGCGCGCCCTACCGCCGACCGTCATCCTCTGGGGCCCCGACGGCGGCGAGGACTGGACGGGATCGACTGTGCACCCCATCGACTGGTACATGGACGACGATTTCGACTTCAACCTCACCGTGTGGCTGGACTACAGCCTCGACGGCGGCTTCAGCTGGAACCCCATCCCGGGTGCCCAGGGGATCATGAGGCCCTCCGGGAACAACACCTTCGACTGGACGACGCCCTGCACGTGGACCCCCTCCGCCCGCGCGCGGGTCACCGTCCAGGACTCGGGGAACGCCTCGTCGGTGGACATCAGCGCGGCGGACTTCATGATCGATTGCTCCCCGCCATTCGTCATGTGGACGCTGCCCGCCGACGGCGCGACGAACGTGTCCGTGATGTCAAACATCGAGGTCGGCTTCAACGAGTCCATGGACAACTTCACGACGGAGTCGGCCTTCCTCATCACGCCCTTCGTCTCCGGCAGCTTCCTCTGGCCCGCCCCGGACCAGATGGTCTACGTGCCCGACTCCAACCTGACCGCCTGCACGACGTTCACGGTCACGATCAAGGCGTGGGCGGAGGACGCCAGCGATCCCGGGAACACCTTGGGGTCCGACTACGCCTTCGCCTTCACCACCGAGTGCGGTGGGAACACGCCGCCGAGCGTCGTCCTCACGTCCCCGGCGGGCGGGGAGAGCTGGAGCGGCGGCTCGGTGCACAGCCTCCTCTGGGACCCCGACGACGATGGGCCCTCGCTGACCTACTGGATCAACTACTCCCTGAACGGCGGGGGATCGTGGACCGCCGGCCCGACCGGCAATGTGGGCACTCCCTATCCCGCGCAGAGCACCGCCTGGACGGTGGTGCTCGCGGACACCCTGCAGGCCCAGATCCAGATCTGCGTGCACGACGGCACCTTCACGACCTGCGACCAGAGCGGGAACTTCGAGATCGATTCCACGCCACCCCAGATCCTCTCCGTGGATCCCTCGGACGGGGCAACTGGAGTACCCTTGGGATACGTCATCCGCGTCTTCTGGTCGGAGCCGATGGACGTTACCGCGGGGACCTTCGACCTTTCTCCCTTGGTGCCGGGGACGCTGGGCTGGAATCCCACCAGGACGATCCTCGAGTTCACGGTAACGCTCTTTCCCTGTACGGTCTACACGGTGTTCCTCGTGGGCTTCGAGGACGACAGCGACCCCGGCAACCTAATGGGCTCCCTGGGCCCCAACCCCTTCACCTTCACGACGTATTGCCCGACGCCCCCGTCCGTGACGGTCCAGCGCCCCGCGGGCGGGGAGATCTGGGCGGGCGGCTCGACGCAGCTCGTCCTGTGGGCCGCCTCGGACAACGAGTCCGCGGTGAATGCCCTCGCCTTCTACGTGAACTACACGAGCAGTGCCGGCTCCGGAACGATCGCGGGGCCCCTCACCGGCCTGAGCGGCCCCCAGTTCAGCACCCCCTGGCTCGTCCCCCTCCTCGACGCGACCGATGCCCGCGTGGACGTCACCGCCATCGACCCGGACGGCTTGCAGGCGACCGACGTGAGCCTCGTCTTCGCCATCGACTCCACGCCGCCCCTGATCGCGAGCTACGGCCCCACGGGCTGGAACGTCCCCGGGGACGCTGATGTCGACGCGTTCTTCAGCGAGGCGGTGAGCGCCATGCTCAACTTCACCGCGGAGAGCTTCGGCCTGCGCGACGAGACTGCGTCGCAGTGGGTGCCGGTGACCTGGGTGCGCGTCCCGCCGAACCTCTTCCTCCAGGAGTTCCATTTCGTCCCCGACGCGCCGCTGGAGATGTGCCGCGACTACCGCGCCTACGTGAACGGGACGTTCTTCGACCTCGCGGGGAACCTCCTTGCGAACCCGACGACCTGGGTGTTCCACACGATCTGCGCCCCGCGCGTCTCCCTCCTCCTCCCCGCCGGCGGCGAGGTCTGGAGCGGCGGCACCGCCCACACCGTGTCCTGTTCCTCGGCGGACGAGATCGACACCCAGCTCGCGGTCTGGCTGAACTACTCCGTGGACAACGGGACGGACGGCTACCCGTTCGCCGCATTTGCAGGAACGCGCCCCGTCGGAACCGTGTCGCTCTCCTGGGCCGTCCCGCTCCTGAACTCCACCGCGGTCCGACTCCGCCTCACCGTCGCGGACAGCTCCGGCCTCACCGCCACCGCGAGGAGCGCGGCCTTCACGATAGACGCCTCCCCGCCGACGGTCCTGACGAGCGTGCCCTCGAACAACGCCTACGGCGTCAAGATCACGGAGGAAATCCAGGTGGTCTTCACGGAGGCGGTGGACAGAGCCTCGGCGGTGGCGGGGTTCTCCATCAGCCCGGATCCCGGAGGCGTCGGGCTCTCCTGGCGCCAGACCGGCCTGGGCCTCGACATCCTCGTCGTCACCCACGACCCGCTGAAGTCCAAGACGGACTACACGGTGACCTTCGGCACAGGGCTCCGGGACCACAGCGACCCGGGGAACCACCCCGCCGCGCCCCTGGTGATCGCCTTCACCACGAAGCCGCCGCCGAACGTCCAACCCCCCGTCGCCCTGGCGGTGGGGAAGCACCAGGTCGAGGTCGGCGAGCGGATCACCCTCGACGGCAGCCGCTCCACGGGGAACATCACGGGGTACGTGTGGACGATCACGGACAACCAGAACAACATCGTCGACGTCCTGACCGGCGAGGTGGTGACCTACACGTTCCGGAACCACGGGCGCCACGCGGTGACGCTGCGCGTGACGGACGAGTACGGCCAGAGCGACGAGGACACGCTCGAGATCACCGTGACGAGCAACCCGAACGGCCTCATCCTCCTCTCCCTGGCGTCGGCGCTCGGCGCCGCGGCGATACTCGGGGGCACGGAGATCGGGCGCTACGCGGTGTTCACCCTGCTCCTCGCCCTCACGCAGGCGCGGCGACGCAACGAGAAGGAGGACCTCGAGACGCGCGGCATGATCCGCGGCTACCTCCGCGTCCATCCCGGCGACACCTACACGGAGATCAAGGTGAACCTCGGGCTGAACGACGGCACGGTGACGTGGCACCTCGCGAAGCTGGAGAAGGAGGGCCTCCTCAAGTCCCAGATCGAGCGGACGCGGCGGCGGTACTACCCCGCGGGGATGCCGCTCCCGCACGAGAACGGCGGGGAGCTCCTCGCCCTCCAGCGGCGCCTCATCGACAGCGTGAAGGCCGCCCCCGGGCAGCCCATCGGGCTGCTCGCTGAGGCACTCGGCGTCTCCAACCAGCTCGCGCTCTACCACCTGCGGAGGCTGTCGCAGAAAGGTTTGGTCTCCTTAGAGCGTAGGGGCCTGCGCCTCCGCGCCTATCCGGGCACACCGTCCCCACGGATTCCTCCGGCTCCTCCGGGCCCCGGGAACGCATAGCCCCGGCCAGATTCGAACTGGCGTCGCAGGCTCCAAAGGCCCGAATGCTTGACCGCTACACCACGGGGCTGGCAGGCCCCACGGGAGCCCCCTATTTAGTGGTTTCCGGGGGGGGTTTCGGTCGGGGCCACCGCGGCCTTGCGCTTCCGCCGGCGCTCCTTGGGGCGCTCCTCCGGCGGGGCGGCCGCGGGCATCTCCTCTTTCGGCCCGGCCTCCGGCAGTGCGGGAGCCGTGTCGCGCGTCGTTTTCTCCGCCTCCGGCGCCTTCGCGGGCGGCTCGCTCGTGAGCTGGTCGAAGCGCAGCTCCTGGTAGCGGCTGGAGAGCTCCATGTTGCGGTCGCGCCGCGCGCGCTTGACGTCCTCGAAGATGTCCCGGTCGATGGCGCCGGACATGTACATGTCCTCCACGGCGGCGACGGCCTCCTGGTTGCGGGCGATCTCCTCCGAGATCTCCTCCATCGTCATCTCCTCGATCGGCTTCGTCGAGGGCGTGAAGTCCACCGGCGGCTTCGCCTCCTCCTCCGGGGCCGCGGCTTCCGGGATCTCCTCCGGCTCCGGAACCTCCGCGGGGGGCTCGAGCTCCGCCTCGGCCGGCACCGCCGGTGCGGTCAGCCTAGCCTCGCGGCCGCGGAGCTCCTCGATGGTGGCCATCTTCGTCTTCTTGATGTCGGCGTACATCGCGATGTCCAGCTCTCCGGAGAGGTACATGTCCTCGACCGTGGCGATGGCCTGTTCGTTCCGGCGGATCTCCGCACGCACCTGCTCGAGGGTGAGTTCCTCGGCCTCCGGACCCGCCGCGGCGGTGGCGGTCGAGCCCGGGCCCGATGCGTCGGGACGGGTTGCCGCGGGAACGCCGGGCGAGGTTGGGGGTTGAACCGGCGCCACGGGAGTCGGCGTCGAAATGAAGGTGAGGCTCGCCGCAGGGGAAACCGCGACGGCGGTCACCGCCGGGGCCGAGATGGCGGGGGTCGCCGGGGCGGGTGCGGCGGGCGCCGTCACTGCGGGGACGGCCGCGGGGATCGGGGCCACGGCCGGCGCCACGCGCTGCGCCGTGCTCAGCTCCTGGAAGTTCCGGAAGACGCTGAGGTACACGGTGATACCGAGCGTGGGCACGAGGAGGAGCTTCAGGCCGCCGCCCGCGAGGGTCCCGAGGAACCCTGTCGAGCCCGTTCCGCCGGAAAGGGAGAGCGCGAGGAGCCCGTTGGAGACCATGTTCACCGCCGCGAGGATGGGCCAGTGGTACGGGTGGAACTTCCGCGTCGTCCGGAACCGCTTCGAGACCTGGGCGAGGAACGCGGAGGAGAGGATGGCGGTGAGGAGGAGGACGACCGAGGCGCCGACCATCGTGTAGACGACCCAGGGCGGCGGCACCGGGCTGGAACTCACGTACTGCGAGATGTTGAAGTCGCTCGCGCTGAAGGCGCTGATGATGCGCTGCACGACGTCGGCGGGCGGCGCGGGGATGAGGCCGCGCCACACCTGCGTGAGACCGACCCAGACGAAGGCGAGGAGGCCGGAGAGCACCCCGGCCGCCGCGAGGGCCCCGGCGGGAGCCTCGGGCCCGGTCTGGCGGCGCAGCCCGAGGGCGCAGGCGACATGGCCGGCGCCGAGGATGGCGATTCCCGCAACGTCCAGCGCGAAGCCGGAGAGGAGGATGGAGAGCCCCAGGCGCACCTCGGCCTGCAGGCCCGGGTCGCCCTGGGGCACGGAGTTCACCGTCGCCCCCGCGTGCGCGAGGAGGACGAGCCCGCTGATGATGAGGACGCTGACGACGATCATGAGGATGCTCCCGAACCGCCCGATGACCGTGCCGATGACGTTCAGCCGGGCTCCGGGAGCCATGCTAGCGGCCACGATGCGCCCCTGAGGCTCGCCGCCCATTTCCCCCTGCGTATTTCACCCTTTTGCCGCGGCTACGGAGAGCGGGACGGCGGCGAGGTCGGTGTCCCGGGCGCCCACGATCTCCACGTCCAGGAACTCCCCCAGGACCCGTTGCCCTGGAAGCACGACCTGGCGGTACTCCTGGGTCCGGCCCAAGGTGGAGTCCCCGCGCCCCGCCTCCGTGAGGAGGACGCGCACCCTCCGACCGACGAGGCGCTGGCGCTCGTGGCGGGCGACCGCGGCCTTGAGGCCGGTGAGGCGCCGCGAGCGCTCCTTCACGCGCCAGCCGACCACCGGCTTCAGCGCTGCCGCGGGCGTGCCCGGGCGCGCGGAGAACCGCGTGATGTTCACGACATCCGGGCGCACGCGCCGTACGAGGTCGAGGGAGCGCTCGAACTGGGCCTCGGTCTCCCCGGGGAACCCGACGATGACGTCCGTGGAGAGCGCCAGGTCCGGATACCGCGCGCGGAACGCGGCGGCGATCCCCTCGAACTCCGCCACGGTGTACTCGCGTCGCATCGCCGCCAAGATGTCGTCGTCCCCGCTCTGCACGGGGAGGTGGAGGAACTTGTACACCTTCTCGTCCGCGTAGGCGTCCACGAGGTCGTCGAGGACGGGGAGGACGGTGAGGGGGTCGGCCATGCCCACGCGGACGCGGAACTCCCCGGGCAGTGCGCAGACCTGGCGAAGGAGCTCCGGTAAACCCGTCCCCGAGTCCCGCCCGTACGCCGCGGTGTCCTGGCCGGTGAGCTTGATCTCGCGCGAGCCCGCGGAGAGGTACCCGCGCGCCCGTTCCAGGAGGTCCTCGGCGGCGTAGCTCCGGACCCGCCCGCGGGCGACCCGCGTGATGCAGTACGTGCAGCTCCCGAGGCACCCCTGGGCGATGGGGAGGACGGCGTCCACGGGGGCCGCCGACCCCGCCTCGACCTCCCGCGCGCGCTCGGCGCACGCCGTGTCCGCGGCGAAGAGCTCCGCGATCTGCTCCCACTGCCGCGGCGGGAGGAGGTTAGCCTTCGGGGCGATCTCCCGCACGAGCGCGCGCTGCGCCGCGGCCATGCACCCGGCGACGACGAGGGGCTTCCCTCTCGAGGAGAGCGCCCGGATGCGCTTCACCATCCGCCGCTCCGTGTGGTCGATCACCGTGCAGGTGACGAGCACGTAGGCGTCCGCGTCGTCCTCGCGCGCGGCGATGGCGTGCCCCTGGCGCCGCACCGCCTCGGACATCAGGCGGGCCTCCCCGTAGTTCTGAGTGCAGCCGTACGCCTCGAAGTAGACGCGCACGACGGCGCTACCGGCCCGGCCGTATTTCTGCCTTCCCCGCTAGGCGTCGATGGGCGGGGCGGGGCGGGGGCCCTCCGCGGGGACCAGCTTCACGGTCTCCGGCGGGCGGGGCTCCATGAGGTCGGACAGGTACTGGGTCGTCGCCGCGAGGGCGAGGACCTCGCTCTGTCTCTTGAACTGGCGGCACATGGGGTGGCCTCCGGGCGCTCATCAAGGGTCCGTCACCCTATTTAATGGGTGCGGCCCGCCCGAAACCTCAAACCCCGCCGCCGCATCGCGCCTGCGGGGGTCCGGAATGAGGGGGATCGTCTACCCCGAGATCGACGCGTACCTCGAGCGCCTCGCGAACCGAGGGG
>Ga0209341_10006835_pt1 | contig 10153 bp, 6 predicted proteins | sample RifCSP13_2_FD_184020 | JGI IMG/M metagenome (GOLD analysis project Ga0209341, IMG submission 184020) | Soil microbial communities from Rifle, Colorado - Rifle CSP2_sed 13_2 (SPAdes) (version 2) | ecosystem: Environmental > Terrestrial > Deep subsurface > Rock core/Sediment | place: Rifle... | reverse complement strand
CCGGACATGACGACGCTCGCCGCACGCAGCGGCGGAAGCTTTCCCGAAGCGCGCGTGCAGCGCATCATCCAGAGCGGCGAGGCTTTGCGGGGGCACGGCACGCCCGACATGCCGGCCTGGGGCGACGCCTTCAGGAAGACCGAGGGGACCGACGCCCGGACGCCGGACGAAGCGATCCGCAACCTGACTCACTACCTCTGGTCGCTCCAACGCTAGACCGGACGAGAGGCGAGCGTCAGGCCTGGCTGCGGCGCTGTCTGCCGAGCAGAAAGTGGAGGAGCGCCGGCAGCAGCACCAGCGCGCCGACCATGTTCGTAAAGAACAGGAACCCCAGCAGCACGCCCATGTCCGCCTGGAATCTCAGCGGTGAAAGCACCCAGGTCGACACACCGATCGTCAGGCTCAGCCCCGTGAAGAGCACTCCGCTGCCGGTCGTTTCGAGGGCCTCGGCATAAGCCTGCCGGATGCTGACGCCGCTGCCGCGGAAGCCGCGGAAGCGCCCGTACAGGTAGATGCCGTAGTCCACGCCGATTCCCACGCCGAGCGCCGCGACCGGTAACGTGCTCACCTTGAGACCGATGTCGAGCATGGCCATCAGCGCGTACGACAGCAGCGACACCAGCCCGAGCGGGAGCAGGATCGCGAGCGTGCCGGGAAGCGAGCGGAACGAGACGAGACACATCAGGATCGTGGCGCCGAACACGCAGGCCATGATCGGCCACTGCGCCGCCGCCACCGCCTCGTTGGTCGCGGCCATCACGCCCACGTTGCCCGTGGCCAGCTTGAAGGACACGTCGCGGTTGCCGTGCCCGGCTTCGAAGCTCTTGACCTCGCGCACGATCCTCTCGATCGTGGCCGCCTTGTGGTCCTCGGTGAACAGCATCACCGGCATCACGCTGCAGTCGGAGTTGAGCAGCCCCGTCGTGGTCGGCACGTAGGTCACCGACTGGGTGAGCACCGACTGGTTTCGCGCCAGCACCCGCCACTTCGGGCTGCCCTCGTTCCAGCCCGCGTTGAGCTGCTTGGCGACGCGCGGCAGGTCGATCGTCGCGTGGACGCCCGGCAGGTTCTCCATGTGCCAGGAGAACTCGTCGATCGTCGTCATCACCGCGTGGTCGACGCAGCCCTCGGGCTTCGTCTCGGCGATCACGTTCAGGATGTCCACGCCAATCGAGAACTTCGACGTGATCACCGCGGTGTCCCTGTTGTAGCGTGAGTCGGCGTGCAGCTCGGGCACGCCGCGGTGCAGGTCGCCGATCTGCACCTCGTGCCCCTTCCACCAGCCGAAGACGGCGAGCAGGGCCGCGATCGCCACGATTGCCGACTCGGGGCGGCGCTCGGTCGCCGCCGAGAGGCCGGTCCACATGCGCTTCAGGTGGCGTGCGCGGTGCTCGAGCTTCTCCCGGTAGCCGGGGGCGAACCGGAAGTAGGAGAGCAGCACGGGCAGCAGAACCAGGTCGATCAGGATGATGGCCGCGACGCCGATGCTCGCGGCAATCGCGATCTCCTGGATCACACGGATCTGGATGAACAGGATGGTGAAGAAGCCGAGGGTGTCGGTGGCGAGGGCGATCCCGCCCGGCGCCAGCAGGCGGCGGAAGCTGGTCCGGGCCGCGTCCATGCTGGACGCGCCGAGGAAGATGTCGGACCGGACCGAGCTCACCATCTGCACGCCGTGGCTCACGGCGATGGCGAACACCAAGAACGGCACCAGGATCGACATCGGGTCCATGCCGTAGCCGAGCAGCGTGAGCACGCCGAGCTGCCAGACGACGCTCACCACGGCCGAGGTGAGCACGAGCGCCGCGAGCCCGGCGGACTGCGCGTACAGGTAAACGAGCACGGCGGTGATCAGGAACGTGATCAGGAAGAACACGGCCACACGTTTCACGCCCTCGGCGATGTCGCCCACCACCTTGGAGAAGCCGATCACGTGGATGTCGACCGGCGTGCTCTCCACGACGACGGCCAGCTTCGAAGCCGCGAGCGCTTCCGCGTCGAACTTCTGGCGCACCCGGGCCTCGATCTCCTGCGCCACTGCGATGAAGTCGAGCCGCTCGCCCGTGTTCGGGTCGAACTCCATCAGCTCGGCGCTGACGATCGCGCCCGAGAAGTCGTTGGCCACCAGCCGGCCGACGATGCCGGCCTTGAGGATGTTGCGCCTCACGGCCGCGAGCCCCTCCGGGGTTGGCTCGAAGTCGTCCGGGATCACGTTGCCGGCGGCGATGCCGTCCTCGACGACCTCGGTGTAGCGCACGTTGGGCGTGAAGAGCGACTGCACCCGGCCGCGGTCCACCCCCGGCAGGAAGAAGACCTCGTCGGTGACGTTCTTCAACGTCTCGAAGAACTGAGGCGTGAACATGTCGCCGTTTCTGGACATCACCGCGACCAGCACGCGGTTGGCGCCGCCGAACTCCTGCTGGTGCTTCAGGAACGTCGCCATGTACGGGTGCTTCAGGGGCAACAGCTTGGCGAAGCCGGCGTCGATACGCAGGCCCGCGGCCGCCCAGCCGAGGAACGCCGTGGCCAGGACGAACACGACGATCACCACAAGGCGGCGGCCGAAGATCAGCCGCTCGAGCCGCTCGCCGGCGGTGGGCTTCGGCATCAGCGTGGCACCTCGACGCGCCGCATGCCGCCCTCGCCCACGAGCAGCAGGCCTCCATCGGCGCCGTGCGCGAAGGCGACGATAGCCTGCCGGTCGGGCCGCACGTCGGTGCGGACCGGCGCGCCCGCGATCTCCCCCCAGACGAGCGTGCCCTCCATCCCCGCGACCACGAAGCGCCTCGGACCGATCTGGAGCGCGGACAAGAGCGTCGCCTCGGTGGCGGTCTCGATCCGCGTCCAGCTTCGGCCTCGGTCCTGCGACACGAACAGCCGGCCGCGCAGCCCGAAGGCGAGCACCGGGCCTTCGGCGAGCGGCAGCACGCCGAAGAACGACCCCTCGTAGGGGGAAGCCAGCGCGAGCCAGGTCTCTCCGCCGTCGTCCGATCGGTAGAGGTGGCCGGCCTCGGCGGCGATGTAGAGCGTGCCGTCTTTCGCCGCCGCCAGCTGGTTCAGGTGGAAGTCGTCGCCCTCGCGAATGGCGCGCTTCTGCCACGAGTCACCGCCGTCGCGCGTGACGAGCAGCTCGCCGTAGGCGGAGGTGGCCAGGCCCCGCTCGGCGTCCGCGAACCAGACGTCGAGCAGCGGACGCTCGGCCTCGGGGTCGTGATGCACGCGTTCCCAGTTCGCGCCGCCGTCACGGGTCCGGAGCACGACCGCGTCGTGGCCGACGGCCCAGGCGAGTCGATCGTCGTGCATGTAGACGCCCGTGAGCAGCGCACGGGTCGGCACCTTGGCCTGGGTCCACGACCCGCCGCCGTCGCTCGAGACGAGGATGTGCCCGCGCTCGCCCACCGCCAGCAGCCGCTCGCCCCTCTGCGCGACGTCGAGCAGGAGCCTCTGGGGCGCGAGCCTCGCCATCACGGACCATTCCGAGGCCCTCCCGGGGTCGACCGTGGCGGGCGCCACGAGGCCGGCCGAGAGCAGGAGCGCTGCCGCGCAGGCCAGCCGCACCCTAACGCACCCCTTCCTGCCGCAGCGCGTCCGGCGTGAAGTTGGCTTCGGTCAGCTTGACCGAGAAGTCGTGCACGCGGCTCTCGCTGAAGAGCCCCATCGCGACGTAGCGGCCCGCCTGCAGGTCGATGTGCGCCTCGGCGGCGGTCCACAGCGTGGGCACGTTGTAGAAGTTCATCGCGTGCCCCTCCGACACGCGCCAGAGCTGGTCGCGGTTGTCGTACTGGTCGATCACCAGGATCTGCCAGCTGTCCTCGTCCACGTAGAAGACGCGCTTCTTGTAGATGTTCCGCTCGCCCGGCCGCAGCGTCGCCTCGACCACCCACACCCGGTGCAGCTCGTAGCGCAGATGGTCCGGGTTGAGGTGGAGCGGGGTCACGATGTCCTTGTACTTGACGCTCGGGTCCTGGAGCTTGTAGGCGTTGTACGGAACGTAGACCTCGCGCTTGCCGACAAGCTTCCACTCGTACTTGTCGGGCGCGCCGTTGAACATGTCGAGCTGGTCGCTCGTGCGCATGTTGTCGGCGGCGGTGCCCGGGTTGTCGTAGGCCACCTGTGGCGCCCGCCGCACGCGGCGCTGCCCGGGGTTGTAGAGCCAGGCGTCGCGCGGCTGCTTCACCTGGTCGAGCGACTCGTGCACGAGCAGGATGCCGCCGGCGAGGCGCGCCGGCGCGGTCACGGTCTGCTTGAAGAGCAGGATCCGGTTGTGGAGCTTCTCCGGCGTCATGTTCGGGAGGCTGTAGAGAAGGTACAGCTCCTCGTCGAACTGGACCGGGGTGTACTGGCCGCCGCGCGTCGGGGTGGCCTGCATCACCCAGCGCCGCATCGCTTCGCCGCGGTAGCGCAGCAGGTGGTTCCAGATCACCTCGACGCCGCTCGTCGGCATCGGGAACGCCGGCCCGCCGATCGCACCCTCGACGCCGTTGCCGCCATTCACCAGCTTGGCGCGGCCGACGTTGCGGGCAGTGGCGTCGTAGATGCGCTGCGGCGCAGAGGCACTGCGCCGCGTCGGGTACACGTTCATCTTGAAGCTCGGGTACGCCTTGAGCAGCGCCTGGTGGCCGGCCGACAACTTCGCCGTGTACTGCGCGGCGTTCTGCTGGGTGACCGTGAAAAGCGGCTTGTCGGACGCGAAGGGGTCCACGTAGTGGCGTCCCGGCGTGTAGCCCGCCGGGGCCTTGGTGATCCCGCCGTCCCAGGCGGGGATCGTCCCGTCGGCGTTGCCTGCCCGCTCGGCACCGACCGGCGTCAGGCCCGGCTTCATCTGCGCGGCGAGTGGCGTCGCCGCGACGAGAGCGGCCAGCACGGCGAGCAAGAGAGTCGAAAGGAACCGTTGCGTGCTGCGCATTGTCATGACCTCAGAAGGTGAACTTGACATTGGCCGCGATGAAGTCGCGGTCGTTCAGCAGGTTGTAGCGGTCGGCGCCGAAGAAGCTCGTGTAGCTGAGGTCGAGCTCCCACTTGGAGAGGTAGTTGAAGCCGAGGCCGACCGTCAGGCCCTTGCGGCCCTCGATGAAGTTGCCGCCGGGACCCGGCGAGACGCCGTCCACGTCCTGCGCGAACGAGAAGCGCGGCACCATGTTCACCGCGCCGATGGCGTTGTTGTACTCGAGGCGCCCGGCCACCACGTAGCCCCAGGCGTTCTTCGTCGGGAAGGCCGAGGCCGGCTCCGTCCCGGGCTGGATGCGCGCGGTGGTGAAGAGCTCGTTGCCCGAGGTGTAGGTGCCGGGTGCTTCGAGCCGCAGCTCGCTCTGGTCGGGCAGGTCGTGCACCGTGCTCCAGGCTCCCTCCACCACGATCACGACCTGGTCGGCGCCGCACAGCTGGCTGAAGACCTTGGTGGCGGTCATCTGCACCTGGGTGGCGTCGAAGCGGCGGTAGCCCGCGATCTGCTGGGAGAAGCCGTAGGCCCCCACCTGGTTGTTGTTGGCGAGGAGAGTGCCGAGCCCGATCAGCGGCGCGAGCTGCGGCACGGGCGGCAGCAGCCGCAGCGGGCTGAGCGCCGCGTACAGGATCTCGACGTCGTCCATCTGGAGCGGGACGTCGAGGCGGTGCGAGACCTCGCCTTGGAGCGCTATGCCCGTGCGGCCGATCTCCGTGTTGAAGCTGGCGCCGAAGAGCTTGATGTCCTCGGGGTAGGTGAGGAAGTAGCTCGCGGACGCGGCGTAATTGCCGGACGCCAGCAGGCCGGTCGCCGTCCCGGTGTTCGCCATGATCACCGGCAGCCGGCTGTGGTAGTTCACGAAGTAGAGCCCGAACTCGGTGCCGCCCAGCCCGTCGACGAGTATCCGCAGCGCGGCGCCGTACTGGCCTTGATCTGACGGCTCGAGCGTGTCCACCCGCGGGACCGCGACTCCCACAGGGTTTCCGGTGATGTTGGTGCCGACCGGGATCGTGTCCGGCGCCGACCCAAATCCGAGCATGACCTTGGTCGCCCCGCCTCCGGCCAGGTCGGTCGTGCTGAAGTAGCTCCCGACCGGGTCGGGGTGGGTCTCCTCCCACGTGAACTGGTAGAAGGCCTCGAAGGACGTGCTGGCCGACGGCTTGAGGCTGAGCTTGACGGCGCCGATCGGCAGGTACGCCTCGCGCAGCTCCGCCCCGGGCACGCGCAGCGCGCTCACGTCGATCGGGTTGATGGCGTTGATGCCCCCCTGGATGAAGGTGCTCTCACCCCAGTTGATCACCTGCCAGCCGGCGCGGAGCTCGCCCGGCAGCCCCCTGAGCTTGAAGCGGCCGTAGACGAACGCATCGCGCAGCTCGACCCGGCTGCCGACACGCTCCTTGGCGGCGTTCGAGAGCTCGGTGCGCGCGCGGTCGGCGGTCTCGTTCTCGTAGTCATAGAAGCCGAAGGCGCGCACGAACCCGCCAATGCCCCTATAGCTCCATTGCAGCTCGCTCGTGAGCTTGACCGCGTTCGTGAAGATCCCCGTTTCGTAGTTCTGGATGCCGTCGTCGCCGTTGACGGAGAACGCCGTGCCGCCGGCCGCAAGGCCGATCAGGCGCTGGTCCGGATCGCTCAGCCGGAAGCCCAGGCCGTAGCTGATCGTGTTGCCCCAGCTCCACTTGAACTCGCTGCCCGGCGCCTGGTCGGACGCCTGCGCGGGCTGATCGGCCGCGGCCTCGCCGGGCGCAGCCTGTGTCGGGCTCGGCGGACCGCTCGCCACCCCCGTCTGCTCCTGGCCAACTGCGCCCGCGGGCATGCCGAGCGCGAGCGCCAGAGCGGCCGTCATCAGGAGGGTCGACTTCCGCTGCCTCGACCCCATTTGGACGCAAGACATATGGCCCCCTTGAAGGCGCAGTGAAAGCCGGCTAGATGCATCCTGGACCGGCCTCTTCGCATCTTGCGCGGCGAAAAAACCACGCGCGCCCGTCAAGGGTGGGCCGGGTGGCCCCCCCGGCTCCATAGATCATTCGCACGGGAGGCGAAGGCCCGCGGCATCGACCGCGGATCCTGATGACGCGCTGCGTCAATACGGATTTCGATGACGCGCTGCGTCAGAAGAGCGCCGCGGCGCTGGAGCGGCGGCTAGTCGCCGTCCACGAGTCGCAGCAGGTACTGGCCGTAGTCGCTCTTGCGCAGGCCCTCGGCCTGGCGGCGCACGTCCGCGGCGGTCACGAATCCCATGTTGAGCGCGACCTCTTCCGGGCAGGCCACCTTCAGGTCCTGGCGTTCCTCGATCGCCTGGATGAAGGTCGAGGCTTGCAGCAGCGCCTCGTGCGTGCCGGTGTCGAGCCAGGCCATGCCGCGGCCGAAGAGCTCGACGTGGAGCTCGCCACGCTCCAGGTAGGCGCGGTTGACGTCCGTGATCTCGAGCTCCCCGCGTGGAGAGGGCTTGAGCGCGGCGGCGATCTCGAGCACGCGGTTGTCGTAGAAGTAGAGGCCCGTCACCGCGTACGGTGAGTGCGGCTTCTCGGGCTTCTCTTCGAGGCCGATCGCCTTGCCTTCGGGTCCGAACTCGACGACGCCGTAGCGCTGCGGGTCGCGCACCCGGTACGCGAACACGGTGGCTCCGGTCGTGCGGCGGGCCGCCTGCTGCAGGATCTGCGGCAGGTCGTTGCCATAGAAGATGTTGTCGCCCAGCGCGAGCGCAGCCCCGTCCTGGCCCACGAACTCGCGCCCGATCAGGAACGCCTGCGCCAGCCCCTCGGGCCGGGGTTGCGTCGCCCACTCGAGGTGGATGCCGAACTGCGAGCCGTCGCCGAGCAGCCGCTTGAAGCCGTCCTGCTCGTGGGGCGTCGTGATCACCAGGATGTCGCGGATCCCCGCCAGCATCAGCGTCGAGAGCGGGTAGTAGATCATCGGCTTGTCGTAGATCGGGATGAGCTGCTTCGAGACGCCCAGCGTGATCGGGTGGAGCCGCGTTCCGGAGCCACCGGCCAGGATGATGCCCTTCATGATCCGGGCAGGATAACACCGGCCCCGGGCCCCCGCGCCCGCCCGGTTCGCTTATCCTTCGCGCGTGAGCGAGTTGACAGCCGCCGCCCGCGACCGCCTGCTACGCATCGTGCGGGGCGAGTTCGGCGTGCGACGCGGCCATCCCCTGCCCTACGGGTCCTCCGCCCGCCGCGAGGGCGTCAACTTCTCGGTGTTCTCCAAGCACGCGACCGAGGTGACCCTCGTGCTGTTCTTCCCGGGGGAGCCTGACCCCGTGCTCGAGCTGCCGCTCGATCCGCGCTACAACAAGACCGGCGACGTCTGGCACGTGCTGGTGTGCGGCCTCGACCCCGGGATCGAGTACGGCTTCCGGGCCGACAGCGAGGTCCCCGCGGGCTCGAGCATCCTCCGCTTCGACGCCCGCAAGGTACTCATCGATCCCTACTCGAAGTCCGTCGCCGGCCTCGAGCGCTGGGGCGAGGTGGCGGGAGCCAAGGGCCGCCTCGAGACCCTGCGCTCCCGGGTCGTCGACGAGGAGTTCGACTGGGGCCACGAGCACCCGCTGGCGGTGCCGCTCGCCGACTCGATAATCTACGAGCTGCACGTGCGCGGCTTCACGCGCCACCCGAGCTCGGGGGTCGCCGACCCAGGCACCTTCCGCGGACTCGTCGAGAAGATCCCGTACCTGCGCGAGCTGGGGGTGACCGCGGTCGAGCTGATGCCGGTGACCGAGTTCGAGGAGTGCGACAACCCGCGCAACAACCTGCTGACCGGGGAGCCGCTGCGCAACTTCTGGGGCTATCAGCCCGTCTCGTTCTTCGCGCCCAAGGCTTCGTACGCTTCCGAGCCGGGACCGGGGGACGCCGTGCGCGAGTTCAAGTCGATGGTGAAGGCGTTTCACGAGGCGGGCATCGAGGTGATCCTCGACATCGTCTTCAACCACACCGGCGAGGGCGACGAGCGCGGCGCCACCTTCTGCTGGCGCGGCCTCGACAACCCGACCTACTACCTGCTCGAGCCGAAGACGGGCAAGTACCTCAACTACTCGGGCTGCGGCAACACGCTCAACTGCAACCACCCGGTGGTGCGCTACCAGATCCTGGCGGCGCTGCGCTACTGGGTGACCGAGATGCACGTCGACGGCTTCCGCTTCGACCTCGCCTCGATCCTCGGGCGCGGGCGCGACGGCGAGGTGCTGCCGAACCCGCCGCTGCTCGAGGCGATCGCCGCCGACCCGGTGATGGCGGACGTCAAGCTGATCGCCGAGGCGTGGGACGCCGCGGGGCTCTACCAGGTGGGCAGCTTCCCGAGCTGGGGGCGCTGGGCCGAGTGGAACGGCCGCTTCCGCGACGAGCTGCGCCGCATCGTCAAGAGCGACCCGGGGCTGACGCGGCTCCTCGCGACGCGGCTCTCGGGCAGCCCCGACCTCTACCGCGGCGGCCAACGCGCGCCCTGGCACTCGATCAACTTCGTCACCAGCCACGACGGCTTCACGCTCGCCGACCTCGTCTCCTTCAACGAGCGGCACAACTGGGAGAACGGCGAGGGCAACATCGACGGGCATCCCGAGAACCTGTCGTGGAACTGCGGCGAGGAGGGTCCGTCGGCCCGACCGGAGGTCCTGGCCTTGCGACGCCGCCAGCAGCGGAACTTCCTGGCGCTGCTGTTCCTCTCGCAGGGCGTGCCGATGCTGCTCGCGGGGGACGAGCTCGGACGCAGCCAGGGCGGCAACAACAACGCCTACTGCCAGGACAACGAAGTGTCCTGGCTGAACTGGTCGCTCGCCTCCGGCAACGCCGACCTGCTGCGCTTCACGCAGCGCCTCGTCCGCTTCCGCAAGGCGCACCCATCGCTGCGGCGGCGCAGCTTCTTCGAGGACGAGGCCCGGCCGGCGGTGGCGTGGCACGGCACGCGGCTCGGCCGGCCGGACTGGACGGCGGACGCGCGCGTCCTGGCGATGCAGCTCCTGCCCACGGTCGGCGACGAGACGATCTACCTCGCCGTGAACGCGCACTGGGAGCCGAAGGCCTTCGAGCTGCCCCGGCTGCCGGCGGGGAAGTCGTGGCGGCGCTTCCTGGACACGAGCCTGCCCCCCGGCGACGACGCCCTCGAGCCCGGCTCCGAGGCCCCGGTCGCTTCAGAGCGCAGCCAGGCCGTCGGCCCCCGCTCGGTGGTGGTGCTGGTGGGCCGCTAGCGTCGAAGCTGGGCATACCCCGATCC
>Ga0209341_10006834_pt1 | contig 10154 bp, 10 predicted proteins | sample RifCSP13_2_FD_184020 | JGI IMG/M metagenome (GOLD analysis project Ga0209341, IMG submission 184020) | Soil microbial communities from Rifle, Colorado - Rifle CSP2_sed 13_2 (SPAdes) (version 2) | ecosystem: Environmental > Terrestrial > Deep subsurface > Rock core/Sediment | place: Rifle... | reverse complement strand
CACGTGTTTCGCTGGCGGTTACTCGATGCCCGCCTGCGCGCGCATGTTCTCCACCCACTGACGCTGCGAAGCCAGCATCTCGCTTTCCACTTCGGGGTGATGCTCCCGGAAGGCCCGGGACATCACCCCGTCGCGCGCGGACTTCAGAACTTCGCGCGAGCTCCCGCGTAGTACGACCGCCCGAAGATGTCGTAGTAACCCGGGATGGTATCGAGCGCCTGAGTGCCCGAGGCGCCCGAAGCGAAGAACGGCGGCTCCTTGTCGAACACGTTGTTCACGCCCGCGAACATTTCCATGCCCTCGCCGAAGGAGAAGCTGAAACGCGCATCGTGATACGCGTGCGAGCCGATCTCGGGATAGCCGGTGAGGAACGGGCTCATGCCCGCACGGCCGATGTAGCGCGTACGCCAGTTCGCCGCCAGAGGGCCACGGTCGTAGCCGAGGTTCAGGAACGCCTGGCGCTTGATGTACCCGGTGTTGTTCGTGGAGCCGCCCGCATGGCCGAGGATGTCGACTACCGGCGCGCCCTGTCCGGGCGCCAGCTCCGCCTTGTCGTAGAACGTCGCCATCAGCTGCGTGTTCACGCGCCCGAGCTCGGACTCGGCGCCGAACAGCCGCGACAGGTCGAACCGGTAGCGCAGCTCGGCATCGACGCCTGCGATGCTCTGCTCGGCTATGTTGTCGAAGGTGTCGTCCACGGCGTTCAGCACGTAGGTGGCACCGGCCACCTGCGGATTCACGCCGCGATTCACGAGGTCGCAGAACTGACGGTCGGCCGTGTCGTAGCACAGGTTCACGATCGTCTGCCGCCCGAGCTGCGCGATGATGCCGTCCACCTCGATCTGGAAGCGGTCCACAGAGAACGAGAATCCCGGCAGGAACGCCGGCGTCAGCACGAAGCCGTAAGTGAGCGTCGTGCCGATCTCCGGCAGCAGGTCGCGACTGCCGGTGACGAAGCCCGCAACGCCCTGCTCCACCGCCTGCGGCGCGACGTACGCGCCGGGCACGCCGTCCGCCGCGCAGTTCGCCGAGCGCGTGGCATTGGCGCCGCGACGCGAAGCGGTGCACGGGTCCTGCACGACGCCGAACGTCTGAAAGCCACCGCCCATGTCGCCCGGGTTCGGCGTGCGGACGGAGCGGCCGCGCATCGCGCGCAGACGCAAGCCCTCGAGCGGCGCCCATTCTCCGCCGTACTTCCACGTGTCATAGCTCACGCTCACCTCGGCGTAATCGGACTCCGAGCGCCTGTATGCGCCCTCGAGCGACAGGCTGCGTGCGAACGGCCGGTCCTTCAGGATCGGCACCAGCGTCTCGATGTAGGCCTCCTGCGTCTGCACTTCGATGAGCGGCGTATCGAGCAGCTGATTGCTCGTGACGAGCCCCGCGTTGATGGGCTCGTCGAAGTCGACGAAGCCCGAGAACACGCGCCGCTCGACGCCGACGGCCGTCTGCAGCGGTCCGGCCGGCAGCTGCAGGACGGAGCCCGACAGATACGCGATGGTGTCGTTCAGCTCGCTGCGGCCTGTCTGGCCCGCCGAGAGCGTGAGGTAATCGATCATCGCCGGGGTGTAATCCGCGAACGGGTTGATCGGGATGCAGCCGAGCGCCCGCGCCGCCGCGTCGCGGCACTGATACGTGCCCGCCGGCGCGCCGGGCACCGGCTCGATGCGCAGCGCGTTGTAGAGCCGATCCGTTCCGACGAGCCCTTCGGTGATGCTGTCCATCGAGGTGCGGCCGTACACGTGGGAGAGCTCCCAGTGCCAGTCGCTGCCGAAGCCGATGGTGGGCAGATCGCCCTTGAACCCAGCTACGCCGCGAATCGTCTCGCGCGCGTTGTCGGCACCCCGCGCGCCGAAGAACGCGAAGCGCTGCTGCCACGCCAGCTCGTCGGTTGCGAGATTCGCCATCGGATTGGCCGCGACGTACGCATCGAGCAAGGCCTGCGGCACGAAGGGGTTGTTCCACGGTATCGAAGCCTGCAGGCCCGGAACGCCCGGCCCGCCGCCGACCAGATTGCCGGACTGGAACGACTGGAACGGCTGCGCCTCGAACGTCGAATCCGTGTCCGAGGAGCCGTAGCTCATCTCCGCGAACACCTGCACGGCGTCCGAGAGACTGAGCTCGCCCTCGGCGGCCACCATGATGCGCGTGGTCGGAATCGCAAGATCCCGCTGACCGTTACGGTTGTAGCCGTCGATCGCGTTGTTCAGCGCGATGAGCTGCCCGCTCGCATCCGTGAAGCTGCCGTTGCGGCGCGTCACCGTGCCGACGTTCGGGATGAAGAACCCGCCCGTGACCCCGAGCGAGGAGTACGCCGTCGGACCGCGCATCGGGTTCGCCGGGCTCGTCCAGAGGAAGTCCTCGGCGCACAGGAAGCGGTCGGCACAGGTCACGCGGCCCTGCTCGTCGTACTGCAGTGTGAAGAGACCATGACCGCGATCGGCGAAGCTGCCGCCGATCATGATGTGGGCATTCGGGTTGTTGTTGTCGCTCTCGTCGGATGTGCCGTACGAGGCGCCGACCTCGATGCCCTCGAAGTCCTTCTTCGTGATGATGTTGACGACGCCCGCGACGGCGTCCGCGCCATAGATCGAAGCGGCGCCGCCCGTGATGAGCTCGATCCGCTCGATGTTGGCCGTGGGTATCGTGTTGAAGTCCACCGAGGGCGTCAGCGGGTTGCCGCCCGGCATGCGCCGGCCGTTGATCAGCGCGACGGTGCGGATGCCCGCGAAGTTGCGCAGGTTCGTCTCGTTGAGGCCCGACGCCACGGCGCCGGAGAACGTGGACTGCGTGCGCGAGGTGCCGAAGGACGGCGCGAACTGCGGCAGCGTCGCGGCGATGTCGGCGAAGTTCTCGAAGCCCTGCGCTTCGAGCGCATCCGCATCGAGCACCACCGTCGGTACGGTGGCTTCGAGCTCGGGCCTCGCGATGCGTGAGCCGGTCACGACGACCGTCTCCACGACGCCATCCGCAGGGCTGTCCTGCTCCTGCGCCAGCGCCGCGCCGCTGGCAGCGGCGAGCGTGATCAGGAGGCGTGCTGTGAAGCTCATCAGGCGAATCTCCTTTGAGAGAAGCGAACGAGAGGTGCGGTGTGCACGGGCGCGCTGTATAGGTCGCGCGCCTCGCCCGCCGCAATGTCTTCGCCGCGCAACACGCCGTCCGACCATTCGTCACGCGTGGCGGCCATTCGCCCCAGTGGCGTGCCGTGCGTACCGACGTCGCCAGAATCGGCAACGCGAGAACCACGCGGGCCAGTCTTTGCCGCAGAACCGAATGCGGCGACCGAGGACCACTCGAGCCACACGAGCGGGCGAAGGCCCGCCTCGTGACTTGCCTCGGAAGCACCTTTGCTAGCATAATGCTAGCACCATGAAGACTTCCGCCACGCTGACGATCCGCAACGTCCCGATGCGCATCGTGCGCAGCCTGAAGGCCCTCGCCAGACGACGTAACACCTCGATGGAGCAGGAAGTGCGCGACCTTCTCGAGGAACACGTCGCCGAACGCTCCTCCGTACTCGCGCAGATCGCAGCATCGTGGAAACGCCAGAACCGTCGTCCCACGGCCCGCGAAATCGACGCCTGGATCTCGGCCGGCCGCGAATGAAGCCCGCCGGAGATGAGGGCCGTCGTCGACACCAACGTCATCGCCTACGGCCTGCTCGGCAATCCTCAGCACGCCCCAGAGGCGATGAGGTTTCTCGACACCGCTGACGAGTTGCTCGCCCCCGCCCTGTGGGAAGCCGAGCTCGCCAATGTCATCTGGATGGCCACCCGCGCCGGCGCCATCAGTGCCGAAGACGCCCCCGCAAAGCTTGCCCTCGCAGCGCGCCTGGGGATCCAGTCGATCGCCAGCCGCACGCTTTGGCACGGCGCCCTGGTCCGCTCCCTGCAATCCGGCGTCGCCGTCTATGACACGCTTTTCGTCGAACTGGCAGTCCGCGAGGATGTGAGCCTCGCCACCTTCGATCAGAAGCTCGTCAAAGCGTACCCGGCAATCGCCCGCCGCCCTTCCGCCTGCGCACCTTGAATCACCACAGCGGCTTGCTCAGATTTTCGGTGAACGACGCAAACATGACGTTGAAGCTGATGCTGATTCTCTCTTCCTCGCTCGCGCTCGCGTCGACGGAATGCTGCAGGTAGGCCGGAAACACGAGCATCGTTCCGTCCTTCACTCTCACGACAATCTGGTCGGTATTCTCGGCCGTGAGCTCTACGACGGGCGGCCGGATGATGCCGGTCTGATTGCGCGGGTCATGAAAGTTGATGGTGTCCGCACCCGGATGGGTCCGGACGTAGTACACGCCGCTCAGAAAATTGTTGGGGTGCTGGTGCATCTTGTGCGCCGCACCTCTCGCCAGGACCGTCGCCCAACAGGCGGTAATCTCGAAAGCGTCGTAGCCGATCCTGAGGAATCGCAGAATTCCCGGCACGATGCGGTGCACGCAGGAAACGAGATCCCGGAAGTCATCGAGCTCGTGGAGTGACTGGACCGACTGCCACCCCTGGCCGGGCGCGAGCGGCGGCAGGTCTTGCCTCATGGGCGCGAGCGCTGCGAGCGTCCGAGCGGCGATAGCTTCGCGCAGCTCTCCCTCGAGCTCGATCCTCCACACGAGCGTGGCGAACATCGGAATCACATCCGATGCCTCGCTCCATCGGGCGTTCTGATTGCCCATTTGCGGTACGCTCTTTGCGCGATGCCGGCCAATCTCTCACCGGAGTATAAGAAGGCCGAGCAGGCCTTTCGAGCCGCGCGCGAGCCGCGCGAGCGCCTCGATTGCCTGAAGGAAATGCTGCGCACGATCCCCAAGCACAAGGGGACCGAGCGCATCCAGGCCGACATCAAGTCGCGGATCAAGCAGCTCGGCGACGAGCTGGTCGAGCCCCGCAAGGGGCCGGCCCGGGGTGGCTCGGCGCATTCAGTCCATCACGAGGGCGCCGCACAGATCGCCCTCGTCGGCCCGCCGAACTCGGGAAAATCGAGTCTCCACGCCATCCTCACCGGTTCGAAGGCCGACATCGGGCCGTTTCCATACACGACGCGCGCACCGCTGCCGGGCATGCTGCCGTTCGAGGACATCGCGTTCCAGCTGGTGGATCTGCCGCCGATTTCGGCCGAACGCACGGAACCGTGGATGGCGGGACTGCTGCAGACGGTCGATGCGGTCTGGCTCGTGGTCGACCTCGCCGATCCCGCATGCGCCGACCACCTGCTCGTAATTCGCTCGGAGCTGGCGCAGCGCAAGCTTACGCTGAGCGATCGCTGGCCCGGCCTCAGCGCCGGCCACGACTCGGCGCCTGCCTTGCAGGCAGAAACCGGTGAGGTACGCGGTGCCGACGAGGTGCCCGACCCGTTCCGGGTCCAGCTCCCTGCCCTTCTCGTCGCGAACAAGCACGACCTCGACCCGGACCCCGACGAGGTGCGCGTGCTCGAAGAACTGACGGACGTTCGTTATCCGGCCATCGCCACCTCGACACTGACCGGGCACGGCCTCGACGAGCTCGCGCCGTTCGTCTTCAAGGCGCTCGGCATCGTGCGGGTGTACACGAAGCTGCCCGGCCGGCCCGCCGAGCGAGTGCGGCCTTTCATGGTGCGTCGCGGCAACACCGTGCTCGATGTCGCGCGACTCGTGCATCAGGAGGTTGCCCGCACGCTCAAGTTCGCGCGTCTGTGGGGCAGCGGCGCCTTCGACGGCCAGCAGGTGGGGCCGGAGCACCGGGTCGCCGATGGCGACATCGTGGAGCTGCACGCGAGATAGCGGTATAAGAAGCGCCCGCGCCGATCAAGGAGCCACCATGCCAACCACGATTCGTCAGGTGAGCTACGCGTACGTCACGGTGGCGAGCAAGCCCGGGGAGGCGGCTCGCATCCTCGAGGCGCTGCGTGACGCGAACGTCAATCTGCTGGCGTTTTCCGGTTTTCCGCAGGGACGCAAGGCGCAGATCGACCTCGTGACCGACGATATCGACGGCCTCAAGGCCGTTGCAAAGCGGCACAAGTGGAAACTGAGCCGGACCAAGCGCGCCTTTCTCGGGCAGGGCACGGATGAGGTCGGAGCCGCGGTGCCACCACTCGCCCGGATCGCGGCGGCGAAAATCAACGTGATTGCCGCTTACGCCATCGCGGCGGGAGAGGGTCGGTTCGGCATGCTCTTCTGGGTGGAGCCTCGCGACTACAATCGCGCCGCGAAACTGCTCGAAGCGCTCTGAGCCACGCCGAGGCGATCACCGGCCTCGCGAAGCTCGCCGCTTCGGAGACTTTTTGGGTCCGCTCATGAGTTTACGCAGTGCTTCGCGCCTATTCGTCATCGAAGCCGTGCGGCGCCCGCTTCATGCGGGCGGCGCGTGCCGAGGCAGGCGGGATCATGTGCTTCTCGCCCCACGAGCTCACCGGCGCGCGACCGGTGGCGCCGGACCCGGTGTCATATCTCGTCTCGTTCTCCGTACATTTCGTTCCAGAGCTTCAGGCCGTCCGCCCAAGCACTCAGCCAGCTTTCAAGATTCCGCTGTTGAGGAAGAAAGCACCGCAGCCAGGACTCGTCGTGCATGTTTGGATCGAATACCACGATGGGGAATCCGTCAGTCTTGCATTCGATGCAGCTATAGATGGCGCAGCCCCAGTGGCAGATCGGCAGAAGTGCTTCCGGCCATTTCCAGCCCGGATCTTCCGGATCGGAAGAGGAGTAGAGCTCGTACAGCTGCACGGCATTGCGGCCCCGGTCATCCTCCGCGCCACCGATCAAGCCGATGAGACCGTAGCCGGGACCAAAGCCACCGTTGCCGACCTGTCGATACACAGCCTTGAGAAGGTCCGGGACCGCGAAGCCCAGCAGATTCTCCGAGGTCGCTGCAGCCGAGTCGGTGAGCCGCGGCCCGATGATCGGCACGGACACCGAGCCCATGTCCGTCTGAGTGCGTTGGTCTCGAGCGCGACGGGCGACTCGGGCGATCAACTCATCGGACATGCGTGGAGCTCGCTCCGTGCGGTTCCTGGCAGAGACCGATCAGGTTTCCAGCGGGATCGACTGCGATGCGGACGAGTATAGTGACGGGGTGGCTATCTGAAATATCCAGTTCGTGAAGCAACGCAGTAACCACTTTGCGGTGCAAAGCCCGGCGGGCGCCGCCGTTGCGCTCTTCTCCCTCTCGCTCGAGCGACGCGCCCGCGAGACGCTCGGTCGCCAGCTCTATCTGCAGATTCGCGAGCGGGTCCTTTCCGGCCGCCTGACGCCTGGAACGCGTCTGCCATCGACGCGCAAGCTCGCCGAAGAGCTCGGAATCTCGCGCACCGTCCCGCTTACCGCCTATGACCAGCTCGCGGCCGAAGGCTTCGTGGAAAGCCGACGAGGCTCAGGCCAATACGTCCGATCGCTCGGCGAGTCGGGCACGCGCGGTGCCAGTCGTAAACGATCGCTATCGCAACGCAAACCAGTTCGCCCTGCCCTCTCTTCCGTCGCCGTGCCCTTCGACAGCGGCTCGTACAACTCTGCACGGTTTCCGCATTCCACGTGGGCGAAGCTGCTCGCGCGCGGTTGGCGACGGGAGGCCTGCGTTGCTGCGGGGGATACGCCGTGGGGCGGATTGCCGGCGCTGCGAAACGCGATCGCCCGCTATCTGTTCGGTCTGCGAGGGATCGTCTGCGACGCAGAGCAGATCGTCGTTACCGCGGGCACCACCGATGCTCTGCAATTGATCGTTCGTGTCCTCGCCACGAAACGCGGCCCGCAGTCGAAGCGCGTCTGGGTAGAAGACCCAGGCTATGACGCCGCGCGGCGCGCGCTCGTCCGCGAGCGGTGGCACGTCGTTCCAGTGCCGGTCGACGACGAGGGGCTAGACGTCGACGCAGGGCATGCGCTTGCGCCGAACGCACGATTGGCCATCGTGACTTCCTCACGCCAGTATCCGCTGGGCGTTCCACTCAGCCTGCCCAGGCGGTTGGCACTGCTTGCATGGGCTCAGCACGCTGGAGCACTGATCGCAGAGGACGAATACGACAGCGAGATCCGCTTTACGGGCCGGCCGATGTCCTCGCTCATGAGCCTCGATCGTGCCGAAACCGTGCTGACGATCGGCAGTTTCTCCAAGCTGATGTTTCCTGGCCTGCGATTGGGCTACATCGTTGCACCGCCGATGCTTGCGCGTCGCATCGTCGCCGCGCGTGCGCTCGAGGGTATTCCGGTTTCCCTCAGTGCACAGCCGGCGCTGGCGGAATTCATCGATGGGGGCCATCTGGCCCGACACCTGCGGGCGCTGCGGCTCGAGCTCACGCAGCGTCGCGGCACGCTGCTGGCGGCACTCCGGGAAAAACTCGACGGTGAGATCACGATTCCGCCGCAGGAGGTCGGTATCAACCTGACGGTAAAGCTCGGCGCCGAGGTTGCGGCGCGAATGACCGACGCAGATCTCGGCAGGCGCGCGCTCGCTGCGGGTCTCGTGCTGCACCCACTCTCGGCTCAGGCGACGAGCTCGCGGGCCCACCAGGGATTCCTCCTTGGCTACGCGGGATGCAGTGACGCGTCGATTCGGGACGGTGTGGCTCGCCTCGCAGGGATCTTCGCCGGTGCTCGCCGGAGGCGTGGCGGTTCGAGGTGGTGAGCTTAGCGGCGGGGTTCAGCGCCCTTTGTCAGATTCATCTTTCACCCGTGTGTCTACCGCGATCCAGTTAACTTCCCAGGTCTTGCCCCCATCATCCGAGAATGACTGTTCGAAGCGGCATGAATCCGGAGTGATGTCCGAGATGACGAATCGAACAAAGATGGCTCGGCCATTCAGTGTTTCCTGGGCGAAAAACTCGCCGCGTCCATTCTTGAACTCGCCGATCGAGGCTTGGCTCATGGTACCGCTGGCGCTGTTGGAAAAATTGAGGCTCCACTGGCGGGATTCGGGGTTGTAGAGGCGCAGGCTCAGGGCCTGGAAGTGACCCGCTGGCCCAACGGCCTCGAGCTCCACCAGATTGGCGCGGCCATTCCAGACCTTTCGGACGACGGTGGTACCCTCGTACTCGACCCAGGTAGTGGAGCCGGTCAAGGGTCGCAGCAGGCGCGACAGGTGAGTTTTCCAAGTACCAATCTCGAAGTCAAAATCATGCTGCCCATCTCGCTCCTCGAGCGTTTGTTGAGGGCTCGTTCTCGACGCGCCTGAATTCGACTGTGCGAACCCTTGAAGCGGCTGCAAGGCGACGACCAGGCTGCACCCCAGGAGGTAAATCCGAGCATGTTTGAGCGCGTTCATCACTGCCTCGCCTGATTCGTCTGCCCGTCGTGCTCCGGTGGATTGCCGCGTCACGATCCCAGGCGGACGACGCAGATCCGTCAGAAGCATTTTCAAGCGTGCCTGAGACGATGGTATTTTCAAATATCCACTTTTTGTGTCATTCGTAATACCACTTTCGAAAAATGGTGAGCCGCTCTCGCGGCAGATCTACCACTGGTTCCGGCACGCGATCCTGCGGGGTACGAACGATGGCTGTCCCCGCGACTCGCCCACGATGCGACCTTCCGGTGGTGACTCGACCATGACGTTCGTCATGTGTGACGACCGAGTGATCCACCCGAGTCGTACGCAACGTCGAAATGACGGACGAAGCTGTCGAACTCCGCCAAGGCTCTTCTTGCCTCCGGCTCGATGACCGCGACCTCGGGGTCTTCTCCGGCGAACGCTCGAATGGCTTGCCACGATTCCCAGTGCGTGAGGACGAGGAACTCCACACGATCGCTGCTCTCCCGGCGCAACACGCGCGCGCCGAGGTATCCGTCGATTCCGCCGAGAGCAGGAAACACGTTCCCGGTGACGTGACTCAGATAGGTGGCCGCGTTGTCGCGGGTGGTTTGACCCCTCCACATCCGCACGATCATGTGCACGCCCTCCAGGCACGAAACCGCGCCGCGTCGACTGTGGGGTTGCGCACGGCTCGGCTCATGTGTGATCGGGTTGGACTGGTGTCGCCGCGCGCTCGCCCGCCACCGTCGTCCACTCGCGCACTCGCCAGCGAGTAACCAGACCATTCACCACATAGGGATCTTCCCTCGCGAATGTTTCCGCTACTTCTGCGGATCTTCCCGCGAAGAGGAGCACCGCGCCGTCGACAGGATCGGCCAGGGCGCCGCTCAGCAACAGCTCACCGCGGGCGTGCGCCGCCCAAGCTTTCGCGAGGTG
>Ga0209341_10006828_pt1 | contig 10161 bp, 8 predicted proteins | sample RifCSP13_2_FD_184020 | JGI IMG/M metagenome (GOLD analysis project Ga0209341, IMG submission 184020) | Soil microbial communities from Rifle, Colorado - Rifle CSP2_sed 13_2 (SPAdes) (version 2) | ecosystem: Environmental > Terrestrial > Deep subsurface > Rock core/Sediment | place: Rifle... | reverse complement strand
GGTTGCGGAGCATGCGCCTGCGGTCATCGGTCGAGGTGTCGCCGGTCCTTAGAAACGTCGTGATATCAGGGAGTTCTCCCAATTCCAGCGTGGCGGCTGCATGACGGATGCCCATCAGCGGCGATCGAAGGTTGCGGTCCACGTCGTAGGCCAGCGCCTTCATCGGTGAAACGTAGAGCACCCGACACCGCTCCTGTTTGGCCGGAGTTGGCCGGTGCAGCAACTGGTCAAGGGTCCACAGGAACGCTGCCAGGGTCTTTCCAGAGCCGGTCGGAGCGTGAATGAGTGTGTGGGCACCGGCGGCGATCGCCGGCCATCCGCGCTCCTGGGCCTCGGTGGGGCTCGCAAACGATGCCTCGAACCAGGCACGGGTGGCGGGGGAGAAGGTGGCGAGCGCATGCACGAGGCAAGGCTAGGAGACTGCACCGACAAAGGGTCGTGACTCAACTATCCGACCCCGGCCGCCGATACCCAATCCGTTGTTCATCCAGGAGAATGCATGGGAACGAATGCCGCCCTGTCACCTTCATCGCGGCGGCTCGGCGTCGGCACGTCTCGATCGGCCCCGACGCCGTCCGGCGAACGTACCCCTGATCGGCTGGTCGGGCGGTATGTGATCGGCCTGGCTGCCATCGCCGCCCTGGCCGTCACCAGCAGCTTTGCCGTCGGAGGCGCCCTTTCCCGGCAGGAGAGCGACGCCCGGGTCGTCAACGCGGCAGCAGGACAGGTGACCCTGAGTTACCAGCTGGAACAAGCCGGCGTGAGGCTGGCCCTCAGCGAGAGCAATCCAGATCGTCATGTTGTTCTGACGGCTCTGGAGTCAGTTGCCGATCAGATGGTCCGTACCCACCTCGGATTGAGTCTCGGATCGGAACCTCTTGGGCTTCCCGGCGAGAACAGTGTCCGGGTCAACGCCATGCTGGAGTCGGTCGAGTCGCACCTCTACTCGATGCTCGACGCCGCGCAAGCTCTGGCCGCGGCCTCCGAACCCGTCGGGCAAGCGGCGGCGCTCAACTCCAGAGCCGAGTTGTTCCGTTCTGAGATGGGAGCTCTGGTGTTCGAGTACGAACGGGAGGCCGAGGGCCGGGTGAGAAACCTGGAGAAGGTCGAGATTGTGTTGCTCGAGGCCATGCTGGTGTTGTTGGTGATCGAAGGCATCTTTCTCTTTCGGCCGGCCGCACGGCGGATCCGCACGGGGTGGCGGGAACGAGAACGTCGGCACACGGCCGAGCGTGAGTACGACCAGGTTCGACTCAACTACCTGGCCCAGTTCGACCCTTTGACCGGGCTGGCCAACCGGTCTCTGCTGTGGGATCGACTCGATCACGCCATCGTCCGAGCCCGGCGGGAGAGCGGGATGGTCACGTTGATGTTCGTCGACCTCGATGATTTCAAGGGGGTCAACGACCAATACGGTCACGGAACCGGCGATGAGCTACTCATGAACGTTGCCAGGCGGCTCGAGAGCGTGGTGCGGGAGAGCGATACCGTTGCCAGGTTGGGCGGCGACGAATTCACCGTCATGCTGGAAGGCCAGCACCGTCCCGAGTTCGCGGGAACCGTCGCCCAGAAGATTCTGGATGTCCTCGGTGCGCCCTACCGGATTGGTGATCGGGAGATCTTCATGACGGGATCGATCGGTATCGTTGTATACCCGCTCGACGGGGAAGTCGTCGACGACCTGGTGCGTGATGCCGATATTGCCATGTACGCGGCCAAAGAGGCAGGTCGCAACAACTTCCAGTTCTTCACACCGGAGCTGAGAGCCCGGACCACCGACCGGCTCCATCTGATCGACAGCTTGCGGCGTGCCCTCGCCTCGGGTGATCAACTCCGCCTGGTCTATCAGCCGAAATTCGATCTGGCCGGTGGGAAGCTGGTCGGCGTCGAGGCACTCCTCAGGTGGGATCACCCGGAGTTGGGCCCGGTGCCACCCTCCCGCTTCATTCCGCTGGCCGAGGAGACCGATCTCATCATTCCGTTGGGCATCTGGGTGATCGAACACGCCTGTGAACAGGCGGCCCGCTGGCGCGATGATGGGCTCCTCGATCTGCCGGTGTCGATCAATGTCTCGTCCCGGCAGTTCCACCACGGCGATCTGGTTCCGACCGTCGAGCGGACGCTGCTTCGGTTTGGCCTCGATCCTGGTCTGGTGGAAATGGAGCTGACCGAAGGAACCCTGATTGAGGAGGTAGAGCTGGCGCGGAGGACGCTCGAGCATTTGCGTGAGGTGGGAGTGCGGGTGTCGGTGGACGACTTCGGAACCGGCTACTCATCGCTGAGCTATCTCAAACAGTTCCCCATCGATGCGCTCAAGATCGATCGGTCGTTCATCGATGGCATCACGGATGGTCCCGACGGTGCTGCCATCTCGACGGCAATCATCAGGATGGGTCACAGCCTGCGGATGGAAGTGATTGCCGAGGGCGTGGAAACGCGCCGGCAACTCGATGTGCTGCGCGAACTCGGCTGCGACGTGGTGCAGGGCCACCTACTCGGGCGGCCGGGTACTCCCGAGCAGATCAATGGACTGGTGCAGGCTGCCCGATCATCTGGCAATAGGGCGGGCGTCGGGGCGATCGGTACCGATGCGTTGATGGCGGTAATCGAGACTCAGCCGGCCAGCAACGTGGGGAGCCAGTAGCCGACCGGGGCGACTGTCAGCATCGCGTCGACGACGTCGGGGTCGAACTGCGTGCCGGCGAAACGCCGGAGTTCGGCGATGGCGTGGTCTGGTGGCAGGGCGGGTTGATAGGGCCGGTCGCTGGTCATGGCGTCGTAGGCGTCGGCCACCAGGAGGATGCGGGCCAAGTAGGGGATGTCGTCTCCACGCAACCCGAACGGGTAGCCGCTGCCATCGAAGCGTTCATGGTGAGCGATCACAGTGTCGGCGATTCCGGCGTGCACGAGTCCGTCGATGATTCGGAACCCTTCGAGAGGATGTTTCCGCATCTGGACCCATTCGGCGGCGGTCAGCGGGCCCGGTTTGTGTACGACGCAGGCATCGACCCGGATCTTGCCGACATCGTGGAGATGAGCAGCGATGTGGAGCCGCCGACGGTCGTCGCGATCGAGGCCCAGGCAGTCGGCGAGTGGCGCGGCCAGGGCCGCAACCCGGGAGCCGTGGCCCGACAGATCAGGATCCATCTCATACATCATCTGCATGAACTGGTCCAGCATCAGACAACCTCCGGGTTCTCTGCCACTTAGTGTGGGGTCACAAGCACTCACGGTAGCAGGCGATGTCGAGAAGGGTATGAGCCGTCCGACTCATTTATCCACAGGGGGCAGAATGGGGTACATGGACATTGCCGTGAACCTCGTCGAGACGTATCTCAGGCTCAACGGCTACCTGACCCTGAGCGAGTTCGAGGTCCAGCATCGCGGCCAGAACGGCATGTACGAAACGGTGACCGATGTCGACATCGTCGGTTTCCGGCTTCCAGGAGGTATCAATGCCGCGGATGATCACGAAGACTGCCGGATGCTGCAGATTCTTGATCCGGCGCTGGAACTTCAGCCCAACATGATCGATGTGATCCTGGGTGAGGTGAAGCAAGGCGACGCCCAGTTCAACCCGGGCATCACGCGCCACGAGGTCCTGCATTCCGTCCTGCAGCGGCTGGAGTGGGCCTACGGAGCGCCTATAGCCGGGGTAGTCCGCGACTTGCAGGCGGGCGGCCTCTCGGAGACACCGGCGTGTGCGGGCACCGGCATCGTCCGAACCCGCTTGGTGGCGTTCGGGCGAAGCCCAATCACCAACCTGCACACCGTCTCGCTGGGCCACATTTTCACAACCATGTTCGGCTACTTCCATGATCTCGAGGAGGTCTTGCGACCTGCCCAATTCAAGGATCCGGCCGCGGCGCTCCTCAAGTTGCTGGTCAAGACCGGCTTCGAGATCAAGAAGCCTGAAGAGAACTGAGTAGTCCGTCGGCCTGCATCGGGCGTGGTTACTTGCCTCCGGCTGCTTTCACGAAGGCCTCTGCCTTGGCCGGGTCGACCGGCGCGGTGGTGCGGCCCCCGACCTTTATGGAAGTCCCGACGATGGCCCCGTCGGCGTAGCGGAGCATCCCGGCGATCGTCTCGGCTGATGCTCCTGATCCCGCCAGGAGTCTGGCCTCGGGAACCGCCGCACGAACCTGGGCGAATCGCTCCAGATCCGGTGGTGCGCCGGTTGCGGTGCCGGAGATGATGAGGGCATCGGCTCCCGCGCGCCGGTACGTGTCGGCTGCGGCCTGGGTGATGGTCGCACCGGACGGGGGCGTAGCGTGCTTGACGAACACATCTGCGAACACCTCGACGTTGGGCGCCACGGCCGCCCGCATCCGGGCCAGGTCGGCCGCTCGACCGGTTATGGTGCCCTGGTCGGTGTGCATAATGCCGCTCAACACGTTCACGCGGATGAACGAGCCTCCGCACGTTGTCGCCACTGCCAGCGCCGCCAGGGCGTCGTTGCGGAGGAGGTTAACGCCCAGGGGGAGATCGGTGTGGGCGCGGATGGTGGCCACCGCCCGGGCCATGGCCGCTACGGTGATTTTGGGGACATCGTCGGCGAAGAATGGTGAATCTCCGAAGTTCTCCGCCATGATGGCGTCGAAGCCGGCCTCGGCGAGGACGGTCGCATCACGGGCGGCAGCTTCCAACACGGCCTCGAAGTCGCCCTGGAATCGTGGTGAACCCGGTAACGGCCCGAGATGGACCATACCGACGAGCCGGACCGACATCAGAGGTAGGCGCGAACGACTTTGAGGGCCATCTGGGCGACTTCCCCTTGGGCTTTGAGGGAGGTGTCGTCGGGCGATCGACGCCGGACTGCCACCCGGCACCACTCGCCGGCAGTTCCTTTGATTACCTGGTCGGTGTCCTCAGGCCCGAAGACGTATTTGGCGTAGGCCGGGCCGATCACCTCCACCCGCACCGGCTGTTCATAGGGTTGACCGGCGTCCCGGAAGGCGTAAGGGAGCGTCTTCCAGGCCAGCCAGGCAATGTGCCGCAGCCGGGGGGTGTCTTCGGGTTCGGCACCGCGGGCTTCGTGGATATCCAGACCGTGGGCCCAGGTCTCCATCAACCGGGTCGTTGCAAACGTTCTTGCGCTCATATCACCGGCAAACCACGGCACCCGATCCGATGGCGACTTGTGTGATAGTGAGTCCACTACCTTGGCGCGAGCTTCCCGCCACCATTCGATCACGTCCTGGGGTCGCATCGATCGTCCTGGTCGCACAGCCGCCAACGTGAATTCGGCCTGTGTGGCGTACCGGGAGGCTTCTTCGAGGCGCGAGCCGCCCTCCTCCAAGGCGTTGAAGGCATACTCCTCGAAAGAGGCTAGATGGCTGACCGTATCCTGGATGCTCCACCCGGCGGAAGGCGTCTGCAGTTTCCAGTCCCGGATGTTGGTCCGCTGCAGGAACTGGTCTTGATACTGCTGTTCGGCAACCAGGTCGGAGAGGATTTCGCGCACCCGCAAAGGCTAGCCGTGAGCGGTTGTTTGCGCTATGTGGCGAACCCCGGGAAACCAGGCCCGGCAGAGCCCTAAACGTTGAACGGTGGGGGAGGATGGACGGTCTCGTCGGTCTCGATGAGGCCGTTGAGGTCGTCAACCAATTGCCGGAGCCGCCCGAAGCTGCGCCGGTTGAAGCGCAGAGCAAGCCGTTGCAGATCCAGGGCGTCGCCGTCACCGGTTTCGGCGTCGGTGGGTTCGATCACCTCGAGGGATCCCGAGGCGACGATGTCGGAGAATCGCTCATTCAAGTCTTCGAGTTGAGCCTGGTCGGGAGCCTTGTTGAGCCGCAGGATCAAACGGCCGTCTACGTACCGCTGGGATTGGTAGTTGGCGTAGAAGTGGCAGATTTCATGGGCGGCTGCATCGACGTCGTTGGTCACCTTGTAGATGCTGAGGTCGGGTTCGGAGATCAGACCATTGCCGAGGAGATCCCTTTCGACGAAGTCGTTGAAGGTCTGCCAGTAGCCGGTTCCGTTCGCCTCGAGCATCACGATCGGGTGCAGGTCGCTCTTCCCGGTCTGCACGAGCGTGAGCAACTCGAACGTCTCATCCATCGTTCCGAAACCCCCGGGAAACAACGCGAATCCATGGGACTCCTTGACGAAACCGAGCTTGCGGGTGAAGAAGTACTTGAAATTGATGGTGCGGCTGGCGTCGATGTAGGGGTTGGCCTGATCCTCGAAGGGCAGGCGGATGTTGACGCCAAACGAGTTCCCGGGTCCGGCTCCCCGGTTGCCGGCTTCCATGATGCCCGGTCCGGCTCCCGTGACAACCATCCAACCTCGTTCCTCAACCATCTTCTTGGCGAATTGGATCGCCATCTGGTAGTTGGGATCGTCCGCTTGGGTTCGTGCCGACCCAAACATGGTCACCTTGGGCACATGCTGGTACTTCGAGAAGACCAGTAACGAGTAGCGCATTTCCTTGACGGCCGCGTTGATGAGCTTCATGTCACCGCGATCGGTCTTGTCGCGGAAGAGTTTGATGGCCGAGGTGATGATCTCGCTCGCCAGGTCGGTGTTGGTGCCGTCGCCGGCGGCACCAATCAAGCCGGCGATCAAATGGTTGAGGTTGTCGTCTTCGAATTCGTAGGGACGCATCGCTCGCTTTGGGGGGTTCGTGACACGGTAGTGGCCGAGGTCGGGTTGTCCTAGCTCTCCCGCCTCAGGGTCGATGGAGATCAGCCAAACGGAGGACCGGCCGGTCCTTTGCGGACTACCGCGCTCCACACGGTCTCGTAGTGATCGCGGTCGTAGGGGTCGATGTGGGGCAGCACGAACTCCTGCCACGAGCGCCGCAGGGGATCCGGGGCCGATGCGAACATGCGTAGACCGGTCGGAACCCGGTCGAGGATCGATCGGAGGCTCATCGGTGTCTCGACCCTGGTGCCGGAGTCCCGGGCGCGGAACGATTCGTTGACTTCGACGGTCAGCCGGGCGAGCGCCTCGACGAACCCGGATTTCATGGAGGGGTAGCGACGCTCGAGCATGAGAATGAGTTGTTGTTCGCTCGGGAAGTCCTTTTCCCAGATCAACCATCGGTCGGCGAACGCCTTGTTGAGGGTTTGCGTGCCGGCGTAGTCTCGAAGATCCGTGGGGTTCATCGTCCCGAACAAGCGAACGTCGGGCCGGAGTTGGACCGTAGCGCCGTTGGGGAGATCGAGGGCGTGGTAACGGTCGAGCAGACCGTGCAGGGCAAAGAGGGTCTCTGCCCCGGCCGCGTTCAGTTCCGAGAGATTGACAACGGCCGGACCGCGCAACGCACGGGTGATGTCCCCGTCCTCCCAGCGGCTCTCGGTACCGCCCTTCCCATCGCCGTGCAGTTTGGTCGAACCAATCAGCGTGACATCGCGGACTTCGCCGGTGAGCGGGATGCGATAGTACGGGAGACGCATCAGAGCCGCGAATTGTTCGATGTCGTGGTCCTTGCCGGTCCCCATGTGCCCTCGCACGGCGATGTGGAGGGGGACAAAGGCCTCGCTGGTGGACCGCCGGACCTCGTCCAGGGCGGCAAAGCGGTACAGCATGCCGAGGTCGACGTAGAACGGATCCGGGTCGGGGATCTTGCCGATACGGTGTGGTCGGTCCGGCACATCGGCCGGAACCTCAAAGGTCTCCAACTCTATCGGAGCTCCCTCTCCGGTCGGGTCGGTGAACGTCACTTTGTCAGGCACGGATCAACTCCTCAGGTTTTTGCTCGGATGACTGACGGCTGGCTCGAGACCACCAGGTCTCGACTCCCCATAGGGCAAGACTGCGTCGCAGAGCCGATCGAACGCCTTCGACTATGGCCCGGGTCAGTGCCTCGGGCTGTTCTACCACCTGATTACGGCTGTAGGCGGCTTGCACGGTGGCATCGCCGATGCCGACGCCCAGGACGGTGGTGCCGCCCCGCTCGATGGAATGCGCGGTGGCCGCCAGTGTTTCCACCGAGCCCCGGGTCATGCCATCGGCCAGCACCACCAACACCCGCACCTGTGATCGCCGCCGCAGCATGCGTTCAGCCGCATGTGCCAGGTTGAATTCGTCGACGTTGGCGGCTTTCTCGAACATGGAAACGGGTGGCGATTCGTCCGGTGCCTTGCGAGCCCGGGCGGCAGCCTGGGCCGGCTCGGTGGTCGTCCAGAACAGACCGGCCAGGAGGTCCTCGGCGTGGCGCCAGGGCTCGTCGAAGGATTTGATGACATAGTGGTTCACGGTGCTGGTGAGCCGTTCGGCGGCCGTCCCCTGGCTCTTCCGCAAACCTGCCAGTGCCCGGTGCCGTCGTTCGGTGAAGGCGCGCTCGGTGTCGCCGGGCGTGGCGGCAAACGACCTATTGAACAGGGCGATTTCGAAGTCCACTTGCAGCTCATCGCAGAGGTGGGCCAGGGTCCACGCTCCCAGGGTCGCCGCCGACAATCCCCACGGGGCGCGGAACCCGTTGTTGAGCGGGCGCGGTTGCAGCATGCTCGCCGAGCCGTCTACCAGCAGACTGACGGCGTAGGCCCTTCTGGTCGGCAAGTCGCGGCGTTCGTACATGCGCTGGTAGAGGCCGGCCCCGATCAGCAAGGCCGAGTGCGGGGACAGATCACCGTTGTCGAATCCAGACCGCAAACCGCGTCGCTGATTAGCGACGAACAGCGGATGCAACTCCCCGGACACGTGACGCTGAGCAACGCCCCAATTCCGCGCCGTGCTTGCCAGAGCTTCGCGACCGAGACGTCCAAAGACCCGGAATCGGTCGGGAATCTGCGAGACGATCAACTTCCCGGTCTGCCCGGTCGGCAGGTACACGGTTGGGGATTGGCTGACCCGGAGTATCTGGTCGATGGAGGCATCTCCGGCCAGGTCGGCGGGAGCCTTGCGGCCGTGCGCTCCGGACCGGGCTTCCGCCGCCCGCTTGGTCGAGTCGTAACCGGCGGCATCGCGCAGGACGGGGCTGATCATACGAACCCGGTCGACGGCGTCCGCCACGGCAGATGAGTCTGCTTGCTGCCGGGTTCGTTTCTGGTGGGGAGATTCGTCGGGTGAGCCTTCGGCGACCAGTCCATGGAGCCGGGCGACGGTGAGCAACTGCAGGGCGAGGTAGCCGACCTCCCATGGGTCTTCTGCCTGAACGGCCTGCTCGAGGAAGGGAGTGGCATCCGCCAATGCACCGGCCACGTGGGGGGCCGAACGCCGCTCGAGCGTTTCCCGATCCGAATACCGGCCGGCCAGCAAGAAACAAGAGAGGGCAAACTGCCCGAGCGGCCTGGCGGAGCCGAGCGCCGCAGGCGTCGCCGCGTTGTAGAGATCTTCGAGAACGGAGCGGGCACCCTGGTAGGTGCTCATCCCCGAGAACTCCTGACGGGCATCCTCGATCGCAAAGAACAACGCTTCGGCGGCCGGGCCACCGGTGGTGGCGATGGCATCCAGCAGTTCGACCGGATCCTCAGAGGGCGGGCCGGGATCATTGGGCAGCCACGAAGCCGGTATGGGCCGGCGGTCCTCTAAATCGGTCGAGATCAAGTGCACGACCTCGTGGAGGGCGGAAGCGAGAGCCACTTCCTCGGGTGTGACCGGGGCGCTTCGGGTGTAGGCAGCCTGGAACACACCGGGGTCCAGAACCACGTCGTCCGGGCCGGCGGAAGCTTCGGCGCCCAGCCTGACGCGCAAGGCGTCGTTCCCGGCCAGCGATCGGGCAAAGCGAGTGACGGCCGGCGCTACGCGCCGGTAACGAGCGACCACGGCCTCGATCACCCGTTCCTCGGGTGGGAGGATCTCGGAGAGAATGGAGTGTTCACGCGGGCGCATAACCAGTCATTCTCCCATAGGGAGCCGCCTTGCGCGGATGTCCGTCTTAGACGACGAGCAGCGCGATCAACAGGGCCGTAGCACCCACTGCCAGGGCGCTGGCGGTTCGGAGGTTGGTGGAGCGGGCGTCGCGGCCGGGAAGGCGCTGCCAGGCGGCCACGATCAACAGGCCGGCGACCAGGCCACCGACGTGGGCTTGCCAGGCGATACGGGCGACGAACAAGGGGAGTGCCAGGTTGATGGCCAGCAGGATGGCCAGTCGCTGGAACAAGGCCCGCCCGGCCGGGGTATGGCGCTGGCGGTAGGTAGCGCCGATCCATGCCCCGAACAGTCCGAAGATGGCCCCCGACGCTCCGATTGCAACGCGTCCCTGGCCGGCCACCA
>Ga0209341_10006826_pt1 | contig 10162 bp, 7 predicted proteins | sample RifCSP13_2_FD_184020 | JGI IMG/M metagenome (GOLD analysis project Ga0209341, IMG submission 184020) | Soil microbial communities from Rifle, Colorado - Rifle CSP2_sed 13_2 (SPAdes) (version 2) | ecosystem: Environmental > Terrestrial > Deep subsurface > Rock core/Sediment | place: Rifle... | reverse complement strand
CATGCGGTAGCCGAAGATCGGTTTGCGGGCGAAGACCGGAAAGATCTCGGAGATGATGCCCATCGCCGGCAGGATCATGATGTAGACCGCCGGGTGCGAGTAGAACCAGAACAAGTTCTGCCACAGCACCGGATCGCCGCCGCTGGTGACGGTGAAGAAATGGGTGCCGACCACGCGGTCGAGCGCCACCATGATCAACCCGGAGGTCAACACCGGGGTGGCGGTCAGGATGAGGGTCGAGGTGGCGATCATGCCCCACACGAACAGCGGCAGGCGCCAGATGGATAACCCCGGCGCCCGCATCATGATGACCGTCGCCAGGAAGTTGATCGCGCCGAAGATGGCCGAGATGCCGAGCAGCATCACGCTCAGCGCCCACAGCGTCTGCCCCGGCGGACCGCCGATGGAAAGGGGGACATAGGCCGTCCAGCCCGCTTCGGCGCCGCCGGCGAAGAAGCTGGCGATCATCAGCATTCCCGCCGGAGGGATCATCCAGTAGGAAAGCGCATTGAGCCGCGGGAAGACCATGTCGCGGGCGCCGATCATCAGCGGGATCAGGTAGTTGCCGAAGCCGGCCAGGACCGGGAGGACCCACAGGAAGATCATCAGCGTCCCGTGGTTGGTCATGACCTGGTTGTAGGTCGCTCCGTCGAGCAGGTCCGTCGCCGGCGAGGCCAGCTCGGCCCGCACCAGGCCCGCCAGCGCCCCGCCGAGGATGAAGAAGAAGAAGCTGGTGACGATGTACTGGACGCCGATGACTTTGTGGTCGGTGTTCCACCAGAAGTAGCGGCGCCAGCTGACGGAGGCTGAGGCTGTCGTCATCCGTTCGATCTCCTGTCGCTCACGGCTGATCGAGCAGGAAGGCCGCCAGCCGCTCGATCTGGTCCGGCGTCAGGCGCTGGAAGAATGTCTTCGGCATCAGCCCCGGCGGGAAGCCGGAGACGATGAAGTCATCCGGAGCGAGGATCGACTGCTCGACATAGTCCGCCGCACCCACGCCCGCCAGGCGCGTTCCGGCGACGCCCGGCAGGTCGTCGAGGGACGGGCCGATGGTGCCGGTCGTCGCCGCCACCGTCAACACGTGGCACGCGCCGCAGCCCATCGTCAGGAAGATCTGGGCCGGATCGTTGGCCATCGCCTGCTGCTCGGCCAGCCAGGCATCGAAATCCTCCACCGACTCGACCACGACTTCCGACGTCATGATGGCGTGGCCGGCGCCGCACAGCTCGGCGCAGCGGATCGGGAAGCGGCCGACTTCGATCGGCGTCATCGCCAGCTCGGAGATCTGTCCGGGGGTGGCGTCGCGCTTGGCACGGAAGGCCGGCACCCAGAACGAATGGATGACGTCCTCGGCCGAGATCTGGAAGATCACCGGCTGGCCGACGGGCAGATGCAGCTCGGTCGTGGCAAGGTCGGCCTCGGGGTAGCGGAACTGCCAGGAGAATTGCCGCGCCACGACCTCGACCACGCGTGGCCCCAGGCCGGGGACTTCGATGGCGGCCAGCACCTGGAACGAGTAAACGCCGATCACAACGACGATCGCCGCCGGGATCAGGGTCCACAGGATCTCGAGCGAGGTGTTGCCGTGGATGGCCGGGCCGGGACGATCATCGCCAGGCCGCTGGCGGAAGCGCAGGACGGCGAAGACCAGCGCCCCTTCCACCAGCAGGAAGATCACCGTCGAAACGCCGAGCAGGATGCGGAAGAGCTGATCGACGGCGACGGCGCGGGTCGACGCCTCCGGCGGCATGAGATTGGCCTGGGTGGCCACGGCGAAGCCGGCTGCGATCAGCACGATCCCGACGATGGCGGAGAGGAAAAGCGTACGTTCTCTCACATCCGTCCGACCTCCGTCAACGCCTCATGCCCTTCGCCCTCTACCCTCTTCAGGGCACCGAAGGGGTGCAGGGCGCTCAGGGCGGCACACCCGAAGGGGTGCCCGGCGCGCTCACAGGAGCCGCGCGGCCAGAGCCGCACGCTGCCATCTTCTCGGTTGTTCGGGGCGGTCCGTCAGGGAGCCCAGAGCGCCGATTGTACCACCCAGAACAGTGGCCAGTCGCCAGTGATCAGTGGCAAGCGGCAGGCGTCAGCCGCTCACTGACCACCGACTACTGACCACTGACCACTACCCCTAGAGGTCGAGGCAGTAGGCCACCCCAACAATCCCCGGGCCGGTATTCGCGCCGATGGCCGGGCTGGCCCACGTGACGACAGTCTCGACCGGGGAAAATCTCGTCTTGACCTGCTCGAGCACCGCCAGGGCGTCGGCCTCGGCCGCCGCGTGCAGCGCGGCCACGCGCACGTTGCCGTGACCTTTCACCCTCTCGCCCAGGATGTCCAGCATGCGGGCGTGGGCCTTGGCCTTGGTCCGGATCCTCTCCAGTGGCTCAATCCTCCCGTCTTCCAGGTTCAATAACGGCTTCATATTAAGCGCCGTGCCGAAAAACCGCGCCGCCCCGCCGATGCGCCCGCCGCGGTGGAGGAACTCGAGGGTATCCACCACAAACAAGATCCCGGTGTGATCCTTGGCCTTGCGGGCGTATCTCACAACGTCCTCAAACGACTTGCCGACCTCGATCTGCCGCGCCGTCTGCACAACTTGGAAACCCAGGGACATTGCCGTGTGCATCGAGTCGATGATCTCGATCTGTGCCCCGGGAAAGTCCAGCTTGGCCAGTTCGGCGGATTGGATCGTCCCTGAGAGCTTGGAGGAGACCAGCAGGGCGAGGATGGAACGGCCCGCCTCCGCAAGCGGCTTGAAGATATCCTGGAAGGACTTGACGGTCGCCTGTGAGGTCGTCGGCATCGTCGGAGACGTCTTAAGCCGTTCGTAGAACTGTGGAGGCGTGATGTCCACGCCATCAAACAGCGTCTTCCCATCCCAAATGACGATTTGTGGGGCGACCTGGATGTCGTGCCTGGCGATGAGTTCGGCGGGAATGGTGCAGGTGGAATCGGTGACGAGTGCGATTGGGGCCACAGGCCTCCTCCTTCAGCATGCCGCGGGACCGGTCGGAAACCGTCCCGATGTGTCTAACCCTCCCGATCGACCTCCGTCGCGGCGGCTAGCGCCCCGTTCCGGAGATGTGGCCTGTCTGCCACGCTTCTCGAGCCCGGGCCGTCCCACGAAGGCTGCCGGTGAAGCCGCGCCTTCCTTGATTCTTCGGGTCCCGCGGCCGCATCGGGTCCCATCGTTGGCGGGCACAGCCGCCCTTCGCCGGCCGGATTCCGCATCGCGACACTAGCCGCGGGAATGCAGCCAGGTCATCAGCGATTCGGTCGATCGGGTGTTGAGCACCGCTTCCGGCGGCAGCCACGCCCGCCGCGCCACGCCCACGCCGTACCGTCGCAGTCGCAGGTCCTCCGGCCGATGGGCGTCGGTGTTGATGCCGACCAGGCAGCCGACCTGCCAGGCGCGGCGGGCGTAGCCATCGTTCAGGTCGAGCCGTTCCGGGTGGGCGTTGATCTCCAGAACCACGCCGTGGTCGGCGGCGGCGGCGAAAACCGCCTCCAGATCGACATCACTGGCGCCGCGCGACCCCATCAGACGGCCCGTCGGATGGCCGATCATGTCGACGTGCGGGTTGGCGATGGCCCCCACAAGGCGTTCCGTGATCTGCTCCTTGGGCTGGCGCAGCGACACGTGCAGCGAGGCGATCACCAGGTCGAGCCCGGCCAACACCTCGTCGTCGTAATCCAGTCGGCCGTCGGCCAGGACCTCGACCTCGGCCCCCTGGAGCAACCGCAGGCGGTCGCCGAGGCGCTGCTGGACTCTGTCGATTTCGCGCCTCTGCTGGCGCAAGCGCGCCGGCGTCAGTCCGTTGAGCGCCCCCAGGCTGGGGGAGTGATCACTGATCACGAGGTAGGAATGACCGAGGGCCAGAGCCGCTTCGGCCATCGCCGGGATCGTCGCCCGGCCGTCGCTCCAATCGGTGTGGCAATGCAGCTCGCCGCGCAGGTCGGCCTCGGTCACGAGGGTCGGCAGCCGCCCGGCGGCGGCAGCTTCGATTTCGCCGGCGCCTTCGCGCAGCTCAGGAGGGATCCAGGGCAGGCCCAGACGGCGATAGACCTCGGCCTCCTCGGCGCACCGCAGTTCCGTCCCGTCGATGGTCTTCAACCCGTGCTCGGAAAGAGACAGTCCGTGCTGCAGGGCGAGCTCGCGCAATTGGACGTTGTGCGTCTGCGACCCGGTGGCGTACTGCAGGGCACTCCCGAAGCGATCCGGCGGATGCACCCAAACCTGGACACGCAATCCACCGACGACCTCGACGCTGGCTTTGGTGTCCCCCTGCCCCAGAACGCGTTCGATCTGGTCGAAGGCGACGAAGGCCTGCAGGACCTCGGCCGGTTCCCGGGCCGCAACCAGCAGGTCCAAATCGCCCACGGTTTCCCTCCAACGGCGGACGCTCCCCGCCGGTTCGGCGGCGACGACTCCCGGTAACGCCCGCACCCGCTCCGCCAGTTGCTCGGCCATCGGCCGGGCGACCCCGATGCTCATGCGGCCGGTCTGCCGCTTGGCCAGACGTTCGATGCTGGCCAGGATGGCAGTCTCCGATTTGGCACCCATCCCCGGGAGCTCGTGCAGACGGCCCTGGCGGGCGGCGGCTTCCAGCTCGGGGAGGGACTTGACGCCGAGCTCATGCCAGAAGCGAGCGGCCTTCTTCGGCCCCACCCCGCTGATCTTCAGAACATCGATCAAACCCGAGGGCACGTCGTCGACCAGCTCCTCGTAGAATCCGAGCCGGCCGGTCGTCAGCAGTTCCTCGATCTTGGCGGCGATGGCTTCGCCGACGCCGGGGATCTCCTTCAGCCGCCCTTCTTTCTGAAGATCCTCCAGGCGCCGTCCCTGGGCGCGGATGCTCTCCGCCGCACGCCGGTAGGAGATGACGCGGTAGATCGACTCGCCCTTGATCTCGAGCAGATCGCCGATGTTCTCGAAGACGGAAGCGATCTCGTCGTTGGTCAGGGCCGTCAACCTTTGGGTGCGCCCTCCCCGCGCCGCGGCGCCGGAAGCTTCCCGATCGCGGAGGATCGGCGACCATGCGGGGAATTCGAGGATTATACATGCCGGTCTTGCTGAAGGGCCCGCGAGGATGCCCAACTCCCCCGCCCCAATGCGGCCCCGTCTCGTCGCCACCGCCGCAACTCCCGGCGGGGCGGAGGGTTTGCCTCTTGTTGAGGACCCGCACGCCGGGCGGCCGCATCCGCCGTTTACCCCGATTCGATCAAGGAGGGAGTGATGCCATCTTCGTTCGAGCTGCTGTGCGCCGGACTGATTGCCCTCGGTTTCGGGCTGGTCGTCCTGCTCAACGGGTACAAGCTGTTCATGGTACTGCTCCCGATTTGGGGCTTTCTGTTCGGCTTTGTGTTTGGGGCGCAGACGATCCAGGCGGTTGTCGGAACGGCCTTCCTGGCGACGGTCACGAGCTGGGTCGTTGGCTTCGTCGTCGGCGCCGTGTTCGCCGTGCTGTCCTATCTGTTCTGGATGGCGGCCGTCGCCATCTTCTCCGCCATGATCGGCTACGGGGTCGGGGTTGGGCTGATGGGCGCCATCGGACTCGACAGCGGTCTGATTCCATGGATGGTCGGGGTGGCGGCCGGCGTAGCCCTGGCCATCGTCGTCATCGTGCTCAACTTGCAGAAGTGGGCCATCATCATGGGCTCGGCGGTCATCGGCGCCGCCGTGATCATCGGCACGTTCCTTGTCCTGTCTGGGATCGTTCCGCCGGTGCTCATCAGCGGCGCCGCCGTGAAGCTCGCTGTTCAGGACTCGGCGTTCTGGACGATCGGTTTCCTGGCGCTCTTCGTCACCGGCGTCATGGCGCAGCTCCGCACGAGACGGGCCTTCACCCTTACGCCTCCACCCAACCGCTGGTAGTCGACTTCACCTCGGGTCCAGAGCCGGCCGGGCTGGGCTATCCACCAGCCCGGCTGCTCGCTCCCGCAACCCGACCCCTCCGAGGGTGTTCACTCGGACGGGCCGTCCTGTGCCAGGAGCCCGACGACGTACCACGCCGTCGCGTCCGACGCTGAGCCGAGCCCGAGCCGCCTGAATTGCGACCCGAGGACAAGACCACGGTTCGCCGGATCGGTGAGCAGGGCTTGAAGCACAAGGCCGAGCGGGTCCTTCTCGGCGGCGTCTACCGACAGCACCACCTCCGCCAGCTGTCCGCTGAAACCCGCTGACTTCAAATCGATCTCGACCTGCGGCCCCTGCCCTCCGTCGAGGACATGCCACAACGAGCCGCTGGCGGCCAACGCCTGCGCCCGGGCCTGCGCGATTTGATCGAGGGGAGCGACGCGGAGAAGAGCAGGCGCCCCATCCTCGGCGCGTAGGAGGTTCAATCGGTCCGCAGCCATCGAGAGGTCGAGTTGCCCCTCAACCGACGGGGGCGGCGGGGTGAGACCGGCGGGAGCGCCTGCGTCGGTCGGCTCTGATGTGCCCGGCAGGCCGACAAAGCCGCGAGGCAGAAATGCCGTGGAGGTCGCCGGCGCGAGATTTGGCGTCGGCGTCGGAATGATCTGTGGCGGGCTAGCCTGCGTGCAAGCGCTCAGGCAGAGCACGGCCGTGATCAGATCGAGTCGGACCACGCGGTTCCTTCCGGAGCGAATTCTACGCCCGAGGCGTCGGCTCGGGGCCGCCCTTCCGGGGCCCGCCTGGTCCATTCCTCTGGCTCAGCCGAGTTCGCCCGGTGTATCAGACGCGTGACAATTCCGCACCGATCGACCCGGCCTGGTTGTCCTCGTCGGACGGGCTGTGCTATTGTTGTCGAAACGCGCGGGGCGTTTTCCATGCTCGATTCCCCTCCGGTCGTCCAGGCTATCGCCGTCTACTTGATCGACCGCCCGCGCCTCTCCCTTCCTGAGACCGGGCCCCTTTTCCGCTGGCTCGGAAAAGATGGCGACATGCGGGCGGACCTGGAGGACCTGATCGGTCCGCACGATCCGGCATCTGTCCACCTCCTGATCGACCATGCCCCAGCCGGCAGCGCCTGGGCGGAGCTGCTCGACGGGTTGAGGCATGAGCTCTACCAGACGGTCGTGACCCACCTCGCTACGCTCACCTCGGCGCAGCGACAGCAGCTGATCGGGGTGTGCGCCCTTTCGGGGGCGCAGCTGGTGACCCCTGGAAACGCCATCGGCGCCGCCCAGCCGATTCCTCGCATTAACGTCTGATCCCGTCTACATCGCAGAGATTGCGCCACGCCCGCCCGGTCTCCGAGGGAGGTTCGAGGCCGCCAAGAGCGACCCGTCGCCGGAGAAAACCTCACCCGTCTCGGCGCGGCCAATGCCCCGTGCCTCCCGCCCCACGGAGACATCGGCTATGCGATAATCCCTTCGCCCGGCCCCGCCATGCACGAGCTCGTCGCCAACCTCCACACCCACACGACCTACTCCGACGGCTGGTGGGATCATGCCACGATCGCCCGCGAGGCGCTGCGCGCCGGACTGGACATCGTCGCCGTCACCGATCACAACGTCTGGGTCGACGGCTTCGACGGCTATCGCTACGATGCCGACCAGCGCGTCCTGTTGATCACCGGCGAGGAGATCCACGATCCGGCGCGCCAGCCTCAAAAGGACCACCTGCTGGTCTACGAGGCGCGCCGCGAGCTCGCTCCCCTGGCAGGCGACCCCGCCCGGTTGCTGGAAGCGGTGAACCAGGCCGGCGGTCTCGCCGTCCTCGCCCATCCGATCGACCCCGGCGCGCCGGGCCGCCCCGAGACCGATTTATCGTGGACCGACTGGGATCGGTCGGGCTATCACGGCCTGGAGATCTGGAACACGATGACGGAGTTTAAGAGTCTGCTCCGTTCGCGCGGCTGGGCCGCCGTCTTTGCCTTCCTCCCGGGATGGATCGCCCGCGGCCCGTTCCCAGCCGGCCTGCAGCAGTGGGACCGCTTGCTCGGCGCCGGCCGCCACCTGACGGCCATCGGGGGCGCCGACGCCCACGCGTTCCCCGGCCGGCTCGGTCCCCTGCGCAGAACGATCCTGCCGGCCGCATTCCTCTTCCGCTCGGTGAACACGCACCTCTTGCTCGACGAACCCTTGCGAGGCGACGCCGAGGAGGATCGCCGGCGCGTTTTTCACGCGCTGCGACGAGGGCGCTGTTTCGTCGGCTACGATTTCCCGGCTTCCACTCGCGGCTTTGTGTTCCGGGGGCAGGGCGAGCGTGGGGCGGCCGAAATGGGAGACCGCCTGGCGGTCGGCCTCGGGACCACCCTCCAGATCCGGACGCCCCGCCCCGCCCGCCTGGTGCTCCTGTGCAACGGCGCCGTCCTGCGTGTCTGGGAGTCGGCCGCTGCGGCGGTGGAAGTCGTCAGCCAACCAGGCGTCTACCGCGTGGAGGCCTATCTCCAGAGCCGGGGCGCGCTGCGAGGCTGGATCTTCAGCAACCCGATCTACCTGACCGCCTGAGCCGAAAAGGAGCTCCCCGTGAGCTTGAAGCTCGCGGAGAGCTTGGATGGACCTGCTAGAATCAGTAATTCGATGGCCGCCTTCGAACTCCACGCCCCGTTCCGCCCGATGGGCGACCAGCCCGAGGCGATCACCGCGCTCATCGCCGGGTTGACGCGCGGCGATAAACACCAGGTGCTGCTGGGGGCGACCGGCACCGGCAAGACTTTTACCATGGCCAACGTCATCGCCGCCGTCCAGCGGCCTGCGCTGGTGATGGCTCATAACAAGACGCTGGCCGCCCAACTCTACGCCGAGTTCAAGGAGTTCTTTCCGGACAACGCCGTCGAGTACTTCGTCTCGTACTACGACTACTACCAGCCGGAAGCCTACGTCCCTCGCCACGACTTGTATATCGAGAAGGAAACCGAAGTCAACGAAGAGATCGAGCGGATGCGCCTGTCGACGACGGCCTCCGTCATCTCGCGGCGCGACGTCGTCGTGGTGGCGTCGGTCTCGTGTATCTACGGCATCGGCAGCCCGGATGCCTATGGCCGGGTGGTGGTCCAGCTCCGCAAGGGCGAGCGCTACCGGCGCAGCGCGGTGCTGCGCCAGTTGGTGGAGAGCCAGTACGAGCGCAACGACCTTCAGCTTCGCCCGGGCGCCTTCCGCGTCCGGGGCGACACGCTGGAAGTCATCCCGGCCTACGACGATCACGGCCTGCGCATCACCTTCTTCGACGAGGAGGTCGAGCGGATCACCGAATTCCACCCTGTCACCGGCGAGCTGCTGGCCGAGCGCGACGAGGCCTCCATCTATCCGGCCAAGCACTACATCACCCAGGAAGACAAGTTGAAGGAGTCGCTGGCCGAGATCCAGGCCGAGCTCGAAGAACGCCTGGCCTGGCTGCGGTCGAAGGACAAGCTGCTCGAGGCCCAGCGCCTGGAGCAGCGCACGCGCTACGACCTGGAGATGCTGCGCGAGGTCGGCTACTGCAGCGGCATCGAGAACTACTCGCGCCATCTCGACCAGCGGCCGCAGGGCTCACCGCCGTGGACGCTGATCGACTACTTCCCGCCGGACTATCTGTTGATCATCGACGAGAGCCACATGACCGTTCCCCAGATCAACGGGATGTACGGCGGCGACCGCTCCCGCAAAGAGAACCTGGTGGAGTACGGCTTCCGTCTGCCGTCGGCGCTCGATAACCGGCCGCTGTCCTTCCCCGAGTTCGAGGCCCGCACCGGCCAGGTGATCTACACCTCGGCCACCCCCGGCCCGTACGAGATGGAGCGGGCGTCGCAACGTGTCGAGCAGATCATCCGTCCCACGGGATTGGTCGACCCCGAGGTCGAGGTGCGTCCCGTTGAGGGTCAGGTCGACGACCTGGTGGGCGAGATTCAGCGGCGGGTGGCCGTCGGCGAGCGCGCCCTGGTGACGACGCTGACAAAGCGCATGGCCGAAGATTTGTCGGACTACCTGCTCGAGCTGGCAGTCAAGGTCCATTACCTGCACTCCGAGATCGAGACGATCGAGCGGGTGGAGATCCTGCGGGACTTGCGCCTGGGGGTCTACGACGTCGTCGTGGGCATCAACCTGCTGCGGGAGGGCCTCGATCTGCCGGAGGTCTCGCTGGTGGCGATCCTCGACGCCGACAAGGAAGGCTTCCTGCGATCGGCGACGGCCCTGATCCAGACGATCGGACGTGCGGCGCGCCACCTGCACGGCAAGGTCGTCATGTACGCCGATCACCTGACGGAGTCGA
>Ga0209341_10006824_pt1 | contig 10165 bp, 12 predicted proteins | sample RifCSP13_2_FD_184020 | JGI IMG/M metagenome (GOLD analysis project Ga0209341, IMG submission 184020) | Soil microbial communities from Rifle, Colorado - Rifle CSP2_sed 13_2 (SPAdes) (version 2) | ecosystem: Environmental > Terrestrial > Deep subsurface > Rock core/Sediment | place: Rifle... | reverse complement strand
ATCATTGGAACGCTGGATCACCTGCCCGAACCAGCCGCTGGTCTGGGAGGCGTACAGCCGGTCCGGGTCAGCTGGTGATCCCTTGAGGTGATAAATCTCCCAGCCCGCAAAGTGAGGGCCGCTAATATCCCACCCTTCGCGCCTGGCGTCCGCCGTCAGGATAAACGCGCCTTTGCGCGTGCCAACTAAAACTCGAACTCTGCTCATGCTATTGCTCCTTTTTTGAATAGGACACGGATATCACTGATTTTTCCTTTGACAGCCATTTTGCATGGTCCACGAAGTGCGACAAGCTTTCTGAGCTGTACGCCGATCTTAGCACAGAGCTCCATCGAAAATGAGATTATCTGGCCCGCTGGGGTGGCATCTACGATCACCGGAGTAATAAAGCCGCTCAGGCCGGTTGGTTCTTTGCCAGGTTCAATTGCCAAGACACGCCAAATTTGTCGGAAACCCAAGCGAACTTTTCACTGAAGGGATAACGATCCAACTGCATGAAGACCTGTCCGGCGTGCGACAACTTCTCGAAAAGCCGCTCGATTTCTGCTTGTGTTTCACAGGTGACGTAGATTGACATGGCCGGAGTAAACGTGAACTGATGCTTGACATTGCTATCGATGCACATGAATTCCTGCCCGCTGAGGGAGAACGTGGCATGCATCACGCTTCCCTCGGCGCCGGCCTCATTTGGCCCATAACGAGTAATGTCCAGAATTTTCGACTTCTCAAACAGAGAAGTGTAGAAGTTCATCGCTTCTTCAGGGCTTCAAGTACTCATTCTGCCCATGCCGTCTGGTTTCAATATCCCGTCGTGCTCTCTGGTAGCCTGGCGAAAGGATTCATGTGATGCGATCCTCGAGCTCCCAGGCGTGATCGAGCACGTGCCAGGCCAGGCGGCGGACAAAGTAGCGTGGTGTCCAGCGGGTGCCGCCCCGCGGCCCTTGTGCAGGCACTTCACCGCGTGCCGCCGATGCCAAGGCGTCCAGGATCGCCTGCCGGTTTCGGCCGAGGTCATTCTCTTCGCCTTTCATCAGCTTGCCCCCGACACGGGTGAGATAGCCCGCCTCGGCGCCCAGTGCGTGTTGGACGATCCCTTCCAGGTTACGCCCGCCTCCACGCGGTCCTTTGTGCAGCTCTTTCCCTGTCGCCGCGCTCGCCGCAGCATCGAATGCTTGCCAGCAAGCCTTCAGCAAATCCTGGAAACGCCGCAACTCAGCTTCGTCGACCAGCTTCGTGTCGCTTGAAGGGGGTCTGCCAGGCGCACCGAAATCGGTGGTGGCGTCGCCTTCGAGCCGCTCAATCACGGCGAACGCAGATGCATCGGCTGGCGCCTGGAACTCGAGCTGTGCCGGGCGGAGAACGCCTGCGTACCGCTGTCCATAGTCGCAGAGTGCTTTCAGCGCCGCATGCTCATCACGCCCGCTGCGGCACCAACCCGGCCATTCGATCGCGCCGGCGAAGGTTCGTTTCTTCCCGAGCTCCAGGTACACATCAATCTTCTTCGTTGATTGTTCCATTAACTGCGCCTCATCTTGCTGCATCGATTCAGCCCAAAAGCTCCATCAAGCGTCTCCCGGCTATGTACCTCCGCCTCCTGGTACGTCGGACAATTCTAACAAAATAGATAATTTTAGTCAAATAAAGGGGGTGGCAATAAATATAGGCTAATATGGCGATGCAAACCTGTCCTCGGCTTCATCAAACAAAACGTCAAATCAATACTGCCCACAAAAATACAAAAATTGGTGGCTGCTTGGCCACCAATTTTTGATTCTCCTCTTCGCACCATGACCTAACTAATTGCCGACGACACTCACTTCAGCCTTCATTCTCTCTTCAATAGTTTCCTGATATCCAGGCAGGCGCATGGCCTTGACCACCAGGTCGGCCAGGGCAACCACGCCGACATCCAGCCCATAATGGCCGCTCAGGTCGCCGATTTGCAGGCGGCAGTTCTCGCAGGCAGCCACCACCACCTTGGCTCCCGAGCGGCGCACCTGCTCTGCCTTGGGCTTGCCCGACGCCAGGCGCACCTCATAAGCTTCCGGCACTGCCACCAGCCCGGACCCACCTCCGCAGCAGTAAGCTTCCTCGCGGTTGGGGGTCAGCTCGCGGAAGTCGGTCGTGATCGCTTCCAGCACTCGCCGCGGCTCTTCGATCACGCCACCTTTGCGCGCCAGGTTGCACGAATCGTGGTAGGTGATCGCTTCGGGGTTGGCGCTGGGATCGAGCTCCAGTCGGCCTTCTTTGACATATTCGGCAATCACTTCGACAATGCTGCGCACCTTGAAATTGAATTCGTCTCCAAACCAGTTGGGGGCGACCCAGCGCATGGCATAGTAGGCATGGCCGCATTCGGAGATGACGATCTCCTCAACGCCCAGCTGCTTGGCTTCGTCTACGATGCGCCGGGCGATCTCCTTGGCGCGGCTGGCATCACCCAGGAAGACGCCATAGTTAGCGGCTTCGTAGATGCTCAACGTCCAATCCTCGCCTACGGTTTCGAAGATAGCGGCGGCAGGCAAGATGGTATGTGCGCCAGCCAGGGCGACGTAGAGCATCCTGGCGCCCTTCTTCTGCAGGGGGATGGAGGCTTGTGGATTCCCGGTCAGGGCTTGGAGTTCCTTCTCCATGTCCTGGATGCTGTCCCGGAAGAATTCCAGGTACATCTCGGGATCTTTGCCTTTTTCGATCGCAGCATCAGCCAGCATTTCCAGAATCTCAGGCCCGTACCCGCTGGCGGTAGCCATAGCGCGCAGCGTGGTCATCAACAGGGGGGTGTCCACGCCCATCGGGCAGTTGGCGGTGCAGCGGTAACAGAGCGTGCATTTATTGAATGCCATCTCGGCCAGCTGCGCTAATTTCTCATCGCTGAGCGGTTCAGCGCCCGTCCAGGCGGGGAAAACGCGGCTGAGCAGGTCGTGTTCGGCGCGGTAGACCTTGCGCAGTTGCTCGGCTTTATAGGCGGGCGCGTTTTCGACCTGCGGGTCGGCCACGAAGTAGTGGCAGGCTTCGGCGCAGATGCCGCAGCGAGCGCACACTTCCAGGGCGGCAGCCAGAGGCTGGTTGAGCTGTTTATTGAGAATCCCCAGAGCGGTGTCAACCGATTGCGGCATGGCTCACCTCGCTCCTTGCTGGCTGTGGGGCAGGACGGCGCGGCTGCCGACGAACTTGCCGAAGAACAGGCGTGAATAAGCGTAGTAGATGCAGTGACGGATCTTGCTGAACGGCGCGTAAACCAGCATGACGGCGCTTACCATGTAGAACAGCGGTAGCGCCGGTGCGAAGACCAGCCATAGCCCCGCGCTGGCTTGAAACAGGCTGACTACCAGCACGGCTGTGTAGTCGTCGGGGGTGCTCAAAGCCTTCAGGTTGTGCTCGGCGAAGCGTGTGATAAACCCGGCTAACCCGAGCAGCGCTCCCAGGGCAGCGCCCAGGGCGAGCAGCGTGCGCCAGGCGACCGGCAGCAGGTATAACCAGGGGCTGACGATCAGGATAGCCAGCCCCAGGAAGATGCCCAGGTGAAAAGCTACCCCTCGCAGATAAGCGATCCCGTGCCGGCGGGTGCTCTCTTTCGCCCAGGGCGCCATCCCCAGGGTATAGGCGTACAGGATGCCCAGGCGCGGGTTGCCCTTGGGGGTGGAGCGGTCTACCGGGCGCGCCAGAGCGTTGAACAGGCGCAGCCGCCAACCGAAGGCCGCCAACGTGAAGACCAGCGCCAGGGCTGCGAAGATCTGGGTGAACAGGATCAGGGTCATAATTTATCCAACTATCTTGTGCGGCGCACGACGAAGTGGAACTGCTTATCCTGTTTTTCCAGCGTGATCAGCTCGTTGCCGGTGGTGCGGCACCAGGCCGGAATATCCGCCATGACACCCGGGTCGGTGGCGAACGCCTCGATGATCTCGCCGGGTTGCACTTCTTTAATGGCTTTGGCGATTTTAACGACTGGCATGGGGCAGAGCAGTCCCTTGAGATCCAGACTCTTAACAATGATTACATCAGACATGAGAGATACCTCCAGAGAGTAGAGAAAGAAGAGAGTAGATAGTAGAGCGCAGGTTTAGATGAAGAACTGGACTTTGCTTTCGGCGGCGTGCTCGAGCATGGTGGCGACGCCGACCGGTTCGGTGACGTTGTCCTGGAAGTTCTTCGGATCGAACTCCATCACATCCATGCTCATCTGGCAGGGCATCATTTTGACGTCCAGGTCGACCGCCATCTCGTACAGTTCAGTTAGCGGGGTGACGCCTTTAACCTTCATCATCTTCTTGAACATCCAGCGGCCCATCCCGCCCATGTTCAGGCGACTGGGGCCGATCGCATCCAGGCCGCCGCGGTTCATCACGCCCAGCATACGGCCAAAGAGCCCCTTGCCGGTCGCCTGGTTTGGTTTCTGGATCGCCTTCAGTCCCCAGAAGGTGAAGAACATGACCACTTCCATCCCCGAGGCGGCGGCGCCAGTGGCGATGATCAAAGCCGCCATCACCTTGTCCATGTCACCACTGAATACGACCATGGTGACCTTGTTCTTCACCGGCTTGCCGTTGCTGCTGACATGCATAGTGGCTTCGGCCGGGAAGGTGGTTGAATCTGCAGGGTACATTATGTGCTCCTTGAGAGTAGATAGTAGAGAGTTGAGAGTAGGGTGTGGTTTCTGTTGGTTGGTATAGAATCGATTCTTTATAAATTTAAATCAGCGTTATCAGCGAGTAAGCGAAGCGACATCAGCGCCCCATTCTTGGGGATTATCGCTCCTCGAGAAAGGCTCCGGCCAGCTCGGCGCGGTGGGAGAGATGGTCGCGCAGGGCGGCGCGCAGCAAGTCCAGCGCTTCAATCAGGCGGTCGTCGCCGATGCGGTACTCAACGGATGGACCAAAACGGGTGGCGATGACCATGCCACGCTCGCGCAGCACCTTGAGATGGCGCGAGACCGCAGGCTGGCTCAGGTGCAGGCTCTCCGCCAGGTCGCCGACGTTGCGTGGCCCTTCGGAAAGAGCATAGATGATCAAGATGCGTTTCGGATCAGCCAGGCCGGCGCAGAATTCTGCGTGTAATTGGTTGACTTCGCGTTCAAGTTCTGGGTTCATGGGATGCCTTCACAAATGTATACGAATACTGACTTATATGCATAATGGAATAAGGTTGTGAAAATTATAACGATATGTCCCCTCGAGGGTAGTGAAAGATGTCACGAGGTAGGTGGACGAATGTCATGAGGACGAAAGACGAAGGATCACATCTCGTTAAAATGCATGTAGGACAAGATGCCATCTTGTCCTACATGCGTTCGATGGGTTAATTTCTTACTCCCAGCTGTTCAAACGTGGATCATGCTCCCGACTCGTGGATAACCACCCGTAGCATCGCATCCCCCTGGCGGATGGTATTTATCACTTCCTGGCCGGCAACCACTTTCCCGAAAACGGTATGTTTTCCATTGAGGTGCGGCTGAGGGGAGTGGGTGATGAAGAACTGGCTTCCGTTAGTATTCGCCCCAGCGTTGGCCATTGAAATAACCCCTGTCTCATGCTTCAAAGGATTTCCGAGGAGCTCGTCCTCAAACTGGTAGCCCGGACCACCCATCCCAGTCCCCGTCGGATCGCCTCCCTGGATGACGAAGTTGCTGATCACCCGGTGGAACACCACGCCATCGTAGAATCCTTCTCTGGCCAGGAAAATAAAGTTGTTAACCGTTTTGGGAGCGTATTGAGGATAGAGCTCTATTTCGATCTCCCCTCGGTTTGTTTCGAGGCTGGCTTGATAGGATTTTTTTGCATCGATCTGCATGGCGGGAGGGGCAGCCCATTGTTTTTTATTCATATTTGGATCTCCTCAGGATTAAATTTGTGATTGTTCATCTCATCAAGAACCGGTGAGCAAATTGAGGGGAGTATACCAGGGACACACCTTTTTGGGCTACTGCTCCCCGATTTCGGATCAACCTGGAGGGGGAGAGTATTAGGTGGGACAGGAGATTGTCTGCCGTTGTCTTGAATTGAACCAGAATCCTATTGCTTTTTTGTAAACATACGCGATAATTAAGTCAACTTATCATTTGTTCGATCAGCGACAATCTATTTAGAAATAAATTTTCGGGGAAATTTCTCGTTAGCTCTTGTAAAGTTTATTCGGGACGGTTCAAAACAGCAGCTACTCTCATCCGAGAGTGGAAGGGAGGGGCATGGCTGGATCAACATCTTCTTGATAATCATGATTTCGTCCATGTTCTTCTGCGTAAGGATATGATTAATGAAAAAACAGACCTTCATGGTGTTGGTCCTGGTTGGGATGCTGGTAGCCTGCTCGCCGGCCGCACTTTCAACCCGGCCAGCGCCATCGTTAACCCCGGCAGCCAGCTTTACCCCAACCCAATCTTCAACACCCAGCTCGGCTCCTATCCAGTTGTCATCGCCGACCGCTTCTACACCAACGCAGCCTGGTACACCCACCTCAACAAGGACGTTCACCCCCACCCCTGAGCTTTTAACCTGCCCTGGCCCAGAACTGCCGCAGGCAGACCTCACCCAGCCGGTAGAGATCCTTTATGTCAAGGACTACCAGATCTGGCTGTGGTATGAAGCCAGCCAGGCGAAGATCCAGGTCAGGCTGCCCCCCGGTGCGGTCGCCCCACATATCTCAGCAGATGGGCGGTTTGCAGCTTACCTGATTGAGGGGCAGTCCTATGACAGTCCGGAAAGTCCCCTACCTGAAATACCACTATGGCTGTACGACCGCCAAAGCGGGCAGGCTAGGCAGGTTGCCTCTTTCCAGACATCTGAAACACGCCGCCAAGATCCTGAATCGCCGCACATCTACCTGCAGATGCGCTGGCTGGATAGCAATCTGGGGCTGCCGGAAGACCATTGGTTGCTCGTAGAGGTTCATCGAGAACTGTGGGCTGAAGCAGGATGCTGCGTGCCAAGGGGTGATCTTTACCTGGTAAAGGCGGAAACTGGCGAATACCAACGCATTTTGGAGGCCGGCTCATACTATTTCTACAACGTTAGCCTTGATGGTAGGCAGATCGCCGCGCTGGATATGGATGGCCGGCTGTACTTGATCGATATTCCACCCGCTGACCAGGCAAGGTCCCTCTCGGTCCGCCTGCCCGCTAATCCGTGGCTTGTATTCGCCCCGGTTTACTCGCCCGATGGGGCTCACATGACCTTTCAAGTCGAAAAAGGGTTGGCAGTGGTCGATGCACGCAGCAGGAGCATTCAGGAATTGGCTTTGGAAAATCCCTGTGCGGGTTGCTATTGGGGACCTCGGCTGCCGGTGACCTGGCAACCGGATGGGAGAGGGTTTTTTACCACGACCTCACTGAACGACTATTACGACCAGCGCGCTGAAACCACACTCGTTCAAGTTCAACTGGAACCGGAGTTAGATCCAGAAACCGTAGTGGTCATCCACGCCAATCCCTTTACCTTCCACTTCTCTCCCGACTACCGCTATTTATCCTATTGGAACCAGCCGGAGAGGGACGATATCGACGCCGGGAAAGGCCAGATGAACTGGGTAAGCCTGTACTTGATGGATCTCCAGGATCTCCAGCACAGGCGCTATGCAGAAGAATTTGGCCTGCGGCTGGATAGCTGGAGCCCCGACAGCCAGCGCTTCCTCTACATCTACAGCCCAGTTGGTGGTCCGAACCTCGATCGAAGGATGCTTTCCTTAGGGAATGTCTGCCAGCCTCCCAAAGAACTGCCGGTTCCGGCAGGATCCATCATCAAAGAGACCCTATGGCTTGATTCCAACCGCTTCCTGGCCTGGACGTTGCCTGCCGATGACATCCCTGATCGCTATCCATCTGGCTTATATTTGTATAGGTTGGATGCAGAAAACCTGCCGATCCATATCGACGATGTCGTGATCGATCTTTCTGAACCATATGGGAGTCTACGGCAGGTAGTGGTGCTAAAACACTAAAAAGGAGAATCCGGTAGAATAACAGGTGCTTACATTTCTGGTTTTGGTAGGGATGTTGGTCGCCTGCACGCCGGCAACGGCCTCGCCCTCCAGGTCGACGATGGCGCTGTCGCCGCCGTTGATCCATTCCCCTTTCATGGTTTCATCTGCTCCTGGCTTCCTCAGGATGCTTAATCACCCTCACCGAACCTGATCCCCTGCGCCAGGGGCAGGTCGCGCGAGAAGTTGATCGTGTTGGTCTGGCGGCGCATGTAAGCTTTCCAAGCATCGGAGCCAGACTCGCGACCGCCGCCGGTCTCTTTCTCTCCCCCGAAAGCTCCGCCGATCTCGGCTCCCGAAGTGCCGATGTTGACGTTGGCGATGCCGCAGTCCGATCCCCGGGCAGAGAGGAAGGCCTCAGCCTTGCGTACGCTATCGGTGAAGATGGCGCTGGACAACCCCTGTGGCACGCCGTTGTGGATGCGGATCCCTTCTTCCAGGTTTTGGTATTCCAGCAGGTACAGGATCGGGGCGAAGGTCTCCTGCAGAACGATCTCTGTCTGGCTGGGCATCTCGACGATGGTCGGCTCGACGAAGTTGGGTCCCAGGTCAGGGCGCATCACGCCACCGGTCAGGATCTGGCCGCCCTGGGCTTTGGCTTTCTCCAGTGCGTCGAACATCTCCTCCACCGCCGCGCCTTCCACCAGCGGCCCCATCAGAGTGCCCTCATCCAGCGGGTCGCCCAGCCGTATCTGGTGGTAGGCGTCCACCAGGCGTTGGGTCAGTTGCGGAGCGATCTCCTTTTGCATGATGATGCGCCGGGTGGTGGTGCAGCGCTGCCCGGCGGTGCCGACTGCGCCGAACAGGATGGCGCGCACCGCCAGGTCCAGGTCGGCGTCTTCGGCCACCAGGATGGCATTGTTGCCGCCCAATTCCAGGATGGTGCGTCCGAAGCGCTCGGCTACGGTTCGAGCGACATGTTTACCGATCTTGGTCGAGCCAGTGAAGGAGATCAATTGCAGGCGCGTGTCGTTGAGTATCAGGTCGCCCACCTCGCGTCCGCTGCCGATCAGCAGGTTAAAGACACCCGTCAGTCCATGGTCGGCCATCACCCGGTTGGCGATGTGCTGCACGGCGATGGCGCACAGCGGGGTTAACGAGGACGGCTTCCACAACACCGGGTCGCCGCAGACGGCGGCGATGGCTGCGTTCCACGACCAGACCGCTACTGGGAAGTTGAAGGCGGTGATCACGCCTACCACCCCCAGTGGGTGCCACTGCTCGAACATGCGGTGGCTGGCGCGCTCGGACTGCATGGTCAGGCCGTACAGCTGGCGTGACAGGCCGACGGCGAAGTCGCAGATGTCGATCATCTCCTGCACTTCGCCGTGCCCTTCGGCGCGGATCTTGCCCATCTCCAGCGAGACCAGGTCGCCCAGCGGTTCTTTCAATTCGCGCAGCGCCTGCGCCAGGTCGCGCACCACCAGGCCGCGCTGCGGGGCGGGGAGGCTGCGCCAGCTCAGGAAACTCTCCTGGGCAGCGGCGGCGACTTTTTCGTAGGTGGCGGCGCTGGCCTGGACGAGGCTGGCGATCGGCTCGCCGCTGGTCGGATTGTAGGAGACCAGCTGCTTGCCGGTCGGGTCGCTGATCCAGCCATCGGGGCCAAAGCAAGCCCCCGGGTTGACTGCCTGCAGGCCAAGCTTATCTAACAGGGATTTCATCGTGGGTTCTCCGTAGACGGTGATGTGATTATTAAGGCCAGGTTTACACTTATTGCTGGGATAAACTCCCCTCTCCCGATTTCGGGAGAGGGGACGGCGGTGAGGGCCTTATACCAACCCATTTCTCTCTAGCGCCGCCTGCAGCTCGTACGACATCGGCTCGACGAGGATATCGCCGCCGATCTGCACCGTGGGGTGGCTGAGGTTGCCGCCCGTCCACCAGCGCACCTGGCTGGCCGCCTCCGCATCGGCGTCCATGTCGCGGAAATCGTAGCTGATCTCCGCCCGGTCCAGGTAGCGGCGCACGAACTGGGTGGCCGCGCACCAGCGTGTCCCGTACACAGCCACGTTGACTTTATGCGAGGCGGGTGGATCGGTGACATCATGACCATCAACCATGCTCTCGTCTCCTTGTTTTATTCGTTAGAAACGCAAATGTCCAAGGATTTCTATTTTTTTCAGGCATTAGCGTTAACTGGCGAAATTCGCGGATTATCTCCGTTGCCCAGGTGGATCAACCCTTGAGCTTTTCC
>Ga0209341_10006823_pt1 | contig 10166 bp, 8 predicted proteins | sample RifCSP13_2_FD_184020 | JGI IMG/M metagenome (GOLD analysis project Ga0209341, IMG submission 184020) | Soil microbial communities from Rifle, Colorado - Rifle CSP2_sed 13_2 (SPAdes) (version 2) | ecosystem: Environmental > Terrestrial > Deep subsurface > Rock core/Sediment | place: Rifle... | reverse complement strand
AGAACGCCTACCAGCAGGTGATCGCGCAGATTCTGGACGCCGGCGTGGCCTACGGGCGTTCGACGCTCGGCGCCGGCAAGCGCGTGCAGGTCGAGTTCGTGTCGGCCAATCCGACCGGGCCGCTGCACGTCGGTCACGGGCGCGGCGCGGCCTACGGCGCGGCGGTCGCCGATCTGCTGGCCGCCACCGGCTTCAGCGTGCACCGCGAGTATTACGTCAATGACGCCGGCCGGCAGATGGACATCCTTGCCACCAGCGTGTGGCTGCGTTACCTGGAACTGTGCGGCGAGAAATTTGTGTTCCCGGCGAACGCCTACAAGGGCGATTACGTCTACGACATCGGTGCCACGCTGCACCGCGAGAACGGTGATCAGTACCGGCATCCCGCAGACAAACTATTCGCAGGTGTGCCAGCCGACGAGCCGCAGGGCGGCGACAAGGAAAAACACATCGATGCCCTGATCGAGCGCTGCAAGGCGCTGCTCGGCGCGCCGGGCTATCGCAAACTGTTCGATCTCGGCCTGAACGTGATTCTCGACGACATCCGCCAGGACCTGAAAGAGTTCGGCGTGCTGTACGAGGAGTGGTACTCGGAACGCGCGCTGGTCGAAACCGGCGCGGCCGATCGCGCCATCGAGCGTCTCAAGAAAAGCGGGCATGCGTACGAGAAGGACGGCGCGCTCTGGTTCCGCTCCACCGACTACGGCGACGAGAAGGACCGGGTGCTGGTGCGCGACAACGGCCAGAAGACCTATTTCGCGCACGACATCGCCTACCACATGGACAAGCTGGAGCGCGGCTTCGAGCGCGTGATCGACATCTGGGGCGCCGATCACCACGGCTACGTGCCGCGCGTGAAGGCGGCACTCGCCGCACTCGGACTGGACCCCGCCAGGCTCGACGTGCTGCTGGTGCAGTTCGCGATTCTGTATCGCGGCGGCGAGAAGGCGCAGATGTCCACACGCTCCGGCGAGTTCGTGACCCTGCGCGAACTGCGTGCCGAGGTCGGCAACGACGCGGCGCGTTTCTTCTACGTGCTGCGCAAGTGCGAACAGCACATGGACTTCGACCTCGACCTGGCCAAGTCGCAATCGAACGACAACCCGGTGTTCTATATCCAGTACGCGCACGCGCGCGTGCACAGCGTATTCCGGCAACTGAAGGAAAAGGGCTTCACGCGCGACCGCGCGCGCGGCGCCACCGGCCTCGACCGCCTGAACGAGTCGCACGAGCAGGCCATGATGGCCACGCTGGCGCGTTACCCGGAGGTGGTGGAAAGCGCGGCGCTCGCGCACGAACCGCATGTGCTGGCCTATTACCTGCGCGAGCTGGCGAACGATTTCCACACTTACTACAACGCGCACACCTTTATCGTCGACGACGCCACGCTGCGCGATGCGCGCCTCAACCTGATCGATGCCACGCGCCAGGTGCTGGCCAACGGTCTCGGCCTGCTCGGTGTCTCGGCGCCGGAAACCATGTAGAGTCCCCGCCCATGGCCAAGGCCCGTCGTTCCCCGTCCCGTTCCAAAAAGAAGTCGCGCGGCATCCTGTGGCTGATTGCCGGACTGTTGCTCGGCGGCCTGCTCATGTGGGTGACGCAACATTATTATTATCGCGACAGCAAGCCGTTTACCGGTTTCGCCAACCTGTTCTCGTCGAACAAGAAATCCGTGGACAACGAAGCGAAGAAGAAGCCGGAGGCCGAGCGCCTGCCCAAGCCAAAGCTCGATTTCTACACGATCCTGCCGGGTGAAACCGTGCTGCCGGAACCCAGGGGCGGCGGCGGGAAAACCGCCAGGTCCGAACCGGCCGAGGCCGGCGTAAACTACATTCTGCAGGCCGCCGCCTTTACCAACGGCGAGGATGCCGACCGCCTCAAGGCCAAGCTGGTGCTGAACGGCATGGAACCGCATATCGAGAAAATCACGGTTGGTGACAAGGGAACGTACTACCGTGTGCGGCTCGGGCCCTATTCCAGCCTCGACACGCTCGATGCCGCCAATGCCAAGCTCTCCGGGTTCGGCATCAAGGCGTTGCGCATCAAGGTGAAAAAGAACGCGGGGTAGATGGCTCTGCAGCAGTATCGGTGCGTGGAACGCACCCTACCATTTTCATACTTCCAGTGCGGTTAATTGACAATCGTGGTGAGCGATCAACGTCGAATTGTCATGTAGGGTGCGTTTCACGCACCTTCATTCCCCAAACTCCATCTCGGTCAATTCGGAATGCCCCACACCCGCCCAATCCATTGGATAGACGCCCTGCGCCATATAGCGATGAAACGTTGAATGCGGCCAATCGACCACCCGCTGGACATATCCGTGTTTGAGCGGGTTCCAGTGGATGTAGTCGATGTGCCGGCGGAAGTCGTCTTCATCACGGATGCGGTGTTCCCAAAAACGACGTTGCCAAAGTCCGAGTTCGTGGCGCTTGTGTCGCGACGCCGGTGGGCAGCGCGGCGCGAGATGTTCGCGACACAGCTTGCTGGTGTACTGCTTGATCATGGCCCAACGTGCGGAGAAATCTCCATCAACCGCCGGCAGTGTCCAGAGGCAATGCAGGTGATCGGGCAACAATACCCAGGCATCGATAGTGAACGGCCGGGCTATCCGGGTGCGCTCGATCGCTTGGCGCAGTGCGATACGGAAGGGTTCTTGTGTGAGAAGCGGCTGACGACGATGCGTGCAGATCGTGAAGAAATACGTTGCACCGGCATCTTTCGCGCGACGGTAATTCGGCATTCCGTTGCCTCCATCTGGAAACGATCGGTGCGTGGAGCGCACCCTACCATTTTCAATCTTCGAGATAGGTGTACCCGTCCAGACCTTCCTGGAATTCCTTGAGGTAGGCCTTGCGGGTGTCGGAATCGAGATCTTTGACCTCGGCGATTTTCTCGCGGTAGGCGCCGAGCAAGTCTTCGGCGTCGAAGTGCACATAGCGTAGTACCGAGCCGACGGTGTCGCCGCGCCGCGCCTGGGTGAGTTTGTAGCCGCCGTCGGCGGTCGGCTCGACGTGCACCGAGTCGGTGTCGCCAAACAAATTATGCATGTCACCGAGAATTTCCTGGTAGGCGCCGAGCATGAAAATGCCGAGCGGGTACGGCTCGCCGGATTTCGGGGCGTGCAGCGGCAAAGTTGTCTCGATGCCTTCCCCGTCCACATACAGGTCAATGCGCCCGTCCGAATCGCAGGTGATGTCCTGCAGCACGGCGCGGCGCTCGGGCTGCTCGTTCAGGCGGTTGAGCGGCAGCACCGGGAAGATCTGGTCGATCGCCCAGTGGTCGGGCATGGATTGGAACAGCGAGAAGTTACAGAAATACTTGTCGGCCAACTTCTCGTTCAGCTCGTCGAGCGCCTCGCGGTGGGCGCGCGTACCGGGCTGGAGTTTGTCACGCACCGCGCGGCAGGTGGCGAAGTACAGCTGCTCGGCGCGCGCGCGTTCGCTAAGCGTGAGCAGGCCGTGCGCGAACATGCCCTGCGCCTGTTCCAGGGTGTGCACCGCATCGTGATAGGTTTCGAGCGTCGGGTGGTTCGCCATGTCCTGCAGCCCACGCCACAGGTCCTGGATGACCTGCGGTTCATCGGCCGTGGCCGGGACCGGCGCGGCCGCACCCGGCGCCTGCTCGACGTCGGTGACATTGGTGATGAGCACCGCGTGGTGCGCGGTCATGGCGCGCCCGGATTCGGTGACAATGTCCGGGTGCGGCAGCTGGCGCTCGGCGCAGATTTCCTTGAGCGCATGCACGATGTTGTGCGCGTACTCCGCGACGCTGTAGTTCATGGAGCAGAACGAGCGCGAGCGCGTGCCCTCGTAGTCCACGCCCAGTCCGCCGCCGACGTTCACGGTCGCGATCGGCGCGCCGGCAGCGCGCAGCGCCGCGTAGTAGCGCACCGCCTCGCGCATACCGGTCTGGATGTGCTGGATGTTGGCGATCTGCGAACCCATGTGGAAGTGCATCAGGCACAAGGCATCGAGCATGTTGGCGCTACGCAGGTGTTCGGCGACACGTAGCACCTCGTCGGCCGACAGGCCGAACTTGGACTTCTCGCCGCCGGTGTTTTGCCACTTGCCGGCGCCGAGCGAGGCGAGGCGCACGCGCACGCCGAGCAGCGGGGTGATGCCAAGCGCCTTGGATTCCTGCAGGACCATCTCCAGTTCGGAGAGTTTCTCGACCACGATGTGCACACGTATGCCGAGGCGCTTGCCGAGCAGCGCGAGGCGGATGTACTCGCGATCCTTGTAGCCGTTGCAGATCACGATCCCACCGGTGCGTGAGCGCGCCAGCACTGCCAGCAGCTCCGGCTTGGAGCCGGCTTCGAGGCCGATGCGCTCGCCGCCATGCGCGAGCATGGCATCCACCACGCTGCGCTGCTGGTTGACCTTGATCGGGTAAACCGCGGTGTAGCGGCCCTGATAGCCATCGGCCTGCATGGCGGTGCCGAAGGCGCTGCACAGCTCGTCGATTCTGTGGTGCAAAATGCCCGAAAACCGCACCAGCACCGGCAGGGTCAGCCCCTGGCCGGCGAACTCCTGGGTCAGCGCATACAGGTCCACGCCCGGGTGCCGGGCGCGCGGGTCGGGGCGCGCGATCACATGGCCCTTTTCGTTGATGTCGAAGTAGCCGTTGCCCCAGTGGGCGATGTTGTAGGTGTCGCGGGCGTTTTGTATGGACCAGTCGATCATGGAACGAAGTATCAAGTAGCAAGTAGCAAGTGGCAAGCGATAGATATTACAATCTTGAAACTTGAAACTTGAAACTTGCTACTCATGACTTTAGACAAGAACTGGTACACCGAAAAATGGGCCGGTCAGGGTTCGGCCATCTCGCTCAAGATTGCCAAGAAAGTCCACGACGAGCAAAGCCAATACCAGCGCATCGAGATCTACGAGACCGAGACCTTCGGCACGCTCATGACACTCGACGGCCTGGTGATGGTCACCGACCGCGACAATTTCGTGTATCACGAAATGATGACCCACCCGGCGCTGTTCAGCCACCCGAATCCGAAACGCGTGCTGATTATCGGCGGCGGCGACTGCGGCACGCTGCGCGAAGTGCTCCGGCACACGGAAGTCGAACTGGCCGAGCAGGTGGAACTGGACGAGCGCGTGACGCGCGTGGCGGAAATGTTCTTTCCGGAATTGTGCGAGAAGAACAACGACCCGCGTGCGCGCCTGCATTTCACCGACGGCATCCAGTGGGTGGCGGATGCCAAACCCGGCTCCTACGACGTGATCATCGTCGACTCGACCGACCCGGTCGGCCCGGCGGCCGGCCTGTTCTCCGAAACCTTTTACCAGAACTGCCACCGGGCACTGCGCGCGCACGGCATTGTGGTCGGACAAAGCGAGTCGCCGCTGTTCCATCCGGACCTGATCGTATCCATGCACCGGGCGATGCGCGCGGCCGGCTTTGCCGATACCGCCACGCTCCAGTTTCAGCAGTGCACCTACCCGTCCGGCTGGTGGAGCTGCACCATGGCCTGCAAGGACGCCGCGCTCGACGGCTTCCGCGAGGACGCCGCGGCCGGCAAGGGTTTCGCCACGCGTTATTACAACACCGCCATCCACGGCGCGGCGCGCGCCCTGCCCGAGTTTCTGGTGCAGGCGCTGCGTTGAATCCGATTGCCCCTACTCGGTGCGGCATTGCATTACGCACCGCATCCGGCGTATAACCCGCGCAGCCGGACAACATCGTAAACGGGAAACGAACCGACATGGACCAGCCAGAAATCGCCCAGAAATCGCCGTATGTCCTCGATCTTGCTCCCGGCACCTATTGGTGGTGCGCCTGCGGCCGCTCCAAGAGTCAACCGTTCTGCGACGGCTCGCACAAAATAACCACCTTCACGCCGGTAAAGTTCGAAATCGCGCAACCCGCGCAGGTGGCGCTGTGCGGCTGCAAACGCTCCCAGAACCAACCCTACTGCGACGGCAGCCACAAACTGCTGTAACACATTCGCCGCGGCAAACGTGGCAAGCGGACCCGGCAGGATATATCCTTGCTACATATGGGACAAAAGCAACTCGGGAGGCGGACGTGAACAAGCTTGTGACTATCGTCGTTGTGGTCGTGGCAGTGCTGATTGCAGCCGTGGCGGGCCTGCCCTACTGGTTCGGCGTGCAGGCCGAGTCGGCCTACCAGGCCATGCTGCAGAAACTGAACGACGGCGGCGAGCTCATCGTCACCAACAGCAGCTTTCAGCGCGGCTGGTTCGAATCCACAGCGGATACCAGTTTCACGCTCACCAACCTGCCGACGGTCAGCGTGAGCATGCTGCACCGCATCAGTCACGGGCCACTGCCGCTGGATGACGAGTTCCAGCTCCAGCCATTGCTGGCGCGGGTCAAAAGCCAGATTTCCATCGGCCTGCCGGGCGGCGCCATTAAACCGCCGCCGATGACCGGCAAAACCAGCGTGTACCTTGCCGGCAACAGCAGCACGCGCATCGATATGGAGCCATACAAAAAGCCCGCGCCAAAGGCCGGTGAAACCGACGTCTTCGATCTTGAGTGGAAGGGCCTGAGCGGCAACTATACGTTGAGCGCTGACTACAAGAACCTGAAGGGCGAGTTCAACGCGCCGGTCCTGCGGTTCTCCTTCAAGGACGGCGGCTTCGTGCTGAACAAGCTCAGCCTGAGCGTGGACACGCAGGAAAGCGCCTCCGGTCTCAACACCGGCAACGTGGCGCTGGGTGTCGACAAGCTCATGATGGACGACCGGAAGAAGGGCGAGTCCATCAGCCTGGACGGCTTGCGTCTCGGCAGCGACACCCAGGAAGCGGGTGGCAACCTCAACAGCACCCTGACCTTCCAGTTCCGCGCCATGGAATCCGGCGACAGCAAGCAGGGCGCGGCCCAGATCAACCTGCAACTGCGCAAGCTGGATGTCGCAAGCCTGGTGAAATTCCAGAATGAGGTGCGTGCACTGCGCAAGCAGAAAATGCCGCCGGAGCAGGTGAACATGATGGTGCTCGGCAAGACCATGGAACTGCTCGGCCAGCTCGCGAAGAAGTCGCCGGAACTCGAAGTCACCAAGCTCAGCTTCAAGGCGGAGGATGGCGAAGTCACCGGCAAGGCCAAGTTCGTGCTCGACGGCAGCCAGCTGGACGTGGGCGGCAACCCGATGCTCATGCTCAAGGCGCTGAGTGGCGAGGGCGAGATCAGCCTGCCGGATTCCATTGTGCGCCTGCTCGCCGAACCGGACGTGAAACGCGACCTTGAGGTGCTCAAGACGAGCGGCAAGCTGTCCGAAAATGAGATCGCCAAGCTCACGCCGAAGCGCATCGCCGCCATCACCACCCAGGCGATCAAAGAACTGCCGCAGTACCGGGAGAACGTGGTCAGTCGCCTGAAGCTGGTGGCCGACGGGCCGAACTACAAGATCGTCGCCGCGCTCAAGGACGGCCAGTTGCGTGTGAACAACGAACCGCTGCAATTGCCCTGAAGTTTAATTCCATCTCCAGACCACGGTGGGGCGGGTTTCAAATCCGCCCCTACAACTTTTGAAATGAATGGAATTATGCCCAGTGAAAAAAACGGGCGCCTCTCGGCGCCCGCATCGTTTACTGCCTTGAAGAAACTGTTGGTTACGGGTTGTAGGCCTTCTCGCCATGTTCGGCGATATCCAGACCTTCGCGTTCGGCTTCTTCCGTTACACGCAGTCCCATGATCACGTCGATCAGCTTGAACAGCACGAAACTCACCACACCCGACAACAGCACCACCGTGCCCACGCCCCACGCCTGGCTCACCAGCTGCGCGGCCATGTCGAAGTCACCGACCTTGCCGGTGGCGTAGTCGAACACCCCGCTGCCGCCAAACTTGGGATTGACCACGATTCCGGTGCCGATCGCGCCGATGATGCCGCCGATCGCGTGCACGCCGAACACGTCCAGCGAATCGTCGTAACCCATCGCCTTCTTGAGCCCGGTGACGGCCCACAGGCAGACCGTACCCGCGACCGCGCCCAGCACAATGGCACCCATCGGCCCGGCGAAACCCGCGGCCGGTGTGACTGCCACCAGACCCGCGACCGCACCGGAGGCGGCACCGAGCAGGCTCGGCTTGCCCTTGATCATCCACTCCATGAACATCCACGCGAGCGCCGCGGCGGCCGTCGCCACCACCGTGTTCACCATGGCGAGCACGGCCGTGCCGGTGGCCTCGAGGTTGGAGCCGGCGTTGAAGCCGAACCAGCCCACCCACAGCAGCGACGCGCCGATCATGGTCATGGTCAGGCTGTGCGGGGCCATCGCGGTCTTCGGGTAGCCGATGCGCTTGCCGAGCACCAGCGCGCCCATGAGTGCCGCCATGCCGGCGTTGATGTGCACCACCGTGCCGCCGGCGAAGTCGAGCGCGCCCTTGCCGAACAGGAAGCCGGACGGATCGCCATAGGCGCTCGGGCCGCCCCAGAACCAGACCATGTGCGCCATCGGCAGGTAGGACAGCGTGAACCACAGCACGCTGAACACCAGCAATGCCGAGAATTTCACGCGCTCCGCCAGGCCGCCGACGATCAGCGCCGTGGTGATGGCCGCGAACGTGAGCTGGAACACCATAAACGCCATCTCCGGAATCACCACGCCCTTGCTGAAGGTCTCAACCGTCGAATCGACGGTCAGGCCCTTCAGGAACAGCCGGTCAAGACCGCCGATGTAACTGTTGAGACTCCCGCCGGCGGTGAACGCCAGACTGTAGCCATACACTACCCACAGTACCGCGATCAGACAGAAGATCACGAATACCTGGGTGAGCACCGACAGCATATTCTTGGTGCGCACCAGGCCGCCGTAGAACAGCGCCAGGCCGGGAATAGTCATCAGGATCACCAGCAGTGTCGACACCAGCATCCAGGCGGTATCACCCTTGTTGGGCACGGGTGCCGGAACCGCGGCCGCGGCCGGCGCCGTATCGGCGGAGACCAGCATTGGCAGCGCCACCATGCCGATGGCGAGCAATGCGCCCAGGAACTTCAGAAATACGGATTGTATTTTCATTTTCATATCTCCTGTCAGAGCGCTTCCTTGCCGGTTTCGCCGGTGCGGATGCGGATCACCTGTTCCACTTCCGACACAAAGATTTTGCCGTCGCCGATCTTGCCGGTACGCGCGGCCTTGGTGATCGCTTCGACCACCTTGTCCAGCATCTTGGAGTCGATCGCGACCTCGATCTTCACCTTGGGCAGAAAATCCACCACGTACTCCGCGCCGCGATACAGCTCGGTGTGGCCCTTCTGCCGCCCGAATCCCTTGACCTCGGTGACGGTCACGCCCTGCACGCCGACCTCGGCGAGCGCATCGCGCACGTCATCAAGCTTGAAGGGCTTGATAATGGCTGTTACCTGTTTCATGTCGCCTCCTGTTTTTAAAACCGAAACACCGCACGTTGCGGTGTCGCCCAACTTGACGACCTGGCGACCGCGGAGAGATTCCTCGGTCGCAGGTCCATGCATACAGCAATTTTTCGGCGTCCCTTTGCCAAGCGTTTCCCGATACACCCAGCGGTTTAGCAGAATCCGTGCCAAGGTTTTTACTGTTTATAAACAATGTATTGCATATCCCACCGGCCATGACGCCGATACCTGTGCACCAAAATGGTGTGTGCTTATTGCATAGCGCACCAGGAAAATGCAGAAATCAAACTACTTAGACGACAAGAAGACTGCGCACCGCGTCTGCATCCATGTTGTTCCCGCTGCCGCGTTTCACGATTTCACCGCGCGACATCGCCACAAACTGGTCGGCCAGCGCCCGGGCAAAATCGAAGTACTGCTCGACCAGCAGAATTGCCATGTCGCCGCGCTCGGTGAGGCGCCGAATCACGCGCTCGATGTCCTTGATGATCGACGGCTGAATGCCTTCGGTCGGCTCATCGAGTATCAGTAGTTTCGGCCGGGTGAGCAGGGCGCGCGCGATGGCCAATTGCTGCTGCTGGCCGCCGGACAAATCGCCGCCGCGGCGGGCGCGCATCTCCCTCAGCACCGGAAACATGTCGAAAATATCTTCCGGAATATCACGCGCGGAATGACCGGCGAAGCCGGTCAGCAGATTTTCCTCCACGGTCAGGCGCGGAAAGATTTCGCGCCCTTGCGGTACATAGGCGAGCCCGCGCCGCGCGCGCGCATGCGGCGGCAGTGAGGTAATGTCCTGGCCATCGAAATGA
>Ga0209341_10006821_pt1 | contig 10168 bp, 11 predicted proteins | sample RifCSP13_2_FD_184020 | JGI IMG/M metagenome (GOLD analysis project Ga0209341, IMG submission 184020) | Soil microbial communities from Rifle, Colorado - Rifle CSP2_sed 13_2 (SPAdes) (version 2) | ecosystem: Environmental > Terrestrial > Deep subsurface > Rock core/Sediment | place: Rifle... | reverse complement strand
CACATGGGAAGTATATTCCCGGTCAACCGGAAATCATCGCTCAGAACATGCCCGGCGCCGGATCTGTGATCGTTACCAACCATGTCTTCAATGTGGCCAAGCCCGACGGTCTAACCGCCGCGATGCCCCTCAACGGCGTCTATATCGACCAACTTGTCGGGCGCAAAGAGGTGCAGTTTGACCTGCGTAAGTTCCACTGGATCGGCTCTCCGGCGGTTGAATCCGTGATCTTCTACATGCGGGCCGACGCTCCCTACAGGTCTATTGCCGATATCATCAAGGCGAAAGAGCCGCCCAAGTGTGGCGCCACCGGGACGGCGGGCAGCGACTATATCCTGTCCAAGGTGTTGGAAGAGACCGTAGGGGCAAAATTCAATATCGTCCAGGGCTATGCCGGAGGTACCGAGATCGATTTGGCGGTGGAAAAAGGAGAGGTGGTTTGCCGCGCCCATAGCACTTCCGCCCACTTTGGCCGCGAGCCGTTTGACACCTGGCACAAGAAGAATTTCGACCGCCATATCGCCCTGGCGGCGCCCAAGAGAGATGCGCGGGCAGGCGATGTGCCCACGACTCTCGAAATCTTCGATCAGTATAAGGTCCCGGCAAATAGCCGCCGCTTTGCGCAGATTGTGTTGGCCGCGGGAGATTTCGGCCGTCCGATGATGGTGACGCCGGGCACTCCTCCTGGAAGAGTTAAAATCCTGAGAGACGCCTTCCTTAAGACCTTGAATGACGCCGACGTGCTTGCCGAAGCGAAAAAGGCCCGGATGGATGTGGAGCCGACATCCGGGGAAGAACTCGAATCGCTGGTAAAAGAAATCTTCGATTCTCCGCCGGAGGTCCTCGATCGGGTGAAGAAAATGCTCGCCAACTAGGGTGGACCGTTCATATCGGCATGGCCATTGAAGTGAGACCCTTACTTCAGTTCAAAGTTCCCGGCCTGCCGTGAGCATAGTCGAACGGTTCAAAGTTCAAAGTATCGGACTCGAAGGAGTGGGATTCCGCGGACCCGGCCGCCAATACTCGATACGCGACTTCCTCATAGCTCGAATGATTGGTAAAACAGCCTACGTTCCACTAAACTGTAGCAAAAAAGGGGTCGCTATTTGAAGCAGAAGGAGGCGCTAGATATGTACGGATGGCGTGCCAGATTGGGAATCTTAGTGCCTTCGGGAATCTTAGCCATAGAACCTGAATTCGGTCTCGTAACACCAGCGGGAGTATCCTGCCACTACCACAGGTTTAATTTCTCCGGCGCTGGAGGAAACGACGAAGAGGTTGTCGCTCGTCTTAAAAAGGCGGAAGACTACGTGGCGGACGCCGCCGCGTTAATTTGCGACGTTCGTCCCGCGGTGGTGGCGATGACCGGGACCGGTGTTTCTTTTGTTGATGGGTATGGACATGACCAGAGATTGATAAGAAAGATGATGGAAAAAAATGGCAACCTTCCCACAACGACTACTTCAACTTCGGTAATCACCGCTTTTAACAAGATGGGAATAAGGAAGGTATCCATCGCGATGCCGTACCTTGAAGCGGTAGCCAGAGCGGCAGTGAAATTTGTCGAAGACAGCGGGGTACAGGTCTTAAACGCCAAGTGGCTTAACAAAACCGGATTTGACATAGCTCGAGTGACTCCTGAGACGGTGTACCACTTGGCAAAGGAGGTTGATAGGCCAGAGAGTGAAGCTGTTTTTATCAGTTGTACGGGCCTGCACACTTTTGGAGTCATTGATAAGCTGGAACATGATCTGCAAAAGCCGGTTATCACAAGCAATCAGGCGACGATATGGAATATGCTGAGGATGGCTGGAGTGAATGACAGCATCGAAGGTTACGGTCAACTCCTGTCGAAATATTAGCTCACAATGCTAGATAACCTACACCTCCTGGAAGCTCTCTCTGATTAATTCCCTAGGATTTTTCTCACCCGTTGGATAACCTCTTTAGGCTGATCCATAACCTCCTTGACCAGAGCTTGGAGTTCTTCACCGGTAGAGGGGTCTACATCCATCCTCCCCTTTGTCGCCTCAGCCAAAAGCTCGGGGTCTTTCAAGGCCTTGGCGAAGCCCTCGCGCAAAACATTCACCCTGTCTAGCGGGGTGGCGGGCGAAGCCAGCATGGGGCGACCAAATTCACCGCCCGCCAAAATGACCCGGGCGGCACGCCGACTCAGATCATTAGTCTTATGCTGATCCATGAGCTCGTAAATGGTAGGGGTATCTGATAGCTGGGGATCACGTTTGCGCGCGGTCTGAATTATATGCCGGTCGAAGCCCTTCTTGTGCCAGTTATTGAATGGCTCCCGTCCGAAGTGGGCGGAGACGTTATGGCCACGGCAGATCACTTCCCCTTTTTCCACTGCCAGGTCCACCTCGCTGCCGCCCGGATAGCCCACAACCACATTGAACTTCGCTCCGGTAGTCTCCTCCAGTAGCTTGGTCAGGATGTAACCTGAATCCGCCGTCCCAGTGGCGCCACACTTGGGTGGCTCTTTCGCCTTGATGATATCTGCAATTGACGTATACGGGGCATCCGCCCGCATATAGAGTATCTTGGCTTCGCCTACCGGCGAGCCGATCCAGCCGAATTTGCGCATGTCAAACTGGACTTCTTTGCGTCCGACAACCTCGTCCAAGTAAAGGCCATTTAGGAATACGCCTAGGGTTAAGCCATCAGGTTTAACGACACTATAAAGGTAGTTCGCAGCTATTATGGACCCCGCGCCTGGCATGTTCTGCACAACTATGTCTGGATTTCCCGGAATATACTTTCCCATATGGCGGGCCAACAAACGGGCCCATCGGTCGTAGAATTCCCCGGAACCAGAACCAACAACAATCCTGATACTCTTCCCCTTATAAAAAGGGTCGGTCTGGGCTTGAAGAGCAGGGGCAAATCCTAGATGCCATACCAGGGACAGCAGGAGAAAATAGGCGATCGTTAGGATGGCTGCATGCTTTTTCATGATAATCTCCTGGCATTAAGTCACTTGCTCTAAACTCTTTCACTCCATCAACAGCTAGGTGTGGTGCTTGCCCCCCAGTCTTCACCGCGAGAAAGCCGCCTCTCTTAGTATCTGATAGAGCGGAGCAAAGTCGGTTACTTGCGATAGAGGGACGTCCTTAATCTTGACCTCAGCCAATTGATCGTTGATGACGCCTTGCAGCGTCGCCTCATCTATTGCGCCATCCTTAGCAAAATTATTGATAGCGAGATCATAGATCCCCTCCGCCATTTCCCTATCCAGTTTCAGCCAATTCATCATCGTTTCAAGGGCCGCGCTACGATTGTCTTGCATGTATCGCAGACCCCTTACATTCGCTCTGAGAAAGCGCTTTACCTGATCCGGTTGCTCGTGCAACTTTTTGGTGCTGGCTCCGATAGCCCCCCCGAGTATGGAGTAATGCTCGGCTGCATTGAGCAGGATCTTAAAGCCGCTTTTTTTCGCTCTGAACGCCTCGCCGTATTCCATCAACCCCGCATCCATCGAGCCCGACATCATGCCAGGCAGACGTGATCCGGCATTAACCACTTTGAAGACGACATCCTTATCCGGATCTAATCCGTATTTTTTAAGAATCACTCGGGTGGCAATGTGCTGCCCACCGGCAATTCCGGCCACGCTCATGACCTTAGTTTTGAGTTCTTTGACCGAATTCACTTCGGGCCGTACCACCAAGGCCCAGAAGGGCTTCACCGTTGTTACGAACAACATTCGCACGGGTAGCCCTCTGGCAGCCGACAAAACCGTCGAGGCTCCCCGTAGAGTGAAATCGATGTTACCTGTAACCAGCGCCGCCCGGTCGACGTCCGATCGCGTAAGGATCAGTTTGACATCCAGGTTTTGTTCTTTGAAGAAACCTCGTTGCAAGGCAATCGCAACAGGAACGTTAAGAATACCCGGACCCTGAAAGGAGACGGTAATATCGTCCAAGGCGAAGACAGCAGAGCCTTTAAGCTGCGGCCCGAAAAGCGACGCCAACGCGAAGAAACAAAAACTGAAAGCAAATCTGTTCATTTTTCTCCTGCCTCTAGTTGTTCTCTTCGCCGTTATCTTTTCCCCTTGAAATAGTCGGAATTCACCCGGACAAAGTGTTGCCATTTTTCCGGGACCTGAGCTTCGCTAAATATAGCTTCCACGGGGCATACTGGAACACAAGCGTCGCAGTCGATGCACTCTTCCGGATCGATGTATAACATCGCGTCAGCGTCAGTACCGTGGATGCAATCCATCGGGCAAACCTCCACGCAGGCTTTATCCTTTACGCCGATGCACGGTTCCGCGATGACATATGCCATTGCCTTGTTTTTCTCTTCCGGTTAAGGCGACACACTTGCGCGGCTAAGCGAAGCTTTTGCAGCTTGCTTGGGATCATGCAGCGGCTTGTGCTGCAGGTTGGTGTGTTTCACCTGGCAGCCCGGGGTGGTACAGATCGCAGGCTCAGGCGCATTATCATAGCCTAGCCACTTCATGTGTTTCCAGGGTCTCTTCCCCCAAAAAAGATCGTCTATCCAGAGCAACGGTTTGACCACCAAGACCCGCAGCGGGATTGGCGTCCAGACGATCGACTTAATAGCCAGTGTATGCCACCAAGCTGTAGGCTTGTTGTAGCAACAGGACGAAACGCAGATGACACAGTTGGTCCATTTGTCCCGGCCTGCCAACCTGTATTTGTAGCAGCTGTCGACGTTGATACGGTACTTCTCGACGCCCTTAACGACTTCCTTACCGCCGAAGGGAATGCTCTTCGACGGGCAAGTCCGAGCGCATTTCATGCAATATTTGCAAACTTCTTCGACACCGATGTCGATGGGCTCGTCGACGGCGAGCGGCAGATCCGTCGTAACCACGGACAGATGTATTCGGGAACCGTATTCTTCATGGATCAGCATTCCATGGCGTCCCAACTCCCCGAGTCCCGCATTCACCGCCAAAGGTATAGGATTGACGAAGCCCTTCGAGTAATCGTGAGACTGCGCCGGGTAACCCATCTCGCGGATATAACTAGCCAGCATGAACGTCGTGGGAATCATGCGCTGATTGCCAAGCCCGTACTCGGCGTCGGAAATTCGACTGTTATTACTCAAAAACCTGTAGTAATCGCTGGAGAAGCCCAGACAGACGGCATAGCGATGGGGCACGTGTACGGGATCTCCCACCTTTTCTCCAGCGGCGGGATTAGCTTTGGCGCGGTGCGAATAAACATAAGCCTGGTCGAGGTGGCAAATTCCCACCACGTCAGCGCCGAAGAATCGGGCCACCTCTTTGATCCTACGGGCCATTTCGGTGGGTTCAGGAATGGGCGCAGGAGTTGGATTCACTGCCCCTTCGGGCGCCTTTTTCATAATCAATTGCAAGCAGTTGTTCGGGTCGCCGCCGCCGACGCCGAAAATTCGCCTGAACGGATCTTGGCCGGCGCGTGTCTTTCGCCAGTTTAGAAGTCGGTCGCCGAGTTCTCCACGTTCGACTCTGGGGTGCGGCGTCGTCCGCTCATCGACCTGTTGCTGAGGTCCCACGATACGGTAACTACGAGGCTTCACCGGTTTAGTTTGCCACATTAATTGTCTCCTAAACCCACGTATCCGAAGGTAGCATTTTGCATATGGCACGCAACTGTACTGTGGTTCTGAAAGCAGTGTCAAGAAGAATGCTGCTTCCGGACAGAGATGGACATTTCTTGTGCCTTGGGATTAAAGTACCCGAGCAAAGGAGCCTGCGATGAAGATGCTTGCGTTGGGCTTTGCTTTTCTAGTGCTTGGGTTGCTCTCAGACCCGCAGCTGAATGACTCTCCTCTTTTTGCGCTGGAGCAGATCACCGTTTCTTACCAGGGCCCCGGGATCCTGACCCTGCCTTTTGCTGTTGCCATGCGGCAGGGGTTCTTCCAGGAGCAGAACCTGGACGTCAGGTTGGTACTTACCAAATCAGACGTGGACCACGTCGCCCTGGCTACAGGCAACACCGATTTCACTCTGCGGGGAACTGGAACGATTCGAGGGGCCGTAAAAGGGCTTCCAATCCGCATGCTCTTCGTGGGAACCATGAAGCCCTTCTGGGCCCTCGTGGTGCGCCAGGAGGTGAATTCAGTCAAGGAGCTGAAGGGAAAAGTGATGGGCGTTTCCGGATTAGCAGGCAACCACCATGGAACCACCCGCTTGATCCTCAGACAGCACGGTTTGGACCCGGATAAGGATGTGGTCTTTAAGGTGGTTAGTATTGGAGCACGGCTCCCTGCCCTGTCGGCGGGGGCTATGGATGGCGGGCTTTTGGAATATGGCGAGGCCTTCCGAGCCAAAAAGAGCGGCTTTAAAATCTTGCTCAACGCAGCCGACTATTTCAACGCTATGAGTTGGGCGCTGGGATCAAGCCTCAAGAAGTTGCGCGATCAGCCGGATCAGGTGAAACGTTTCCTCAGGGCTAATGTGAAGGGGCTAAGATACATACGAGAGAATCGCGACGTGGCCCTCGAAGCCGCCATGAGCTGGCTGAAGGTGGACCGGGAAATGGCCGAGGGGATCTATCAACTCTCTATCAATAACTTCACCCAAGACGGCACGGTGGATGAGGCCGCGCTGAAACTCCTTGTCGAACAGCAATTGGCCGAGTTTGGGATCAAGATCGAGAAGCTCTCGCAAGTGGTGGATTTCACCCTGCTCCAGCAGGTATTGAAAGAGGCGCGCTAATCGGTAGTCGGGGGCAGGCCCTCCAAATCACTATCACGTCCACGAATGCGTTTCGCGGTTCGCAGCCGGACTGCCGAGCGAGAAACGGCAGAAAGCAAGCCGCGCAGTCGAAATTCGGTTCGGAACTCTCGCTGCTCTCCCGAGCGAGAAGGCGGGATTGTTGAGAAAGAAAGGCGAGGCCCCACATCCCCATCGGGGCAAGGACTTATTCACTTATGCCGAATCCCCGACCTTTGCCCCGAGATTCTCTCCCAAGCCGAATTCCAGTCCTCACTGAAGAGGAATTCGAGCACCTCCGAGGGCGGAGACCCTCCTTCCTTCACGAGCCAGGCGAGCGCAGCTCGCACCGCGGGCTCAAGCTCAAGTGTGCTCGGATCGCAGCGTCACTCTGAGCCAAGTGTTTCGTTATCCGCCTTCGGCGGAATCTTGCGTTCTTCAGCGCGGGCGCGGAGGATTAGGCGCTCGATCACCTCCTGGAAAGAGCGACCAAAGGGTATGAAAGGCTGCGTCCGGGAGCTGCGCCAGACGCGATAGCGGGATTCGCGTTCCAACCTCAACGGCCTATCGTTCTTGGCCAGCTGTATCTCGAGCAACTCTCCGAGTCGTTGGAGGGTACTCGGGAAATCCGTCATCCCGTACGGGGCCTGCGGTCCGATGAGCGCACGCTCTATCCGCCGATCTCGGAGACCGCGATTCGCGTACTCCCTCACGAGATCGGCGATCCCGCGGCGAAGTCCAGAGTTGAGACGGCGATTAAGCTCGGCATGTACATCCTCGAACCGAACTCGTAGTTGATCACTGTCGTACTCGTGGAACGTCCCGGTTCTTGGTTCCGAAACTTTGAGCTGGTTGACCAGGTCGGTAAGCCGGTCGCTGAGAGCATATGTGCCTGGAAGTAATCAAGCTGCGAAAGTATATGTGGTGTCGATGTGGTGTCTGACTTGCCTGAGTCGCCACCTTAAAAAGTCCTTCCGTCCCACTCACCTTCCAGGCACCTTGAGCAAAACTCGCCGGTAAAAAACTTTTCCGCTCCGCCCGTTCGTTCGGGCGTCGGCTCTATCTCGACGGCATCACTCATGCGACGGGGAAATAGACGACCATGATTTGGGAAACCTTTTGGTAGTGGACGTCGGTGGTCAGGAGCCGTAGTCCGTACTCCATCGCACTGGCCGCAATCTAGATATCGTTTGTCGGTATAGGCGTGCCGGCGCGCCAGAGAGAATTGAGGATGACGGCATATCTTTCAGCCGTCTCTTCGGTGACGTCCAAGATCCCAACGCGAGGAGAAGCGAGAAATGTCCTAAGCTCACCCTCGTTTTTCCTCCTCCTCCCGCCTTTGATGAACCCTGCGATAAGTTCGCCGACAAGAACCGAATTGAGAAGAATCTTTTCATTAGCCTCCTTCGCAGAAAGCCATGGGTGTAAACCCGTGGATGAATATCGGGGTCACCCCAGAGACTGACCCCAGAGAGTCCTTTAAATTGTCGAAAATTCACGGCCCAGTTGACGGCGCGGGAAGAAACGTTTTATAAGCAGGCAACCTTCTATCGCCGACGTTACTTTAGTGCACGTGGGCTGGATCGCCACGGAGACGAACTTACAATAGCGAGGTCACGATGAAAAACGTTTATCTTCACGCCATAGTGTTTTGCTTATCGGTATTAATCGTCGTCGGTAAGGTTTCGGAGGCGGAGAGCAAGCTCCTCTCGGCCTACATTTCCGATTCGCCGAGCGCTTCCGTGCCAGCGTGGGTCGCCAAAGAAACAGGGATCTTTAAAAAATACGGTTTGGATATCGACTTGGTCTTCATCGACGGCAGCACCCGCGGCATACAGAGCCTTCTGGCGGGCGACTTGAGTTTTACGGAAGCGGTGGGCACTTCGGCGATCAACGGCAGAATCGCCGGCGGAGATATCGCTATCGTCAATGGATTGGTCAACACGCTCCCTTACTACGTCGTCGGCAAATCTGTCATCAAATCACGGGATGATCTGAAGGGAAGAACGGCGGCCGTGCACATTCCGGGCACGGCGGCGGACTTTGCCTTGCGCCTAGCGCTCAAGAAGGTCGGCATTGCCTACAATCAAATCCAAGCGATTACTGTCGGTGGCGGTCCCGCGCGCATCACTTCCGTGATCGGCGGGCAGACGGATTTCACCGTGGTCAGTGACGCCGAGAAAATTCAAGGAGAGAAGGCCGGTTTAAAGATGATTATCGACATGGCCGAGCTCAAGGTGCCGTTTCTCTATACCTGCATGGTTACCAGCAGACAGCGGATTCGCGAGCAACCGGATGCCGTACGGGGGATGGTCGAGGCGATCGCCGTGGCGATCCATTTCTTCAAGACGCGCAAGGAAGAATCGATCAAGATTATGAGCAAATACACCCGAGGACCCAGCCGGACCATTCTTGAAGGCGCTTATTCGGCATACAGCCAGCTTTTCGTCGAGGACACCTACCCGACCCTGGAAGGGCTGAGAAATACGCTTGAGTTACAGTCGTCATGGGACCCTAAGGCGGCCAAAGCCAAAGGCGAGGATTTCGTTGATCTGCGATTCGTTGATCAACTCAGAAGCACCGGCTTCATCGAGAAACTTTACGGCCGCAAATAAACACGAAGACCAAAGGTTACCTCCCGAATTCGCGCGAAATGCTAAGCGGCTCTTCAAGTTGGATTCCGAGGACAGAATACTAAATTCTTCTTGACGGCTTCGCAGGTAATCTTACGCGCTTCGTGCATGGCTCGGATTTCCAGACTCGTGGTGCCTGGTTATCCACATCATGTAACGCAGAGGGGCGTGCGCTCAATCCCCGTCTTCAGCAGCGACAATGATCGTAGCGCGTATGCCGAGATCACACCCGGTGGCTGACTTGCCTACGTTGCCTAACTTAAAAAATCCCTCAGTCCCACTCACCTTCCAGGCGCCTTGAGCAAAAACTGGTCGCTGCAAAACCCTTTCGCACCGGCCCACGTGGGCGGAAAGTACGATCAACGCCAATCGTTTCACGGTCCTCATCTGCCGACTTTCATGACTCCAAGGAGTGCCTGTTGTCGCGTTACCTGGGCCAAAATCGGGGTCTCCAATTCACGATCACGAGCCTCGAACACGAGTGACGATTGTCGGGCGGAATTCCGAGCAGGAGCTCGCCCGGAGATGAGCAGGAATCAAGTCGCGGGGTCGAAAATTTCGCTGTTTTCCCGAGCGAGAAGGCGGAATTGTTAACAAAGAAAGTTGGCCTTAGTTACACGGCAGGCGCTTACATAAACTCTAGAATCCAGATTCAGGCTCGACCCCGTCCATCGACCCCGTCCACACGAGACGCCGAACGGGGCCAAAGAAACGAACCTTGATCTCATCACGGCAAAGTTTTTCTCAGTTCTTTTTTTCCAGCTTGGTGATTTTCACCCGCAGGCAGGAGTCGACTGCCCCGCTGACAAAATCCATGTGCTCGTCATCCAGGGTGAGCAGGGAATTGAAGTGA
>Ga0209341_10006818_pt1 | contig 10170 bp, 9 predicted proteins | sample RifCSP13_2_FD_184020 | JGI IMG/M metagenome (GOLD analysis project Ga0209341, IMG submission 184020) | Soil microbial communities from Rifle, Colorado - Rifle CSP2_sed 13_2 (SPAdes) (version 2) | ecosystem: Environmental > Terrestrial > Deep subsurface > Rock core/Sediment | place: Rifle... | reverse complement strand
CGATCCTCCGCGCGACCGAGCGGGCCTTCGGGAACCTCCGGCTGTGGCGGCGCCTGCACGCGCTGATCGAACGGGCGGACGTGCCGCTGACGACGGTCGAGCTCGTGTACATCGCCGCCGGGTTCGCGTTCGTTCTCGGGCTGCTCGCCGGCGTGCTCGCCGCCCCGCCGCTCGCGATTCTGCTGACGATGGCAGGTGGCTTCGCCCTCCCGATTGCCTTTCTCTGGTCCAAGGCGCGGCGGCGCATCGATGCGATCGAGGCGCAGCTGCCCGATCTCTTGATCACGATCGCCGCTTCGCTCAAGGCCGGGCACAGCTTCCGGCAGGGGCTGCAAGCCGTCGTCGACGAGGGCCAGCCGCCGGCGAGCGACGAGTTCAAGCGGGTGCTCACAGACGCGCGCCTGGGCCGGCCGATGGACGATGCGCTCGGCGAGATGGCCGACCGCCTCGGCTCGAAGAACCTCAGGTTCGTGATCACCGCGGTCACGATCCAGCGCCAGGTCGGCGGCTCCCTGGCGGGGATCTTCGACATGGTTGCCGACACCGTCCGCCAGCGGCAACAGTTCGCGCGGAAGATCCGGAGCCTGACGGCGATGGGGCGGATGTCCGCCTACGTTCTGGCCGGGATCCCGTTCTTCCTGGCCTTCGCCATCACCGCGATGAACCCCGAGTACATGGCGCCGCTGTACACCACGTCCACCGGGCACAAGCTGATCGCCGTCGGCCTCGTAATGATGGCTATCGGCTCCCTGCTCTTGAAAAAGATCGTCTCCTTCCGAGGTTGAGCCATGGCCCTTCTCTTCGCCTGCACCCTCATCGCCGTCGCCGTCTATCTCGTCGGTGAGGTCGTCACCCAGCCCTCCCGTGAGCGGCAGAGCCTGCTCCGCCGTGCAGCCACCTACGGGAGGCGGAGGGCCAAGCCCGAGGAGGAGCTGCTCCGCTTCCGCGAGCGTGTGCTCGCCCCCGCCATCGGCCGGCTGGCGTCGCTCGCACTGCGCATCAACCCGCGCACGACAGTGGAGCTGATCTCCCACCGCCTGCTCGTCGCGGGCATGTCCCGCTCGCTCACCCCGACGGCGTTCCTCGCCGGCAAGGCGGGGTTCGCGCTGGCAGGAATCGTCGTCGGCCTCGGGGTCGGCGCCGTGTTCGCCGGTCCCTCCGGGGCACTCCTCTTCGCCGTCCCGTGGGGGGCGGCCGGGTTCGCGGTTCCGGGGCTGATCGTCTCCGCCCGCACCCGCCGGCGCCGCGAGGAGATCCGGGCGCAGCTGCCGGACGCGCTCGACCTCCTCGCCGTCAGCGTCGAGGCCGGCCTCGCGTTCGACGGCGGGGTGGCGAAGCTGATCGAGCACATGGAGGGGCCCCTCCCCGAGGAGCTCTCGCTCACCCTCAACGAGATGCGAATCGGGCAGACGCGCCACGACGCGCTCAAGCACCTTGCCGAGCGAGCAGCCGCTCCTGAGGTCGCCACGTTCTGTCGGGCGATCATCCAGGCCGACCAGCTCGGAATCTCGCTGGGCCGCATCCTCAAGGTACAGGCGGCCGACACGCGCCTGCGCCGGCAGGCGGCGGCCGAGGAGCGGGCGATGAAGGCGCCGATCAAGATGCTCTTCCCGACCGTCGCGTTCATCTTCCCGGCGATGTTCCTCGTCATCCTGGGGCCGGCGTTTCTCAACCTCTCGAAGCTGTTCTAGACGTGAGCCAGGTCACCGTGCGTAGAGAGCAGGATCCCGGAGAGACCGAGAAGGGCTTCGGCACCGGTCTGCGGGCGCAGCTCCGGCGCCGCCGCGAGGGAGCCGACGAGGCGGGGCCGTCCGAGCTCCAGACCCCGCCGGACGTCGCCTCGGCCGCCCCCGACGCCCTTGCAGCGTCCTCCGTCGCTTCCCCCGGCGAGGTCGAGGCGCTACGCGGCGAGCTTGGCGCGGCGCTTGCGCGCGAGGGAGAGCTCCGGGCAGAGCTTGCCGACACGGCGGCTCGGCTCGAACGGGAGCTCGCCGGTGCCCAGAGCCTCGCGCTTCGTTCCTCCGAGCTCGACGGGCGCGCCGGGCGCCTCGCTGGTCTAGAGACCTCGCTGACGGAGCGCGAGGCCGAGCTCTCGGAGCGGGCGGAGCGACTTGCCGTCGACCTCCAGCGGCTTGCGTCCCAACGTGGCGAGCTCGCCGAGACGGAGGCGCGGCCCGAGGACCGCGACCGTCAGCTGACCGCGAAGTTCCGGGAGCTCACGGCTGTCGACCGGACGCGCACGGAGGCTGCGGCTGAGCTCGCGAAGGCCGAAGCGGCCCTCGCTGAGCGCGAGCGCGCCGTCGCGCGGGCGGAGTCCGAGTCGGTGACCCGGGAGGCCGAGGCATCCGCTCGAGTGGAGGCGCTCGACGAGGCGTTCTCCGCCCGGGACGCCGCGGTTCGCGAGCGCGAGCGGTTGATCGCCGAGCGCGAAAGGGTGGCGGGCGAGCACGAACGTGAGCGTGCGCGGGCGCAGGCCGCCGCGGAGGCCCGCGATGCGGTGCTGGCGAGCCGCGAGGCCGAGCTCTCGGCCCGCGAGGAGCGAATCGAGCTGGAAGGGCAACGGCTCTCCCGCGTGCAGGTCGGAGCGGGCGAAGCGGACGCGAGCGCGCGCGACCGCCTGGCCGAGCTCGACGTCAAGGAGAGCGATCTCGTCGCACGCGAGGCGGAGCTGAACAGGAGGGAGTCCGAGCTCCGCCGCATCGAGGCTGCCGAGGGTCAGGCGCGCGACCTCGACGTCCTCGCCGCGCGGCTCGAGCAGCGCGAGCGCGAAGTTGCCGCACGCGAGGCAGAGCTCTCGAGCGGCGAGTCGCTGCTCTCGTCCCAGCACGCCCGGATCGCGCGGCTCGAGACGCGGTTGCGCCAGACCGAGGAGACGCTGTCCGTGCGCATGCGCGAGCTCGACGTCCGCGAAGCCGACGTGGAGGGTCGCGAGGCACGCGCCGAGGCCGACCTCGAGGTGCGCGAGCTGAAGCTCGAAGAGCGGGAGAGGACGGTGGCAGAGCTCGAGGATCGGCTCAACCGCAAGGAGACGGATCTCGCCACGTATGTCAGTCAGCTCCAGGACAGCATCGAGCGGCAGGAGGCATCCTGGTGGGAGAAGCAGCTCGGCCATCCAATCCAGGCCGAGCGCTGACCGTCGCCACTTCCCGTTCCCGCTCGGCGATTGGAACGTCGGTTACGCTGGACTCGGTCAGGGCCCGTAGCTCAGCGGTTAGAGCAGCGGACTCATAATCCGTCGGTCCCAGGTTCGAATCCTGGCGGGCCCAAGAGAAAAGCCCTGCAAATCAGCCCCTCGCCGTTGCCTCGAGACAGCGGCGAGGCGCTGGTGGGCAACCTATCTAGTCATGCCGCGTCGTGGTCTCCGCCGCCGGACCGAGAAGCAGCGCCGACAAGCGCCGGCGCCGACGACCGCCGCTGCGGCGCAGGTGATCGTCCGCGAGCCGTCCCGGGTCGAGCGGCTCGCGTACACGCGCACCCAGGCAGCCGATGCGATCGGCATCAGTCGCTCGACCTTCAATCCGCTCGTGCTGCCGTTCGTCGAGACGGTCGAGATGCCCTCCGGCACGCGGCTGAGCCGGTCGACGAGCTGGAGCGGCTCCTCGATGAGCGACGGCGGTCAGCAGGCGAGCGACCGCGGCCGGCAAAGCCTGGGCGCCCCGTAGAGCTCGCGCCCGAGCTTGTCGACCGCATCCGCGCCGAGGGCGCCGCAGGTAAGAGCTTCGGCCAGATCGCGCGCGACCTCAACGCCGGCGGCACACCAACGGCGCATGGCGGCGCGCGGTGGTGGCCAGCAACCGTACGCGCCGTCCTCCAGCGCGGCGCCTGACCGTTGAACGGGCTACCGTTCACGTGATGAGCGAGTCGCTGCAGGTCACGATCGTCTACGAGCAGGGCGAGGAGGGCTGGATCGTCGCCTCGATTCCCGAGGTTCCCGGTGCTCATAGCCAAGGCCGCACGCGCGAGGAGGCGCGGGCGAACGTGATCGACGCTCTGCGCGGGATCCTCGAGCTCCGCTTCGGCGGACGCCCAGAGGTGACCGAGGGCGCCGACAGCGAGCCGCTCGAACTCGTCATCGGCGCGTGAAGCGCGGCGACCTCGAGCGCCATCTGCGCGCTCACGGCGCACGACTGTTGCGGGAGGGCGGCAACCACAGCTTCTGGGGCTTCGACGCCGAGCGCTCGACCGCAGTGCCGCGCCACCGTGAGATCGACTTCCGATTGGCACGCAAGATCTGCGCCGACCTCGACATCCCACCGCCGACCGGGTCGCGCTGAACGCGTCGCGCTGAGTCGCGACGTTGCTCGGACGCGGGCAAACGTGCCAGGCGTGGCCACTCGTGCGCACCGCGTGCCTGGATGCTCGTACGGTCTCGCCGGGCTGAAACCACGATTGCAGCGAGCAGGCGCCCTGACGGGCAACGGCCCGCCCATCACGGGGCGAGACCGGCCGGCTCGCGGCTACACTGAACGTATGGCCGAGTTCGGCACGATGCGGGTCAAGAGCGGCCTCGCCGAGATGCTCAAGGGCGGCGTGATCATGGACGTCGTCGACGCCGAGCAGGCGCGCATCGCCGAGGAGGCAGGCGCCGTCGCGGTGATGGCGCTCGAGCGTGTACCGGCCGACATCCGCACGCAGGGCGGCGTCGCCCGCATGTCCGACCCGGCGATGATCCGGGAGATCCAGGAGGCCGTGACGATCCCGGTGATGGCGAAGTGCCGCATCGGCCACTTCGTCGAAGCGCAGGTCCTGGAGGCGCTCGAGGTCGACTACGTCGACGAGTCCGAGGTGCTGACGCCGGCCGATGTCGAGCACCACGTGGACAAGTGGCAGTTCAAGGTGCCGTTCGTCTGCGGCGCGACGAACCTCGGCGAGGCCCTTCGCCGCCTCTCCGAAGGCGCGGCGATGATTCGCACGAAGGGCGAGGCCGGAACCGGCGACATCGTCAACGCGGTCACGCACATGCGCGCCGTCTTCGGCGGCATCCGCAGGCTCCAGGCGCTGCGCGAGGACGAGCTGCATGCAGAGGCGAAGCACCTGCAGGCGCCGTACGAGCTCGTCCGGTTGGTTGCCGAGAACGGCCGCCTCCCCGTCGTCACCTTCACGGCCGGCGGCATCGCGACGCCCGCGGACGCCGCGCTGTGCATGCAGCTGGGCGCCGACGGCGTCTTCGTCGGCTCGGGCATCTTCAAGTCCGGCGACCCGGAGCGGCGCGCCAAGGCGATCGTCGAGGCGACGACGCACTTCCGGGATCCGAAGATCCTGGCCGAGGTCTCGGCCGGGCTCGGCGAGCCGATGGTCGGCATCTCCGCAGCGTCCCTCCACGAGGGCGAGCGGCTCGAAGTCCGCGGCTGGTAGGGCTCGTCGCTTCACGACGCGCCAAACGCGCGGGCGCCGGCGGACGATCGTTGACCCGTTACGCATCCCGGGGAGACAGCTCGGCCGAATCTAGAATTGACGCTGTGGACACGAAACCGAAGATCGGCGTTCTGGCCGTCCAAGGCGCCGTCCGCGAGCACGCACAGGTGCTCCGCCGCCTCGGCGCGGAGGTCGTCGAGGTGCGTCTCCCCATGGAGCTCGAGGGACTCGACGGGCTCGTCATTCCGGGAGGCGAGTCGACCGCGATCATGCGGCTCGTGAGTCTCTACGGGCTCGAGGAGGAGATCCGCCGGTTCGCGGGGCCGATCTTCGGCACGTGCGCGGGGATGATCGTGCTCGAGCGGGCACGCCTCGGCTTGATCGACCTCACGGTGCGACGCAACGCATTCGGCCGCCAGGTCGCGAGCTTCGAGACCGATCTCGAGATCGCCGGTGAGGACCGACCGTTCCGCGCGGTCTTCATCCGCGCGCCATGGGTCGAGGAGGCCGGATCCGGCGTGGACGTGCTCGCCGAGGTCGACGGCCACCCGGTGCTCGCTCGCCAGGGGCGGATCCTCGTCGCGTCGTTCCATCCCGAGCTGACCGACGATACGCGCATCCACGAGCGGTTCCTGGAGATGGTTCGCGAAGCGCGGGGCGTTCGGGCCGGGGTTACTCGCGATCCTGACGCGCCGCAGGCGGGCGTTCCGAGTGAAGTCCGGCGACCCGAGGCCGGGGGGGCCGGGCTCCGTCCGGCGGGAGCCTTCCGGTCGGGTGCGCGAGGAAGGCGGGGATGAGTGTCGGGGCATAGCAAGTGGTCCAGCATCAAGCACAAGAAGGGCGCCGCCGATGCGAAGCGCGGCAAGCTCTTCTCGAAGCTCTCGCGCGCGATCATCGTCGCCGCGAAGGAGGGCGGTCCGGATCCGTCGGGCAACCTTGCGCTCCAGAACGCAATCGAGAAGGCGCGCTCGTACTCGATGCCGAAGGACACCATCGAGCGCGCGATCGCCAAGGGCTCGGGCGAGGGCGCGGACGGGTCGGTTTTCGAGACCGTCGTCTACGAGGGGTACGGCCCGGAAGGCGTAGCCGTCATCGTCGAGGCACTGACCGATAACCGCAACCGGACGGCATCGGAGGTGCGGCACCTGTTTACGAAGAACGGTGGCAACCTCGGCACGACCGGAGCGGTCGCGTGGCAGTTCGAGCGCCGCGGCGTCGTGCTCGTCAGCGCAGAAGGCGTCGACGAGGACGAGCTGATGCTCGTCGCGGCTGACGCCGGCGCCGACGACGTCGACCTCGACGGCTCGACCTACCAGGTGACCTGCGAGCCCGAGACTCTCACTGCCGTGCGGCAGGGGCTCGAGGCGGCGGCCATCACCGTGGAGTCGGCCGAGCTGTCGCTCGTGCCGAAGACGACGGTGGCGATCTCCGACGAGACCACGGCCAAGAAGGTCGTCCGCCTTGTCGAGGGGCTCGAGGACAACGACGACGTGCAGGACGTCTACGCCAACTTCGACATCCCGGAAGCGATTCTCGAAGCCGTAGCTCTGTAGCGTTTGGGGCCCGCCGTGCAAGCGGTCGCCCGGGCTGATGGGGAGATTCGTAGGCGAGCGTGTCTTCCTCTCGCGCCGAATCGTCGGCTCGTAGCGGGCCAGCCTATCTTATGCAAGCACGAGCGGCGCCGGCCGCGGCTCGTCGCGGAAGCGCTCCCGCACTGCGAGCAGCTCCTCGAGCCCCTCGAGGAAGAGGTCGAGCAGCGCCGGCTCGAAGTGGCCGCCGCGCCCGGCCCGCATCAATCGGAGCGTCTCCTCGAGTGGCAGCGCCGGGCGGTAGGGGCGCTCGCTCGTGAGCGCGTCGAAGACGTCGGCGACGGCGATGATGCGCCCCTCGAGCGGGATCGCCTCGCCCGAGATTCCCCGTGGGTAGCCGCTGCCGTCGTAGCGCTCGTGGTGCGTCCAGGCAAGGAGGGCCGCCAGCTCGAGCAGTGGCTCGTCGGAGCCGGCGAGCATCTGGTGGCCAAGCTCGGCGTGGCGCTCCATCAGCGCGCGCTCCTCGATGCTGAGCTGCGCGGGCTTGAGCAGCACGTGGTCGGGGATCGCGATCTTGCCGATGTCGTGCAGCGGGCTTGCGATCCGCAGCAGCTCGCAGCGCTCGGGGGCAAGCCCGAACCGGCGGGCGAGTAGGAAGCAGTAGCGGCTGACGCGCTCGATGTGCCGGCCCGTCTCGTGATCGCGGAACTCGGCGGCTCGCGCAAGACGCTGGATCGTCTCCTCGCGCGAGCGCTTGAGCGCCGCGGTGCGCTCGCCTACGAGCTGCTCCAGGTGCTCGCGGTGCCCACGGTTCTCGATCTCGAGCCGCCGGCGCCGAAGCGCGTTCGCGACCGCGATCACCACCTCCGTGGGGCGAAACGGCTTGACGACGTAGCCGTAGGCGCCGAGCTCGAGCGCAGTTTCGGCGAGTCCCGGGTCGTCAGCGCCGGTGACCATCACCATCGCCACGTCGGCGCGCTCGGAGAGCACCTGGCGCACGAGCTCTAGCCCCGACTCGCCCGGCATGTGGACATCGCAGAGCGCCAGCTCGAAGCTCTCCTCGGCTAGGAGTCGCCGCGCCTCCGTGAGGTCGCCGGCGTGCTGGGCGAGGTGCCCGTCCCCCCGGAGCAGGCGCTCGAGCGCGGCCCTCACATCGGGCTCGTCGTCAACGATCAGGATGCGCGCCATCTCGCTTCCACGCCGGCGTTGTCGTGTTCTTTCTGCTCGGGTCTCGGGGCGTCGAGCAGTTCGCGCACCCTCCTGGTGAGGCTCGCCTCCGTGAACGGCTTCTGGATGAATCCGGTCGCGTGCCCCGGCACCCCGAGCGGGAACACCGCCTCGTCAGTGTGGCCCGACATGTAGAGCACCGGGAGCTCCGGCCAGAGCGGCAGCAGCTGCTCGACGAGCTCCCGCCCGCTCAGGCGAGGCATCACAACATCGGTGAGGAGCAGATCGATCGCGTCTCCGTGGAGCTCCGCAAGCTCCAACGCTTCGCCGCCGTCGAAGGCCTCGAGCACGCGGTAGCCCTGGTTGGCGAGGATGCGGCGGGCGGCGTTGCGCACCGCGTCCTCGTCCTCGACGAGCAGGATCGTCTCGGCGCCGCCGAGCTCTCTCTCTGTCTCGGCGCGCTCGTCGGGCCGCTGTGCGATCTCCTCGGCGACCCGCGGCAGATAGATCATCATCGTCGTCCCCTGACCGAGCACGCTCTCGACCTCGATCGTTCCACCGCTTTGGGCGACGATGCCGTAGACGGAGGCAAGCCCGAGCCCCGTCCCCTTCTCCAGCTTGGTGGTGAAGAAGGGCTCGAACATGCGCGCTCTCGTTTCCTCGTCCAGGCCGCAGCCGGTGTCGCTGACGGCGAGCATGACCTGGGGCGTGTTCGCCTCCATCCCGCCCGGCCAGACCGGCCCCTCGCCGGGCTCGACGTTCACGGTCCGGAGCGTGAGCGTGCCGCCGTCTGCCATCGCATCGCGTGCGTTCAGGGCGAGGTTCACGAGCACCTGCTCGAGCTGGGCGGGGTCGGCCTTGACGCGGCCGAGGGCGGGTCCGAGCGCCGTCACAACCTGGGTGTGCCCGCCGATCAGGCGCCGCAGCATCTTGCAGGTGTCGACCACGACCTCGTTCAGGTCGAGCACCTTCGGCTGCAGCACCTGCTGACGGCCGAAGGCGAGGAGCTGGCCCGTCAGCACCGCCGCCCGCGCGGCCGCCCGCTCGATCGCCTCGACATCGCTCCGCAACGCCTCGTTCTCCCCATCCAGGGATCGCAGCGCGAAGGCGCTGTGCGTCGTGATCACGGTCAGCAGGTTGTTGAAGTCATGGGCGACCCCGCCCGCGAGCCGGCCGACCGCCTCCATCTTCTGCGCCTGCTGAAGCTGCTGCTCGAGCCGCTTGCGGTCGCTCACGTCGTGTGCCATCCCGATCTCGAACTGGGGCTTGCCGTCGGCGTCGCGCACGAGCGAGCCGGTCAGGTGGGCCCAGAGCACGCTCCCGTCCGCGCGCAGGTAGCGCTGCTCGAGCTGGTAGTCGTTGCGCTTTCCCGCCACGAGCTGCTCGAAGAGGCGCTGTTTCGCGGGGAGGTCCTCGGGATGCGTGAGCTCGCTCAGCGGCTTCGTCGTGAACTCCTCCGGCTCGTAGCCGAGCATCTGCGCGAAGGAGCGGTTGTGGGCGACCAGGCGCCCGCTCATGTCCGTGAGCCGGATTCCCATCGCCGTCGACTCGAAGATGGCGCGGAAGCGCTCCTCGCTCTGCTGGAGAGCCGTGAGCAGCGAGAAGGAGCGGTTGATGAGCGCGAGCGGGGCGAGCGCAGCGGGGATCAGGTACGGATTCCAGCGCCAGAGGGCAACCAGCGTGACTCCGAGCGCGGCAAGCCCCAGGTCGGTGGCGAGGCTCGCGCGCGAGAAGAGCCCGCTCTCCCGGAAAGAGTGCCCGCGCGCCAGCCGCAGCGCGCCCGCGAGCAGGAGGTGGTTGAGGGCCACGAGGACGAGACATCCGGCAAGGCCGGCGAGCGCGAAACGAAGCTGCGTGGGCCCGAGCGGAAGACCGAGCAGGAGCCGTACCGTACCCCAGGCTGCGAGCGCGTTGAGCGTGTTGTTGGCGAAGTTGAAGGTCTGGATGTACCAGGGGTCGTGGCGCTTGACCCAGTTCGGGGCCTGCAGGCCGATCCCGATCAGGGCGACAAGCTCGGGCGGGAGCAGCAGCGCCGCCGCACTGATGAAGAGAATCGCGGTGTCGAAGCCGTGGTTGCGCCCGGTCGGTACGACGACGGAGCCGATCGCAACCACGGCTT
>Ga0209341_10006815_pt1 | contig 10172 bp, 13 predicted proteins | sample RifCSP13_2_FD_184020 | JGI IMG/M metagenome (GOLD analysis project Ga0209341, IMG submission 184020) | Soil microbial communities from Rifle, Colorado - Rifle CSP2_sed 13_2 (SPAdes) (version 2) | ecosystem: Environmental > Terrestrial > Deep subsurface > Rock core/Sediment | place: Rifle... | reverse complement strand
TTCTGGACCCGACCGCGTCCGTCGGGCTCCGGTGGCCACCGCCGCCGGATCGTGCAGGCACAAAAAGAGGGGGTGAGCTCATCCCCTCGGACGCTCATCCGAAGTACCGTATACAGTTGTTAACCGCTCTGGTACACTCAATCCCTCCTTGAAGTGCCAAAACCTATTATATCGCCGGGTACCCCCTTGTCAACGCCTCTTAAACGACCAAACACGTGAGCGTATCTTCCACCCCGTCCACGCGCTGGATCTTCGAGATAACCAGGCTGCCCAGCGCGGACAGGTCCCGGGCCTCGGCCATGCAGATACCGTCCCAGGGGCCGGTGATCACGTGAGCCTCCCGCACCCCCACCACCCGGCCGATGCGCTGGATGGCCTGGCGGGCCTTGCCCGGCTCGAGTTTCAGCAGCACGACCGCGGTCACCGCCACGCTAACTCCCTCCCTTCGCCGCCTGCGGCGTCTCTATTCTCCGGCCGACGGGGGCCCTCCCCTCCGCGGACGGCGCCTGGGCCGGCCAGCGGGTGAGCGCCACCCCGATCAGCGCCACGACCGCCCCGAGCAAGTGCAGCGCGGTGAAAACCTCGTGCAGCACCGTCACGGCGATGGCGACGCCGAGGACGGGGATGAGATAGGAGTAGGCCGCGACGCGGGTCGGACCGATCCGGCCGATGCCCTCGTACCAGAACAGATAACCCAGCGTTCCCGCGCCAAAGGCGGCGTAGGCCAACTGCCCCCAGGCGGTTGCTGAGACATTCCAGGACTGCCGGAGGAGTTCGGGCAGGCCCACCGCGAGAAGGAGCAGCGTGCCGAAAACCATCCCAATCGTCATCACCGTCACGGTGGCGTAGCGGCGCAGCAGCGGCAGCACGAGTACGGGCGTGACGGCGTACGAGGCCGCGGCCAGCAGCGTGAGCACGTCGCCCTTCAGGTGCCCGGCGCTCAACGACCCGCCGGCCTCCACCAGGACGAAGACGCCCAGCAGGGCCAGGGCGATGCCGACGGCCTGCCGCCAGGTGATCGGCTCGGCGCGGGTGAGCCAGACCAGGGACGCGGTGATCACGGGGGAGACGGCGATGATCAGCACGGAGTTGCTGGCCGTGGTGTAGCGCAGACCGGTGCTGAAGAAGATCTGGTAGAAACCGACGTGGAAGACGCCGATGATCGCCGCACGCAGCACGTCCCGCCGGGCGATCACCAGCGGCCGCCGCAGCAGGGCCAGCAGGAGCAGCATCCCCGCCGACGCCGCGGCAAAGCGCACCGCCGCGAACGCCAGGGGCGTGAATTCATCATAGGCCGACTTGATCACAGTGAAGGACGAGGCCCACATGACCACCGTGATCAGGACGAGGAGATCTCCCAGACCGAAGACTCGGCGCACTTCCCGTACCTCCCGCCGCACAATGGCCACAGTATACCAGGAGGATTCACGGGCGGGAGGAGACGGACGTCCGGTGGGAGCGAACGTGATGCGCCGGAGAGATCCCGCGCGGATACTGAGCGCGTGGGCTCAGTCGCCCGCGACGGCGCGCAATTCCCGAGCCAGGTAGTGGAGCCGGTCGCGCAGCGGCGACCCGGCGGCGTAGAGGTCGGCCGCCCGGGACAGGTAGTCCACCAGGTCCGCCAGGACTCTCGCCTGCTCGCCCCGCACGCCGTCTACCTCAGTGTCCAACTGCTCACCGGCCGAGAGGATGCCCAGCAAGCGGGGAATGGACCCGACGGCCCCGTCGACGATCCGACCGCGCAGGGCGCGCGCCTGATCGTCCGCTTCGCCGTTCGCCTCGCTCAGGCTGGCGAGGTGATCGAGGATCGAAACGGCGCCTGCGGTGAGCAGTTCGCGGTAGAGATCCCGGCAGCGATCGGGCGTCAGGCGCCCCCGACGCACCAGCGGCGAGGTCTCCGGATTGAGGCGTTCGCTCGCCGCCCAGCGCTGCAGCATGTCGTTGAAGACTTCGATCCGGTCCCGCACCGAGTCAATCGACTCCGCCAGCACGTCCGCAGATCCGTTGGCTCCCGCGAGTTGTGCGACCGGCGACTCGGCCGCGGGCTCCTCCGAATGCTGCGGCCAGGGCGCGCGGAGAGGTTCGTCGACGGCCTCTTCGACCGCAGGGGGGTCGTCGAGTGCCCCGAGGTCCTGAGTCGGAGAAACCAGCGCTTCCGCACGCTGAGGAGTGCGCTCTGCGGTTCGGACGACGGGCTCTGTCATGGCGCCGCCCGGCCCGTCCGACCCGTTGCCTCGTTCCGCCGGGGGCTGCTCTGATCCCAGGAGCTCCTCGTCGGCGAAGACCTCATCCAGGTCCGTTGCGCTGATGGGGGCGACCCGGGCCACCCCCTGCATGAACGCCTGGACCTCCTTCTGCAGCGACGCGGCGAGGCCGGCCTGGGCGCCCTGCTCCAGGCGGCGCAACAGCGCCGCGGCATTGTAGCGCGCCACGTAGAGGAACATGTCGCGCACGCGATTGAGCGCGGCGTAGATCTGCGGATCCTTCACCGCCCGGCCGATCCGTTCCAGTTCCTCCAGTTCCGCCAGCAGTCCGGAGGGACCCCGTTGCAGGATCTCTTTGAGCAGTCCGCCCGCCTCCGACTCGGTGACTTCGCCGGTTGCCAGGATCGGCACCAACGCCGGGAGCGCCCGCTCGAGTTCGGCAGCGATCAGCAGGTGGCCGTAGGCATCGACCAGGCGCTCCAAGTGCTGCAGCCGTTGCACCGCCTCCTGGATGTCCTTCGCGCCCATCGTTACGCGCCTTTCTCCACGTGCTTGAGCAGGTTGAGCAGCTTCTGGGCCTCGCGTGCCGACTCGCTCCCCGGGGCCATCGCGATCACCTTTTCAAGCGCCCTGCGGGCCTCCTGATACCGGCCCGCCTTGAAGCTGGCGCGGGCGAGCCAGAGGTAGCCCCGCGGGGAGTCCGGCATGACGATGATGGCTTGGCGGAACCGCGCGGCGGCGGGTCCATACCAGCCGGACCGGTACAGGTCCACTCCCTGCGCGAGCAGACCCTCAAAGTGCTCCCGCCGGTTCATCGCGGTCGGCGGCGAGACGGGTGCGGCCGTCGGAGCGGCTGTGGGGGGTTTCTGGGCGACGACCGGCTGCGGCAGACGCACCGTGATCGCCTGAATGCCGCTCTGTCCCACGCGCACGGTGCCGCGCCAGACGCGCGAGCCGCGGCGCACCGTCACCGCGAGTGCCGTGCCGGGAAGCGCCTCCAGTTGCAGCGGCGTCGTCCCCTTGAGGGTCCCGTTGACGTAGACCTGAGCGCGGTTCGGTTCCGAACGGAACACGAGCTCGACCATTGCCGGCCCCGGCGGAGGGGTCCGCTGCGGCGTCGGCCGGACGGTCGGCTGCGGCGCCGACGGGGAGACCGCGGCTGCCGCCTCCGGTGATACGGCAGCACCTGGCGCACCGGACGGAGCAGGCGCCACCGCCGCGACCGGCGGGCGTGTCGATTGTGGGGAAGCGGTCGGCAGCGCAGCGGCTGCCTGCTGCGGCGGTTTCGTTGACCGCTGGTTGTTGCCCAGAAAGCGCGGCGCCGTCATCACGCCCACGGCGAAACCGATCAACGCGATCACGGCGAGCGCTCCCACGAGGGCAGGGCGCAGGCGCGGGGCGGATGCGGTCTTGACCGCCGCGCGCTCCCGCGCCGGGCGGGGGGTCTCCTTTTCGGGCAGCGGTTCCGCGGGCAGTCCTACGACGACGATGTCGGGGGACGTGGGCGGCGTTGCTACGCGTGCTGCGGCGGCCTGCGCCGGCGCCGGCGCGGGTGTCGATTCCGCGATCGCGGGCTGTGCTGCGGCGGCCTGCGCCTCGGCCGGCTGGGCGACCGTCGGCTGTGGTTCGGCGTGAGCAGGCGCGACCGGAAGCGGCTTCTTCGCCGGGGCCGCGGCGACCGTGGACGTGGCCCGCAGGAAATGCCGGACGTACTCGGCCTCATTGCGCCCCGCGTCGCCCTCGCGGTGGAGGTTGAGCGCCGCTTCCGCCAGGGTCGTGGCCTGCACCAGCAGCGCCTTCACCTGAGGATCGCCGTCGGCAGAGGATCCTCTCTGCTGCACCCACGCCCGCCGGGCCATCAGGGCCTGGTGCTGCAGTGCGGCGATGACGGCCCGCCGGACCTGATCGCGGCGGCGATCCACCGGACTGGCCCCGGCACTGGGACCGCGCCCGCCCTGGGCGACGAGGTCGGCGAACGCCGAGGCGCTCGTCTCGGAGAGGGTGAGGGCCTCTCCCGGGCGGGCGGTCTCCTCGGACGCCAGCGCGCGGGCCTGCCGGTAGAGTTGAGCGAGCGGGGCCTCTGGGTTCAATGAAATGTTCATGGCACTTTCGTGTCGGAACGCCCGAGGTCGAGAGGCGCCTTCGTGCAGGTCCACCTGAGACTTATGCCCAGGAGGGTGCGGGACTAGGCCCTACGGGAGGAAGGTAACGCGCAGGCTTACGGGGCAGTCTTTGGCTTCAAGTGCTCGGGCATCTGCACCGCCACAATCTCGCCGCGGGCGGTGACTTCACCCTTCGCCGATACTGTGGCGGTCACGATCACTTTCCGTCTCTGGATCTCCTTCACCCGTCCCCGGATCTCCAGCGGCACCCCGAGGGGAGTCGGCCGCAGATAGTCGACGCGCAGCGATGCCGTCACGAAACGAAGCGCGGGTTCCGTGCCCATCTCCCGCCCCGCCGCACGATACGCCGCCGCTGAGGCCGTGCCCGTCGCATGGCAGTCGATGAGCGAGGCGATCAGCCCGCCGTAGACGTAGCCGGGGATGGCGATGTGGTGGGCCTGCGGCTGGAAGACCGCGACCGTTTCGTCTCCGTCCCAGTAGCTCTTTAATTGGTGCCCGTGTTCGTTGAGCCGCCCGCAGCCGAAGCAGTAGGCCAGTTCATCCGGATAGTAGTCCTGAAACGCCTTCCGCTCCACGGAACGCTCAGGAGCCGGCCGGCCCGCCGACTTTCTTCAGCCGCGACAGGTACTGCTTCCGGAACTTCGCCACCTTGGGCGCGACCACCATGCGACAGTACGGCTGGTTCGGGTTCCGCTCGAAGTAGCGCTGATGGTAGTCCTCGGCGGGATAGAACACCTCGAACGGCCTCACCTCGGTGACGATCGGATCACTCCAGACGCCGGCCTCGGTCAGTTCCCGCATGACCTCCTCCGCCGTCGCCTTCTGGTCGGGCGAGTGGTAGAAGATCGCCGAGCGGTATTGAGTCCCCGCGTCCGGGCCCTGCCGGTTGAGCGTGGTCGGGTCGTGGACGGTGAAGAAGACCTGCAGCAGATCGCGATAGGAAATGACCGCGGGATCGAAGGGGATCTGCACGACCTCGGCGTGCCCGGTCGTGTCGTCGCAGACCTGCTCGTACGTTGGGTGCGGGACGTGACCCCCGGAGTACCCGGAGACGACGGATTCGACACCCCGCAGGTCGTTGAAGACGGCCTCCAGGCACCAGAAGCACCCACCCGCGAGCGTGGCGACCTCAAGTCTCATCGAGCCTTACGACCTCCTCTCCCTCTGCGCACGGCGCTGCAGAATCCTCACCAGCGTAACCCAGTTCACCCTCATCAGGAAGCAGCCGGCCGGGGGTTGATGATCGTCCGTCATTGGACGCTCAGACCGACCCTGCAGGGCTAGATGGCTGACCGCCAAGTATCTGCCTGGGGATCCCAGAAGGGTCCTTCCAGGCCGACGGCCGCGAAGACCGATGCCATCTCGTCCGCCGCGGGGCGCCGCGATTCCGCAGTAAGGCGGTTCGCGTACCAGATGACCGCTAGCTGCCACAACTGGCCGAGCGTGATGAGGGGACGCCGGGGAACCCGGTGAGCCTGGCACCAGTGATCGACCGTCTCTTCCGACCGGAAGAGGAGCATCGTGGCTCAGGTATAGATGATGTCTTCCCACCAGCGGGCGGCGGGGACCGCAAAGTGGATGACGCATTCCTGTGGCACGGCCCGCCCGGCTTTCACCTCAAGCGTGAGCCGCTCGCCGGTGAAGGCGTCCGCCGCAGGAATCACGGCATCTTCGTGCAGCGCGGCCGGAATCCCCAGCGCATCCCAGGCGCAATTGGCATAGTAGCGCTTGCCCCGGGTCTCCACCGGGAACGCCGTGGGGACGCCGGAGAATGGCGGCGCCATGCGAATGCGCGACGGATGACCCGGCTCGGGAACGAGGAGGCGCTTCTCGTACAGACGGGTGAAGGCGGCTTCGACCTGCTGCGGGGCTGCCCCGATCCGCTGCGCTACCGCGACCGCCGTGGGCGCCGCCGCCGTCTCGGCGATGGTGGTGTAGATCGCCAGCTTGACGGAGGTGTCGAGGTCCAGGCTCATGGACGGGGTTCAGCTCGCGCCGAACTCGGCAAGCAGTTCAGTCATCCGCGCCAGGTGATAGTCATCGTGCTCGGCGACGAAGAAGGCGTGATCCACGAGGTTCATGGGCACGTGCAGGCGGGGATGCGGCGCCGTATACGCCAGTGCGGCCACGTCTACCGTCTCCAGCCGGCGCACCAGGACCGCCCGGGCCTGCCGGAATTCACGCAGCAGCGTTGCGAGTGGAGTGGCATTGTGGTTCGCTTCGTGGGTCCGGCGATTGGTCAGGTCGGCCGGGGTCATCTCGGGCCGCCGGGTCAGCAGGTCTTCCACCCGCGCGAGCCACAGCGGCTCGAGGTCCAGCAGATGCCCGGCGTTTTCCTGAATGGACCAAGTGTTGCCGGAGCGGCGGGTCAGCACCGGGGCCGTCAGCCGGCCCAGGCGCTCTTCCACCCGGGCCGGAGTGCCGCGTAGCCGCTCGACGATGACGGGGAAGAGCGTCGCCGGCAGGCCGGTGGGGAATTGCCGTTCGAACCAGGGCTGCTTCTTCGTCATGCACTTCACCTTGAGCCCGCGCCGGGGTCAAGCGGGAGCGCGAAGCAGATCATGGTGCCCCGGCCTAGTTCGCTCGACGCGGCGATCTCCCCTCCGTGCGCCATCACGAGGCTCTTGGCAAGCGCCAGCCCGAGCCCTGTGCCGCGGGAGTCCTTCGATTTGTAGAAGCGGTCGAAGATGTGATTGCCATGGGAGGGCATGTGGAACGAGAAACCCGCGCTCACCGCATAGGTCCAGTCCGGGTTGAGAGGGGCCGCACCCCTGGCCTGCTTCGCCGTGGCTGCCACCGCTCGCTTCCAGTTGACGAGAACCGCTTTGCCGGCGGCTGAGGGTGCAACCTGAGTTGCCGATAATCGCACCGACCGGGATCGGGATCCGCTTCTCACTCAGAATACGACTGCGGAGACCTGCCGGCGGCCATGTGAGACTCCTCGTAGGCGCCTAACGCCAGGCATCAGGCGCGGCGGGAAGCGGGAGCGCAGCGCACGCTGTACGCCGTCGCCTGCATGCCCTTGTTGGGCAGAGTGTGTCAGTATGCGCCAATGGCCTTCGCATCGCCTTTGCATGGTGCCGCCATGCCCCGCTGCTTTGTGCTGATGCAGCCATCATGTTAGTAGCGTGCGGCAAATCGATCAGTAGCGGCGATCACCGCTGCGCTCATGCCAGGGTCCCCGGACGAATGACCGGCGCCGCTGACGACCACGAGTTCGCCGTCCGGCCACGCCTGGGCAAGTTCCCATGCGGTGACGAGCGGTCCTCCGAGATCGAGGCGGCCTTGGACCATGACGCCCGGGATGCCGGTCAGGACAGCAGCATTCCGCAACAGGAGCCCGTCTTTGAGCCACGCGTTGTGCCGGAAATAGTGCGTCACGATGCGCGCAAACGCCATCTGGAACGCGGGCTGCAAGCGCCGAGTGTCCGGCGTGGCGTCCGGGTCCACCGACACAAGCGCCGACTCCCACTCACACCAGTCTTTCGCGGCCTTGGCACGCACCACAGGATCAGGCTCCTGCAGGAGTCTGTAGTAGGCCTCAACAAGGTCACCATCGCGTTCGGTGGCAGGGGCGCCAGCACGGAAACGCGCCCACTGCGCCGGGAACAACGGCGCCACACCGCGGTAGAGCCAGTCGATCTCCGACCGCCGCGTGGTCGTCACGCCGACGAGCACGATTGCAGTGACCCGCTGCGGGTGTCGCTCGGCGTAGGCAAGTCCGAGCGTAGACCCCCAAGAGCCGCCGAACAGCACCCACTGGTCGATGCCAAGGTGGTGCCGCAGGCGTTCGATGTCCGCAAGCAGGTGCTCGGTCGTGTTGACCGAGAGGTCCGTGCGCGGGTCACTCGCATGCGGCGTACTGCGGCCACAGCCTCGCTGATCAAACAGTACGATCCGGTAGGCGCTGGGATTGAAGAAGCGACGTACTCCGGTCGAACACCCAGAGCCGGGACCGCCGTGGAGGACGACAGCGGGTTTGCCGTGCGGATTGCCGCAGGTCTCCCAGTACACAAGGTTCCCGTCGCCGACATCGAGCATGCCGTGGTCGTATGGTTCGATCTCTGGGTAAAGCTCTATCATATTTTTCCGGTGAACGCTGTTGGACCGCGCTGCTCACTCTGTAGTGCAGATTCATATTGCTCTGATGCCCAACGGCATCGAGCTCAGCGGCGCAGCAAAGCTACTGCGAACATGAAATCGCGCTGAGGCTGCGCCCGCTGCAGCGAGTTGTTAGCCCGCCCCTCACCCTGCGAAATGGAGAGGATCAAGTACGGCCGAGCTTCAGCACATTCCAAAGTGCAATCACTCTCCCGCCCGCAACCTGGAAGATCTCGATGGCGAATCCAATTGGTCGGTCTTGCGAGGGGGACCAGAAGAACACCCGGGATACTACGCGGTCACCCTCGCCGAACATGTCCTCCAACTTGACCTGGATGTCCGGGTATATAGTCCACAGCTGTTGCCAAACACGCTTGATGCCTTCTACCCCGGGCTGCTGGCCTTCTCCGGCGGTATGATCGACAAACTCCGATGAAAGCAACGACTCCAGCGCTTCTGCTTCTCTTCGATTGAAGGCCGAATAGACTCGCTCGACAAGGGCCTTGGCCTCATCTGATTGCTCTCGTCCGGTAGCATCGCTCATGTGACTTTCCGCTCAAGGCATTTGAGACGAGTCCTCGGACTGAACTTCCCACCCGCGGTTGACATTGACGCGGGACGGATTCTCGGCGGGCTAACTTCTGTTTAGACCGACCAGCCTAACACCCCACCCGTGTCAACCTAACACGACGGGGGCCAGAAGCCCGCCCCCCCGGAACCGCCCGTTCGGCCTGAATCCCCGTCATCCTGCGCAGCCCTTGCCAAGCATTATACTGCCAGGCCGGTTAGTCTAACGTCCCTGGCGTCCCCCCCCGACTGCCTCATGGTTGCAGCCCGTCTATCGGGCTCCTGCCACCTTTCCCGCCTCGGTTCCAGAGCGTGGGTATATGACCTCCCGCTTGCTTATCTCGCCGGGGTCGCGCGGGCCGTGGAACTCGATGAACCGGATGATCCAGGCGACGTACGCCTGCTCGGTCCTCCGGCTGTAATGCCGGACGCGGAGGGTCTCACGCACGCGATCAAGGAGCCCGGGCACCTGCGGCGAGGCGTCGGGAATTTCAAGAGCAGCCTGCGCGGCTGACCGTCGCGCCGTTGCGCTGACCGAAGCGCGGAGTCGAGGTCGACAATGTGGTCACCAAAGAGTGCCAGCAGGTGCGCAAGGGCTGCGTCGTCGTGAGGAACCGTCCAGTGCTTCTGGTCGGGATGCCAGCGGCGGCCCGGGACCGTTCTGATCTTCGCAACGTACTCAGGACTGTAGGGGAAACGAACGATGATCCTCTCGGCCTCGGCCGGCTCGATCCGAATTGCCCGCGCCCGCGCCGTCAGCGTGAACTTCTCCATGCCCGCGTCCCGAGAAGCCCTCGCCTCTGCGGGTGCCACGCGCGAGGCATTTGCGGAGAGCAGAAGCCGACACGTCCGCATCTGTGTGACGGCGCTCAGGGTGAGATGGAGAGCCAATACAAGGGAATAGCCCACTCCTTTTGGAGCGGGCTACTCCTTGAAAACTCCATAGTGGTAAGGAACCGCGCCCATCACGGCGGCACCGAACTCCGCCGTGGTGGGTAGTTCTCCTTAGAAAGGAGGTGATCCAGCCGCACGTTCCCGTACGGCTACCTTGTTACGACTTCGTCCCAGTCGCCGACCTCACCTTGGACGGCTCCCTCCCTTGCGGGTTGAGCCACCGGCTTCGGGTGAAGCCGACTCCCATGACGTGACGGGCGGTGTGTACAAGGCCCGAGAACGT
>Ga0209341_10006814_pt1 | contig 10173 bp, 12 predicted proteins | sample RifCSP13_2_FD_184020 | JGI IMG/M metagenome (GOLD analysis project Ga0209341, IMG submission 184020) | Soil microbial communities from Rifle, Colorado - Rifle CSP2_sed 13_2 (SPAdes) (version 2) | ecosystem: Environmental > Terrestrial > Deep subsurface > Rock core/Sediment | place: Rifle... | reverse complement strand
CTGATCGCCCCTTGTGGCGGCGGGTTACCGTCGACGCAGGAAATCACCCCGTCCTCCACTACGCTGAATTCGCTCGGCGCCGAGGCCGGGGCGCTTCCGCCACACAATGGATGGAAGGGCTATCTCCACTCCTGTTGGCCGTCGACCCGGCGGGTGAATGGCACGGGGTCGTCCACTACAACCTGGCCTGCCACTACGCCCAGACCGGCATGCCGGACAAAGCTCTTGACTCCCTACGCGTCGCTCTCCACCTCAGTCCGGGTCTGAAGGAATGGTCACGGCAGGATCCCGACCTGGCCCCCCTGCACGAAGACCCACGGTTCTCGTCCGAAGTTGGCTCCGGAGGCTGAGCCGAACCTGTCTGCGGCTTCCCCTCGGTAGAACCTGTGATCCAGGCGATCTTCGGGCCGTGTATGACAGCGATCATACGAATCTCTCCCCGATTTGTTTAGTATGTGATAATACGAACAAGCCCGGGCTGCCGCTTCGACCCGGCCTACGAGGTGACGCATGAAGCATTCGACGGTCCTAGTTGGGCTGGTGTTGACGCTGATCTTGGCCGGCTGTGGAGCCCAGCCGACGGCCGAACCGACTCCCGCCGCGCCGACGGTGGCGCCGGCAGGAGAGCTGGACGTCCCGAACGTCGTGCGCGATCCGGCCGACGTCCCCCCACCCATCACCCGCACCGAGCCCTCCACCGTCCGTGTGACGTTGACCGTTGAGGAGGTCGTCTCGGAGCTGGCCGACGGGACGACGTATTCCTTCTGGACCTTCGACGGTACCGTCCCCGGGCCGATGATCCGGGTGAGGGAGGGCGACACGGTCGAATTGACGTTGGTCAATCCCGACACGAACGCCGTCGGTCACAACATCGACTTGCACGCCGTAAACGGACCGGGTGGCGGCGCCGGCGTGACCAACGTTCTCCCGGGCGAAAGCAAGACCTTCTCCTTCAAAGCGCTCAATCCCGGTTTGTACATTTACCACTGCGCCTACGCGCCGCCCTGGCACCACATCGCTCAAGGGATGTACGGCGGCATCCTGGTCGAGCCGTCCGGCGGGCTGCCCAAGGTGGACCACGAGTTCTACGTCATCCAGGGGGAGTGGTACACCAGCTCCCCCTTCGGCACCCAGGGCCACATGGCCTTCGACAACGCCAAGGCGGTCGCCGAACAGCCGGAGTACTACACCTTCAATGGAAACGTGGCCGCCCTGACCGAGATGATGCCGCTGCAGGCCGAAGTCGGGGATAGGGTGCGAGTCTACTTCGGCGTCGGCGGGCCGAACGTCGGATCGAACTTCCACATCATCGGGGAGATCTTCGACCGGGTCTTCACCGGCGCGCCGGAGACCTATATCGCCAATGAAGAGACCTGGTACGTCCCGCCCGGGTCCTTCGCCGCCTTCGAATTCACGCTCAACGAGCCGGGGACTTACCTGTTGGTCGATCACGCGCTGTTCCGCGTGGCACACGGCGCCGCCGGCTATCTCGTCGTCAGCGGGGAGCACGACGAATCGATCTACTCGCCGGCGCCGGAGTCGTCCGGACACGAGTGAGTTCGTCGGGCACGGTTGAAATCCTGCCCCATCAGCGATATTCTCAGAAGGAGACCCTCGTCCGGCCCGGCAGCCTCGCTCCAAAGCCGGGCCGGACGGATTGAGATCCCATTTCAAAGGAGCTTCAACTATGCACCGCACAACCTTCTTCGTTCTCCTTCTGGCGGCCGGGCTGTTGCTGGCTGCCTGCAGCGGCGGCGGCCCGCAGCCAACGCCGACCCCCTTCGGCGACCCCGCCGCCGGGCGCCAGGCCTTCCTCGCCACGTGCGTCGCCTGTCACGGGACGGAGGGCAAGGGTGTCCCCGGCCTCGGCAAGGACTTGACGACGAGTGAGTTCCTGCTCAGCCAGACCGACGAGCAGATGCTAGCGTTCCTGATCGCCGGGCGGCCCGCCTCCGACCCGCTCAATACGACCGGCGTCGACATGCCGCCCCGAGGGGGAAACCCAGTGTTCACCGATACCGACCTGCAGAACATTGTCGCCTATCTCCGCACGCTCCAGCCGTAACCGCAGGCCACCTACGCAAGAACGACGGCCCGCCTCTCCGGCGGGCCGTCGCTTTCCCGTCTCAACCTTGCGCGGCCGATCAGCCCCCCGCACCCATCTGCCCGGCGGCTCCGAAGAAGAGGCAGATCCCGACCACGCCCAGGACGATGCCGACGATCGCCGTCCCGCGCGAGCGAGAGGCGCCGAACATCCCGGCCGAGCCGACGATGATGGCCAGCAACCCCAGAAAGGCGCTGCTCGCTCCGCAGACGAAGAGCGGCGTTGCCCCGAGGCGGATCCACCCCTGGCGGACGGCGGTCAGCGCGCACACGGCCATTCCGAACACGAGTGAAGACGAAGCGATCCCCAGGGCCAGGCTGGCATTTCCCAGCGGATTAGGGCTCGAGGCCGGCGGCTTCTCCTGCATCGATCTGCTCCTTCGCGCCCATCAAGCCCGGGCGATCCCTTTCAGGCGCACCTCGTCCCGCAAGACCAGGTGTCCTCCCTTGCGGGTGGTCACGAGTCCATCCGTCTGGAAGCGCGACAACATGCGGATGGCGGTCTCGATGGTTGTCCCGGCCATGTCGGCGAGATCCTGCCGCGTCAGCGGAACGGTCAGCAGAATCCCTTCCGGGTCCGCCCGCCCGCAGACGCCGGCCATCTTCAACAGGATGAAAGCCATCCGCCGCTCGACGCGTTCCCCGGCTAATTGATTCATCTTGAGCGTCGAATGCAGCCGCAGGCCGAGCATGCGGATGATCGTGAGCGCCGTCGCCGGGCTCCCGGCCAGCGCCTGGACATAGGCTTCGCTTGGGAAGCTCAGGGTCTCGACGGACGGGGTCAGCGGCCGAGCCGTGGCCGGGTGTTCCGGGAGGAAGATCGCCGCGCCTCCGAAGACTTCGCCCGGGGTGATCACTTCCAGGATGACCTCCCGGCCGCCCTCGTCCTGACGGACGATCTTGACCTCGCCCTGCGCCACGATCCACAGCCGATCGGCGACATCTCCCTGGCGGAAGATATCTGCCGGGGCCTCGAACGTATCCAGGCGGCCGTGCGGCAGCAGCGCCCGTCGTTCGGCCTCCGGCATCTCGAACAGCAGCGGCACGTGCTGGATGAATTCGTCCAGCGCCTGCGACGAAGCCAGGGCGATGCCACCCGACATGCGCGGCATTATAGTGCGTGCCCCGCGGTATCATCGCCGGTAACCCTGAGGAGGTCCACGATGACCGAAACCCCGCCCGCCCGCAGCGACCTGCAGCGCATCCTCGAGTCGGCCCGCCGCCTGGGGGTGGAGATGGACGAGGCCGAAGCGCTGCAGTGGCTCGGCGCCATGGCTGCCGGCAGCAGCGGCGATATCGTCGTCGACACCCGCACTGGCGTCTTCGGCCACAAAGTCAGCATGCTCGACTTCGCTCCCCAGGACCTCGACCGCTTCCGAGCCATCGGCCGCATCGTGGAAATCCCCGACGAGGCCGGCGTCGTCGAAACGGCCCTGGCGCTCTCCGGCTCGGCCGCCCAGTCCAAGATCCAGTCCTACCCGGGCGACTGCGATTTCTTCGAGCGCGTCAATATCCGCGCCACCACCCGCGACGAGGCCTGCGCCGTCCTGGCCCGCATCCTGCGCGACAAGGCGCTGGCCATGGCCAAGGCCCCCACCTATCAGTTGATCGAGGCCAAGTTCGGGTCGTTCGCCGAGGATCTGGTGCGTGATGGTCAACCGGTCCGCGCAGGATCGCCCATCGGCTGGCGCCCGGACGAGATTCGCCAGGCGCGGATCGACGCCTTCCGCGCCGACGGGACATCCGTCGAAATCCCCTGGGAGCAGGCGGCCCGCGATCCGGGCTGGTGCAAACTCGATTGGGTCGTGGCCGATCCGGCCCGCGGCACCCTGGCGAATGCCAGCAACATGCTCGACGTCACCTGGGAGGCGCCCGACGGGTCGATCACGCCATTGGACGGCTACCTCGATCCGTATTTCCAGGAGGTCTACCTGGAGGCCGAGTCGATCCCGATCTTCTCCAAATTGGCCCGCCATGTCTCGGCTGACGCTCTCGAAGAATACGTCTCCCAGCTCGACCACGAGGTCCACAAGTACGTCACCCAGGACGTCAACTACGGCAAGGCTGCCAAGCGGATGTACAACATCTTCCGCCTGACCGGCCGCTACGAGGAGGCCGCCTACATCCGCGAGCTGTTCGACGAGCCGGCGACGGTGCTGTATCAGGTCTGGACGCTCATCCGGACGATCGACGACGCCGCCCAGCCCGAGGCTGGCATCGCCACCGAGGCCCTCATCCAGCAGACGGATCGCCTGATCCTCGAGGTGATCAAAGCCCTCGAAGACGACCGCGAAGCCGAGGTCGTCAAGCAGCTGCTGCGCCTGCGCGACGGCCTGGTCGAGACCGGCGACGCTGCCAGCCAACCGGTCGAAGCCGCCCGGGCGCAAGTCATCAACCTGGTCAACAACTTCTTTCATGAGCGGCTGACGGCCGTGCCGACGATCCAGGACTACATCGCACACCATCAGGCCGAGCCGTGATCGCGCATCGTCGCGCTTCGCACCCTGGAGAGGGCATCCCGGAGGGGACCGGACTGACCGAGCAAGCGGCCGGCGCTCCGCTCCGGCCGGCCTCAGCTCCGGAGGCTCACCAGCGATGGGAAGCGGCGATGCTGGCCGAGATCGAGCGCATCCGCCGCGACCTGCGCTCCGCAGCGCCGGAGCGCGTGGCGGCATGCGTCGCCGGCTCGTGGCAGGATGGGGTCCTCCACATCGGTTACTGGGACACGCCCGTGCGCATCGGCTGGCCGGATCTTGTGCCCTGCGGTGATGACGGAGAACTGCTCCCGGCCTTCGACCAGGCGATGCTGTTGTACCACTTGCGCCAGAGCGACGGCATTCCACGAGCCGGCCGTTGGATCGGGTTTCGCGACCTCCCCGGCGGCGAGTTCTATCATCAGGCCTACCAGGGTTACACAGGTCGCCGGTTGGCCGAGGCCTTCGGAGGGGATCCTGAGCGCTTCGACGCCGCCGCGGCGCCGAATGGCGAGCGCCTCGACGGTCCCTCCTCGCATGCCTGGAGCTACGCCCCATTGCCGCGCATCGCTTTGGCGGCCTGCCTGTGGCCGGGCGACGATGAAGTGCCCTCCCAGGCCTCGGTGCTGTTCGACGCCAATGCGGGCCACCACCTTCCCATCGACGGACTGGCCCTGCTCGGCGCCGGTTTGACCGGACGGTTGCTGCGCACGATTCCCTCACCGCGCTGAGCGGAGGCGAGAGCCGAGCCCAGCGAGGCGCGAGCTGCAGTCCCTCGCCTCGATAGGGATGATATCGAAGCGCGCCCCTGCAGACGCGCGCTTCCCGAGGGGCCCTTCGACTTCGCGCTGAGTCCTCGCTTCGCTCGGAGTCAGCGCTCCGCTCAGGGAGGAATCAGTACAATCAAGTTGAGGGGGATACTTGTCCCGCGAGTGGTACGTGTACATCCTCGAGTGTATAGATGGGACATACTACACTGGGATGACGAGTGATCCCGAGCTGCGCCTCGCAGAGCACAACGCCGGCCTAGACCCCGCCGCCTACACGTTCACTCGCCGCCCCGTCCGCCTCGTCTGCGTCCGGGCTTTTCCAACCAGAAACGAGGCCCTCACCCGCGAGCATCAGGTCAAGGGTTGGTCCTGCGCCAAGAAGCTCGCCCTGATCTGGGACGACTGGGACGGTCTTGACATGATCGTCGCAAGGGAACGGAAGAAACGGAGCCGGACCCTCTAACCGTGTAACGAATACCTCCGCGCTGAGCGGGAGCGCCGCACCGCAGGCGCGGAGCGCAGTCGAAGCGTGAGCCAATCCCGAGCCGCGGCGCACGGTATACTGACCGCCGTCGCCCAGCGAGACCCCGCCCATGTCCAAGCTCACCACCCTGCACGACGCTGTCGCCGCTCACGTTCATGATGGCGATCTGATCTATGCCGCCGGCTTCACCCACCTGATCCCGTTCGCCGCCGGGCACGAGATCATCCGTCAGGCTCGCCGTGAGCTAGTGCTGGCCCGCGCCACGCCCGATCTGATCTATGACCAGATGGTCGCCGCCGGCTGCGCCCGCAAGATCATCTTCTCTTATTCCGGCAACCCCGGCATCGGTTCGCTGCGCATCGTCCGTACCGCGCTGGAGGACGGGACGCTCGCCTGGGAGGAATACTCGCATTTCGCCATGATTTCGCGCCTGACGGCGGGAGCCTCCGGCGTGCCGTTCATGCCCATGAACCCGACCGGCGTCGACGACCTGCCCAAGGCCAACCCCAGCTACCGGACCGTCGCCGACCCCTACTCCGGCCGACCGGTCGTCACCGTCCCGGCGCTACACCCGGACGTCGCCATCGTCCACGTCCAGCGGGCCGACGCCGAGGGCAACTGCCACTTGTGGGGAATCCTCGGCGAGCAGAAAGAGGCCGCCTTCGCTGCCGCCCGCGTCATCGTCACCGCCGAGGAGATCGTCGATCCGGCCGTCATCCGCTCGGACCCAAACCGCACGATCATCCCCGCCCTGGTCGTCGACGCCGTCTGCCACGTCCCCTTTTGCGCCCACCCCTCCTATACCCAGGGTTACTACGATCGAGACAACGCCTTCTACCTCGAGTGGGATCGTCTCTCCGCCGAACCGGCGCGGGTCCGGGCATGGCTCGACGAGTGGGTCTTCGGCCTTCCCGATCGGCCGGCCTACTGGGAGAAGCTGGGCGCGGAAGCCCACGACCGCCTGCGGGTCGAGCCGCGCTGGAGCGAGCCTGTCAACTACGGTCAGTATTGAGCCGGCCGTCGCCAGGAGACGACATGTCACAACCAGGCCTCACTCCATCCGAGTTGATGACCGTCAACGCCGCCCGCTTATTGCGCGACGGCGACGTCGTCTTCGTCGGCGTCGGGCTCCCCAACCTGGCCTGCAACCTGGCCCGCCGCACCCATGCCCCGGAGTTGGTGATGATCTACGAGGCGGGGGTGATCGGCGCCCAGCCGGCGCGGCTGCCCCTTTCCATCGGCGATCCGACGTTGGTGTCGGGCGCCCTCTCGGTCGTCTCGATGTGGGAGATCTTCGCCTACTACCTCCAGCGCGGCCTGGTCTCGGTCGGGTTCATGGGCGGCGCGCAGATCGACCGCTTCGGCAATGTCAACGCCACCGTCATTGGTCCATACGCCAAGCCCAAGATCCGCTTGCCCGGCTCGGGCGGGTCGATGGAAATCGCCGCCTGGGCCGACCGCTGCTACTACATCACGCCGCACGAGAAGCGTCGCTTCCCGCCGCGGGTCGACTTCCAAACCTCGGCCGGTTTCCTCGGCGGCAGGGCGGAGCGGGAAGCCGCCGGCCTGCGCGGCGGAGGACCGGCCGCCGTCGTGACCGACCTGGGGATCCTCGAGCCGGACGAGACCGGTGAGCTGGTGCTGGGAGCCGTCCACCCGGGCATCGACCCGGAACAGGCGCGCGCCCAGACCGGCTGGGAGCTGCGCGTACTGCCGGCGCTGCGGACGACGGTGGAGGTGACTCCAGACGAGTTGTCCTTGCTACGCCAACTCGACCCGCAGCGGATCTACTTGAATTGACTCGTTGATCGCGCGCCGGTCAACGGCCGCGACCTTCGTTCTCCCACGCCCATGGATTCGGCCTACCTCGAGCAACTCTTGGTCTGGCGCCGTCAGAAGGAGGACGACCTGCATCGGCGCGACAGCTGGCTGGCGCTGGCCGGCCTGCACTGGCTGGCCGAGGGACGGCAGACAGCCGGGGCGGCCGTTTCGTCCGATGTGCGTCTTCCGCCGTCGTACCCGGGCCGTCTGGGCGAATTCGAAGTGCGCCGCGCGCGAGTCTTCTTCTACCCGGCTCAGCCATTCCTGCTGGAAGGCCTCCCACCGGAGGGCGAGCCGCTTCGGCCCGACACCACCCAGAATCCGACCTTCCTGCGCGTCGGCGACCTCACGCTGGTGGTCATTGAACGCGGTCGGCGTCTTGGACTGCGAGTTTGGGACAATGGCCGACTGAAGACCGCCGCGCAGGAAAGGTCCTGGTATGCGCCGGATTCGGACTGGGTCATCGAGGCCTCCTTCGAACCCGCGGTCGGTGAGGCCACGATCCTGGTTCCCAGCGTGACCGGGGACGTTTCGGACGAGCCTCTCCTGGGGACGGCGCATTTTCTCCTCGGCGACCGATCGGCCTCGCTGCGCGCCGTCCCCACCGACGGAGGACGACTGTGGTTCCTGTTCGCCGATTCCACCAACGAAACGACGACGTATCCCTCCGGTCGGTTCCTTGTCGCCGAACTCCCAATCAACGGAACCGTGGTGTTGGATTTCAATCGGGCCTACAACCCGCCTTGTGCTTTCACCGCGTTCGCCACCTGCCCTCTTCCTCCGCCAGGGAACCGGGTGCCATTTCCGATCGAAGCCGGCGAAAGGTACCAGCATGAGCCCTGAGCCGAGTGGTCCTCCCCCTTCCGTGCAGTCTCCCCTGGTCAGACTGTTCGTCTCGCCGGACGAGCCCCGTCCACGCGCCGGTTGGCGTCTGCTCTCGCATGGGGCGACGGCCCTCTACCTCGTCGGCTGTTTGAGTCTGCCGCTGATCTTCGTTCCGGGCATTCTGACGGGTGGCGGCATCACGATGGAGGCGATGCTGGGCTCGGCCGCCGCCGGGGCGATCGGCATCACGGCCGCCTCCTACTTGGCTCGGCGATTCCTCGACCGGCGCTCTTTCCGATCGCTCGGCTTCGCGTTCGATCGATTCACGGTCCCCGACTTGATCGTGGGTTTCCTCATCCCGGCTGCTCAACTCGGACTGGTCCTTCTGTTGGAACTCCTGGTTGGATGGACCCACTGGCAAGGCTGGGCGTGGGAGGTCTCGTCGGGGGCGGCCGTGGCGGGCGGGCTCGGCCTCAGTCTGCTGGTCTTCGTCCTGGTGGGGTATCAGGAGGAGTTGCTCAGCCGGGGCTACCAACTGCAGAATCTGATCGACGGATCCGGCCTGCGCTGGGCGCTGTTTCTTTCCTCGGCGAGTTTCGCCCTGCTGCACCTGGCGAACCCCGGGAGCGGTCTTGCCTCGACCATCGGCTTGCTTGCCGCTGGATACTTCCTCGCCTTTGGCTGGCTGCGGACGGGCCGATTGTGGCTCAGCATCGGCCTGCACATCGGCTGGAACTTCTTCGAGGGCACGATCTACGGGTTCCAGGTGAGCGGTCTGGAACCCTTCGCCCTGATGAGGCATTCCGGCGTTGGTCCGGCATGGGCTACCGGCGGGGCCTTCGGGCCGGAAGCCGGAGCGGTCATGCTCCCCGCATACGTCGTGGGCGTCTTCCTGATCCTGGCCTACACCCGCCGGCGGCGACCGTCCTCGGGCCCTCCTGACCCTGAAACTGCCTCTTGACAGGATAGAACGTTTGTTCTATCGTGGTGACCATCCGCAGTGGCTTTCGCGGAAGGAGGTCACCATGTCGGCCTATCCGTCGCAGGTTCAGAGACTCAGTCTGCCCAGCGGTGCCCTGCAGGCGCTCAGCCAGCGCCTTTCCCGCATCTCTTTGCGGCAGGGACTCTTCATCGGCGCCCTCATGCTAGGCGCGCTCCTCGCCTTCGAGACATTCAACTACGGTACGACTGAATTCGCGCTGGCGGATCTCCTCGGCGACCTGCGTTTTGTCGGCGTCCGCTGGGCGACCATCCTCGCTTTGGCCTTCTGCGCCATGGACTTCGCCGGCCTGGCCCGTTTGCTGACGCCGGGCCGTCCCGGCCAGGCGATCGAGGCCTGGTACGTACTGGCGGCATGGTTCGTGGCGGCGGCGATGAACGCGGTGCTGACGTGGTGGGCGGTGTCTGTCGCCCTTGTCGGCCACTCGGCCCTTGGGAACGCCGTCGTGGGGCGTGAAACGCTGATCCGCGTCGTCCCGGTCTTCGTGGCCGTCTTGGTTTGGCTGATCCGGGTGCTGATGATCGGGTCGTTCACCCTCGGCGGGGATCGACTTTTCTCCCAAGGCGAAAAGGGCGGCACGCTCTACCTGCGGCATATCGGCCCCCGACGCCGCCCCGTCGCCGCGCCGTCTCCCACGATGGCCCGGCCGGCGCAACCCAGGCCGTAGTCCGGACGATTGCGGCGTGCGTCAGGCCG
>Ga0209341_10006813_pt1 | contig 10175 bp, 8 predicted proteins | sample RifCSP13_2_FD_184020 | JGI IMG/M metagenome (GOLD analysis project Ga0209341, IMG submission 184020) | Soil microbial communities from Rifle, Colorado - Rifle CSP2_sed 13_2 (SPAdes) (version 2) | ecosystem: Environmental > Terrestrial > Deep subsurface > Rock core/Sediment | place: Rifle... | reverse complement strand
GCGAACCGCATTTGCCTGCTTCACCACATCGTATCCAAGAACGGATGCCCTGCCGGCCGTCGGGATGAGCAGCGTGGTGAGCATCTTCACGGTGGTGGTCTTGCCCGCACCGTTGGGTCCAAGCAGGCCGAACAGCTCCCCAGCCTCGATTCCAAAGGAAACGTCGTCTACGGCGACGACTTCTTTAGTCGTGCGCCTGATGACGCCGATCTGTGCTCGGAAGATCCGCCGGTAATGGTCAACCTGAATGGCCGTCATGCCTGCCTATCCGCTGGCGCCAGATTATAGCGATTCCAGAAGAGCTGTACAGGTCCGAAAGAAGGGCTCGCGTACGCACCCCACAAGAACCCCCGGGCAGGTGGCGCAAGCAATGTGTCTTCAAAGCGCCGCACGGTCGTATACTCGCTCGGCAAGAATGTTGACGGCCTGGTTCACCTTTGACACCGCACTCGTCTGGCTCTTGCCTCGATCCGATCGACAGGGCCGCATACGCGTCGGATTCAAGGGCCGCCAGTCGGTGAAACACCTGATGGAGGCGCTGGGCGTACCACACACCGAGGCCGGAACGGTCATGATCAACGGAGCACCGGGCAGCCTCGGGCAGATCGCCCGCGATGAGGACGAGATCATAGTGTGGCCGGCAGTTCGCCGACCGACGCTGCCAGCACGGTTTGTCCTGGACGGACATCTCGGGCGACTCGCGGCATACCTCCGGATGCTCGGCTTTGATACCTGGTACCGCAGCAGCTGCCCTGACGAGGAGCTTGCCCGTCTTGCTGGGCAGGATCGAGTTTTGATCAGCAGGGATCGAAGGCTATTGATGCGGAAAGGGATTCTCCAAGGATACTGCGTTCGCTCGCTCAAACCGGTGGAACAGGTTCATGAGGTTCTGGCCAGGTTCGATCTGGTGGCTGCGATCGTGCCATTTCGGCGCTGCATCCGATGCAATGGAGTGTTGGAGGTGGTGGATAAGGCAGTGATCCGGGCCCGATTGAAGCCGCTAACTGCCAGGTACTACTTCGACTTCCGACGATGCCCGGACTGTGAACAAATCTACTGGAAAGGCTCTCACCACGAAAAGATGATTCGATTCATCCACCGGCTACACCGACGAGCCAACGCGACCTCGCCGAAGGGCACCGCTGAACTGGAGTAAAATGCGCCGGAATGTAATCCACGAGAGGGGCTCCAAGAGGCAAGATGGCCAATCCGGTGATACTGATCATCGACGACGAAGCGGCGGTGCTCAACGCGGTCGAGCGGGACCTGCGCCCGCGCTACGGCAGAGACTTTCGCTTTGCCAAAGCAGATTCGGGGGCGAAGGCCTTGGACCTGGCGGGTCAACTGCAGTCACGACAGGAAACCATCGCCCTCTTCCTGACAGACCAACGGATGCCGCAAATGACTGGGGTCGAATTTCTCGAGCAGGCGCGCGACCTTTACCCGGACGCGAAGCGCGTTCTCCTGACTGCGTACGCGGATACAGAGGCCGCCATTGCGTCGATCAATGCGGTCCGGCTCGATTACTACCTGATGAAGCCGTGGGATCCACCGCAGGACCACCTCTATCCCGTGCTGGACGATTTGTTGGAGGAGTGGCGCGCGAATGTGCGCCTCCCCTTTCAGGGCATCCGCGTCGCCGGGACGCTGTGGTCCCCGCGCTCGCATGAAGTCAAGGACTTTCTGGCGCGCCACCAGATCGCCTACCAGTGGCTCGATGTAGATCGCGATGAGAAGGCGCGGGCTGAAGCGGAGACTCGTTCCGGACCGGCACTGCGGCTTCCAGTTGTCTACTTTCCTGACGGCACGGTGCTTGTGGAGCCGGAAGTCCGCGAACTTGCAGACAAAGTCGGGCTGCGTACGGTTGCATCCATGCCCTTCTATGACCTGGTCATCGTCGGCGGAGGGCCGGCGGGCCTGGCCGCAGCCGTGTATGGCTCCTCCGAAGGTTTGAACTGTCTGCTCATAGAAAGAAAGGCACCCGGCGGCCAGGCCGGAAACAGCCCCAAAATCGAAAACTTCCTCGGATTCCCTGCCGGCATCTCGGGCATGGACCTGGCACGGCGCGCCGTGACGCAAGCGATGCGATTTGGAACCGAGATCATCTCGACACAGGCGGCCACCAGCATCCGCATCCAGGACCCGGTCCGCTTGGTGACACTGGCGGACGGCACGGAGGTCTCCTGCAAAGCCGTCTTAATCGCGACCGGCGCGGCATTCCGCAAACTTGAGGTGCCGGGCGTCGAACGGCTGACGGGAGCGGGCGTCTACTATGGCGCCGCCTACACCGAAGCCGCCAACTATCGTGATCAGCCCGTCTTCGTCGTCGGCGGAGCCAACTCGGCCGGCCAAGGGGCGATGTTCCTCAGCCGTTTCGCGAGCAAGGTCACGATGCTCATTCGTCGTGATAGCCAGTGGTCATCGAAGTACCTTGTCGATGCCGAGGCGGCCAACCCCAAGATCGAAAGGCTCTTCAACACGGAGGTCATAGAGGTCCGCGGCGATCCTGGCAACGTGAAAGAGCTCGTCGTGAGGAACACCGTCACTGGTGAACAGCGGTCCCTCCCGGGTGCGGCCGTCTTCATCTTCATCGGCGCATTGCCGCAGAGCCAGGTCGTTAGCGGCCTCGTGAAGGTGGACGACAAGGGCTTCATCCTGACAGGCCGCGATCTCCTGCAGGGCGGCGCGCGGCCGAAGGGCTGGACGGCCGACCGCGACCCATTCATGCTCGAAACCAGCGTTCCCGGTATCTTTGCGGCAGGCGACGTGAGACTCGGAACCAATCACCGCGTCGGATCGGCGATCGGAGAGGGCGGGATTGCGATCGCCGCGATTCAATCGTATCTAAACACGCTTTGAACGACGCCGTACTTCGCAGCCTCCCCCTGTTTGCGGACCTCTCCGAGGACGACCTGAATTGGCTTTCCGCCAAGGCGGAGCCGGTGGACATCCGGGCCGGCGAGTTCCTGATTCGAGAGGGAGAGCCCGGCGACGCGGCCTTCATCGTCCTTGACGGCGAATTTGAGATCATAAAGAAATCCGATCAGCGCGACATCGTGATTGCCCTGCGCGAGCACGGTGCGGTGATCGGTGAGATGGCGCTTCTCGACAACGCACCGCGCAACGCTTCGGTGCGAGCCATGAGGGACAGCCGGCTCCTTCGGATCAGCGCCGAGGTGTTTTTCGAACTAATCGAGCGCAGTGCGGCCGCGGTTAAGGCTGTTTTGCGGACCGTCAGCGCAAGGCTCCAACAGAATGAAGCAATGCTTCGGCAAAGCGAGAAAATGGCTGCCCTCGGCACTCTCACAGCCGGCCTTGCCCACGAGCTGAACAACCCTGCGGCGGCGGCGCGCCGCGGCGCTGAGCATCTTCGTGAGCAGCTTATTGCCTGGCAGACCCTCGCCGCAGAGGTTGACCGTCTGGGCCTCGCCCCGGAACAACTGGACACATTAAATGAGCTTCGGCAGGAGCTGGCCCTGGTCAAGCCGGACCGCGTCGACGTCGATCCTCTCGCGATCAGCGACAAAGAAGCCGAACTGCAGGAGTGGCTACAGGCACAGGGAGTGCCGGATCCCTGGCTCCTCGTGCAGCCGCTCGTCGCCGCTGACTGGGACGCCGCCCGGGTTGGGGCGCTCTGCGCCGCGTATTCACGCGCGCAGCTCGTGACGGTCGTCCGATGGCTGGCAGCAGGATGTTCGGTCTTCTCGCTGCTCAATGAGCTCGGAACCAGCGCGGAGCGCATCTCCGAGATCGTGCGGTCGGTCAAGGAGTACTCTTACCTCGACCAAGCGCCGTTCCAGGTGGTCGATATCCACAAGGGTTTGGAGAACACGCTGATCATCCTCAAGCACAAACTTGCCGACGCCATCCACGTCTCGAAAGAGTACGACCCGCACCTGCCTCACATTGAGGCCTATGGAAGCGAACTCAACCAGGTCTGGACCAACCTGATCGACAATGCCATCGACGCCCTGAACGGCACAGGCGAACTCACACTTCGGACCTATGCGCGCGATGGTCGCGTGTTCGTGGAGGTCCAGGACAGCGGTCCGGGCATTCCCGATCAGATCCAGAAACGGCTATTCGAGCCGTTCTTCACCACCAAGCCACCGGGCGTCGGCACGGGCCTCGGCCTTCACATCGCATACACCATTGTGCACAAGCACTACGGACAGATCCGTGTCGCTTCAGAACCAGGCAGGACATGTTTTCAGGTGGACCTTCCGCTGCAGATCCCCCGAGCAAAGGACTAGGCAATGGTCACCGACGATGCAGAACTCAAGCGAATTCTTCAGGGCACGAAGGTCATTGCCAGTGTTGGCGTTTCCGGGAGTGCTGAGCGACCCAGCCACTGGATTTTCTACTATCTTAGACGGCAGGGTTACGAGCTGTACCCGGTCAATCCCACCGCCGAGCAGGTCCAGGGGCTGAAGGCCAATCCAAATCTGTCCGCCTTGCCGCGTGCTGTCGATGTCGTGCAAGTGTTCCGGCGCCCTGAGGACGTGATGCCAGTCGTTGACGAGGCAGTCCGCGTCGGTGCAAGGCTCGTATGGATGCAGAAAGGTATCGTGAACCACGAGGCGGCGGCTCGCGCCGAGGCGGCTGGCCTCCAAGTCGTCATGGATCGCTGCATGATGGAGACGCATGAGCGCTTGCTCGGCGGGATCTTCAGCTTCGATCCTTGAATCCGGCGGACGCCTCAGGGGACTGCAGACATTCGCTTGCAGTGCGGCGCCAGAATGAGCCTCCGCATCGCAGTGGCGACCTTTGCTGGGCTTCTTGGAACGGCGTGATACCTAAGAGTCTTCTAATCTCGGGCGCCCGCGGGGCAAAGCTGGGTAGAATGCATGGCGCTTGTCCGGACAAAGAAGGAGTTGGAACCTGAGATGACTAGCCCAGTGACGCGGGCCAAGCGGGCCCCCATCCTGTTCTTGATCGGCCTGATCGTCAGCGCGTGCGGACCGAGCGCGGCCGATCTGACGCCAACCGTCGACCCAAACGCCATTCGAACGCAGGCGGTCGCAACTTTTTCGGTGGCACTCACCCAGACTCAGTCCGCGAAGCCGACGGCAACTCCGTCTCCGTCCCCGTCGCCAACATCGATACCCACCACGTCCACGCCGGGCACGCCGGGAGCAGCGGCTCAGACCAATCCCTCGTGCTACGGGCTGCTGTTCGTGGCCGACGTGACCATCCCAGATAACACCACTGTGGCGCCAGGGCAGAAGTTCACCAAGACATGGCGCGCGCAGAACTCGGGTTCGTGTGCCTGGGCGCCTGGGTTCACTTTCAGCCTGATCGGGGGCGAGGCGATGGGTGGACAGACACTCACATTGACCCAGGCCGTGCCGGTCGGTGCAACGGCCGACCTCTCCATCGAGATGACAGCACCCACGAACAAGACGGGGAAACTTGAGGGCACGTGGCAGATGGCAGACAGCAGCGGCCTGTATTTCGGAAATGCTTTGTTCGTGATCGTGGTGGTCGGCGGTTCGGGTACGCCAGCCTCAACCTCGACCCCCACACCAACACCTACGACCACCTAGCGGAGCTGAGGCAACCGCACCTCCGCCCGACAGCACCATTACGCAGAAGAAAAGGAAGACACCAGGCCGCCGGAAGATCATCGCCGGCGGCCTGCCTCGTTCGTCGAGCCTCTGTTCCCCTTCGACCGGCGTCAACACTCGCTGTATCCGCAAGCGTAGCACTTGCGGCAGCCCTCCTCACTGACAACCGCGGCCTCACCGCATTCGGGGCAGAGATCGCCAATTCTCGCCGGTAAGCCTGCAGCAGCCTCGTTCTCGATGGTGTGCCCGCCGTTGCCCCCGGACTTTCCTGCAGACAGGGGCACTTCAAGCCCGTCGACCGCTCGCAGGTACTGGGCGAGCACCTGACCGATTCCGTCGGGAAGGGAGCGCACGCGATTCGGCCCAAATCCAAGCGATCGGCCCCCGCCTATGCCCTCGAGCTGTCGAACGATTTCGCTCATGCGATCTGTCGGTAGCACAGGAGACGCGATCCTGAGGATGTAGGAAATCAGCCGACCGATGGCCTCCGAGACGGCGGCCGTCTCTGAACCGGCCTTCGCGGTGTTTACGAAGGCCTCGAAGGGCTGGCCGCCACCATTCTCGTTGATGGTCACAAACGCTTTTCCTACCGGCGTTTCGATGCTGTAGGTCTTACCGGGGAGGGCGGTTGGCCGCGGTTTCTTGGTCCCCGGCCAGGGATCGCCGGCAGGTGTTGGCTTCGCCTTCTTCTTCTCGGCCGTGGCTCGGGTCTCAAGCACGACCTTCTCGCGGGATCCAGTAACGTAGACCGTCAGCCCTTTGCAGCCAAGGTCCCAGGCCAAAACGTATGCCCGGGCGACATCATCCGCCGTCGCGTCCTCCGGGAAATTGATCGTCTTGGAAAGCGAATTGTCGGTGAAGGCCTGCAGTGCCGCCTGCATGCGCACGTGCTCTTCAGCACTGATGTCAGCAGAAACCACGAACGCATGGCGCACCGAATCGGGTATCCCTTCGAGGTGCTGGCAACTTCCGTCGCGGAGCACCTGCGCCACGATTTCCTCCCGCCTTTCTTCACCAAGTCCGCTGTTCCGCAGCGCCCGTTCGAACCGTGGGCTGGCATAGGTGAGCTGCAGGTCCCTGCCCTGATCGTTGACATGTCGTACATAGGCCAGGGCAAACACGGGCTCGCAGCCATAGCCCTCGCATCCGGCGACGGTCGCGATTGTCCCCGTGGGGGCCACGGTTGTCTGGGCAGCATTGCGAATCCCATGCCTTTGGATGTCAGAGACCACACTGGCCCAGTCCAGCTGCGGCCTGCCCCAATCACTGCGGTACGGTCGCAGTGGTTCCGGCGCGGACCACGTCATATTCACGGGATCGTAGATACTGCCGCCGATCGCAGGGAATGCCCCACGCTCGCGGGCGAGGTCGATGCTCGTGCGCATGGCGTGGTAACGGACGAACTCCATCACCTGGGCTCCGAATTCCTGGCCCTCCTCCGATCCATAGCGGACGCCGGCGTGATACATGAGGTCAGCCAAGCCCATGATGCCCAGCCCGATTCGGCGGGCCCGATGAGCGGCCTCCGCAAGTTGCGGTACTGCGGGCACGTACGCGTTCGCCTCCACAACATCATCCAGGAACCGCGTCGAGAGTTCGACGCTCCGCTGGAGACCCTTCCAATCCACGATGCCAAGCTCGGCACAATGCTCGTTCAAGTTCACCGATCCGAGGCAGCAGTTCTCGTACGGTCCTAGCCACTGCTCACCACAAGGGTTGGTCGCCTCCAGGGGGTACAGATGCGGGACCGGATTGCCTCGATTTGCAGCATCCAGGAAAAGCACCCCGGGCTCGCCGTTGTGGTGCGCCTGCTCAACTATCTTCTGAAACAGCTCACGAGCGCGCACGGTCCGGTACGTCCGGACAGGGATGCCTGCGGCCTCCGCCTGTTCGAGCGTTCCCGAGAAGCGTCGGTACTTCATTTCCGCGACGTCCGGGAAACGTAGATCCCACGTTTCATCGTCGCGCACCGCCCGCATGAACGCATCCGTAATGCCAACGGAGATGTTGAAGTTCGTGATCTGGTTCTCATCCGTCTTGCAAACGATGAAGTCCGCCACGTCCGGATGGTCGACTCTCAGGACGGCCATGTTCGCGCCTCGACGCGTCCCACCCTGTGCAATCTCGCCAAAGGCGTGATCGTAGACGCGCAGGAATCCGACGGGACCTGTGGCCTCGCCAGCCGAAGACTTCACAAGTGACCCTTTCGGCCTTAGGCGAGAGAACGAGAAGCCGTTGCCGCCGCCGGTCTGTTGAATCAGGGCTGCATCGCGCAGGGTCTGGAAGATGCCGGCGCTATCCCGGCCCATGTCGTCAGTGATGGGCAGGACGAAGCAGGCGGCAAGCTGGCCCAGCGGAGTCCCGGCACCGGTGAACGTCGGAGAGTTGGGGAAGAACTTGCGGCTGGCCAGCAGGCCGTAGAAATCCAACGCGTGCGCTGACGCATCGCGCTTCCACTTCTTCTCAACACTGGCCACGTGGTAGGCGACGCGCCAAAACATCTCCTCCACACTCTCGGCAGGTTCGCCGTGGTCACCACGCCGAACGTAACGTCGCACGAGAACCTCACGGGCGTTTGGCGTCAGGTCTACCTTTGGCAGGCCCGAGGGCAATGAGGGTGTCGGCAGGAGGCCGTGCTTGGTGCGTGCGGCGTATTCTTCGTTGGCAATCATGGCTGTCTATCCTCCGGGCGGGCCACCGGTGGTCGTTTGATCAACCCACCCCGGCCGCGCGAAGCACAATAAGGTCGATGCGCACCCAGCGTCGCGGGTTTCTGCAACTAGAGCTCCTGCTTCGGGCCATATGCGATACTCCCATACCGACAATAAGAAACGGTGCTTGGAGCCGTCCCTGCGGCCCCATCACCGTCTTCGACTAACCTTCTAGGAGTTGATCGATTTCTTTGCGGATCGCGCGCAGATCGTCCAGGCCCAAATACACGATCGCATAGCGGATGTATGCTATCAGGTCCAGTTCCTTCAGGCCCTTGATGACCATGTCGCCAATAACTCTCGAAGAGATCTCTGATTTTCCCAGATTCTGAAGCTGCGACTCGACCTGCCCTACCAGGCGCTCCACGTCCGCCGCTGAGACTGGGCGCTTGGCGCAGGCAATTCGAATCCCGCGGGCCAGCTTTTCCCGCTCAAACTCCTCCCGGGTACCGTCCTGCTTGATGACGAGCGGGGCCGCCAAGATCGCACGCTCGTAACTGCTGAACCTCTGGCCGCACCGTAGGCACTCCCGGCGGCGGCGGATTCCGCCGTGGCTGTCGTGCGACGTGTCCAGAACCTTGGAATCATGATGCTGACAGAACGGACAGCGCATTGGGCCTAAACCAAATTAGAACATTTGTTGCCGCCAAATCTATGCCCATACCCACGACCCATGCCCATATTTGGCGGCAAGAAGAGCGAAATTCTAACACGAACCTCCCGGCGGTCAAGGGCAATAAGATTCTTTTAAGGTTTGGCTCGTGGTGGCGGACGTGTCACCCTTCGCCCTCCCCGTGGTCTCGACCCGGCAAAGCGAAGCATCGCCCACGTGGAGGGCGGCGCGCACGCTCATAGCTGCCGATCATGCGGGAACGTCTTTATAGATAGCAGGGCAATTGCCGGCATTTGCGTCGGCGCTGGCCGCTAAAGTAGGAGGTGGGAGCTAGGAGGTGTTGCGGCACGGCGAACTGCGCCTTCGCGGCCACGTGCTCCCGCAGCACGACGAGAGGCGACGAAGCCGCTGGGTGGTCGGCACATGAACGACAGGACCAACAGTGTCAAGGAATGGAATACAAACCGTCCTGAGCCGAAATCGAAAGTCGCGCTGCGTGATGGTGTATGCCTTGGCGCTTGGCGAAATGGGTCCAGCATGACCATCCAATCGTCGGGTCTGTTGATGACCCACGAGCGGCTTCCGGTGCCGATCTGTCACGATCGCTTTTTCGGAAGGCCAGCGGCATTGTCAATACAAGACGTCGAGACGGGGGCGCACCGCGAGGCTCTCAGCCAGTCCGCCACCGCGACGGTTGGCGTGTTGACTTCCGCCAGCTGATGTTCCTGTTCAGCTCTCTTGCATTCGACGAACAAGTTCCCTTCACGCTGAGAGCACACGGGGGCCGGATTGGTTGGAACTGGGCAAAAGCCGGCCGGCCCTAGTTGAGGCATCCGCCGAGAGAGGCCGACACGGCCGAAGCAGCCTTGAATAGCTCGCGGCTGTTCGATTGGCGTTCGCCCGGGACGTTGCCCGAGGCGGAGGCCGCACTATCGCGCGCTGGCAGAGGTCATGAGAGGCTGCAAGTCCGGTGCAGGCGTGCCTTCGGACCCGCCCGCGCGGGAACGCACGCAGATGCTGTGCTATACTGACTTCCTGGTTTGAACGCGCACCGGCTCTCCGGCTACATGCGCAGGTTCCGGTGCGAGTATCGTCCATCTCCTACAACTGATCCGCTGGGAGCAACGTGTGTCACGGCGGGACGGAGCACGGCAAATGGGGTCTGCGGATACTGACGGTCCTCGGCGCTGTTAGTGCGCCAGTCAAGTCGTGGCAGCGCAATTACTCAGGGCAAGACAGGCAGTGTGATGAGCAAGAACAAACTGAGGATTATCCCCCTTGGCG
>Ga0209341_10006811_pt1 | contig 10178 bp, 12 predicted proteins | sample RifCSP13_2_FD_184020 | JGI IMG/M metagenome (GOLD analysis project Ga0209341, IMG submission 184020) | Soil microbial communities from Rifle, Colorado - Rifle CSP2_sed 13_2 (SPAdes) (version 2) | ecosystem: Environmental > Terrestrial > Deep subsurface > Rock core/Sediment | place: Rifle... | reverse complement strand
CCCCGCCGACCTCCAGCTCGGGCGCGGCGAGAGCCTCGAGGACACCGCTCGGACCTTCGCGGGCTACGCGGCGGCGATCGTCGTTCGGACCTTCGCGCAGGAGACGGTCGAGCGCATCGCGGCCGTCTCACGTGTCCCGGTCGTGAACGCGCTCACGGACGACCACCACCCCTGCCAGGCCCTTGCCGATCTGCTCACCCTGCGCGAGCGATTCGGACGGCTCGAGGGCCTGCGGCTGGCATTCGTCGGCGACTTCGACAACGTCGCCGTCTCGCTGGCCGAGGCGGCGCCGCTGACGGGGCTCCGGGTCACCGTGGCGTGTCCGCCCGGATACGAGCGGGACACGCCCGGCGCGCGGGTCGTCCACGACCCGGTCGAAGCCGTGGGAGGAGCCGACGTCGTCTACACCGACGTCTGGGTGTCGATGGGTGACGAAGCGGAGCGCGAAGCCCGCATGAGGGACCTCGGCCCGTTCCAGGTGGACGCGACGCTGCTGGCGCACGCGTCGCCGGACGCCGTCTTCATGCACTGTCTCCCCGCCCACCGTGGCGAGGAGGTGACGGCGGACGTGATCGACGGGCCACGCTCGATCGTCTGGGAGCAGGCCGAGAACCGATTGCCGACCGAGGAGGCGCTGCTCCTCGCGCTCGTCGCCCACCGCTGGGAGGTGTGACTTTGCCACTCGGGGCGCACGGGATCGAGATCCACGACGACGACGAACGGACGGATCGGGGCGAGGTCGTGTACGAGAACGGTGACCTCGCGGCCGCCACCGCTGACTCGCTCCAGCTCTTCCTCAACGAGATGGCCCGCTATCCGCTCCTGACGGCGAGGGAGGAGATCGAGCTCGCGAAGCGGATCGAGCGCGGAGACCGGCGGGCGAGGGACCGCATGATCAACTCGAACCTCCGCCTCGTCGTCTCGATCGCGAAGCGCTACCGGGGCCACGGCGTGCCGCTGCTCGACCTCATTCAGGAAGGCATCCTCGGGCTCATTCGCGCGGTCGAGAAGTTCGACTGGCGACGGGGGTACAAGTTCTCGACGTACGCGACGTGGTGGATCAGGCAAGCCGTCCAGCGCGCCGTGGCGAACAAGGCGCGGACGATCCGCGTCCCGGTACACATCCTCGAGCACGAGCGCCGGATCGCCCGGGCCCAGGACCGGCTGGCGGCGGCGCTCGGGCGCCCTCCGGACGATTCGGAGATCGCTCGCGAGCTCGACCTCTCCGTCGCCCAGGTTCGGCGGGTTCGAGAGGCGCCCCGCACCGTCACGAGCCTCGATCGGCAAATCGGGGAAGACGAGGGTGTCACGCTTCACGAGTTCCTCCCGGCGCCCGAGGAGGTGCCGTTCGAGGAGATCCAGGTCTCGCTCGACTTCGAGGCGCTTCGGACCGCCGTCGCGCGGCTTCCCGAGCGCGAGCGCGACGTGATCCGCCTGCGCTACGGGCTCGACGGGGAGCCGATGAGCCTCGCCAAGGTGGGAGCGAGGCTCGGGGTAACCCGCGAGCGGGTGCGGCAGATCGAGGAGCACGCACTCGAGCAGCTCTCCCTCCAGCGCGAGCTCCAAGAGCTCCACGAGCAGGCTGCCTGAGCGCGTCCTCGTGACCGACGGCGAGTGCGTCGAGTTCCTCCAGTGGGCGCTGCCGCGCCTGCAGATGCGCTGGGTTGGCTTCAGGAAGGTCCGACGCCAGGTCTGTCGTCGGATCGAACGGCGTCTCCTCGACCTCGGTCTCCCCGACGTCGCTGCGTACCGTGCCTACCTCGAGGCGACGCAGGAGGAGTGGCCGTCGCTCGACGCACTCTGTCACGTGACGATCTCGCGCTTCTACCGGGACCGGGGCGTGTTCGAGCTCCTCGAACGGAGCGTCCTGCCGGAGCTCGCCGCCCAGAGCGCCGCGCGAGGAGCGGCCGTCGAGGTGTGGAGCGCCGGCTGCGCCTCGGGTGAGGAGCCGTACTCGCTCGTGCTCGTCTGGGAATACGCGGTTCGCCCGTCTTTCCCCGCAGTCGGTCTGCACGTGCTCGCAACCGACACCGATGAGACGGTGATCCGGCGGGCGCGGGCGGCGTCGTACGGCGAGAGCAGCCTCCGGGAGCTGCCCACGCTCTGGCGGAGCCGAGGCTTCGTGCGCAGGGGCGGGCGGTACCACCTCCGGCCGCGGTTCCGCCAGCCTGTGACGATCGAGCTCCACGACGTCCGAAACTCGATTCAGGGAGGACCGTACGACCTCGTCCTCTGCCGCAACCTCGCGTTCACGTACTTCGAGCTCCCGCTCCAGCGCGAGGTCGTCGAGCGGCTCGCGCTCGCCCTCAGACCGGGAGGAGCGCTCGTCGTCGGGTCCCACGAGACGCTACCCGAGGGATCGGGCGGGTTCAGACCTTGGTGCGCGCGCCTCGGTGTGTACCGCTCCGAAGGCAGACTTAGCCAGGTTGCGACCGATCCTGCCGCTGCGGTGGGGTGCATGCCGAGACCGCTTGGCCAAGGGAGGACCTGATGGAGCTGCTCACCGTTCCGATCGAGAAGCCCGACGACGTCAACCTCGTCCTCGGGCAGTCCCATTTCATCAAGACGGTCGAGGACGTCTACGAGGCGCTTGCGGGCAGCTCGCCGCATCTGCGCTTCGGTCTGGCTTTCTGCGAGTCGTCAGGGCCCTGCCTCGTTCGCCGAGCGGGGAACGACGACGAGCTCGTGGGGCTCGCCGTTCAGAACGCGCTGGCGGTCGGAGCCGGGCACTCGTTCGTCGTGTTCCTGCGCGAGGGCTTTCCCGTCAACGTCCTGAATGCGCTCAAGCAGGTGCCCGAGGTCTGCCGGATCTACTGTGCGACGGCCAACCCGGTCGAGGTCGTCGTCGCCGAGACCGGGCGGGGGAGAGCGATTCTCGGCGTGGTCGACGGCAGCTCACCGAAAGGCGTCGAGACCGAGGACGACGTCTCCGCACGCAAGGCGCTTCTGCGTCAGCTCGGCTACAAGACCTGATCTCGCCGCGCGTGCCCAGAAAGCGCAGCGTCAGAGCTCCCCGTGCTGCGGTCAGAAGAGCTCCTGCCCGGCGAAGAGCGCCGACACCGACCGGTCGGAGAAGACACTCTCGATCGCCTCGGCGAGCAGCTCGGCCACGGACAGGACGGTCAGCTTCGAGGGCGTGACAGCAGGGATGCGGACCGTGTCCGTCACGGCGATCTCGGCCAGCCCGGAGGCTTGCAGCCGGTCGATTGCGCCCTCGGCGAAGAGGGCGTGCGTCGCGAAGGCGTGGACTTCCCGGGCTCCTGCGGCGAGAAGCGCGTCTGTCGCGCTGATGAGCGTGGTTCCGGTGACGATCATGTCGTCTCCCATGACGACCACCGTGCCGTTGACGGCGCCGACCACCTCGGACGCCTCGGCGACGTCGTGCCTGGGGCGGGTCTTGGTCACGACGGCGAGGTCGGCGCCGAGAAGCCCGCCGAGGCGGCGGGCCAGCTTGACGCGCCCGAGATCCGGCGAGGCGGCGACGAGCGCGGCCCCGCCGCGAGTGAGCGCGTGGAAGTGGCCGGCGAACAGGGGCAGGGCCGTCATATGGTCGACCGGGATCTCGAAGAAACCCTGAATCTGGCCCGCGTGGAGGTCCATCGTGAGGACGCGATCCGCACCCGCCGCCTCGAGCAGGTCGGCCACGAGGCGCGCCGAGATCGGCTCCCGGGCCGCAGTCTTCTTGTCCTGGCGGGAGTAGGGAAACCAGGGCAGCACGGCCGTGACTCGGTGAGCCGACGCGAGGCGGGCCGCATGGATCATCAGGAGGAGCTCGACGAGGTGGTCGTTGACGGGCGGCGAGCACGACTGGACGAGAAAGACGTCCGCACCGCGGATCGACTCGCCGAACCGGCAGTAGGTCTCCCCGTTCGCGAACGTCTCGTGCTCGATCGGACCGAGGCGCGTGCCCAGCCGCCGTGCGATCAGCTCGGCCAGTGCAGGGTTCGACGTGCCGGAGAAGAGGAGGAGCTGGCGGCGGCGCAGACGCGATCGTAGTCTGCCGCGCATGTCAGAAATGGAGGAGGAGATGGCCGTCGGAACCGCACACGAGGCACTCATCGCCGCCCGGACAGCCGGCGAGATCGTGCGAGAGGGCCAGCCGCACGAGCGCGGACTCGAGGTCACGGACGTCGAGGTGGGAGGCTGCTGCGAGACCGCGGAGGGCCTCGAGCGCGACGGGTAGCCGGAGGTGGCGTGCGGCAGCCGCGGCGCGCTCGTCGAGCGTGGAGTCCGCACCGGGCCAGACACCTCTCAGCTCGCGCACGAACGATCGAACCGTGACGGGCCCCCAGCCGGGCAGAGCGTCCAGAGCCCGCTCGAGCTCGCCCGGGTCCGGGAACCGCTCGCCCAGCGAGGCCATCCGTCCTCCGTGGCGTTCGGCGACGGCATCGTCGAGGGCGAGCAGGCGCCGTGCGGTGCGCTCGTCGTAGCGGGCGTAGCCCCCCTCGTCGAGGAGAGCGACGAGCTCCTCCTGACTGCGGCCGCCCGCGTCCGCGATCGTCCGCACCCCGGCGCTCGCGAGCACCCGGTATGTGCGCATGGCGACGGCCGCCGAGATCCTGTTGCCGAACAGCGTCGCGGCAAGGGCCCACCGCTCGACGTCGTCTGCGCCGCGGTCGACGTCGATGCCGAGCTCCGTCGAGAAGCGCCCGCCCAGAGTTGCGACGAGACGGCGCGCGCGGCTGGTCGCCGCGACTCCGTAGATCTCCCCGCGACTCGGAACCGTGGCTGGGGGTAGAGGAACGCCGCTCACCGGCACACTCCTTCGACCGTCTCGCAGAGCTCTGCTGAACCACTCTTCCGCCCGACCGTCGCCTGCACAAGCGGGGATCCTCGGACCGCAGGTCCGGGATTTCTACGAGGTCTCAGCTGACCGCACGTGCCTATGATCGCTCCGTGGAAGGCGTCTCCCGGGAGATCCGCCTCGTCTCGCACCCGAGCGGGTTCCCGGGCGAGGATCTCTTCGAGGTCGCCGAGACGCCGATCCCCGATCCCGCCGAGGGCCAGCTGCTCATCCGGAACGCCTACTTCTCGGTCGACCCGTACATGCGGCCGCGCACCGGTGACGCCCGCTCGTATGTGGCCCCGTTCACGCTCGGCGAGGCGATCACCGGAGGGGCCGTTGGGCGCGTTGCGGTCTCACGCCATTCCGGCTTCGCGGAGGGCGACTGGGTGCTTCACCAGATCGGTTGGCGGGAATGGGCGCTGTCGGACGGAAAGCACGTGTGGAAGATCGATCCCGCCGTCGCGCCTGTCTCGACTGCTCTCGGCGTGCTCGGCATGCCCGGGTTCACGGCCTACCACGGGCTCCATGAGATCGGGAGGCCGGAGCCGGGCGAGACCGTCTTCGTCTCGGGCGCGTCCGGGGCAGTCGGGAGCGCGGCGGGCCAGATGGCGAAGATCGCGGGCTGTCGTGCCGTCGGGAGCGCGGGCTCGGAGGAGAAGGTCTCGTGGCTTCTCGAGCTCGGCTTCGACGAGGTGTTCAACTACCGCGAGCGCCCGGCGCGGGAGGCCCTCGCCGAGCTGGCCCCCGGGGGGATCGACATCTACTTCGACAACGTCGGAGGCGATCATCTCGAGGCGGCGATCGGCGCGCTGCGGAATCGCGGTCGCATCGTGGCCTGCGGCTCGATGTCGCGCTACGACGGCGGCGAGCCCACGGCCCCGCGAAACCTGTTCATGGTCGTCACGAAGCGCCTCCGCCTGGAGGGCTTCCTCATCAGCGACCACCTCGACCGCTTCCCGGAGTTCCTCGCCAGGGCCCAGGACTGGGTGCGCGAAGGCCGGCTCCGCTACCGCGAGACGGTGATCGAGGGGATCGAGAACGCTCCGAGCGCGTTCCTCGGCCTCCTGCGGGGGGAGAGCATCGGGAAGATGGTCGTGAAGGTCGGCCCTGCCGAGGCTTGATTCCGCGTTCACCTGCTTTAGATCGGAAGTCACCGGTAGGTATGCGGAGAACTACGGATTCGTCCTCCCCCACCTTGCTGTGATACTTGCACGAGAATCGAAATAAGGAGGAAGGTTGCAGGCTCCAAGCCGAAATCTCCCCAGCGTGGAGCTCGCGGGTATCTTCCGGGCGCTCGCGGATCCGAACCGGCTCGCCATCTTCCAGCTCGTGCGCGAGCGCGGTAGCAAGGTGCGCACGGTCGAGGAGGCCGAGAACAGCATCTCGAAGATCGCACGAGAGTTCGACCTCTCGCTCTCGACCGTCTCGCATCACCTGAAGGAGCTCAGGAACGCCGGTCTGATCCGCTGCGAGAAGCGCGGACAGACCGTCTACTGCACGGCCGAGCCGGAGGCCCTCGAGGTCATCGAGCGCTTCCTCGGCGAGGCGGAGGAGTGAAGAAGGTGACGCCCCTTTTTTTCGAACGTCGTTTCGATAGTTGTCCAACTGTCTTAGGACAGAGCACGTAGGAGGAGGCGATCAGCTGTGTCGACCGAGACAATCACGGAAGACGAGAACGCCCTGCGTTCGCTGGCGCGAAAGCAGGTGTTGCGGGTCCGTAACTTCAGGTTCCATCTGGCTGCGTTCGTTGTCGGGACGGTCATCCTGACCGGAGTCTGGGTTCTGACCGAGTACCTCGAGGCAGACGGCTGGCCGGAGCGCTTCGGCGACGAGGACGCCCCCGGCACGTGGCACCTCTGGATCCTTTACGTGGTCGGCGTCTGGGCTCTCATCGTCGCGCTCAAGGCTCTCGGCACGTACTTCGGTCGCCGCCCGAGTGAGGCGGAGGTCGAGCGCGAGCTCGAGCGGCTGAGGTCGCAGAACCGAGTGGACGAGCCGGCGGTGCGTTGAATCTTCGCTGGGAGGGGCTTCCCGGCCTCCGAGGGCGCGTGCGGTTTCTCCGCAAGCCGGATCGGACCCCGCACCGATGTCGGGCGACGGCGGATCGCCACCATGCAACGGGTTCCTGCGGGGCGCTCCTCCGCGGTGTGGCTTGCTGTCATCGCAGTGGCGATAGGCGTGGGGCAGGCGTCATCGGCTGGGCAGTCGGCCGCTCGAGCGCGGAAGAGGCGGCGGCGGTGACCGTCACCGCCGGTGGTGAGACCGCAGAGGAGGAGCCGGCCGGTACCGCTGCGATGGGAAGGGAGGTGTACCTGAACGCTGGCTGCTCGGCCTGCCACGGGCTGAACGCCGAGGGGACCGATGTGGGGCCGTCCGTTGCGGGCCATACCGCCCAACAGGTGCACCAGCAGGTCCGCAGCCCCCTCGCGCAAATGCCCGCGTACTCCGAGGCGCAGCTCTCCGACGAGGATCTCGACCAGGTCGCCGGGTACCTCGCGGCCCTCGAGTCCATGGAGGAGCACGCCGAGCCCGTGAAGCTCTCACAGGTCCTCGCCATCCACCACTGGATGGCGATCAGCGCCATCACGGCAGGGGATCCGAACGACGCCCTCCACCACGTCGGGCACATCATCGAGCGGGTGAAGGGCGAGCACCTCGAGACGATGGAGAAGGCGCGCGCGCTCCTCCGCGAAGGCGATCTCCACGAGGCCGAGCACCTGATCGAGCAGATGCTGGCCGGCAAGGCCAAGCCCGAGCTCACGCTGGCGGAGCTGAACCTCAGGCTGGCGCTGACCGCCGTCGACCAGCGCGACCGGGCGGAAGCGATCCATCAGATCCGGCACTACCTGGAGAGGGTGCGCGGAGCCGAGCGGGAGAAAGGCGAAGCGTTTCTGGCTCACCTACGCGAGGGCGACGTGCACGGGGCCGAGCACGGCATCGCAGACCTCCTCGGGCTCGAGCGGAGCTGATCCAGAATGGCTGTGAGGCGTACCGTTCTCGCCGGCGCCTTGGGTCTGCTTGTCGTCGTGGCGGGGGTTGCCCTCGCATGGAGCCTGACCGCGACCGGGGAACGGGTCGCGGGCCCATCAGCGCCGGCGGAGAGCGTCGTGGATCCTGCGCACGCGGTACCCGCGCAGGTGCGGACGCTTCTCGTCTCGGGGGCCATGCCCGCCCCCTCCGAGCCCGGTCTCCTCCTGCATGCGCAGCTTCGAGAAGGTCCGATGCCGACTCGCGGAGTGCCCGCAGAAGTCCTGACCGACGAGGATTGCGCGCCTGACTCGTCGGGCATCTCGCATTGCCGGAACGTCTTGCGGCTCGAGGACGGGCGCACGATCGTCGTCCGGCACCCGCACGACATGCGGCAGGTGCCGTGCCTGACCCCCGGCGAGCGGGTGGTCGTTCGACCCGCCGCGTAGTAGGTGTTGGGGCCACCCTGAGCGGGGCCAGCGTATACGGTGCCCGCGCGGTTTCGAACCGGACCATCGGGTACCGGTCTCGCCCATCGACTTCTACGAAACCTGGAGGAAAAGCGATGATCGTCGTCCGCTTCAAGGTGCAGTGCCAGCCCGAGAAGACAGAGCAGGTGATGGCTGCGTTCGAGGAAGTCATCGCCCCCAGCCGAGCAGTGGACGGCGCCATCAGCTTCGACATCGGCCGGGATCTCTCCGACCCCGACGCGTTCGTCGCCGTCGAGGTGTTCGAGGATCGGGCAGCGCTCGAGCGTCAGGAGTCCTTGCCGGAGGTCGGGAAGACGCTCGCTGTCCTCGAGGAGTCCCTTGCCGCCGAACCCGAGGCCACGATCTTCCATGTCTCCTCCTCCGAGCCGTGGGGAGCGTGAGGACGCGCCGGCTGGCCGAACGAGTCGAGGGCGGCGAGGCGACGTGCGCGATTGGGGCGGCTGCCCCGGCCGATGCGCCGAGCGTGCGCGTCGACGCAGCGATGCCCGCTGCGCTGCTACCGTGGATGCACGGACGGCGCCGTCGTCCTGTGAGGTTTGGCTCCTTCGGTTCCTCCTTCGGGTCGAGGCACACGGATCTCGACCGATGTGAACAGGAGTTGAATCGAATGCAGCAGTCGTTTTACGAGCTCGGCGTGCCCGCGCGCATCGTGCGCAAGCTTGCCGAGCGGGACATCCACCGGCCCTTCCCCATCCAGACTCGCGTCCTCCCCGAGGCGCTCGCAGGACGCGACGTGCTCGCCAAGTCGCCGACCGGTTCGGGCAAGACGCTCAGCTTCGCGATTCCGATCGTCGAGCGGCTCGACGCCGGCGAGCGGCATCCGGCAGCTCTCGTCCTGGTGCCGACGCGTGAGCTGGCTTCCCAGGTCGCGGGTGAGCTCGCGGCAATCGTCCCGCCGGGCGAGCTCCGCGTCGCCACCGTCTACGGCGGCGTTCCGCTCCACGCTCAGGCGAAGCGCGCGCGTCATGCGCACGTCCTGGTCGCAACGCCTGGTCGGCTCAACGACCTCCTCGAGCGCAACGCGGTGGCGCTTCACGGTGTGCGCATCCTCGTCCTGGACGAAGCCGACCGGATGCTCGACATGGGCTTCAAGCCGCAGGTCGACCGGATCGTCGCCCGCCTGCCCAGAGCTCGACAGACCATGTTCTTCTCCGCAACCCTCGGCAGCGAGGTCGGCGCCCTCGCGCGCGCCTACACCACGGACGCCGTACGATGCGAGGCCGCGCTTGCGCCCGCTCGTGCCGACGAGGCGGTCGAGCACCGGTTCGTCTCGGTCAAGGCCGAGAGCAAGGTCGAGACGCTCGCCGAGCTCCTGCGCGGCGAACGAGGGCTCGCGCTCGTCTTCGTCCGGACGCGACGTGGGGTGGACCGGCTCGTGCGGAAGCTGGCGCTGCACGACGTGGACGCCGTCGCGATGCACGGGGACATGAGCCAGAAGCAGCGCGAGCGTGCGCTACGGCGGTTCGGGTCGGGCCACGCTTCGACGCTCGTCGCGACCGATGTCGCCGCCCGCGGGCTCGACCTCGTCGAGATCACTCACGTCATCAACTTCGACCCGCCTGTGGAGCACACCGGCTACGTGCACCGCGTGGGCCGAACCGGCCGTGCAGGCCGCGGCGGGGTCGGCGTCACCCTCGTGCTTCCCGAGCAGCAGGAAGGAGTGAGCCGGGTCGCTCGCCTCGCCGGCCACACCGAGCAGTTCGCACTGGGAGGCATGAAGCTCGCTCCGCCCCGTCGCGTGTACTCCTCGCGGAGGGGCAGTTCGAAGTGGGGCCCACCGACGCCCCGCCGAAAGATCTAGTTGACGCGCCCACACAGGTTGTGAACGGCTGAGGACATCCGGGCCTCCTTCGAGTCTGTGGGTCTGCCAAAGGACTCACGGCGGAGAGGCGGACGGACTCGAACCGTCGACCCCCTCCTTACCATGTGTAGCT
>Ga0209341_10006808_pt1 | contig 10181 bp, 9 predicted proteins | sample RifCSP13_2_FD_184020 | JGI IMG/M metagenome (GOLD analysis project Ga0209341, IMG submission 184020) | Soil microbial communities from Rifle, Colorado - Rifle CSP2_sed 13_2 (SPAdes) (version 2) | ecosystem: Environmental > Terrestrial > Deep subsurface > Rock core/Sediment | place: Rifle... | reverse complement strand
GTCATCGGGATTTTGGCGTTGATCTTAATCGTGATTGGTCTCCTGGCCAGGCGAATGTTCAAGGATTTCGTCGAATGGCAGAACCAGCAGGATAAGAAACGGGACGAGGAACGGGAGAAGCAGGACAAGAAACGCGACGAGGAACGGGAAAAGCAACGCCAATGGATGGAAATGCAAGAAAAGAAGAACGAGGAGGGCCGGATTGCGCGGGATAAGGACTGGCAGGCTTTTTTTACCCAAATGGAGTCGAGCACCTTCCGGCAAATCGATCAGCTGACTATATCGAGCTTAAAGCTGGCGAACCAGGTGGAACGAGTAACCGAGCTGCTGTCGGAACACGATTCCTGGGCGAAGAAGGTTTACGAAGCGCAATCTGGCAAGCGAAGCGGTGAAGGTGTGCGGAAGGGTCCTGTTGTATGAGCTTGAAGCCGTGGAATGAGCAGCAATTGAGGTTCAACCTGCCGGGGTTGGACGAGGTGGGCGAGGACGCCGAGGAGCGGGGGATCTCTCCGGAGCAGGCGCGCCAGATCAGCGCGGCAGCCAGGCAGCAGCTGGAGGTCGGGAGAGCCGGGAAGCTGCCGGAATGGCACGGCGAGTATTTGATGCTGATCGAGCAGGGCTGGCCATGGCGGGTGGCGACGTATATCGCCTGGGCGAGCTCGCCGAAGATCGGGCGGAAGCCGGAGACGCTGAAGGAGCTGGCGGAGACGGTGCTGGGGTTAAAAAGCCCGAGGGTGATCAGCAACTGGCGAAAGAAGTATCCGAGCATCGATGCGGTGATCTCATACATGCAGGCCAAGGCGGTGTGGGAATTCAGGCCGGATGCGTTCAAGGCGCTGGTGGAGAATGCGACAAGGCCGGATTACAAGACGTTCAACGACCGGAAGCTGTTTTTTGAGATGACGGGGGATTACATCCCCAAATCTCAAGTGCACCTGGGCGATCTGGCGAAGGACCTGAGCGAGCTGAGCGATGCGGAGCTGGATCAATTGATCGGAAGCGCTGATTCCGTTGAAAAGGAAGCCGATTCCGCTGAGGGGGAGGGTGAGGAATGATGCCGCTGGCGCAGGTGAACACGGAGGAGGCGCTGCGGGAGCGGGTGCTGCGGGAGAAGGCCAGGCGGCATCTGATCGATTTCACGCAGTATGTCAGCCCGTGGTACCGGCCATCGAGACATCACAGCCTGGTGGCGGAGTACCTGGAGCTGGTGGAGACGTACATCCGGACGGGCGGCAGGACCGGGATCGGGCGGCTGATGATCTTAATGCCACCCAGGCACGGCAAGACGGAGCTGGTGAGCAAGCATTTCCCGGCCTGGGTGATGGGAAAGAACCCGGATAAGCGGGTGATCATGTGCAGCTACGGGGCCGATCTGGCGGTGGATAACAGTCGCCAGGTGAGGAACATCGTGGATGGGATCCGGTATGGGGCGGTGTTTGGGGAGCTCAGCAGCATAGGCGTGGAGACCACACCCGTACAGCTGAGCGAGGATAGCCGGAGCGTAGAGGCCTGGAATTTGGCGCTGCCTAACCGGGGAGGGATGGTGGCGACGGGGGTGGGTGGTGCAATCACCGGCAAGGGTGCGCATTTATTGTGTGTGGACGATCCGGTGAAGAACCGGGACGAGGCGGAGAGCGAGACGAACCGGGGGCGAGTGTGGGACTGGTGGACTTCCACGGCATATACACGGCTGGAGGATGCGGCGGCGGTAATCTTGATCCAGACACGATGGCACGGGGACGATTTAGCCGGGCGGCTGCTGAGCACGATGGCGAAGGACCCGAAGGCGGATCAATGGGTGGTGCTGTGCTTGATGAGCAGATGGGATCCGCCAGTGTTAAGTGATCCGATGCCAGGTGAGGGAATGCCAAGTGATCCGATGTCAAGTGTCACGGTGTCAAGCGCCACGGAGTGGGAGAAATACTTTAAAGAGCAATTGGAATATGGGGTGTGGGAGGAACGGGAAGATCCGATGGGACGGAGGGAGGGGGAGGCGCTGTGGCCGGAGAAGTACAACGAGGACGATCTGGAGCGGATCGAGGCGAATATCGGGCCGTACGATTTTCAGGCGCTATATCAGCAGCTGCCATTTGCGAGACAGGGGCAGATGTTCAAGCGGGAATGGTTCAAGATTGTGGACGAAGCACTGCAGAACATCGTCGAGCGGGTGCGATTTTGGGATAAAGCGGGGACCCAGGGCGGCGGGGCGTTCACGGCCGGTGTGCTGATGGAACGGACCGAAAGCGGGCTGATCATCGTGGAGCATGTGGAGCGTGGCCAGTGGGAGACCTACGAGCGGAACGAGCGGATCGTGGCCACCGGGAAGAGCGATCTGCAGCGCAAGGGACCGACCACGATCATCTGGCACGAGAGGGAGCCGGGATCGGCAGGTGAAGACAGCGCCAAGATGCTGAATGCGAAATTGGCGTCGGCGGGGCTGACGGGGTATTACGAGGCGCCGACCGGAAGCAAGGAAGTGCGGGCGGGACCGTGGAGCTCGGCGGGAATGGCGGGGATCGTGAGGCTGGTGAAAGGCGGGTGGAACAAGGCGTATATCGATGAACATGCGGCGTTCCCGAAGGGGAAGTACAAGGACCAGGTCGATGGGAGCAGTGGGGCGTATGCGAAGGTTGGAATTATGGGTCTAGATGGGCAATTATTTTATTAACCACAGAGGTCGCTGAATACAGCGGACAGAGCGCACTGAGTTTTTATAGAGGTTTGAGAGATGAGATTTTCTGAGCGGATACGAGCGGCGGCGAGGGCGTTTGTGACGGGGCCAGGAGTGGTGGATCCGTTCGAGGCGGCGTATGGGCATGACAGCAGCCCCTATATGCCGGAAGCCTATGGGAATTATCTGAGCTCCAGCAACCCGGTGTATGCCTGCGTCACGCTGCGCTCGGATATGCTGGCTTCGATCCCGCTGAAGTGCTACAGGGGAAAAAGGCGCAAAAAGGCTGAGGTTGAAGAAGGCCCGGTGGTCGATCTGATGGATAAGGTCAATCCGTTCTGGACGATGAACCGATTAATGCAGATGACGGAACAAAGCCTGGGGATATGGGGTCAAACGTTCTGGTTTGTGGAACGGGGTGAAAGCACGAAGGGGATGCCCAGGGAGATCTGGTGGGCGAAAGCCAATCGAGTGACCATTTATAACGATCCGAATGATTATATCCGGGGCTTCGAGTATACACCGGCATTCGGCGGCGAGCCGATCTGGTTCGAACCGCACGAGACGGTGTGGTTTCGATACCCGAACTCGGAGGATGAATTTGCACCGCTGAGCCCGCTGGCGGCGGCCAGGCTGGCGGCGGACCTGGGGAACAATGCCGGGAAAAGCAATCTTAATCTTTTCAGACAGGGTTATATGGCGGGTGGGTTCATCATGCCGCCGAAGGGTGGGACGCTGACGCCGGAGCAGGCCAAGGAGCTGGAGGGGAGAATTGACAAGCGCTTTATGGGCGTGGATAAGGCGCACCGGTGGGGCGTGCTGCGGTTCGAAACAGAGATGAAAAACCTGAACGTGACGCCCAAGGACGCGGAGTTCCTGGGCTCATTGGCGTGGAGCCTGGAAGACGTGGCCAGGGCGTACAAGATCCCGCTGGATATGATCGGCGGGCAGCGGACATACGAGAATGTTCAAGCGGCGGAGCGAGCGTTCTGGTATCGAACGATGGAACCGGAAAGCCGGTTCATCGCCAGTGAGATCAACGAGCAGCTGCTGCCGATGTTCGGCGCCAGCGGCAGGGTCGATTCGGTGGAATTCGATCTCTCCAAAGTGCCAATCCTACAGGAGGCGGAGGGGGAACGCTGGGAAAGGGAAAATGAGCAGATCGCTGTAGGCGCGATCACGGTGAATGAGTGGCGGGAGGAGCATGGTCTGAAGCCGGTGGCCTGGGGGAATGTGTGGTGGGCGCCGGGGACGGTAATGCCGGTGGAGAGTGATCAAGTGCCAAGTGAGACGGTGCCAAGTGTTTCGGTGGCAGGTGAGGGAGGGTCATCAAGTGAGGGAGTGCCAAGTACTCCGGTGTCAGGTACCACGAGTGAAGAGGCGGGGAGGTTGGTGGCCAGGGCGATGTTTGGGAAGCCGAACAATGCGCGGATGGTGGAGCTGAACGGGGAGGAGCACCAGAGGCTATGGCGGCGGTTTGAGCGGTTCAGCAAGATGTGGGAGAAGAAGGTCGGCAAGGATGTAGCGGCGATGTTCGAACGGCAGCGGGAGAGCGTGATAGCCAGGCTGAAATCTGACAACGGATTGGCTGCACAGAACGCAGCCCAACGGATTGAACGGATTACGAACAGACCAGGGAATGGCAAGTTAAAAGTGCTGGCGACTCGGACGGTGGAGGATGTGGTGAAAAAGCCATTCGATAAGCCGGAGTGGGTGAAGAAGTTCAGGGTGATGATGCGGGCTTTACTGATGGATCTGGTGGAGGAGGCAGGGGGGGATGCGCTGGAGGCGCTGGGGCTGTCGATCGGATTTGTGGTGAAACAGCCGCTGGTGCAACGGTTTATCGAGCGCCAGGCGCAACGGTTTGCGGTGAAAGTGAACGATACGACGTGGGAGATGCTGAAGGAGAGCCTGAGCGAAGGGCTGGGGGCAGGGGAGGAGATGCCGAAGCTGCTGGAGCGAGTGGGGGAGGTGATGGGGGAGCGGATCCGCAGCAGCGAGGAGGTAATCGCACGGACGGAGGTCAACCGAGCGGCGAACGGGGGGACGCTGGAGGCCTGGCGGCAGAGCGAAGTGGTGGAGAAGAAATCCTGGCTGAGCGCATTATTGCCTGACCGGACACGAGATAGCCATATCGAGGCGCATGTGAGGTACCAGGCGAACCCAATCGGGCTGGATGAGGATTTCGAGGTGGGGAGCGGGAGCGGTCCGCACCCAGGGGCGATGGGGGCGCCGGAAGAGGATATCAATTGCCTGTGCACGATGACGGCGGTTGTTACGAAAAGTGAGGAGGAAGGTGGAGCATGACAGCATTTATCCGAGGGATTTGTGAGCGGAAGGCGAAGGCGCCGGGGAACCCAGGCGATCCGATCGTGTTCGTGGCGTCGTCACCGGGCGTGAAGCGTGACGGGCGGGATCTGGAGATCGCCAATTGGGACCTGGAGAATTACCGGAAGAACCCGGTGTTCCTGTGGGTACACGACTACATGGGCCGGAACCTGCCGATCGGCAGGGCGGAGGTGACACTCGAGGGGAAGGAGATGATGGCTGCGGTGATCTTCGACCAGGCCGACGAGTTCGCCCGGACGGTGGAGGGCAAGTACCGGCGCTTGTTCCTGAACGCGGTGAGCGTGGGGTGGGACGATCACGTGTACTGCAAGAAGTGCGGGGAGGAGCTGGACCGGTGGTCCACCTTCGGGCTGGAATATCTGCGCAGGAAGTGCCCGCATTGCGAGGCGGATTTGACGGCCGATACGATCAATCTGCGATATGAGCTGCTGGATATCAGCGGGGTGCCGGTGCCGGGAGATCCGGATGCGTTGATGGAGCGGGAATACCGGGCACTGAAGGAATTGTTCGATGCACGAAGTACGGATTCAGGAATTACGCCGGAGGGTTCGGAGGCGGAGGGCGAGTGGCGTGAATTGGCGGCCGAGATGGTCGACGTGTTCACGGCGGCGTCTGATGAGAGCACCGAATCCAGGTTACGGCGTTACAGCTCTTTGCTGCCGAAGTACCGCCGGTTGGAGAAGACGCCGCCGGAGTTCCGGACGAACGAGGAGCTGGCAGGCTTGGGCGAAGAGGAGATCCGTGGATTGTTCTTCCATGGTGAAGCCGACAATCTCTATTGGATGCCCAAGATCGGGGAGCGCGTGGGTGCAATGCTGAATGCCAGGAACCGAGGCGATCTGGAGCAGGCGGTCACCCTTATCCAGGCGGTGCTGGAGCGGGCAAGGAAAGAAGCCGAGCAAGAGGCTGGGCAAGAAGAAGAGCGATCGGCGGAAAGCGGTGCGGGCGAGGTCGATGAGACCGAGCTAGTGCTACAGGCGCTGAGGGCTCGCATGACATTTATCAACTTGGGAGGTTGAAATGACTGAGGCATTGGAACTACTGTTGAAGGATATCAACGATCGTTTGACCGCGCTGGGCGAAAATGTGAACGAGGCGCGGCTTAAACAATTGGTCAGCGAGCAGTTCAATCTGCTGACCACCGACGAGCAGTTTGTGCGCAAGATGCGCTTCGGATCTGCGGAACCAAAGGTGACCGGGACCAAGTTTGCCCGCTGGAATCTGGGCGTGGCGGATATCGAGTTCCTGTACGATCTGATGGAGAGCAAGCGCGGCCAGGCGGGGCACCAGGGGCCTTCGGAGGAGCTGCGCAACGCGTTCAAGGGGATCTCGGAGGCATATTACCTGCCGATGGAGCAGGTGCGGCAGATCGACCAACGGGCGATCGACGACCTGTTCCCACGGATCCCGCTGAGCTGGTTCTACGGTTCCGACCGGGCGCTGGCGAAGCGCGGGGCGTGGGAGGAGACCCAGGCGTACCGCAATGCAGTGCGGGCGATGGACACGGCCGAGACCGGCTATGGCCTGCAGCTAATCGGGGCGCAGTACGTGGGCGATATGTGGGAAGGGGCTGGCAAGGACAGCCGGATTTTCAACCTGCTGGAATCTTTCGAGATGACCGATCCGACGGCTTACCTACCGGTGGAAGCCGACCTGCCGGAGCTGCTGTTCGTGGCAGAGAATACTTCGGCTACGGCCAGTGATTACACGACCACCAAGACAGGGTCGAACCGGGTGAGTGTGAGTGCGGTGAAGTTCATCCTGCACCAGATGTGGTCCGGCGAGATGGAGGAAGATTCCATCGTGCCGTACATCCCGTTCCTGCGGCGCCAGGCCACCAAGAGTCTGGCGCATTACTCGGACAGCCTGGTGCTGAACGGGGATACGACCAATGCGGGAACCGGGAACATCAACCTGGATGACGCCGATCCGGCGGACACCAAGCACTATCTGGCGTTCGATGGGATGCGGCATGCAGCTTTGGTGGACAACACCAACAACGCAGTCAACCATGCCGGGATCGGGATCGCCTACGATGCGCTGCTCAATCTGCGAAAGCTGATGCTGGACACCACCTACCTGATGGACTGGGGCCACCCGACCGATCCGACGGATTTGGTCTTTGTAGCGGACCCGGACACGGTGGAGGAGATCAGCCAACTGGACGAGGTGAAGACGGTGGATCAGATCGGACCACGGGCAACGGTTTTGACCGGGCAGCAGGCGCAGATCGCCCAGCACCCGCTGATCAGCTCGATCGCCATGAGCAAGACCGAGGCGGACGGGAAAGTGAGCACCACGGCGGGCAATAACATGCTGGGGCAGGTGGTGGCCTTCAACCTCCGGGGCTACACCGTGGGCTGGCGGCGCCGGGTGAAGCTGGAGACTGAGCGGCTGCCGGGACGGGACCAGACGCGTCTGATCTATTCGATGCGATTGGGTCTTGGCCGATTTACGCCGACCGGGGCGGCCAGCGGGATCGAACACACAGCAGTGCTGCGGAATATCCTGGTGGCGTAGGGAGCTGATTGCTGGCAGCGGTCAGCAATCAGAAATCAGCGATTAGAAAAGGGGCGGGGAAAGCCCGCCCCTACCAGAACGAACAGGATAGAGTAACGGAGGTGTGAAATGCCTGTGATCAAACCGAATATCAGCAAGGGACAGCTGGTGAAGCTGTCGTTTTCCCAGGACAATGTGGCGGCGAACCAATCGGATGTGCAGCTGTATCGCAGCGAGGTGGCTGCGGCGGCATTGCTGGCGGTGGATGAGTTCAACATGCCGTTTGCGGGCGAGGTGGTGGCGATCGCCTACAGCCTGAGCGCGGCCGGGTCGGCGGGCTCGCTGACGGTGGGCGCCTCGGTGAATGGGACCGAGGATGCGGACACCACGCAGACGATCAGCACGGCGGCACGCGGCTATGCCAGGATCCCGAGGGGCAAGGTGACGTTTACCGCCGGGCAGTATATCGGCGTCGAGATCACCACAAATGCGAGTTGGAACGGCACGTCGTCCGATCTGGCGGTGGATGTGTACGCGCTGATGTATCTGGAAGGGATCTGATCCGCTGACAACGGATTCAGGAACGGATTGAACGGATTAGGGGCGGGGAGACCCCGCCCCTATGGAGATGAAGATGCCGAAATATAAAGTGCGGTGGAATTACGAGAGCCGAAACTGGAACGGCGACATCATCACGTTGAGAAAGGGCGAGGTGGTGGAGCTGGAGGAGGCGGTGGCGGATTGGGTGAGTAAGGATAGCCCTGGCGTGCTGCATGAGGTGGGCGATAAGGGCGCAAGCCTTGCGCCCCTACGGTTGTTGGAGGAGGCGCCGAAGGACCGGATGGTGAGGAAGGCGCGCGGGAAGAGGTAATCAGGGTGTATCGGGTTCAGATTAGGGGATTGGAGGAGTTTCAGCGGGCGATGGACAAGTCGCCGGAAGTCACGCGGAAGGAGCTCGAGAAGGCGATGAAGAAATCGGTGATCACGGTGACCAACGAGGTGAAGAGGGAGACGCCGGTGGGCGTGTCGGGGCAGCTGAGGGGCTCGATCGGGGGCGAGGTGACGACGACCGGCGAGCACGTGCGAGGGCGTGTGGGGACCAGCATCACAGATATCTATCCGCTGGTGATGGAGCTGGGACGGAGACGGGGCGCCAGGCGGCCACCGGCCGGGAGGCTGGAGCGGTGGGTGCACCTGCAGCTGGGTGTGCCGACGGAGCGGGCGTATGGAGCGGCGAGGAACCTGGCCAGGGTGATCAGCGTGCGGGGGATCAAGGGGAAGGAGATGTTCCGCAAAGGGTTCGAAGCCAGCACGAAGAGCATCGAGGGGTATTTCGGGGATGCGCTGACGGCGATCGTGAGGGCGTTGGGTGATTGAGGAAGAATTTTGATCAACCACAGAGGCCGCTGAGTACAGCGGTCAGAGACACGGAGAATTTAGGAAGTTAGGAAATTAGGCCCGTAAAGTACACGGAGTCATTATGGGAAAAGTTTCGATCATTATTCCGAGTCGGAATGAGTTGTTTTTGCAGAAGACGGTCACGGATCTGCTGGCGAAGGCCGGGGATATCGAGGTGATCGCGGTGCTGGACGGGTATTGGCCGGAGCCGGCGCTGGTGGGGGATAGCCGGCTGAAGATCCTGCATAAGGGGAAGGCATCCGGGATGCGGGCAGCGATCAATAGTGCGGCGGCGCTGGCCACGGGCGAGTGGCTGATGAAGACGGACGGGCACTGCATGTTCGCCGAGGGGTTCGACGAGGTGTTGAAAGCCGAGACCGATGAGGATTGGCTGGCGATCCCGAGGCGGTATAGCCTGGAGGCCGAGGCCTGGGAAAGGAAGCCGAAGGCGCCGATCGATTACCACTACCTGGACTGCCCGATGACGAACGAGAATTATTTCCAGTTTCACGGGATCCCGTGGAACGAGATGAGCCGAGAGCGCTTCGACGACCCGAGATATGAGATCGACGACCTGATGAGCTGGCAGGGGTCGATGTGGTTTATGAGCCGGAGGCTGTGGGAGCGGGTGGGGCCGATGCGGGAGGATCTGTTCTACACGTTCAGCCAGGAGCCGCAGGAGCTGGGGAACAAGGTGTGGCTGTCCGGAGGGCGGATCGTGGTGAACAAACATACCTGGTACGCTCACCTACACAAGGGCAAGCAATACGGGCGGGGGTATTCGATCAGCGGATCTGAGGTGGTGGCAGGGCATTTGCGGAGCGCCCAATATTGGATGAGCAACGCCTGGCCAGGGCAGGTGCGCTCGATCGAGTGGCTGATCGAGAGGTTCCTGCCGTTGCCGACATGGCCGGATAACTGGCGGGAACTGCTGGAGAATTGGCGGAAAAACTTCAAAGCGGATTGGGGAGTTGCATGAGGGAAAATAAAATATTTTCTCTGGATTTGCATGAGCGGTTCAATAAGACCGGCGAGCAGCCGATGCCGGTGCGGGTGCGAGGGTTTACGCGGGTAGACCTGGCGAAGCTGTTCAACGAGCTGGGTTTCAGGATCGGGGCGGAGATCGGCGTGGCGGAGGGCAAGTTCAGCCTGGTCCTATGCCAGGAGATTCCGGGGGTGGAGCTGTACTGCGTGGATCTGTGGGACAAGTACTACCGGGGCGAGAAGATGTTGAAGGACCGGGAGATGCAGGATTGGGCGCTGG
>Ga0209341_10006805_pt1 | contig 10181 bp, 9 predicted proteins | sample RifCSP13_2_FD_184020 | JGI IMG/M metagenome (GOLD analysis project Ga0209341, IMG submission 184020) | Soil microbial communities from Rifle, Colorado - Rifle CSP2_sed 13_2 (SPAdes) (version 2) | ecosystem: Environmental > Terrestrial > Deep subsurface > Rock core/Sediment | place: Rifle... | reverse complement strand
GTCGGGAGCGACATTCGCTATGTGAGGGTGACGACCACGCTGGACGACCATCCCGGCCCGTACTGGGTCGCCGCCGATCGGGTGCCGTCCTACTGGCCCGGCGGAGCCGAGATCGATGCCGAGGCCGTGGGGGCCGAGCTGGTCGGCACCCGCTATGCACCGATCCTCCCCTACTACGCGGAGCTCGCCGAGCGGGGCGCCTTCGTCGTGGTCCCCGGCCCCAACGTCTCCACCGAGGAGGGCACCGGGCTCGTACACACCTCCCCCGCCCACGGCGAGGACGACTTCACGGCGTTTGCCGACGCCGGCCTCGCCGACCTGCTGGTCGATCCCGTCGACGACGAAGGGAAGTTCACCGACGCCGTGCCCGATTTCGTCGGCGTGAACGTGAAGGCGGCGGATCCCGGCATCGTGAAGAAACTGAAGACTGCTGGAGCGCTCGCCCGCAGTGAGCGAATCGTGCACTCCTACCCGTTCTGCTGGCGGACGTCCACACCCATCATCTACAAGGCCATCCCCACCTGGTTCGTGGCCGTCGAGCGGATCAGGGATCGGATGGCGGAGCTCAACGACACGATCCACTGGGTCCCCGAGCACGTGGGCACCCGTCGATTCGGCAACTGGATCTCCCAGGCGAGGGACTGGGCCATCAGCCGCAACCGCTTCTGGGGCTCCTGCATCCCGATCTGGACCTGCGGCGAACATGAAGTGTGTGTCGGGAGCCGGGACGAGTTGGAGCGCCTCTCCGGAGTCCGACCCGACGACCTCCACAAGCACATCGTCGACGAGATCGCCTTCCCCTGTCCGCAATGTGGCGAGCCGATGCACCGGGTGCCAGAAGTCCTCGACGTCTGGTTCGAATCGGGTGCCATGCCCTACGGACAGAACCACTATCCCTTCGAGAACAAAGAGCGATTCGAGCGGGGATTTCCGGCCAGCTACATCGCCGAGGGCCTCGATCAGACCCGGGGGTGGTTCTACACACTGCTGGTGCACGCGACGGCGCTGTTCGACCGCGCCCCATTCCGCAACTGCGTGGTGAACGGCCTCATCCTCGCCGAGGACGGGCACAAGATGTCCAAGTCGCTCAAGAACTACCCCGACCCTGCGCTCTTGATCGAGGTCACCGGCGCGGATGCGTTGCGGGCCTACCTGATCAATTCGCCGGTGGTCAGGGCCGAGCCCCTGCGCTTCTCCGAGCGCGGCGTTCGCGAGGTGGTGCGGACGGTGATGCTTCCGTATTGGAATGCCCATTCGTTCTTCACGACGTACGCCGCCGCCGAGCATCTGACGGTCGAAGACCTGCGCGGCGCTCCTGCTCCCGCGGACCGACCGGAAATCGATCGATGGATCCTGTCGGTGCTGCAGAGCCTCATCCACACCGTGAACCGCGAGATGGAGGGCTACTACCTCTACAACGTCATCCCCCCGCTCATCGAGTTCGTCGACGGCCTGACGAACTGGTACATCCGGAGGTCACGCCGCCGCTTCTGGACCGGTCGCGGGGGAGCAGCCACGCTCGGCGACCCCGACAGCCTGTCGGCGTTCGCGACGCTCTACGAGGTCCTCGTCACCTTCGCAGAGCTGATGGCCCCGGTGCTCCCCTTCATCACCGAGGCGATGTACCAGGATCTCGTCGTCGACCGGCGCGTCGAGCGCACCGCCGGGCCGCTCAGCGTCCACCTGGAGGATTACCCGGAGGCCGACTCCGACCTCATCGACACCTCCCTCGAGACCGCAATGCGGGCGGTACGCGAGGCCGTCACCCTGGGAAGGAGTCTGCGAGTCTCGGCATCGATCCGGGTGCGCCAACCGCTCGCCCGGTTCACGGTCGTCAGCCACGACGACGCCATCCGAGCCGCCGTCGGCGTCCACGCCGACCTCATCGCGGAGGAACTCAATGTGAAGGAGGTGGTCACCTCCGACGACGAGACGAGCCTCGCCACCATCGGCGCCAAGCCCAACTACCGCTCACTCGGGCCGAGATTGGGCGCCCGAATGCAGACGATGGCCGACGCGATCAATGCACTGGACGCAGACGCGGTCGCCCGATTGCTCCATGCCGGCTCGGCCGAGGTGGGCGGCGAGACCATCACCGTGCAAGACGTGGTGGTCACTCGCCAGCCGCGGTCGGGGCTCGCCGTCGCCTCTGGCGACCGGCTCTCGGTTGCCCTCGACACGACGATCACGGCCGACCTCGCCGTGGAGGGTCTTGCCAGGGAGATCGTCAAGATGATCCAGGGGCTTCGCAAAGAGGCCGGGCTCGCGGTGTCGGACCGGATCACCGTCTCGTGGGCGTCGCCGTCGGTTGCAGTGCACCAGGCCATAGACCGTCATCGGGAATGGATGGCAGCAGAGGTCCTCGCGGTGGCGTTCGCGGACGGTGAGCCGGACGGCGAGGCAGTGGACGCCGCCGGAGAACCCGTCTCGATCTCGATCGCCAGAGCCTGATCACCGGGGCGTCCCCCTCAGAGGGCCCCCGCAATCAGGAACAGCACGAACATCAGGATCATCGGCGAGAGGTCCAGCGCCATGCCCCCGCCCGTGCGCAGCGGTGGGATGATCGAGCGAAGCGGGATGAGAACCGGATCGGTCACGGCTCGCAGCACCGACCGAACCCGTGCCAAGGGGTGGTCGTACGACACCGGGATCCACTCCAAGATGACCCGGGCAAGCACGACATAGGCGTACGCGAGGACGATCACACGCAGCACGTTCACCGCTCAGGACTCTTCTGGAGCCTGGTAGTACCCAAGGTCCTTGAGGCGGCGTTTCTCATCCCGGCTGATGTTGACGTTCGCCGGGTTCACCAGGACGACTCCTTGGCCGACCTTGCGCATCGACCCGCCGAGGGCGTACGTCAGGCCGCTGGCGAAGTCGACCAGTCGACGAACCATGGCGGGCTCCACCTTGCGCAGGTCGAGTACGACGGGGATGTTCGCCCGAATGTGGTCGGCGAGGATCTGAGCGTCGGTGTAGGACCGAGCCACGATCACTTCCGATTCGAGATCGGCATCGCTGACGGTCCTCACCAACGGGCGGTTCCCCGACGTGACGACCACCCCGGAGTCCGACAGGGCTCGGTCGGCGCTGGGACGGCGACGCACTGCCATCGGAGGCTCGACCCTGCGACCCTGGACGCCGGAGCGCTGCGGCATGACCGGCTCTCCGGGGCGCCTGTCTGCGGCAAATCGCTCGCCCGTGGTGAGCGACGGCGACACCGCCGACCGATCCTCACCGCCCTGCGACCTCATCGGCTGGCGGGAGCGCTGCTGCTGACGGGTCGGCGCCTGCTGCTCAGGTCCGCCGCGGGTCGGGGGGGCATAGGAACGCTGGACTCCCATGCCCGGGTCGACCGACGGTTGGTCGGAGTACGGCGCGTCGTACTCGGGGGCATCCTCATCGACGAGCCCGAGGTAGAACAGCGTCTTCTGCCACACACCCATGCGGGCCTCAATCCCCGTCGCGGAACACCCCAAAGATAGCCCGTCCGACTCGCAACATCGTGGCACCTTCGGCGACGGCGACGCCGAAATCGTCCGTCATGCCCATGGACAGCTCGACGACACTCGGAAACGACTCCCTGATCTCATCGCGCAGTCGGCGCAGCGCAGCGAAGTACGGGCGCGAAGCGTCCGACGTGTTGCCGACCGGCGGAACCGTCATCAACCCGCGCACCGCGATGCCAAGGCCCACCGCGGCGCCCACCAGTTCGAGCGCATTGCCTTCGTCCACACCGCCCTTCTGCGGTTCGTGGCCCAGGTTCACCTGCACGAGTGCCGGCGGGGGGGACCCCGGCCCTTTCATCCAGTACCCGGCCAGGTCGGGACGATCGAGTGAGTGGAGAAGGTGGGTGATGGGGCGCACCCGCCGTACCTTGTTGCCCTGAAGGCTGCCCACGAAGTGCCACCGGACGTCACCGGGAAGCACTGCGGCCCGAGCGACGAGGCCCTCGGCGCGGTTCTCGCCGAAGTCGCGGAGTCCTTCGTCGTATGCGGCGAGCACCTCATGGTCGGACGCGTACTTGCTCACACCGATGATCGTGATCGCCTCTGGGTCGCGCCCGACCCGCTCCGCGGCAGCGGCAACGGCGGCGCGCACTGCCTTCAGCCCGGTAGCCATGCCACCGCCACCTGGCGTCGGCGGGTCCCATCCCGTCGATGGGAGTGATACCCGACACCCGACATGGTGCAGGTGTCGGCCACCCACGTCTCGAGTCCACCCAGAGCGGCCACGATCGCAGCTCGCAGGTCGACGCTTGGCGTGCCCCAGCTCGTCATGGCTCCATGGCCGGGGAACCGTTCGGTCACTTCGGGACCGACCTCGAAACAACATGCCCCTATCCCCGGCCCAACCGCGGCACGGATCGGAGTGATCCCGTGTACCGCCATCGCACCGAGCAGCGAGGTGATCACACCCGCCGCCGCCCCCCGCCACCCGGCGTGGGCAATGCCGACGCCGCCAACACCCTCGACGATCACCGGGAAGCAGTCCGCGGTGGCGACGACGATCGGCAGCCCCGGCTCGGTCGTGAACGCAGCGTCGGCTTCGCCGAGGGGTCCCGGATGGGTGGCATGCAGCACCTCGGTCCCATGTACCTGATGGAGCCACGCCCACCCCTCTGGTATCCCCAGGCGTCCCGCCATGGCGAGCCGTGCGGCGTCATCCGTGCGGGGATCTCCGTCGGCAGCATCACCAAAGGCGGCGCCACCGAATTCGGGTGGGCGGATCATCCTTTGAGGAAGTCGGGGATCTCCAGGTCGTCGAACGGGCTCTCCTCGGGCTCCGGCTCGTAGCGGGTCGGGCGTTGCGGGCGGGGAGTGCCGATCTCGGCCGAGGGCGCCTGGAACCGGGGCCGCTCCTGGCTGACCCCGCCGAATCCGGCGGCGATCACGGTGACCCGCATCTCGTCGCCCATCGAGTCGTCGATCGTCGCCCCGAAGATGACATTGGCGTCGGGCGTGCAATGCTCCGCAATCTTGGTGGCCGCCTGATTCACCTCGTGGAGGGTCATGGATGCCGGCCCCGACACCGACAGCAGCACGCCGCTGGCGCCCTCCATCGACGACTCGAGCATCGGACTGGCGATCGCCTTGGCCGCCGCCTGCTCGGCGCGGTTCTCCCCGGTAGCCCGTCCAATGCCCATGACCGCCGAACCGGCACCCCACATCACGGACTTCACGTCGGCGAAGTCCACGTTGATCAGGCCGGGCGTCGTGATCAGGTCCGTGATCCCGCCGACACCGTGGAGGAGCACTTCATCGGCGAGGCGGAACGCGTCGACGATCGGCAGGTTCTGGTCGGCAAACTCCAGCAGGCGCTGGTTGGGGATGACGATCACCGTGTCGACCGCACCGCGAAGGTTGGCGATGCCTTGTTCTGCTTGCACCGAACGGCGCCTGCCTTCGAATCCGAACGGCCTGGTGACCACGGCCACGGTCAGGGCACCAAGGCTGCGCGACACCTCGGCGACGATGGGGGCGGCACCGGTCCCAGTGCCGCCGCCTTCACCCGCGGTGATGAAGACCATGTCCGCGCCCCGCAAGGCATCCTCGATGTCATCGCGATGTGCCTCGGCGGCAGCCCGGCCGACTTCGGGATCTGCACCGGCTCCGAGGCCACGCGTCAGCTCGCGCCCGATATCGAGTTTCACGTCGGCATCGGACATCAAGAGGGCCTGGGCGTCGGTGTTCACGCCGACGAACTCGACACCGCGCAATCCGGCCTCGATCATCCGGTTGACGGCATTGACGCCACCCCCACCGACCCCAACGACTTTGATGACCGCCAGATAGCTCTGCAGTCCGTCGCCGGCCATCATGCTCATCTGTTCACGCCCATGTGGATTCCCTTACGGGTAGCGGGAAACGGCCGTCGCCCGACCTGGATGCAAAAGAGGATACTCCACCCTCGACCCGGACATGATGTTTGGCATCGACGAGCCTCCACTCAGGGTGCAGGGTCCTCCGCGACGATGGCCGGGCGGCGCGGAGACGTGACGTCGATCATCGCCCCCGTTGGAACGTCGCCCCCGAGGAGCGCCAGCAGAGTCCGCGCCTTGTCGGCGAGGTCGATCGGGAACCCGAGACGGACTTCATGACCGAGCGCGGACGTCCACATCTCCGACCCCCGCATCTCCAGCACCATGGTCGGACCGATGTCGGCCTCGAGGACGAGGGCCATTTCGACGATCTCCTTCCAGGTCGGGTCGGCGGGCCGATCGCCGGGGTCGCGGTCGGGGAACGCCACTGTGGCCTGCATCAGACCGGGTGGCGGGTGATCCGCTCTGGCCACCACGGTCCCGTCTTCGGCGACCTCCATCCAACCGAGCACGCCTTCGATCCACACCACCGGGCGACGCTCGAGCACCTCCACGACGACCCGGTCCGGCCAGACCCGCCGCACTCGCACGTCGCTGACCCAGGGATCGCCGCGCACCGCCTGATCGATCACCCCCGTGTCCACCCACAGCAGGAGTGCCCCTTCGCCGATTCCCGTGCCGGCGACACGTGCTGCGGCCTCCGAGCGGTCGACGCCGTCGATCTCCACGGTCCGCACAGAGAACAGCGGGGAGTTGAGGGCGAGCGCGGCGCCACCGGTCAAGGTGAGGAACGCGAGCATCGGCCAGCGCCGTCGAGTCCGTGGCGCCTCGGACGTCACTCGAACTCACCGGCGAATCGGATCTCGGCCACCAGATCCACGCCGCTGGCCTCACAGACCCGACGGCGAACCTCGGCGACCAGCCGATACACATCGTCTGCGGTGGTTCCGGGATGCGCGATGAAGAAATTGGCGTGCCTCGCGCTCACCTCGGCACCGCCGATCCGAAGGCCCTTCAACCCGGTTGCATCGATGAGCCGCCCCGCGTGGTCTCCGGGAGGATTCTTGAACACGCTTCCCGCGTTCAGCGTGCCGCCCGGCTGGTTGTCGCGACGCCAACGGGTGATCTCTCGGATCGCCTCTTCGCCCACCGCGCGTTCGACCGGAACCGTCCGCAGGCGTGCGCTGGTGACGAACTCAACGTCGGACAAGTTGCTGTGCCGATATGCCAGTTCGAGGTCGCGCGGGGTGCGCGCCGTGGCGACACCCGTCTCCAGGTGGACCACCCTCGCCTCGATGAGCCATTCCGCGGTCTCCGATCCGTGGCACCCGGCGTTCATGCGCACCGCACCTCCGACACTCCCAGGCACACCCGTGTAGAACTCGAGCCCGCCGAGCCCGCGGCGCACGGTCTCGCGTGCCAGAAGCGGGAGCGGATGGCCTGCACCGACGGTGACGACCCCGTCGGCGGACACCTCGATCCCTGCCAGTCCCACACCGGTGTGGATGACGACACCGTCGAATCCACGATCGGCGAACACCAGGTTGCTTCCCCGGCCGAGCGCCACCACCTCCACGCCCTCATCGGCCGCCAGGCGGCCGGCGTCCACGACGTCCTCCTCGGACTCGGCCTCGACGAAGAACCGAGCAGGGCCACCGAAGCGGTAGGTGGTGAACCCGGAAAGCGGGACACGCTCGGACAACCGCCCACGGCCGAGGAGGTCCTGGTACGCCCCCATCAGCCGTCGGCCAGGAGCGGAGACAACTCGTCGGCCACCAGCGTCACATCGCCGGCCCCCATGAGCAGCACGAGGTCGCCGGGACGAGCCTCCGCCGCGACGACCGCAGCCAGGTCGACCCTGCGCGCCACGTAGGTGACGTCGGCACCAGCGGCGGTCGCAGTCTCCGCCACCACCCGGCCGGTGACCCCAGGGATCGGTGCCTCTCCGGCCGCGTACACGTCGGTGACGAAGACACGATCCGCCCCGACCAGGGCGCGACCGAGGTCGCCACCGTGCTCGGCGGTGCGGCTGAAACGGTGGGGCTGGAACACGGCCAGGATCCGGCCGGGATGCCCCTTCCCCGCAGCTTCGATCGTGGCACGCACCTCGGTCGGGTGGTGGGCATAGTCGTCGACGATGGTGATGCCCCCGATGTGTCCTCGCACGTCGAACCGCCGTCGTACCCCACCGAACACCGCGAGCCCGGCCGCAGCCGCGACGACATCGAACCCGAGTTCTCCCAGCAACGCGAGCACGCCTGCGGCGTTTCTGGCGACATGGATTCCGGGTTTGGGCACCGTCACCGCCACCACGACGCCGGGACCGACCAGCGTGAAAGACACCGAGCCCGCGGCGTGGGAAACGTCTGATATGCGCCATGCCGCGTCCTCGGCTGTCCCGTAACCGACCACGCCGTCGACTTCAGCGGCAAGCGCCGCCGATCCGGCGTCGTCGAGGCACGCCACCACGGGACCGTCCACCCCGCGGGCAACGGCGAGAAACGCCGCGCGCAGGACTTCAGGGGTCTTGTAGTGGTCGAGGTGGTCGACTTCGACATTGGTGATGACCAGCCCGTGGAGCGCCAGCCCCACGAATGTCCCAAATGCCTCGTCGGCTTCGAGGACGAACAGGCTCTCCTCACCGAGGTGAGCATTGGTGTTGAGGTCGACCAGTTCTCCTCCGACCATGAAGGACGGATTGCGCCCAATGGCGCGAAGCGCGGTGACCATCATTGCGGTGCTGGTCGTCTTCCCGTGGGTGCCGGTGACCCCGATCGTCGCTAGGCGCCTGGTGATGGCGTCGAGAAGGAGCGGCCGCTCCCACACCTCGATCCCCCGATCCCGGGCGGCGACGACCTCGGGGTCCGTGGCGGGCACGGCGCTCGAGGCGACGACGAGGTCCCAGTCGGATGCTCGTTCGGGTCGATGTCCCACCCAGACCTCCACTCCGGCAGCCTCGAGAGCGAACAGAGGAGGGCCGGGTTTGAGGTCGGATCCACTGACCTGGTGCCCAGATTGGGCCAGCAACTTGGCGAGCCCCGACATTCCCACCCCGCCGGCGCCGACGAGATGAATCCGGCCGAACGGGACGAGGTCAGCCACCGGCAACCTCGATGAGACGGTCGGCGATGACGCCGGCTGCGTCGATACGGGCGGCGCCGCGTGCCGCCGTCGCCATGACCGCCAACCGGCCCGGGGTGGCGAGGAGGTCGGCGACGCGTGCCGCGAGGGTGGCGGCATCGCTTTGGCGGACGATCACACCCGCTCCCATCCTTTCGAGCACCCGGGCATTGTCCATCTGGCCGACCCGCTCCAGCGGCACGAGGATCGAGGGAGTCCCGGTGGCAGCGAGCTCGCTCACCGTCATCGCGCCCGCGCGGCACACGACGAGGTCGACCGCGGCGTAGAAGTGCTCCATCTCCGTCTCGTAGAGGCGCCTGACCCACGGTAGTGGCGAGGCGACCTGCTCGGGAACCCCGGCCGCCGCAGGCCCGGTGAGGTGAACGACGGCCGCGGCGGAGCCCGCACCGACGATGGACACCACCGCCTCGTTGAGAACCTGCGCCCCCAGTGAGCCCCCGATGACGCCGACCACGGGACCGACGACGTCGAGGCCGTATCTGCGCCGGCTCTGCGGTCGGAGAGCATCGCGATCGAACACGGTCAGCGCGTGCCGCAACGGGTTGCCGACGACCTCCGACCGCGGCAGACGCTCCGCAGCCCCCGGCAGGCCGAGGAGGGTGAGGCGGGCACGCCGCGCCCCGAACCGCGCCGCCAAGGTGGGAGCGGCATTCTGCTCCTGCACCACGAAGGGCGCGCCGATGCGCCGCGCCGCCATCGCCGCGGGGACGGTCACGTATCCGCTCATCCCGAGGACGACGCTCGCCTTCACCTCCGTCATTGCAGCCGCCATCGCCCGACTCGTGGCGCGCAGCACGAAGGGGACTGCGAGGTTGCTCGGAGCGAGGCTGCGCCGCAGTTTGGTCTGGCGAAAACCACGAAACGGATACCCGGCTTGGGGAATCGCCGTCGCCTCGAATCGGTCGCCGCCGATGAACAACACCGAGCCGTGATCGATGCCTCGTTCACACAGGGCGTCCGCGATTGCCAGCGCAGGAAGCACGTGCCCACCCGTCCCGGCGGCGGCGATCACGAACGTCACCGGTGGTACGCCTCGATCAGGTCGACGTCGCGAGCGACCGAAACGAGGACTCCGACGCCGACGAGAGACACGACGAGTGCCGTGCCGCCGAAGGACACGAACGGCAGCGGAACCCCGGTGATCGGCAGCACGCCGACGACACCGCCGATGTTGACGACGGCCTGCACGGCCAGCCACGTGGTGATGCCGACGGCCACC